>Ga0209415_10001739_pt1 | contig 41298 bp, 26 predicted proteins | sample PeaSoiSIISIP2007_FD_187696 | JGI IMG/M metagenome (GOLD analysis project Ga0209415, IMG submission 187696) | Peat soil microbial communities from Weissenstadt, Germany - SII-SIP-2007 (SPAdes) (version 2) | ecosystem: Environmental > Terrestrial > Soil > Wetlands > Peat | place: Germany...
GACGCCGCGGCCATTGAAGTGGTAGAGCACGGTCTCTTGCCAACCACCGCCCGATTTCGGCGTCAACTTGAAGATGGTGCCGCAACCGATAAAACAATAGCGCCAGCCTCCGCTATCCGTGGTGCCGTAGAGGTTCCCTGATTTGTCGAAGATCACTCCCGCTTCCGGGCTCGCTCCGTCCGGATGTCCCTTAAACGCGTAGATCACGGTTTCGGTCCATCCCGACGAGCCTGACTGGAGCTCGAATACCACGCCTTCACCGCTGCCTCCGGCAATGGTCGTTCCATAAAGCCTCGAGCCGTGGATGGTCAAGCCGGCGAACGGCCTTGATCCATCCGCACCACCGGTGAACGAATAAAGGATGCTCTCCGTCCAACTGCTCCCGCTGTGCTTAAGCTCAAAAACGATTCCATCGCCAGGGTTGTTGCCTCCAGACTCTGTGGTGCCGTACAGGTTCCCGGCGTTGTCCATAACCACGCCAGTCTCGGGGTTTGCTCCGTCCCCAGAATTGTTGGTGAAACTGTAAAGAACTGTTTCTGTCCAAGTATCGTCAGAGTTGGCTATGAGCTCAAAAACAACGCCGTTGCCATACGCTCCGCCGTTGCTTGTGGTCCCGAAAAAATCGCCGTGGGCATCAAAAATCAAACCGCCCGACGGATATTCTCCGTCGGTTTGGGTAAAACTATAAAGCGCGGTCTCCGTTCCACTGGGATCCAGCTTGAATACAACTCCGCAGCCGCAGGAACTGCTACCACCCTGCGAGGTGGTGCCGTAAAAGTTTCCAGCACTGTCTCTGATTAGGCCGCTGGAAGGGTATTTCCCGTCGGAACCGCCGGTGAATTTATAGAGGATGGTCTCGCGCCAATGGCCGGACGCGGGGGAAAGCTTAAACACAGTGCCATTCCCGTAGTATCCGTCGCTGATTCCGCCCCTCGCTGTTGTGCCATACAGGTTGCCGGCATCGTCGGAAATTAAGTTCGAGGTTGCGATCGATGCGTCGGGCGTGCCGTGGAAGGAGTACAGCACTTGCTCGGTGCTGGCAGCGTTCGCACCGCACACCCACGTAAGAGCCAAGGCCACGGTGATGATCGCGTTGAACACCGTGCGCCAGAAACTCTGGCGCTTGAACTGTAGCTGAGTAAGCATCATCGCCATATCGAACTCCGCTTGCGGCCGGTTGCCGACGCTCCTAGAGCCAGCATGCCCAGGCTCACGGGTTGAGGAACTTCCGGACGCGTACCCTGATCGGCTGTCGGTTCGATCTGGTCCACGTCCGGACCTTCCGCGTCCGGTCCCTTGGTCTTTCCGGTAACGATGGCTTTGTTGGGTACGGTTTCGTAGGCGTAGCCGGTAAGGGTTGCCGAAATGGGGAACTTGACGGTGACGGTAAGACGCGCCCATCCGAAGTGGACTTGGCCTTTGATGAGGAATTTCAGCCCGACATACCGATTCTTAACCGTCCGGTTGCTCTTTGTGCCTTCCCATGGGCCATAGTAAATGCTCAACTGGCTGTTGATTCCCCTGACCGCAGCCATCGAAAAGCCACCCTGGCGAAACTTAGGGCCTACAGTGATTCCTGGTTTGAGTGCGGAAGCGTAACTGCTGTGTCCCCAAATCTGGTTGCGGGGCCCGACCGGGTAAACGCGCAACTGCGCGGCTGACGTTCTGAAGAAGGTGCCGGCGTGAGCCGCTCCTGTCCCCGAGTGATGAGTGGTCGAGAAGCGGAAGTCATGGATACCGTCGTGGCTGAGATCAAGGTAAACGTTGCCAATAATCTGCACGTTGGCGGGCGTATACACGATCTTGGCTTCGGCCGCCGGAGTTAGCGCCAGCAAGGAAACGCTCGCAGCACTAGCAGCAGCCGCGTAACCCAATAGGCCTTTCTCCAATTTTGGGGTGAGCCTCATTGCAGTTTTCTGCGAATTGCGAACCTGGTCGGGTAGCATGCGTGACGTCATGGTTGTTCCTTTTGCCTTCGGTGGACCTCGGGTGGGAGCAGGCCGAAATTCAAAGCACAATAACCCAAAAGGCTTCGGGGAGCAAGCGGAAAAACAAGCAGTCGTTTTGCGAATTATCGCAAATGATGGCGCACAAGCCCCGTTGCCAGCGCCATTCTGGACACAACTTTTCGAGTCTAGAGCGGCGTGGTGGCACGGTTTTGTTTGAAACGCACGGCGGGCAGCCCCTAATCGTCCTCCAGGCAAAAAAAAGCCCGAGCCGTATCCCTTATTTAGGGGTACGGCTCGGGCAGTTAGAACGCTTTCCGAACGTCGCTTACGTCGGAACTACTTCACATATCTGACGCGGTACTGTTGATCGTCAACCAGAAACGGTACATTCACGGTCGGCTTAATGGCGATGGCGGCTGGTCCGTCAATATTGGCATGGATTGCAAGTTCGCCGTTATTGTTGAAGCCAGTCTTGCCCGAGCCAGCGAAGGTTGTGATGATGCCGCTCTTGACAACGCGGAAAACGGCATTGCGCCAGTCCGCGATGTAGAAGTTTCCGGAAGAATCGACCTTGACGCCCAACGGAGTACATATCTCAGCCGCGGTGGCGCTTCCGCCATCGCCGGTGTAACCGCAGGTTCCGTTACCGGCAACGGTGCTGATGATGCCGGCGGTATTCACCATTCGGACGCGGTTGTTGCTGGTGTCGCCGATGAACAGGTCGCCACTCGAGTCCAGAGCCACACCGTACGGTGAATTGAGCAAAGCGCTAGTGGCTGGACCTCCATCGGAGTTGTAGCCACAATTGTTGACCTCACCGGCGATCACAGAGACCACGGCTGCGGGCGTAATCTTCCATATCACGCAAGCGTTTTGGTCAGCGGCATACACGTTGTTGGACGAGTCCGTGGCCAGCGAAGCCAGGGATGAGAAGGTCGCGTTTTGCGCGAAGATGGAGATGCTGCCGGTTTTGTTGACAACGCGAATCACGTTGTTACCATTGTCGGCGATATACACGTTGGCGTTGCCGTCCACAGCCACGCCCAAAGGATTATTGAGTGTCGCCGAAGTGGCTGGGCCACCGTTTCCGCTGGAACCCGTGACCCCGGTACCAGCAAAAGTTGTGATGGTTCCGGCAGATGAAACTTTGCGAACCCGGTTTCCATTTCCCTCGACGATATACATGTTGCTGTGCTTGTCGAAGACAATGTTCTGGGGATCATTCAAGGCAGAGTGCAAGGCGGGGCCACCATCACCGGTATATCCTCCGGCGATCGTGTTCACGGTGGTGGTGATCTGGCGAACCCGATTGTTGCCCGAATCCACAACCAAGACGTTACCTGAAGGATCGAGTCCCAAGCCGGTTGGGGTTGAGAACTTGGCGGACAACGGCGGATTGCCTTCGCCATCGTAGCCCAGGCTGGTCCCGGCGAAGGTGGTGATAATGCCGGAACTCAAAGTCACTGCCCGGATGTGATCGCATCCACCGTTGGAGATGTAGAGCGTCCCGTTGCTGACAAGCACGTCCCGGGGGTTCCCGATCGACGCCGCGGTAGCCGCGCTGCCATCACCAGTGCAACCCAACTGGCCGTTGCCGGCAATAGTGTTGATGATGCCGGCTACTACTTCGCGGATGGCGCGATTGTTAGTGTCAGCGATGTACAGATTTCCGCTGACATCCACAAACATGCCTCTGGGACGGTCCAACTCGGCGGACGTCGCCGATCCCCCGTCACCGCTGTAGCCTTCCGTCCCATCGCCAGCCACAGTGTGGATAATGTGGGAAGTGTCTACCATCCGAATCACATTATTGAAAGTGTCGGCGATATAGATGTTGCCCGCGGAGTCAATTGCCAATCCAGCGGGCTGGTTCAGTTCAGCGGACGTGGCTGCGCCACCATCTCCGCTATAACCGGCGATGCCATTGCCGGCGAAAGTATGGATGATCCCGGACGTATCCACCATGCGTACGCTCTGGTTGCCGCTGTCGGAGAAATAGACGTTCCCAGTCGCGTCAACCACGATGCCTCGGGGATTTCTGACCGCCGCTTCGTTCGCGGGGTGGCCATCGCCGTGTCTTCTCCCTGCGATTCCCGTGCCCGCAAACGTGGTGATCACCTTGGTAGTGGCGTCGACCTTGCGAACACGCTGATTGACGGTGTCGGAAATGTACATGTTGCCCGCACTGTCGAAGGCAACGTTCTGAGGTAGAGACATAGCGGCGCTTGTGGCGACACTTCCGTCGTTCACGAAACCGCCCGCGGAGGTACCTATCCGCTGTGCTTGCAAATTGATCGCCAGGAAAATGGCGAGGGACACGACTCCCGCAAAACGTGGGACAACAACTTTCATGATTCTCCTCCGACTACAGCACGTGACTGTCAAAAGCTGGCGTCTCGTGTGAGTTCATTCTGATTTTGGTGTCTATTTTAGGGGGGAACCGCAAAGGACCGCGATTCTTGCTACTACAAAAAACGCTGCGCATAGTGTCAAGCATGCGCGAAATCCTGTCAAGATGAAATAGTTTGCACAACCTGTAGATCACAAGCGGGAGGCGGCCTTCGAGCCAGAGCATGGTTTCATAAAGCCACTTTCCAAGACACTCTGTTAAGAGAACCGATGCAAGCTTCACTCAAGTCGCGAACCCGCGGATGCGGGCACAGGGGAAGACGTGTCAGCGTCCAAAGTCAGCACCGGGTAGTGCAAGCGGCGCAGGACAGGGGCTGTGTGTTCCTCGATAAACCGGAGTTGTTTCGAGCTTAGTTTGTCCTGCCATCCGCCGATCTTACCGGAGCGGATAAAGCGGCCGTCTGGTTGAACGCCTTTCAGCGGCCGTCTGAGCACCGCGGCATAGTTCTCCTGAGTGTAAAGGCGATCTTCTTTTTCCCGCATTCGCTCCACGCTGTTATTGGCGATGGCCTGCTTCACGGCATCACGATCAACGGGAACCCCCAAAAAATTAGTCAGCTTCATGAATTCGTCAACGCTGTTCTTGCGCAGGTCCTCGTATCGAATGAGCAACAGATCTCCGTTGCTGAACAGGGGTGAGTCGAGCCAGGAATCCACATGGTCCTGCCAGCGGCCATGTCTCTTTCCTTTATGGAGCATGTCTTCCAAATAGTCGTCAAACTGTTCGGGACCGACACCGAGGTTTTTTTCAAAGGCGAATTCGGAGAGGGCCACATCGCGAACATCGCGAACCAGGTAAACCGCCTTTCGGTAGCAGGGGCGGTAGAGTTCGTGAGTGCCGAGGAATCGGCCTTGGCCTGGCAACAGTGGCCACCCGCGCCGGCGGTCGCCGGGGCCGCGAAATGCTGCGTTGACGGAATCAAAGCTGGAAGGCTTTCCGGTCAAGATTTCGAACAGGGTGAAGCGCAGCCAGGTGCTGCCCGAGCGGGGATAGCATCCGAGGAATACGTCTTCCGGCTTGAGGCCAAGGTGGCGCCACCACAGCACGGGAACGCGCGCCCGGGTAGAAGTAATCCGGTGACGAATACGACGAAAGAAAACTACCGTCCGGCCCGGCTTGCCAACAGGACGGGTCGACTGGTTATTGCCGTGGGACATTCTATAAGCCTCCCGAAACTGAACTCAATCTACAGCGCCAAAAACAGTTGAAGTGAGTGCGCCAAGCCAACAATGCAGGGCTGGAAGGCTAGAGCGCGATCGGGCTCAGCCTGACCATTGGCCCAAGGTGCACCCGACTTTTTGTTTTGGTTCATGGTCTTTTGCCATCTGGGCGGCCCTATCCTGCCCGCACTACGCTTGAGGTTGAAGCGCGATCAACCGTTTTGAGCTTGAGTCCGCGCGCCCGATGTTGAATTGGGTCTCCCTGAAGGAGAGGTTTATCGATGCTCCCCCGAAGCCCTAGCCCGGTACAATACTGGCAGATATTCGGAGTGCTTGCACTGTTGGCCGCTGCAGCCGGAATGGCATCGTGCGCCGGCATTTCAAGTTCTTCTACTTCTTCCTCTTCTTCTCCAACCAATCAAGTGCCCGCGGATGCCATCCCATCAATCTATATGGGGATGCAAATGAATTCCGGCACCATCTCGCGACAGCCCTGGCCTTCAGTCCGGTTCGGTGCCCAGCGTCTCTGGGACAGTGGAGTCTCCTGGCAAGATATCAACCCGGCTGACGGGGTGTATAACTGGACCTTATTAGACGAGTGGTTGACTGATGCCCAGGCGCACAACGTTGATATTCTCTATACCTTCGGTGAAACGCCTGCATGGGCTTCCTCCAGTCCGAATGATTCCAGTTGTGCGGCGGGTGCAGGATCCTGCGATCCTCCCAACGATCTAAATACCGACGGTAGCGGCAGCAATCAGCACTGGAAGGATTTCGTCAGCGCCCTGGTTTCCCACAGCCAGCAGAGTAGCACCGGCCACATCCAGTACTGGGAAATCTGGAATGAGGCGCTGGGCAATCCGTTGCGCTGGACAGGCACGATATCGCAACTGATCCGGATGGCGCAAGACGCGTCGGCAATCATCAAACAGGCCGATTCATCGGCGGTGGTATTGACCCCGACTTTCGGGCCTCAATTGAAAACATCAAGAACCTTGCTAGACAGCTATCTCGCGGCCGGGGGCGGGCAATATGCGGATGCCATCGCATTACACGGCTATGTGACGGGACAGAAAAGTGCCGGCAATCCGGAGGACTTGGTTCGTAATATGAGCCTGTCGGAACCCATACTCTCCAAATACGGACAGGAGCAGAAGCCGGTGTGGGACACGGAAGCCAGCTGGGGCGACATCTTGAATAATCGATTTACCGATCCCGACATGCAAGCCGCTTTTCTCGCGCGCTTTTACTTACTACATTGGTCCGTCGGCATTGCCCGTTTCTACTGGTACCAGTGGAACAATCAAGTATGGGGCACTTTGTGGAAGCCCGATCTAAGTGATCCGTCTGCTCCCGGAAGCTTGCTGGCACCTGGGGTTGCCTATAAGAATGTCTCGGACTGGATGGTTGGGGCGTCCCTGACCTCCAACTGCAGTGCAACGGGGTCGGTGTGGACCTGTCAGTTCAAGCGCGCGAATGGTTACCAGGCGCTAGCGGTTTGGGATGCTGCACAATCGTGCAGCGGGGGCGCGTGTACGACAAGCAGCTTCGCGTTCCCTGCCGGTTACATACGATACAGTGACCTAGCGGGCAACACTAACATGCTCGCCGGTTCCACGGTCGCCATTGGAGCCAAGCCAGTCCTGCTGATCAATCAGTAGCTGGAGCCTGCTACAAGCTGGAATCGCCATCAAAAAGAGAGGGCTCCCAAACGGCGGCATTTTTGAGCTTCTCAGCCAAGTCGCTGTCTGTTGCTTTGTAGAAGTACAACCAACTGGGCAAGTCACGCCGGTAAGGAGAAAGGCGTTCGGTTTCCCTTTCCAATGACGGGGCGAGGCCGATGATTTCGAGCATGTGAATGCAGTCCCGGCGACACCGGTCGATCGCGGTCTGAAGCATGGCCGTCAGCTGAGCGGGGCCGGTCTCCTCCTCCAGATACTTGAAATCGGCCAGGCGAACTCGGGTGAGGCCGAGTTCCGGCTGATCCTGGCGAAGAAAGACGGCGTACGCTGCCAGACCAGAACTTCCCTCCACCGTGTATATCCAAGCTGCGTCCTGAGCCAGAGCGCTCTTGAAATGCCAGTCCAGCACTTCCTGGGTACGAACTGCCAGCAGCAGGTTGGCTTTCTTCTTTCTGAGTGCCGCCCAGAATGCATCGAAACGATCATCGAAACCAGCACACGGAATCACACTCACTCTGCTGTCTTTTCGATGGAAGCGCCGTCGCATGAGCCGGTCTCGGAGGAATACAAACGGAGAAAGCGGATAGCTCAATGCCTTCGTGGTCACGCTCCGCTTTTTTCTCAAGACACTCTCTGTGAAACCCTGGTATGAGGTAATCCAGAACAGCGAACGGTCCCAAGCGCCCACGGGCACGCGCACACCCTGGAAAACGCTATAGGCCTGAGCAGCATAGGAGTTCACGGTCGTGTTCATGAAAAGATCGACATCGGACTGGCTGAAATACCTGTCTAAGAGCAAGGGTGAGTACGCACGAAAAGCAGTATCGACCACCCAGGCACGCGTGGTGGCCGCCAGAAGTCTCTTGCCGTCAAACTCGTAGTCAAGCGGAATGTTGCCAAGGTATCCAGAAATCGCGCCATCCCGGTTTTCCAAAACCCACCCGATAGGGAATCTGTCCTTAACTTTTCGGTAAGCGGGATTATTGGTCCAGAGATGGGTCCAAGCCTCGTAGTTCTTAGTGTCCAAGTGAAACTTAGATTCGAGTGCCACCACATGCGGATAATCTTCAAAGCTGGCCTCGCGCAGCCTGAGGGATTTTGCGGTCGAGGTGGATGTCGCTTGACTTGAAATATCTGTACTCATTGCGATGGGACCGAGGAATATTCTAATTGCTCAGAATAACCCGGATCACGCAGAACTGCGGCAATTTCTTGGATACTCGATGCATTCACGAATGTGGCCAATCCCATTTTCCTTCCGAAGGCTGTTTCTATACGATGAACCAAACTTAATGCCAACAACGAATCTCCGCCCAGTTCGAAAAAGCTGCGCTGCAGATCGATAGGAGCGTTTGGCAGTACGCTTTCCCAGATTTCCAGAAGTCGCGCCTCGGTTACATCTTTTGGGACGTTGTGGAAGCGGATTTCCGGCTCGTTATCGTCTGCAATCGAGTTGAGCGCCATGCGGTCAATTTTCCCGTTCGCAAGGGTAGGAAAACGGTCCGCACAAACGAGCTGTACGGGTAGCATGTAATCGGGAAGGCGGCGCCGGAGAAAGGCAAGTAACTCGTGCTTTGTATAAGACGAGCCAGGTTTAGGGACGAAGTGCGCCACCAGCCGTTTGGAACCGTGGTATTCCTGGGCAACTACGACAGCCGCCTGGATCATTGGGTGTTCGTGCAGAACCGCCTCAATTTCTGCGAGCTCGATGCGAAAACCACGAATCTTAACCTGCTGGTCCAGTCGCCCGAGGAATTCGACATTTCCGTCTGCCTGATAGCGGGCAAGGTCGCCTGTTTTGTAGATACGCGCATCGGGGTCGTGGCTGAAGGGGTCGGGCAGAAATTGCTTGGCAGTGAGTTCGGGGCGGTTCAAATATCCGCGGGCCAAACCATCGCCCGCGATGCATAATTCGCCCGGGACACCCACGGGACAAGGATTCAAATGTGGATCAAGAACATAGACGCGGGTGTTCGCAATAGGACGACCGATGGGAATCGAACCCACGCCCGGCTCGAGTTGTGAAGGAATGCGATACAAGCAAGTGAAGGTAGTGCCCTCGGTTGGGCCGTATCCGTTAATCATTTTGGTGGCGGGCAACAACGTGAGTGCACGACGCACATGAGACACAGACACGGGCTCGCCGCCGATCAGAAGTGTGCGAATCGTGGATAGAATTTCGGGAGCTTCGTCAATGAGAGTATGAAAGAGGGATGCGGTCAGCCATAACGTGGTCACAGCATTCTTCCGGATAACTTCTCCCAAGCCGGATGCGGTGAGCGTATTCTCGGGAAACAATATGCAACGTCCGCCTCGCAGGAGCGGGGCCCAGATCTCATAGGTGGAGGCGTCGAAGGTGAGTGGCGCCAGTTGCAGGAATACTTCGTTCCTGGATTGGCCCAAGGACGCCGTCGCAAAAATCAGGCGCACCACAGATCTGTGTGTAACTTCAATTCCTTTCGGATAGCCGGTGGAACCCGACGTGTACACCACGTAGGCAAGATTGGTGCAAGCAACCTCGCTGTTCGCTGGTCCATCCTGCTGGCCCGCATTCAATGCCAAGGAGTCGTCAAGGCACAAAAATGTCACCGAAGGAACAGTCCAGCGATCAAGCAGGCGCTGCTGAGTCAGCACGACCTTCAAATTCGCATCATTGACCATGAACGATAGCCGTTCGGGAGGAGACTGGGGGTCGAGAATCAGATACGCCCCTCCAGCCTTAAGTACGCCCAGAAGCCCCACGATCGTCTCGGCTGAGCGATCAAGAAAGAGACCGACTGGCGTATCCGCTTTTACACCCAGGCCGTGCAAGCGATGAGCGAGGTGGTTGGCGCGGCGATTAAGCTCGCGGTAGGTAAGTTGCTCGTCCCGGTAGACGAGGGCCACATCGTCAGGAGTCCTGTCCACCTGTTCTTCGAAGAGTTCATGAATGCAGCGATCGCGTGGGTATTCCTCGTCAGTTTGGTTCCACTCGACGAGCAGACGCTGCTCTTCGAGGGGCCGCAAAACGGACAACCGTGAAATCCGGCGGTTCGGATGGGCCACGGCGTTTTCGAGCACTTGTTGCCAGTGTTGGACCATGCGCTCCACAGTTGCGGAGTCGAATAAATCAGAGCTGTAGGAGCAGTGACCAATAATTGCATCCAGGGTTTCATCCAACTGGAAATCCAAATCGAATTTTGTTGCTCCGAGATCAACTTCACCCTGGCTGAGCCCCCACTCAGAATTCTGGAACGCCAGAGGAGGTTCGATGGAAAAAAGTACCTGGAAAAATGGGTTGACGCTGAGGTCGCGATGCGGACGCAATTCCTTGACGAGAAGCTCGAAGGGAACGTCGTCGTGCGTCAGGGCTTCGAGGGTCGTCTCCTTTACGCGGGCCAGCAGTTGGCGGAAGGTGGGATCCCCAGAGAGGTCGGTACGCAAGACGATCGTGTTCAAGAAAAAGCCGATGAGCGGCTCAAGTTCGGCGCGGTTGCGGCCGGCGGTAACTCCGCCGATTAAAATGTCGTCCTGCCCGGTGTAATGGTACAAGAAAACGTCGAATGCCGCTAATAGCGACATGAATAAGGTGACGCCCTCCCGGCGGCTGAACTCCTTTAGCTCACGACTTAAATCCGCGGGAAGACTAAACTTGTAGGTCGCTCCTCGAAACGTCTGCATCGCGGGCCTGGGCCGATCGCTGGGGAGTTGCATGGCAGGCAAATCGCCGGACAGTTTTTTACGCCAGTATTGCAGCGCGCGTAAACCTGCGGGGCTTTCCGGCAGACCCCGTTGCCAGCGGGCAAAGTCGGAATACTGAATGGGGAGTTCGGGCAAAGGTGAGGGTGCGCCATTAGAGAATGCTTTGTAGAGCGTGGCGAGTTCAGGTAAGAGTACCCGATAAATCGAAAAGCCGTCGAACACGATGTGATGCATGGCGAGCATCAACCGGTACTCGGCATCCGCCATTCTCACGAGCGTAGGCCGCACCAGCGGACCAGCGCCCGGATCGTAAGGGCGGCGGGCTTCATCGCTAAGAATTGTCAACGCGCGAGCTTCACGCTCGGCCTGGGGCAGCTCACGAAGGTCGACTACGGGCAGCGCAACCGGTTGGGGAGAACGCACAATTTGAGTTGGGCGCGCGTCCACTTCAGAGAACGTCGTGCGCCAAGCTTCATGGCGGCGGATGACCTCGCTCAGGCAGGCGGCCAACACCTTCGCGTCGAGAGGCCCGTTGCGATGAATAGTGATCGCTTCGTTATAAGCGGAGGCGGAGTGGCTGGGTGCGATCTTGAGATGCAGCCACATCTGTTCCTGTCCGAACGAAAGCGGAGCGGGAGCGCTGACTCCCGAAGGAAGAATCTGTGATGGCCGGATTGGTCGAGCCGCCTGGAGGTATTCCTGCAGGAGCTGACGAGTATCCGGGGAACTGATTGAACCAGGCATTTTGAACGCTCACGCGCCGTGCGGAAAGTGCCCACCGTAGGGGTGAGTTATTGAAGAGCGACGCTGAGAGAGGTTACACCGCGCAGCCCGAGATTGGTGCGCCAGATCGGCTTTTCCGTTTCCAGTCGCAGGAAGGGGAAGCGCCGCAGGATGGCTGCGAAGGCGAGCTGGCCTTCGATGCGTGCCAACGGGGCGCCAAAGCAAAAGTGCGCTGCATATCCAAACGCCAGATGGCGATTGTCATTGCGGGCGATGTCAAACCGATCCGGGTCTGGGAAACGCTCGGGATCCCGATTCGCTGCCGCCATTACGGCGATGACTGCCTGCCGCTTGGTGATGAGCTTGCCGCCCATTTCCCGGTCGCTCGGAGCCATACGGGCGGTGTGCTGACTGGGGCTCTCATATCGCAGCATTTCCTCGAGGGCGGAAGGGATGAGGGTCAAATCTTCGCGCAGCCTTTGTAACTGTTGCGGGTTGCGAAGAAGAGTCAACATGCCATTCCCGATGAGGTTGGTGGTGGTCTCCTGTCCCCCGACCATGGTCACGATCAAGTTAGCGATGATCTCTTCTTCGGTGAACCGGTCTCCATCAATTTCGGCGGTGAGGAATGCCTGAATCAGACCCTCGCGCGGATGCTCTTTTTGTTTCCGAATCGCATCGCGAAAATATGCAGTCATTTCCCGAACCGTCTTCAGGACCTTCGGGACGTGATCCGGATTGTGCTGAAAGTTGCCTAACATCTCCGCAAAATCGGCGGACCAAGCCTTCAACTGATGACGATCTCGTGTGGGAACACCGAGCATCTCCGCCGTAACGATGGCAGGCAGAGGTTCGGCCAAGTCGGCAATCACCTCCATCCGATCTTTCCCTTTTAACTGATCCAGGAGATTCTCCACGATCTCTTCGATGTGACCCCGCAGGATCTCGACACGGGCTGGGGTAAATGCTTTGGAAGCGAGGCCACGCAAACGGCTATGCGCGGGTGCGTCGAGGAAAAGCATCTGGCGGACCATGACCTGCGCGATGGGATTCAATTCGGACAAACCCATGGCCGTGAGCTGATCGGGGTGGGGTGTGCGGTCGGCGGAGAATGTGTGGAGCACTTCCAGTACATCCGGGTAGCGAGTAACCACCCAAGCGTGCAGGAAGGGATCCCAGTAGACCGGATCTTCCGTCTGCAGACGGTGGAACAAGGGATAAGGATCCGCCAAAACCTGGGGATCCAACAGGTGGTACAGGCTGAGGGCGGGGTCGGACTTGCCTGTTCTTGCAGCGTAATTTTGCGTGTCCACCGCCATATTGGCGAACTCTAGGCTGAATCCCGATGCCCGGCATCCAATTTTTCCAGAATAAGTTTCTCGACTTGGACCGCCAAGCCTGCGATGGTCGAGTGGTCGAAGAGCACGAGCAGCGATACTTCCACTCCAAAGGCATCCCGCATCCGGGAGATTAACTGAGTGCCAAGAAGGGAGTTTCCTCCCAACATAAAGAAGTTGTCGTCAACCGCGACGGTGGAAATACCCAACAAGGTTTGCAGGATGTCCCGCAACCGCTCCTCAATCATGACGCGCGGCGCCGTGTCTGTGCCTGTCTCTGACGTAAGCTCTGGGGGCATGGGCAGGGCCGAGCGGTCCACCTTGCCGTTCGCGTTCAAGGGAAGTGAGGAAACGAACACGAACACTTCGGGCACCATGTAGTCCGGCAGTTGGGACACAAGAAATCTCCGCAAGTCCTCGCCGGACGGTTTTGATCCGTTGCGAGGCACAACATAGGCAACGAGTTGTTTTTGGCCGGAGGTGTTTTCACGCGCGAGGACGAAACTCATCTCGATTGCAGTGTGGTGATCGAGCGCAGCAACGATTTCGTTCAGTTCAATCCGGTAGCCGCGAATCTTGACCTGATCATCGATCCGCCCCAAAAAAGCAATCTGCCCATCCGGCAGTGAGCGCCCCAAGTCGCCGGTGCGATACATCCGCGCACTCGCGATCGCGCTAAAAGGATCCGGAACGAACTTGTCGGCGGTCAATTGCGGATTGTTGCGATATCCGCGCGCCACGCTAGTACCGCCGATGTAAAGTTCGCCAGCAGACCCGGCGGTCACGGGCTGCAAATGTTCGTCGAGAATGTAAACTTGAGTGTTGTCGATCGGCCAACCGATTGGGGGGACCAAGTCGGGACGTTCTACCGAGCTGACCGGCGCCGAAGTCGCCACCACTGTACACTCGGTTGGTCCGTAGTTGTTGAAGAAAGTAAAGGGAAGTGTCTGAGAAGGGTAATGGTGGAGTACATCAGCACCCGTAAGCAAAGCGCGCAGTGCCGTGTGGGCGGGCCAACTGAGAGTTATTAGACGTTCCGCCAACAGAGTAGGAACGAAACTGATGGTGATGCCCATCTCGACCAGCCAATCCCGCAGGGCCACCGGTTGGTAGCGCAAAGCGTCTCCCGGTACGTGCACGCTCGCTCCCGCCGCGAGATGGGGCCATACCTCCCAGACCGCTGCATCAAATCCGACACTCGACAGACTGGTAGCTCTGTCCCGGGCGGTTACCGCAAAATTGCGTTGGTGCCAGGAGACGAGATTCAACAGGCTCCGATGCGTGATCTCGACGCCTTTAGGTGTGCCTGTCGAACCCGAGGTGTAGATCACATAGGCCAGATTCTCGCCGGTCACGCAGCAGGGTGGGGCCTGCACCGGTTGCCGTTCGATCTCGCGGAGATCGCGATCGACGACGACAGTGTGCCACGGACCTGCCGGCAGATGCTCAACCATGGCGCGGTTAGTAATGAGCACACACGGCTCCGCATCCCTCACCATGAAGGAGATACGGTCTACTGGATAGGACGGGTCCAAGGGGACGTACGCACCGCCTGCCTTGAGAACCGCCAAAGCGATCCAGGTTTGCGCCACGGAACGGCCCAAACACAGTGCAACCAACGAGTCCGCTTTGACTCCAAGCGTGCTCAGATACTGGGCGAACTGATTGGAGCAGCGGTTCAAGTGCCCATAGGTCATGCGCGTGTGATCATCACTCAGGGCAATGACGCCGGGAGTAATGTCCGCCCACTTGTCCACTATTTCAGGAACGAGATCGGGAGAGATTGCGGACAGCGACCGAGGGGTCGACATCGCGTTGGATGCCATATCCATACTGAACTTACGATCCTTAAGAAGAAACCAGGAAAACTGTCAAGCCGCCATTGGATGTCTGCGTTCAACCCGGAGAAGAGCAAGAATCCGAAAGGATAGCGTCTTCGAACCTGGAGTCCAAACCCGTGGTCTAGCAAAATTGAAACGCAAAGCGCGGTGATGTGATTCCGTGATCTGCTTTCAGATGCGCACTCAACACCAGCTACTCACAGCCTAGACGTAGCCCAAACCGGCCAGACGGTCGTGAATAATCTTTTCGTTCTCCGCCTCTGTGCCGTGTGCAAGTATACGCTTTTCCATTCCCGCGACCAAGGAGCGTCCCTGCATTGATTCTGGAATGTCATAGCCAGCTAGGTCTAGCAGCGTGGGAGCGATGTCGAGAAGTTTCGCGCCTTCGAATTCACCGTTAATCGGGCAATTAGGCGCTGCTAGCAGAAACATTCCGTACTGGGCATGATTGCAGCCATCGGGACCCGTGTCGTTTTCCTGGACATAAATATTGGGATAACCGACAGTACCAATAGAGCGCCAATCCAACCCGCCGAAATGCACAATCAGATCAGGGGGAACATTGCGAACGGTGTGGTAGATCTCCTTTGGCTTAAAAACAAGGGAGTTAAGAGGCTGACCCTTATCGTCCTTCATAGCCTCAAACCTGGCCTTGATCTCGTCCTGGAACACCTCATATTGCGCGGCCGGGATCGTGCCTTGGGGTTCGCGTCCCTCCACGTTAAAAAAAACCCGGGCGTAATAGCCGCCTTCGCTCCACACCTTGGTTTTTGCCCAGTTGACCTTGAGCTGATTGAAGGGTGTAACTTCTTTGGGATACTCATCGAGTACGAGTAACCCCTCGTCGATCAGCCACTGATTGACGGCGATGCCGCCATCGAGGCGCTGAGCGCCGTGATCCGACACAACCAACAGGATGGTCTCGCTATCCAGCAGTTCGATAACGCTGCCGATCTGTTCATCGAGCCAGAGGTAGTAATCGGGGATGACATTCTCATAAGGATTTCCGGGCTCGTACTGCACGTGCTTCTTGTCAAAATAGTTCCAGAAGCCGTGATGCACGCGGTCCAGTCCGATGTCGACGAAATGGAAATAGTCCCACTCCTGCTCAGTCAGCAGCCACTTGACTACTTGCCACTGTTTGCGACTCATGGCGAATATCTCGTCGCGCAACCAATCTTTGCGATCAGTGCGAAAGTTCTTCACGTCGACGGGGTACTCGCCAACCAGTTCAGTGATCTTGGCCTTAATGCTGGACGGATAAGTAAAATCATCCTTGGTGGTATCGGGAGTCAGAAAGCATCCGACGCTGATTCCATTTATCCGCCGGGGCGGAAAGTTTGGCGGCACGCCGACAATGATTGATTTCTTGCCCTCGCGCGCCAGGTGATCCCACATGGCGTAGGACTTAATTGAGTTCGAATTCGCAAAGCCCAGTTTCTCGTACGAATGGTCCATCCGATTGCGAAAGCCGTAGATTCCGAGGGAACCCGGATCCTGGCTGGTGGACATGCACATCCACGCGGGAACGGTGATTGGCGGTACGACACTTTGCAGCTTGCCATATAGGCCTGCATCCATCAAACGACGGATGTTTAGCAGGCGCTCATCGCCGAAGATCACATCCGGGGCAGCACAGTCCAGACCTAGCACCAAAATTTTCATCGGTTATACCATTTCAAAGCAGAGATTTTCCTTCCATCGACAGATGATCGGGAACGTTCAAGTAGTGCAAGATCGTGGGCGCAAGATCGATGATTTGAGCGTGGTTGTGCACTACCGGCCTATTCATGAAAAGAATGCCGGGGACGGTATCCGGGTCAATAATATGGTCCCCGCTCCAGCGCCGGTTGTTATTCTCAAACAAAGATTTCGCGAACCCCCCGAGGGAACTCTGCCAGGAAACACGGAAGCCAGGGCAGAAATTCACCAGCAGATCAGGAGCATCTTTGACGAAAGGCCCAGAATAGATCTCTTCTTTTCTGGAAACACTGCGGACTGCCGGGCACCCGGTCTCCTGGTCGGCGAAGTTCGCCAGTCCGGTTTGCAGCGTGGAACGGACTTTCTCGATTTCGCCGCTGCCCTCTTCCAGAATTCCACTGCGCTCGCGGCCTTTCATGTTCAGATAAACTCCGCCAAGACCAAGCGCGTAAGCATAAGTCTTGGACCAGTCAACCGCGCCAAAGCCGTCTCCCAAGTCTTCCTGGGGCTTCTTGCCGCCTTCCAGAGCAAGAAGATCGTTCTGCCACAACCAAGTGTTGGTATCAAATGCGCGACGAAAGGTATTGAACCCATGATCGGAAAGAACGATCAACAGAGTGTTTTCATCGACCTTTTCCAGAACGCGGCCCAGAAGAACATCGCACTGCTGATACAGTCCATCGATGTACGGTCCCAGGGTGGAGGCGAGATCCGGATCAAAATTGGGATGCTCGGGGTCGATAAAGCGCCAGAACATGTGCTGCAAGCGGTCCGGTGTATCGAATACGGTGAACAGGAAACCTTCCGTGAAGCGGCCAAGTTCATGCATCATCATGTCTTCGCGTTCTTTGAAGACCAACTCACACTGGGCCTTGTAGGCCATTTCATCGAAGCGGCCGTTGTTATGACCGGTATGGTCTTCGGCCATGCCTACCGTGGAAAACAGACCAATCTGTTCCGAGAGAGTCTTGCCGTAATCGGCCGGTGAACAGATCGGAAAAAGCGGGGCGGCGGGATCGAAGTTCACGGGGGAAGCGTAGAACTCCACATGGGGTTCGATTCGCCGGCAATAGAAACGCACGATGCCGGTCACCGACTGCAGCATGGACAGCTTGAATTTGAGCCGGACCCAAGGGCTCCAACTGTTCTCCGGGGCTTCGATGGCCTGGTTCGATCCCGCGGTAATGACCAGTTTGCGAGCGCCGTGATCGACTCGAACCCGAATCTCCGCGGTAAAGTCGGATGGCGGATTAGTGCGAGGATTGCGCGGACCATGGGCACGAGTGACGATTTCCGCCGTGCGCTCGAGATAGACCACTTGCTCGTGCTCTTTCGGTTGGACAGTGCGGTCTTGGGTGTAAAAGGTACCTGTGCCCTGGCTCCCCCGGATATCCGGCACTCCAACCCCAGACAACATCTTGCCCAAGAGGTTTTCCGCGGGAAAAGTAACGGGACAACGCAGGATCGTACTGGGAATTCCCGCTTTGCTCAGATATTGCCAAACCGGCACACCCTGCCGCTTGTTGACGGCTCGAGGTGGCGCCAGCATGCTCTTGGGGCGCTCGAATCGATTGAGCGCAATGTCCGGCAAATAAGTTTGCGGATCCCTGGAAATAAAGTCGAAAATGCCATGACCGCCAGGGTTGGTGCCGGTTACAAACGATGACCATGCCACTGGAGTCTGGGCCGGGTAGGTGGTCCGGAGCCGGCCATAGTAGCCGGAGGCGCGGATCTTCGCAAAATTGGGAAGCTGGTTGCGCTGGAGCAAACGTTCTACGAGGGTCGGCTCTAGCCCATCCAACCCAACGACAATGACCTTTTTCTTCATAAAACTAATCGCGGGGCAGGGCGTCTTTCACAGTTTCCTTCGGCGCCGAATGGGGGTGGAATTTGTTCATAATTTTGCCGAAGAGGGCAAGCATTTTGTTCCAGAAGACGAGTGCTAGTCCAGCGATAGTAGCCAGTGCGGAAGTCACTCCCATGATTTGGTCCGGACCACCGTACAGTGCAAATAAACAAAGTCTCATTACCTTCTCCTTGAAATTGAATCTGTTGAACCGGGCAGCACAACTACTCAGTTAGTTAGTGACCCGGGCTACTTTGTTTTGGTTGAGGGGATGAGTTAACCCAGTCTTATTGTGATTCTGAGCGTTCACCTGGGACCACAACTGGGTTTCGACGGCGTCGACGACAGCCTTGCCCTGGGCACTCTCCGCCAGGTTCTGAATCTCGCCTGGATCCTGGGGATAACTGTAGAGTTCCGTGGCGCCAGATTGCGTCACTATCAAATGCCACCGGGGTTCCGTAATGGACTTCAGCCAACCTCGATAAGCGGGGTATTGCTTGGGAACGTACACGTCCTGGGCCAGCTCGGAAATAGGGTAGGGCCAATCCGGACTGGATCCGGGAAGATTCCACAATTGAGCCAGCGACGGCACCGGAAATTCGTGGGCATCGGGATCTCCCAGCAAATCCATAATAGTCGCCGGGAGCGAAGCAGCGCTGATGGGCCGGTCAATCCGCATGCCAGAAGGAATGTGACCAGGCCACCAATAGATGAGTGGAACCCAGACCAGTTCCCGATAAAGGGAAGTACCGTGAGTTACAAGGCCGTGCTCGCGAAAGGATTCACCGTGGTCGGATGTGATCACGATCAAAGTGTTCTTGTCGAGTCCACGACGAGCCAATTCCGCAAACAGCACGGCAATTTGATCGTCAACATAGGAAATACCGCCGTCGTAGGCGTCAATCTGCAACTGAAAACACTCCGCGCTGAGGCCCATCAGATAATCGAACTCGTTTGACCGATGCAGCAGCATCGACAGACTCAGCTGAGGCGACGGACACTGAGCTTGGGCATCGCGGCCGACAAATTTGTAGCGGTAGGATCGTTCCGGCACATAGGGAGTATGGAGATCAAGAAAATTGACGAAGGCAAAGAAAGGTTTGTCCGGATCGCGGTCAAGCCAGCGCAGAAGAGAGCGGTTGACGTTAGCGGCCGTTCTGCGAGCCGGCAACTCGTCGCGTCCCACCAGTCCAGCCAAATAGTTATGGAAAAACACCCGGCCCCAGAAAGTTCGATAGACCATGTCCTCGACGGAATAGAAGTAATCTTCGAAGTGCAGAAATCCGCGGGCAAAACCCGCGCGCCGACAGAAGAAGTCATTATTAGCGGAGAAAGCGGCAGTGCGAAACCCATGTTTATCCAAAACCTGGGCCAACGTCGGATAGTTTTCGTTTAGCGGTTGCTCGCGCAGCGGCCCATGTTCGTGCGGATAGCGTCCGGTGAGCAGAGACTGATGGGCGGGAAGCGTCCAAGAGGACGTCGAAACAGCATCTTCAAACAGGACGCCCTGACGGGCAATGCCACTCAAAAACGGGCTGGTTGCCCGCCCGTACCCATAGGTCGAGAGGTGGTCAGCGCGCAACGTGTCCACCAGGACTACGAGGACGTTTGGCGATGGCTTGCTTGCGACCGGCAGATGGCGGGTAGCGACTTCCTCGCGTAACCAGATCCCGCCCTCTGTAGCAAACAGCGCGACCAGTGTGGCAATGGCCGCCCCTCGAATGACTCTGGGACCGCAGGCCCAGAGCGCCGTACTCTTCTCATACATGCGACGGCTGATGACCGTTGCTAAACCAGTGGCCAGAACCAGCTCGGCCAAGATGCCGATGCGTCCGGTCAACCCCAGCCAGTCCAGGACTGCCATGAAGGAAAATAGAAATAGAGCCACTCGCAGGATGGGGAGACGAGGAGCGAAACGGCCAAGAATCGCAAGGAGGAGTCCCACGAACAAGAAGAAGACCAAATTAACCAAGGGGGAAATCCACAGGATCTCAATGGACACACCCTCGGGGATCCTGGAGTTCAGTACAAACCACTGAAAACCGTGGAATGCCTGTAGCCCGAAACCCTCGATCAAGCCAGTGATTAGCCCAAAGCATGCTGCCAACAATAGGAGGCGTGCGGAGGTCACGCTCTGCGCAGGTCTCTGTTCCGGCAAGTTTTCGACACTGCTGAGTATCTGCATCTCTTCAAAGTCCTTGGCTCGATTGCGTTGATTCCGCACTTATGCCAATTCGTATTTTCTCAAGCCAAGCAGTTGAGAAGCGATTCGCACTACAAAGCGCGGGTTGTTATAGAGGTAGCGTTTCCACAAGCGGCGTGGCTCCTGACACAAGCGATGGAACCATTGTAACCCCGCCTTCTTTACCCAGTCAGGTGCATCTTTGATGCCACCAGTGTGGACGTCAAACGCCGCACCCACGCCAATCATCACTTTGGTGGCGAGTTGAGGAAGATATTCGGCCATGAAGCGCTCCTGCTTAGGAGTGCTAAGGCCGACCCAGAAGATGTCGGGCTTGAGGCGTGCGACTAGTTCCTGCAGTTCCGTTTTTTCGGCGGGGTTAAGCGGCCGGAAGGGAGGCGTGTAGGTACCAACCACGCGTAAACCGGGAAATTTGCGCTCCAGATTCAGTTTGAGCTGCTCCGCCACTCCGACATTTCCCCCATACAAGAAGTGGGTGTATCCGGATTGGACGGACTCGGCACAGGCATCGAGCATGAGGTCCGGGCCGTAGACCCGGGTCATCTCCCGAAATCCCTGTAACCACCCCACCCAGACGGTGGGCTTGCCGTCAGGGGTGGTTACCAGGGAGCGGTTGATGATACCGCAGAGAACAGGGTCACGCTGTGCCTCCATGATGCCGTGAACGCCAGTGACACAAATGTAGCCCTTTGCTCCTTTGGCGATGTTTGAACCTATCAACTGCAGTATCTGCTTCGTCCCCAAAGGGGTAATCCCGACGCCGAGGACATTCACGCGACTCGCGGTGGATAGTTGTGCCATGACTGTTGACCTAGCCGACGGAGACTGGTTGAGATGCCGTCTTGGCTTTCACTTCCACTTCGATCCACTTGTAAGTGCCCACAAGACCGGTTTTCAGGTCGATGGAAGGTTCCCAACCGAGCACCTGCCTCAGCCGATTGTTGTCACTGTTGCGTCCGCGCACGCCCTGCGGTTTCGAAGGATCGTGTACTTTTATCAGTTTCTTGCCCGCGATGGCGCTGATCATATCTACCAAGCCGTCAATGGTAACCAGTTCGTCGGTACCCAGGTTGAGAGGCTCGTGATAGTCAGAATTCATGATGCGAATCAGCCCCTCGACACAGTCGTCCACGTACATGAATGATCGGGTCTGTTGGCCGTCGCCCCAGATATCGATAGTTGCGCCGTCGGCCGCCAGAGCTACCTTCCGGGAAATAGCGGCTGGCGCCTTCTCTTTGCCACCCTCATAGGTACCGAGAGGCCCATACACGTTGTGGAACCTGACAATTCGGGTCTCGAGTTTATGGTCTTTGCGATAGTAGCGACACAATTCCTCGGCATAGAGCTTTTCCCACCCGTACCCGGGCTCCGGATCGGCCGGATATGCGTCTTCCTCTTTGAGCGGCTGCACATCGGCGTCCTTCTGCTTGTAACCGGCGTAGACGCACGCCGAGGAGGAAAAGAGAAACCGCTTGACGCCGTTCTGGCGGCTCGCCTCGAGCATGTGGGCATTAATGAGGATATTGTTGCGTGAGATGTCGGCGAGAAAAGCGGTGATGTAGCCAATGCCGCCCATGTCCGCGGCCAAGTTGAACACGCGATCGATGCCGCGAGTGGCAAATTCACAGTTGGAATATTCGCGCAGGTCGAGGACTTCGAACTCGTCGGCATCGGAGGCGGCATACTCCGGCTCCTTGATGTCGACACCTCGTACCCAGAAACCATCTGCCTTCAAGCGGCTCACCAAGTGGTGCCCGATAAAACCCCCGGCCCCAGTTACAAGAATGCGTTCAGGAATTGGCATTGCGGTTGATCTCCTTCATGGAATGGTGAACTAACTTCGATCAAATCGGACACCTTGGAACGGGGTTGCAAACCCGTCCTAGGTCGAACTTGGGGAGGGTATTGAAAAACCTCTTCGCCAAACTTTGGGGGCGTGGACTACGACCCTTTGCTTCTCTAGCCCGCGGGCAAAGCTTTCCAGCGCCATGCTCAGGCCGACTATGGAGAGAAACACCATGAAATGGTCGGTCATGCGGCCACCGAATGCGGGCGTGAAACAGCCATAAATCAACAGATCCAGGTACAGAGCAAAGCAGCCCATGAGCAAGATATTAGCCTGATGGATATCGTTCGTCTCTTTGCCTTTCCAGGCTGAGAGGCGCGCGCGGGCGCGATAGAGATTGCCTAGAATGGTTCCATGCAGGGCTAGCAATAAGCCCAGTCCAATAAGCCCGTTGTTGTAAAGCGTGTCCAAGAAGCCATTATGCAAGTGCGAAGCGGCATCGACTTTTCTTTGGTCCTTAAACAGGAATTTGGAGGCTAAGTAGCCGTGCCCGAGGAACGGCTTCTGCTTGATAGCTGGCAGGGCCATCTTCCAGATTTCGGTTCTGCCCGAAAGTTTCGCTCCTCCGTGATAGGTCGAAAAGTAATTTCCCAGTGGAGTGACGGTTGCCACCAGTACGGCAGCTAGCGCTCCTACTCCCACTAACACGAGAAGGCTGGAAGCCAGTTTTTTCTGCAGGAGGAAAAAGATGCTCGCCGAAATGGCGCCGGCGACTATCCCGGTCTTGCCAAAACTAATGATCGTTACTACCACGGCAAACAGGCTGATTAATTTCAGCCACAGTCGTCCGTGGAGCGAATTCAGGATCAGACTCACGATCAGGAGACAGCTCGCAGTGCCCGACAATACAACCGGATCCGCATTCAGCCGACCTTCGATCCCCGCAAACAGCGTTGTGGGATCGGAGAGGGCTGCACCTACGGCGAGGATGCATACGAATAGCAGCCCCCACATAGTGCTCCAGAGGAAAGCGCGGATCTGACTGATCTTTTCCATGCAGTGGGTGCAAAGGGCGAGGATCAAAGCAACCACGAAGAGCTTGCACCACCAGCCCAGCGAGTAAGAGCGGCTCGGAGAATACGCCGAAGCAATCAAGGAGGACAGCACGAAAAGGGTGACCCACTTATAGGAACCAACAGTCAGCTTACGCAGGTAGTCAGGTCTTGCGAATGAGATCAAGGCTAGGATAAGGAATGCGATCAGCCAGGTAAGGACCTCGCCGTAGGCATCAACCGAGTACTGTGCCTGATAAAGGTTCTCAGCATCGCTGGCGCGATCGAACCACTGATCGGAGATAAGCAGCGACCACCAGAGCAGCAATGCCACTGCGAAAGTTAACTGCCCAGCCGTTGCTCCCTTCGCTTTGGCTACAGCCAACACCACGCACAGGGGGAACAGGAGCAGGGTGGTGGCCGTCATGGTCTTGAGCGCCGTGTCGGAAATGATCCAATCCGGGCCAAGGCCTACTACCAAGGCAACAAGAATCGCGAAACCAGCTCCCAGCAAAAGAGCCTTGCGACGCGATTTTCCGGGAGCGGTTGCGTACGCGGTTTCGTTCCGCAATGGAGATGCACTAGCTATGGACAAGAGGGAACCTCAATCGGGCCGGACGTCAGCTTGCGGCGCATTAGGAACATCAAAATCAAGAACGAGGCCACCTCTGATGCGTTGCTTGCCCAAACCGCTCCCTTGAGACCAAAGGCACGGGTCGCCGGAACTCCAACGATCACGGAAATCAGCGTGGTTGCGAAGTATGCCAGAAAGATGGAATAAGGAGATTCAATGGCCCTCAAGGCGATCGCCGGGCCGTAACCTGCGCTCCAAAACATGGATCCCAAGGCAAGTACGGGAACCAGGTGGCTGATATTTGCGTATTTGCCAGCATAAAGCAACCGAAAGATGGGTTCACGAAACTCGTTGATCAAGCCCCAATAAATCCCGGCACCGGCAAGAGACAAAACCATAAGGTTGCGAGTAAGGACGGCGAGGCCTTTGCGTCCGTGCTCCGCCCGCATCTTGGCGGCATAGGGGAGAAAAAGTAGAGAAAGCGCGCTGAGAGTCTGATCCAGAGGGGAGAAGAAATTCATAAGCGCTCTGAGCTCTCCCGACTGGGCCACGCCTGAAAACGTGCTGAGCAGCGGATAGAAGATGTAAGTGGGCGTCCATGAAGCCACGCAACTTGCCAGCGCCCAGCGCCCGTAGCGCCAATGTCGACGCCAAGTTTCTCTGATCACGGGGGCTGGGCCTCCCGCTTGCAACTCTGACCTGAGACGCGTCAGCAGGAATACATCCGCCAGCAGCGCCGCCGCCCCCATAAGCGCGAACACCTTGAAGGGCGAGAGCAGACCATTGCGATAAACGATAAACAGGCCAGCCAGCAGCAGGGCACAGTAAAGCATTGATCCTGTCGCGGCCTTGGCCGGGGACATCTCCAAATAGAAGGCGCGACGGGCAAACCAGAGCAGCAACAGGCAGGGCGACGCCAGAGCCACCCCGAGCAGCGCGCCAGGCAATCCGTGTGTCCAACCCAGAGCATGGGTTACCGCTGCCGAGCCGCCCATGAGCAGGCAGATAACACCGGCGATTATGAGATGGGTCCAGAGCAACGAACGGCAGTATTGCCGCAGGCATTGCCGGTATGCCGCTCCCCCAAAGACTGCCATCGGTTCAAGCACCAGGGCGCCATAAACCAACTGCAGCAGAACATAGATTCCAAAAGCCAGCGCATATACGCCGTAGGACTCCGGCGTCAACCAGCGAGCCAACAACATACTGAGTATGAAATTGGAGCCGGAAATGAGTCCCTGGTCGAGAAGCGCAAGCCCACCTTTGTTGATCCAGAGCCTAAGCTTGTCCAAGGGGGACGGTTCAAAACCAGGCAATTGAGCAATCTCTGGGTCGACCCGAATCTCGACAGACTTGACGGTGGAGAAAACGGGTTCTTGGCGGCTGGGTTTGGGCAAGAATTGTACTCGGCTATGCGGCTGATTCCAACTGGACTGACTCCGTGCGTCGGGCCATTCAGGCTCGGGATCCGCCGATGAATGCCGGGGACAGAACATCGTTAACACTCACTACATTCTTGTCAATGGAAGCTTTGAGCTTGGCCGCCAGCACATCCACCTGTGGGCTAACCAGAACACCCCCGTGATCGCCGGTTATTTCCTGAAGATCCAAACCTCCAAGAGCAAGATTTGTCCAGGCGGAATAAAGCTCCTCGGAGCTCCTCAGAGACAGTTCACTGGCACGAAATAGCGTTATCTTTCCAGCATACGGTTGCAGGATATAGTGATCAGCGGCAGTCTGATTGGAGCGAAGCACGTTTTTCAAGACGCGAGATATCATCAGGCCCCGGACTCTGCGCTGCAAGCTTTCCCCGGCAGCTTTCGGCATGTCGCGGAAGAGACGCTGGCGGGAAGGATGCATCATCATGCGCAGGACGGACCTAGAAACGGAGCGCAAACGACCAGCGTAAGTGTCGAGCAGCGCCAGCAGTCCAACCGACTCCCCACTAGCGCGCAGTTGCTGTGCCATTTCGTAGGCAACGAGGCCACCAAAGGAATAGCCCCCGATGAAATACGGGCCCTCCGGTTGAAGGGTCTTCAGTTCCTTTAGGTAGTGGACGGCCATCTCCTCAACCCGCGAGAAGCAGGGACGTTCCCCGTTGAGGCCTTGCGCCTGCAGTCCGTAGAACGGATGCTCAGGACTCATCAACTGGGCAAGTTCGCGGAAATTGAGGACATTTCCTCCAACTCCATGAACACAAAAGAAAGGTGGCCTCGTGCCCACGGGCTGAATCGGCACCAGCGAAGACCATTGGTGCGACCATCCGTCCTGGCGAAGGACTGCGGTTAGACGCTCAATTGTAGGGGCCTGGAAAAGCATGGCCAGAGGCAGAGTCTTGCCCAGCACTTGCCCGGTGCGGTGCATCAATCTGGCCGCCAGCAAAGAATGGCCACCCAACTCAAAAAAATTGTCGCGAATCCCAATCGGCTTTTTGCTCAGCACGGCTTCCCAGATTTTCACGAGTTGCGCCTGCAGAGCATCCGTAGCAGGCGCTGTCCCGTCCGCCCAAGCTTTGGATGGCGCGGGCAGTCCGTGCTTGTCGATCTTGCCATTTGGTGTCAATGGCATGGCCCGCAAAATGATGAAGGCCGACGGCACCATGTGATCGGGCAGATGTTGCTGGACGTAGCGGCGAAGCCCGGCACTGTCAAGCTTCGCTTCCGCGGTAAGTACCAGATACGCCACCAGACGCTTATCGCCCGGAATATCTTCTCGGGCAATGACCGCACATTCGCGAACCGCAGGATGTTTCGCAACTATCGATTGAATCTCTCCGAGTTCAACACGGAAACCGCGAATTTTGACTTGATCATCACCGCGGCCCAGGAATTCGATTTCACCGGAAGGCAGGTAACGAGCCAAGTCGCCGGTTTTATACAACCGCGAACCTGACTGGGAGCAGAAGGGATCGGAAATGAATTTCTTCGCGGTTAGCTCAGGGCGATTGAGATACCCTTGCGCAACACCCAGGCCACCGATATGCAATTCACCGGGAACCCCGATCGGTACTGGATTAAGATGGCGATCGAGAAGGTAAATCCGAGTGTTTGCCAACGGGCGACCGATTGGGATGTTCTCGGGTATGGGACGTCCGGCATTCGAGTTGGGTTCGAATGCAGTTGCGGCGATACTGGCCTCGGTAGGTCCGTATGTATTGATCCAACGGACGCGGCCACCCACCGAACGCAACCATGCAGCATAGGACGCGGAGGAAGCCTTTTCGCCTCCGACGATTACGAGGCGCAAGCTCTCCGGCGCAGCTTGCTTCAGTTGGGGAACATGATGCACCCACTCATGCCAATAGGCGGTTGGTAAATCCAGGACGGTTACCTGTTCGCGACCAATCCACGCCAGGAAGTCAGGAACCGCGAGTGGCATATCCTCAGGCCTGAGCACAAGAGCAGCTCCGCTCAACCAGGTGATGAAGAACTCTTCCAGTGCGATGTCAAAGCTGACCGAACAAAACTGGAGTACACGATCGTCCGGTCCGACTCCGTACATGCGGGCAGCATTTGCGTTGTAATTCACCAGACCGGTGTGGGTGAGGAGAACGCCACGCGGTTTTCCAGTTGAGCCGGAAGTGTAAATTACATAAGCGACATCACTGGGCTTAACGCCGCTGTCAAGGTTGATGCGGGGTTGCCTGGACAACTGTTGCGACTGGTCTGCAAGGAACAGTATTTCGCAACTCACCGTCGCCGCTTCCGGTAAGATGCCTTTCCGAGTAATCACAAGCCGCGCCTGTACGTCTTGCAACATGTAGGCCAGGCGCTCCTGGGGGTACTTGGGGTCGAGCGGAACACACGCGCCACCTGATTTCAATATGGCCAAAACTGCCACCGCAAAATCGAGTCCGGCTTCCAGGCACAGTCCTACTTTTATATTTGGGCCAATGCCGCGATGGCGTAGGTAATGAGCCAACTGATTGGCGCGGGCGTTGAATTCCTGATAAGTCAGTTGGCTGTTTTTGTGGCTAACAGCAGGGCTTCCGGGTAAACGCTCAGCCTGCGCCTCGATCAGTTGGTGCAAGCATTTGTCGCTGGGATAGGGGCAAGATGTTTGATTCCACTCGTCCAGGATTTGCCTCTGTTCCGCATCGGCGAGAACTGGCACCGTCGACAACTGGCAGTCAGGATCCTCAGCGACACCCGTCAGCAAAGTTTGCAGATTGCCAAGCATGCGGTCGACACTCGCAACCTCAAATAACTCCGAGTTATAAGACAGATGGAGATAAAGGTCTTCCCCGCTCTGCTCTACATCCACGTGCAAGTCAACTGGTGGGGTGTACGTTGAGGCCAGGTCCCGTCTTTCGGCCCCGAATGCGGAAGTCCCGCAGGAGAATAGAACCTGAAAAATGGGGTGGTTCAGCCCTGGTTCAAGGGTCAGATCTTGAATGAGCTGTCGGGGGGGAATGCTCGGCTGGGCGAGCACCTCAGAGATTGTGGAATGAATCTGCTTGACCAAACTTCGGAATGTCTGGTCGCCCGAGGCATCGCTGCGCAACAAAATTTCGCTCTGGCCGTTGGCCCACCGCTCACCCACAAGTGGAGCACCGAGCTCGGCCAGTGAACAACCGATCACGATCTCTTCTGGGCAGCCATAGCGAAGAAGGAAGAGACGGAAGGCGCCCAAGAGCACAGCCGAAAGCGGAATCTGCTCGACCAAACTGAACTGTCGGAGCCGGTTGCTTGTATCCTCAGGTACGCACAACGACCGGGCTTCAAAGTGAGGGGATGGCGAGCCCGATCTGGGCCGATCGAGGGGCAGGTTCAAGGAGCCGGCCCCGGCAAGCTGACGCTTCCAGTAAGCCAAGCCTTGCTGAACTTCCTGACCCTCAACCATCTTGGGAGCGCTGAATGGGGTACGGCCTGGAGTCACCAATTCCGGCGTCAACGATCCGTCGGTGAATCTATTCACAGCATCCAGATTTGTGTCGAGGGCCAAACGTCTGCTTTAGAAGTGCCAAGAGGGTGGTCTAACCACGGATCAAGCGGCGCCGGAACCGCGAAGGACGGCAGGGATGGTCCGGGCGAGAATCTGAAGATCAAGCCACAACGACCAGGTGCGAACATACTGTAGGTCAAGTTCCATCCATTTATGAAATGGTAATGAGCTCCGCCCCTTCACCTGCCAGAGGCAGGTGATCCCTGGCCGAACAATAAAGCGACAGCGCTGCCAGTCCTCACCCGCCTCGCTGAACAATTCATAGTCACGAATGGGGAGCGGGCGTGGCCCGACCAAACTCATGTCGCCACTGAGTACATTGAAGAGTTGGGGCAGTTCGTCGATGCTGGTCTTTCGCAGGAATCTGCCGATCGGCGTGATACGTGGATCCTTCTTGATCTTGAATACCGGCCCCGAGACTTCATTGAGATGTTCGATTTCTCCCTGTTTCTCCTCGGCGTTTGCAATCATCGTGCGGAACTTGTAAATGTCAAAAATCCGCTTGCCCAAGCCAACCCGCCGCTGTACGAAAAATACGGGGCCGGGAGAAGTCAGTTTGATCAGGACAGCGGTCAGGAGCAGCAGAGGTGCAATTCCCACGAGAAGCAGCGCAGAGAGCGAAAAATCGAGAACCCGCTTGATCACCATGGGCCAGCCTTCTTCCATACTGGTGTGGTGGGTAACCAAGGCAGAGCCTTCGAAATCCTCGGAAATGGGACGCTGGTTTCTCAAATTGAACAGATCCGACAAGACCCGAAGAATGATCCCCTGCTCCTCGCACTTGGCGGCAATCTCCGATGCGAGATCATGAAACGAACGCAACGGCACGGCCAGCACTACTTCATCCACTACATGGCCACGAATGAATGCCGGGACCTCTGCGAGATTACAAACCAGCGAGTAACCCCAGCGTTGGAGTTCTCCGACTTCGGCCCACTCTTCATCAGCGAACCCGATGATGCAGTAGCCCAGTTCTGGTTTGGAACGAATGGTCTTGGCAAACTCAATTGCGCGGCGGTTAGAACCGACGACCAACACGTTGCGCAAGTTGCGCCCGTGGATGCGGAGTCTCCTGAGCCACATCCTGACCGCAAGCCGGCTCAAAACCGCAACCGACGTACTGAAGACCCAGAAGATTAGCACGAAACCAGGCGTCACCATCTGGAAGCGGAGGACGAAAGAAGCGGAAAGAAGAACCACAGCCGATAAACTGGTTGCTTTAATCACGTCCCCGGCTTCTTTCATGCGACTCGCTAGCCGCATGGAGCCGTACAGTCCAAGCATGGAGAATATGAAGTGCCAGATGCAGAGCAGCACCAAAAACACAATGAGATTCTCCAGCTTGATTCTGATTGAGAAGAACTGGGCGAACGAGACCGGCCCAACCTTCGCCAGAACAGGCGAGGTCGCGATTCCAAACGAGACAACCATCAGGGCCAGGTCAAACAGCTTCATGGCGCCTATCATCATCTGCCGTCTGATAGCGTGCATTAGAAACTCCCTGTTAGAAAAGCTCTCTGCAGAGATCCTGGCAGGTTGGAGTAGAAGGTGATCAAGCGATTAATTGGGTGGCGCCGCCAGGCGGCCGGGCCGCGGCTGCAAAAGGTTGCGAGTGAAATCACTCGTAGAGGACAAACGCGAATGGCAGCTAAAGATGTTTGTATATCGCTTCGGGGATCGGAAATGTTCTCCGGTTCAACACCACACCGAGAATGGGAACATTCGCGGCATCAAGTTCCTTCATGGATTTGCGAGCGCTGTCTCGACGCGAAGAATTGGCCTTTAAAACTAACACCACACCGTCAGACAAGCTACCCAGAACGATGCCCTCGGTTCCGGTGTCGAGCGCGCCTGCATCTACAATTACGTACTCATTCTCGGCTCGCAATTCTTGCAGGCGCGTCCGCATACGGTCGGAGCCCAGGAGTGCGGTTCCGTTTTCGGCAGGAGTTCCGCAGCTCAACAGCCATAAATTCGGCATTGATAACGGTCGAAGGTATTGACCGATCCGGTCGTTCCGGCTCAGCGCATCTGAAAGTCCAAAGTGATTCTCGAGGCCGAATTGCTGATGAAGGCTGGGGCTACGAAGGTTACAGTCCAGTAGGCAAACGCACCTGGTTACCTGCGAGGCCAAAATTTCAGCGACGCGAGCAGCAAGCCAGCTGCAACCATTGCCGGTTTCCGTTCCCGCGAAAACGACGGTGTGGGGGGCGTTGCTTCCCGGTATAAGAAACAGGCGATGCACAAGTTTCGTAATCTCATCCCGCGCCATTCCGGTCGGTTCCAAAGCCGTAGTTCCGACGCCAATGGTTCCGGCAGCAGCAGAGTCGACTGCGGTCGCCGGTCTCTCCAGTTTGGAAGTATCGTAAATCTCTTGCTGCCCGCCAACTTGCTGTAACAATTCAAAATTCTTGCTCATGAACCACTCCTAATGGCGCTCTTTTAAATATAATTCGCAGAAGACAAGATCAAATTTAGTAGGAAGCTAGCGATGTCCACCCGTGACGAGGTGCAGTACGGTGATTGTCATCTTGGATGAGTGACGGCAAGAAGTAAGCGTGGGCAGTCAGCCGGTGCCAGTTTTCGCACTGCCAGTAGGGGCGAAGACGTCTAAATGGAAGCGCTCGCTCCCCGACTACTGCTCAGCCGTAGGCCCGCGTCTTCGTCTGGTACGGCAGCCAGCACTGGGCGATTGGAAAACCCTTCGACGTCGGCGGGGGTTCGGAAAGATGGATCGAAGTACTCGAGAGCGAAAACCGTGCCAGAGCTCACGGTTATGGCCAGAAAGATGCCAATCAGGCCATACATCAAAAGAGACATGCTCGGTAGACTCGGGACGCTGGGTTTTTCTGCTATCGCGACATTCAATATGCGCTGCACGTCGAAGGCGTCGGTAATTCTCGCATCCTCCCGCTTACGGGAATACAATAAATACCTGTCCTCGGCAGTTTTCGCCGCACGGAGTAGGTCTTGCTGCTCGACGCCTTGAATTTCCAGCTTTTGGGCACTTGCCAGAGCCTCGTGAGCGAGCCTCTCAGTCTCGGCCGCTTTCGCTTCGTAACCTCGTAATTCCGCCTTGGACTTCACCAATTCGGAGTCAATCCAACTGAACGCGGGGTTCTGGTCTGTGGTTATATCGCTGAGAGGTTTCTCTCCCGAGATTGTGGCACGAGTATCGGCGATCTCGCGATCCAGTTCTACCAAAGGGGGATAATCAGGCTGATACTTGGACGCAAGGTCGCTGCGTTTGATCTCAAGACTGAGGAGAGTGTTCTTCATCTGCGACAACACCGGACCATCGTCCTGTTTTCGCATCTGCGTAGTTAGCCGCGGTGGGGTCGTGTTGGCCAGTTGTTGCAATGCATCAATCTTCTTTTTAGCCTCAGCGATCGAAGCTTGAGTCTCTGACAGGCTCAGGTTCATATCATTCACCTTTTGCAAGGTGATGTCGCGCGCCAAGGTGGGATTGGCGGTGCCACTCTGCTGAGGAAAGGCCTTCAAACGATCCTCGGCCGCAGCCAAATCATCACTCGCTTTCTCGGACTCTTTGTCGAAGAACTGGAATTGACCCGGAGTTCGCTGCACCTCCTCGTGCTTCTGGAGATAGACGTCGTCCAGAACGGTCAGGACTTGAGCCGCCATCTTGGGACTGCTCGAACTGTAGCTGATTCGGATTACGTTGCTCTTGGGCAAGGCCTCGACGGTGAGACCGGAACCCAGCTTTTTTATTGCTTTCTCGATCCGCTTCTCGGGATCTTTGGAGGCAAGCAGTGACCCCAGAAATGTGCGGGGCGTGTCCAGCCCACTGCGTAACACCACCTGGCGCAGCACGTCCTGGCTGTGAACCAGCTCTACTTCCGAGTTGATTTCTTCCTCGGTGACCGTGCCGCTCACGGTCAGACCATTGGCTTGTTCCGGTGACGCTGCCGGGTCAACGCGCTGGCGACGCAAAAGAATTTCGGTTTGAGCGCTGTAGCTAGGCATAAAGATCGCCGCAAGCATCGTACCTAGCAGAATTCCGCAAAAGCAGAAAATCAACGTCCGGCTGCGGCGAAAAGCCATAGCAGCAAAGTCGCGAGCGGTGAAAGAAGTAATCCGACCCGTGCCTTGAAGAACTAACTCCTGGCCTTCCATATTCAATCTCCTTAGCCTTTTTCTTCTCGAAAGTGGCTGCGCAGTTCGTTAGGGACGCGCCAGCGGCACCATTGACACATTCCCATTCGGAATAAAGGGCGCGATCTTGGAAAACTTATTCTTAGGAACAAACAACATGTCTCCCGGTTGGAGGTGCACGTCCTCGGACAAATTGTGATCATTCTCCATCTTCTTCACGTCAAGCAATGTCGCTTGCGTCCACTGGTCCGATACCCGTCGGTAGAGCACCACCTGGGAGTGTTTTGCGCTAGGAAGAAATGCGCCCGCCACGGCAATCGCTTGTACCACTGTCGTGTCGTCCCGCAAGTCAAACTTGCCCGGATTCTTGACCTGGCCATCCACAATAAAATAGGGTTTCGCGAAATCCTTAAGGACAATTGAAATCATGGGGTGGTTCAAGATCTTACCGTAGGCCTCGCGCAGCTTGTCGGTAACCTGAGAAACGGTCAGTCCCTCAACACGGATGTCCCCGACACTTCGCATGGAGACGTACCCGTCAGGCTGCACTACAACCGTCTGGTTGTACTCGGGGGTGATCTCGAAGATTACATCAAAGCTGTCATCCGGACGCATTTCGTATCTGGGATAGCGCTGAGAAAACCAGGGAGTCTTTGTTGAACTTGCCTGCGAAGGGGCAGATGTTGAAGCAGCCGGGGCCGAAGCAGCACCCCCGGCTTCTTGACCAAGTGCCGACAGAGAACCCACCAGTACGATTATTAAAGAAACGGAAATTTTATTCATGGCTACTCTCGTATACGCTAAATTCAGGCCTGGGTACGCAGCTTTCGAACGGTTAGCCTTCGACGACATACCTTGAACCACCCTCGCCAGTTTACGACTCCCAGTCGTAACTCCGGCCCACACCCACAGAAAACATTGGATCTAATCCAAGGCGGAGACCGGAACCACAGATTAACCCTGAAAGGTGCTCCGCACCATGGGTGCGCAGAGCCTGCAGACGTTACTGCGGCGTGTGATCGATAGAGCTTCGCCCTCTGAGTCACATTTGATGACCCCTTTGTTGAGTCGAGCAGCGGGACAATGTCGTCAGCTCAGATACTTTTAAAGGCACTGTTGTCTACGTATTCATTAAGAAGAAGTCTCAGTAAGAAGGGGATTAACCATACAGTGAGACCATTTCGGCCACTGAATCTTGACTGCAAGCCTACACAACGTTCGCAAAACTCGTCAAGGGGCCGTAACCCTTGATGACAAAGGACTCCACTGCGGCGTAAGTGATGGAGACTAAAGGCTCCCACCCCCTAAAATGGCCTTGCATTTAGCGCTCTTGATGTTGTATGAACTGATTCTACGAACGTCGAATGCCCGGTTTGGCCTTAAAGGTATTCGGCCTGCTCGAATCTTCGCAGTTTGAGGCGGGATTTGTCCAAAGGATAAGTTCCACCATGTCCATTAAGCCCGGCCCTTGGCTCGTCGTTTTTTCTCTTGCCACCTTCGCGCCTTCCTGTTTATTGGCACAAAAAGCCCCTGCCCACGTAAGCGTGTATCCGCCGGTAACGCAAGTGACATCGCCTCCGCTGCGTGATCTTGAGCCGATTCCCGCCGTGTGGGACCTTTTGGAAGGCATGGAAAACCCACAACGGGAGGGTCTGACTGGTCGCGACCTAAGCGACGCTATCAAATCCAGAGCATTGAATCCTTTCGACCGAATCAACTCAAAGGTACAGACGGTAGACGGCTTGAATTTTGACGGAATGGGAGTCAGCGGCCACTGGCCAACACCCGATGCAAACGGAGCGGTGGGATCCACTGAATACGTACAGGTAGTCAATGCCATGTTCGCCGTCTATGACAAATCAACGGGTGCGCTGCTTTATGGCCCCGCGGGGTTCGCTCAACCTTGGAAGGCTCTGGGAGGCCTGTGCGGAACTACCGGCGAAGGCGACCCCATCGTGCAATATGACAAGGCGGCGGCGCGCTGGGTCTTCACCAAGCACGCGTACAACACCGGAGGTCCGTATTACGAATGCGTCGCCGTTTCAAAGACTCCAGATGCCCTCGGCCCCTACAATCTGTATGCCTATCAGTTACCAAATCTTTTCCCCGATTATCCCAAACTGGGGATCTGGCCGGATGCCTACTATCTCTCCATTGATGAGCAAGACCCAAAAAATGGTTATGCTTACGCAGGCGTCCTTGTCTGCGCTCTGGATCGCATAAGCATGTTGGCGGGTGCACCCGCGAGTGCGCAGTGCTTCCAGCTTTCTCCAAATCTTGGTCACAGCCTGCTCCCGGCGGACGTAGATGGCTCGACCCCACCCCCACCCGGATCGCCGAATTACTTCATGAACCTGAGCGCCAATGCGCTCAATGTGTGGCAATTTCACGTCGATTGGGCGACTCCCTCAAATTCTACCTTGACCGGTCCCGTGCGCCTGCCTGTTACCCCTTTCACCCAGGCATGCAACGGTACTATGTGCGTGCCGCAACTGGGGACGACAAACACCGTCGACGCGATTGGAGATCGGCTAATGTACCGGTTGGCGTACCGGAATTTTGGCGACCACGAATCCATAGTGGTCAATCATTCGGTCACAACATCGTCCGGCAACGTTGGCGTGCGCTGGTATGAGATCCGGAACCCGGCTGGAAATCCCCCTACCCTCCAGCAACAAGCGACTTTTGCACCCGATTCGAATTGGCGTTGGATGGGTAGCATTGCGATGGACAGTGCTGGCGACATGGGGCTCGGTTACAGTGTTTCAAGCACGAGCATGAATCCGGCCATTCGTTACACGGGACGACTTTCCACCGACGCTGTGAACACGATGGAGGACGAAACCAGCATTATTGAAGGCGGTGGAACGGAGGAGGCGGACCATCGCTGGGGCGACTATACCGCCATGGCCATCGATCCGGTCGATGACTGCACATTCTGGTACACGAACGAGTATTACCAGAGCAGCGGCAAAAGCTGGAACACGCGAATCGCGTCGTTCAAGTTCTCTGCATGTAACAGTTCCCTGCCACCAGTTTCCTTTTCTCAGACAAGCCTAATATTCCCTGCTCAACTGCTGGGCACCTCCAGTTCCCCGCAACCCGTCAGCCTGACAAACAATCAGACTGTCACATTGAATATTTCAAACATCGCCACTACGGGCGATTACGGACAGACCAACGACTGCGGCGCTAGCCTGCCACCTTCCGGCGACTGCACAATCACTATCACTTTCACACCGACAACCATGGGAACACGCACTGGATCTCTGCTCGTAACCGACGACGCCAAGAACAGTCCCCAGAACGTGAGCCTTAGCGGAATCGGGATTGCTCCCATCGTGAAGCTTTCTTCGACTGCGGTAAGGTTTGGTACCACGCCTCTCGGGACAACCAGCGCAGTGCAAAAAGTGAAGGTGTCGAACTCGGGAACGGCAGTCCTTACAATCAACACTGTGTCTGCCAGTGGCGACTTCGATGAGATTGATAATTGCGCGGGGCAGTCGATTCAACCCTCGTCTTTCTGCACCGTCAGTGCGCAGTTCAAGCCCTCAGTTACCGGCACTATCGGCGGAGCCGTCACAATCACAGATACGGCCAGCAATTCGCCGCAAATCATCAACCTCAGCGGCACAGGGGTGGATCCGGTTACTGTGACTCCGGTTAGCCTGAGTTTCGGAACGATTACGGTCGGGCAAACCAGCGCGCCCAAGACGGTGACGCTTTCTAACAATCAGAGTGTGCCATTGACCTTTACTTACGCCGTCAGTGGCAATTACGAGGTCACAGCAAGCGGCAAGAATCCTTGCACCAACACTCTTCCTAAGCTTTCGCAGTGTACGGTCAGCGTGAGATTTAGTCCAAACCAAAACGGCCTGATCCGAGGGGCCTTCGCCGTAACCCACAATGCGAGTTTTAGTCCCCAGAACGCCAACCTCTCTGCCACGGGATCATCTGGAAGTTCGGTGCCACTGGCTTTCTCTCCTGGTAGCCTGGGTTTCGGCAATGTAGTAGTGGGGACGACCTCGGCCGAGAGGAAAGTAATAGTAAGCAACACCACCAGTTCGACCGTAAATATCACGGGGATCACAGCCAGCGGTAATTATACGGTCACAGATGCCAAGTCTTCGCCCTGCGGAGGTCGGCTCGGCCCCGGCGCCACTTGCGGAATGTTATTGACATTTGCTCCCACCGTGCCAGGAAACGCTGCTGGTGCGGTAACCATCACCGACGACTCCAGCCTCAGCCCTCAGACTTTCAATTTGTTTGGTACCGGCATCCTGCCGCTAGGACTCTCTCCCAGCCGCTTGATATTCCCTGCTCAGGCTGTGGGCTCGACGAGCGAGCCCCAGATCTTGACTCTGACTAACAATCAGAACGTTCTGCTGACTATCTCTGCGATCCTCGCCAGCGGGGATTATTTGCTGGTGACCGCAGGCAGTACTCCCTGCGGCGCAACTCTGCCGGCTTTGAAGAGTTGCACGGTTGGCGTAGAGTTCTCTCCGACAAGCGTGGGAACGATCAAGGGAGTCGTTACCGTGTCTCACAACGCCATGTATAGCCCGCAGGAAGTCAGCCTGAGCGGAACCGCACATTGAGGTCGTTCCCGAGGGGAACGCAAGAACATTTCACCACGAGACACAGAGGTACAGAAAATAAAAAAGTTCTCTGTGTCTCTGTGAAGTTTCCCAGCGTCTTATACCCAATCGCCTCGCACCGGCTCACGATTCACAAGCGCTTATTGATTCTCCAGCAAAATAGGCTTGAACCCGATGTTGACTTTTCCCCCGGTGATGGTGGTGGTATTCCCGTCCAGGTCGCGAAATTTCTTGAATTTGGCGTTTGCCGGGTACGACTTATTGCCAGTGGTACTCCAGACTGCTAGCGATTCGTAGCCACCAGGTCGGGTCAGACCGCAACTCCATATCCCGTCGTTGGCTTGCGAACACAAAGGATTCATCGTAGCGCCAACCATCCAATGGTAGGTTTGCTCGTAAGCACCGGCCGCTTTGTGCACCCGCCCTGGACCGGAGGGGTTGGTGGGATCAGGGCTCCAGAGCGTGCCAATTGCGGCGTTATTCCAGCAATACCAGTAAAGGCGCGAGATGCCCTGCGACCAATGCAGAAGATAGAATTGCGCCAGAAAACCTGACTGGAAGTCGTCATCGTTCTCAAACCCCATGGCATCGGCTCTTCCCCAACTGGACTCCGTATCGAAAATGGACATCGAAGCCAAACCTCGATCTTCCATCATTTTGCGCAAGGACTTAAGGCCGGGGATAATGTCGGCCGCAACGGGATACACGCCGGGCTTGCCGGTATGGACGTAGGCGTGAACCGCCATGACATCTTCATTCTTGCCGCCGCCGTCGTGCAGATAGTTTTCCATCCAGCCCTGATAAAACTTCACCGAGCCGGGCGGCGTGACAATGACAGCATGGGGATCGATGCCCAAAATAACTTCACGCGCGTCCTTCGCCATCCGAATCATCTGGGCGTTCGTGCCCTTCCACTGCTTTTCCTGGTTGGGCTCGTTGTAAATTTCCCAGTAACGGATGTGCGAGGTGCGGCTGTTCTTGCTGTGGGTCGCGATAGCGGTGACGAAATCCTTCCAGTGCTGATTTGGCCCGCTGCCGTCCGGTTTTAAATCGATTGGCGGGTCGCAATCACCCATGGGCTTGGCCGAACCGGCCATCGCACAATCAGAATCATCGGGCCGGGACGACGCCCATTGGGGCGCGCGGCCAAAGGTATACAGAAGGTCGTCAATGCCGTGTTCGTGGAATCTGGCTAACCATTTGTCGAGCAAGTCCCAGTCGTATTTTCCTTCGGAGGTATTAATCTCCGCCCAGTAGGTGCCTGTGTCCCACAACCGGCCGGCTCCAAAAGGAACGGTTGGCCAAGGTTGGTTTTTCAGAATCATGGGCTTGTGCATGTGCAGCCCGAACAGGGTCGGCGGAATTGGACCGTTTGGTGCGGTGTCGGTATCGGCCGCGATGGCTGCTGCTGATATCAACAATATGCAAACTGACAGTTGAATGAGCCCTGGAGTCAGAACGTTTACTTTCCGGTGGTCGTGTATCACAGAGATCCTCCTGAGGTTGGTCACGTCACGACTGGGATTGCGACGGCGATCGGGATTTTTCGGAAGAACGGGGTCAATCGGCTGCTATCTTACGACGGTTCTTTAGATACGGTCAAACCCAGAGGGGCGTGTAACCGATTTCGAGATGCAGCGCGGCGCCATTCTGGGGGGCGGTTGGAAGCTGGCCCGCGCACTACGGTTCCAAAGTGACGGAAGGCCTCGCGTATGTCTTCACTAAGCCGGTAGGGGGATGGAAGACAACTTCAAATCCCAACGCGACGCTGAGTCCATCGGATGCTGTTTCGGACGACAATTTCGGAATTTCCGTGAGCATCAGCGGCAACACGATCGTTTCGGGAGCCAATGGCGCTAAGGACAACAATAGCGAAGACGGCGCGGCATACGTTTTCGGAAAATAAACGTCGCCGGGTGCTCTGGACATAGCAGGAGGCTGGCCTGATGCCCCAAAAGCTAGCCTACCCGTGCCGGCAAAGAAGAAAGGAGTGCCGGGTAGTGCGCTGTTTTGAATTCTTAAGTATCACCGAGTGCCGACTTCGCCGTCCCCCGCCTTTACAAACAATGTAAAGGTGGGCCAGCCCCGGCTGCCTTACGGGATGATCTCGAACACTACGCCGACGCTGTGGCCGGGGCCGCCAAGCTCTGTCGTCCCATAGAGGTTGCCTTGCTTGTCGAAAATCACCGCGGCGGCGGGGTAGGCGCCATCAGTGCCCGTGAAATCGTGCACCACGCTGTATTTCCATTTGCCTTTGGCAGCGGGCGTCATTTCGAAAACCACTCCGCAGCCCCCGTTGCACTCCCCTGTGCCACCTCCGGCGGTTCCCCAGAGATTGCCTTTCTTGTCGAAGGTCAGCGTGTTGGCACTGCAGCCCTCCGCCGTGTTGGGAAAGTCGTAGAGGATGGCCTCGTCCCATCTGCCGTCTGCTTTGGGGCTCAGCCTGAAGATGACGCCGCAGTTCGTGCTGCCGCCTTGGTAGGTCGCGCCGTAGATATTTCCCGCCTTGTCTAACACTACGCCGTCGTACAACTTCTCCCCGTCGTTCTTGGTCGCGGGAAAAGAATGCAGCAGGGTTTCTTGCCACGTGCCGCCCGGTTGCGGCGTTAGCTGGAAGACCACGCCGTAGCCCACGCTGCCGCCGGATATGGTGGTGCCATAGAGGCTTCCATCCTGGCCCCATGTCACTCCGGCGAACGGTTCAGCCCCATCGACACAGGGATACTGGGGACAAAAGCTGTAGAGCCAATGCTCCTTCCATCCTTGATCGCGCACCAACTCGCCTACGGCGCCCGAATCGTACTTGCCCGGGCCTAGAGTGCCATAGAGATTGCCCGCATGGTCGAGGAGCAGGTTAGATGGCCCGCCATGGTCGTAGAGAACGGTCAGCGTCCAGCGTCCAGAGTCCGGCTTGAGCTCGAAGACCGACCCGAATCCGCTGACACTGCTGGTCGTCCTCCCGTATAGGTCGCCGGCTGCGTCGAGGGCCAGTCCCGCCTCGGGAACACAGCCTTCCTCATCCTTGCAGTTGAAACTGTGGAGCACGCTCTCGGACCACCGCCCTTGGCTCCCCCGAGTCAGCTCGAAGACGGCGCCGTAACCGTACGTGCCCCCGCCTCTCTCGGTGCCGTACAAATTGCCCGCTTGGTCAACAACCAAACTGTCGTACAGGCCGCCTTCGTCCCGACCGAAGGCATGCAGAATCTCGTAGTTGGGCCCAGCGGAAGCGCCGCCCACCAACAGCAGCAGAGTGATCGGAAGAACCAGCGCCGTCCTACGACTCCGTTGATTGGTTTTCACCTGATGCCCCCCTTTTGGCACTAATCAAGCCGAGCTTGTGCGGGGCGCTGGCGGCTCCATACAGAGCCAGGCCATGGCCTACGGCTGCCCGCAGGTTAAAGGCCTCAATCGTCATTTGCATCCGGGCCGTCCGGGGTTTCGCTAGGGTTGTTGATAAAGTAATTCTGGAAATAATTCACGTCGTATGGACTTGATATCACGATCGGCACGAAGGGCCTCGCCGTGGTGAGCGGGAAGAAATCCAGCAAAGGGACGGTCCCTGACCCCTGCTGCCACTCCGGCGCGTGCTCGTCTGGGGGCTGGCCCAGCCTTTCGCCGATCCAACGAGGATGGGGGTGCCCCATCCTTTTCCGCGGTTCTTTGCGGAAAGGGTGGGTGGCGAGACTCTCAGCCCCGAA
>Ga0209415_10001740_pt1 | contig 41295 bp, 36 predicted proteins | sample PeaSoiSIISIP2007_FD_187696 | JGI IMG/M metagenome (GOLD analysis project Ga0209415, IMG submission 187696) | Peat soil microbial communities from Weissenstadt, Germany - SII-SIP-2007 (SPAdes) (version 2) | ecosystem: Environmental > Terrestrial > Soil > Wetlands > Peat | place: Germany...
CTCGACGATCTTTGTCTGCAATTGCCGGACGAGCTGGTAGTTATCTTCTCGCAAGACTTTTTCGGGATTGGCGGGATCGACCGGATGTACGATCAGCCAGCTTCCTTCCCGCATCCTGCCTGAGAGCGCGACTTGCGAGTGATTCAAAAGTAGGTGGAGGCGATGCAGGGCTTTGTTCGGTTCCTTGCCGCCGAAACCGGTCAGCGGCACTTCCTTGCGGAATATGACGCGGCAGGCGGGGTCGAATTGTCTGAAGTCGACGATGTCGGCATTTCCCGAGTCTCCGGGGAGGAACAGGGAAACGGACTTGCCGGCGTTCTCGATGATCATGGAGCGTGCGACGCTGACGCCTTGCGAATGCTGGTACGGCCCGTACAGTGTGCCGCAGAGCATCTCGATGAAGCAGTTGTTGTGCAGGAAACCGCGGGTGACGCCGTCGGAGGTTTCGTAGTAGAAACTGCGGTTCGACGGGTGATCTTCCAGCGACTGTCCGCAGATGAGACAACGCTCCGCCAGGCTTTCCACGCGCGCCAGGTAGGATTCTTTCTGCCTGGCGTATTTGTCCGGATCCTGTCTGCCGTCCAACTGGCAGCGCGGCTCCGGCGTGGCATCGTACTCCGCCAGCAGGTGACGGGTGAGCGTGGCGTACTGCTTGAAGACCTCGGTGCCGCGGGCGTGGGTCAGGATGGGGTAGATCTTACCGTCGGGGTTCGTGCCCAGGCTCTCCACTTTCGGGCTCTTGTAGATGGAGATGTCCAGGCAGTGATAGCCGCGTGCGGAGGCCAGCGACCGCAAGAGGCTCTTCTGGTCACGGCAGTCGCCCTCGTACCTGATCCTCGCGTCGATGAGGCAGGGGACCAGGGCCAGCGACTTCTTGTCGATGTTGTTCCTGTCGAAGAGGGCGGCGATGCGCTTGCAGTTTTCCAGGCTGGGGAGGTCCTTCACCGGGATGAGCACCCGGTCTGCCGCGTAAAGCGCGTTCAGGGTGAAGACGTTCAGCTCGGGCCGGGTGTCGATGATCACGATGCCGGTGACTCCGGATTCGGCCAAAAGGCGCGTCAAGGCCGCAGGCGAGTTGAACCGGTACTGGAGATCCCCGAGTTCGGCGAAGGAGGGGACGTAGCCGACGCAGTATTGCCCGAGCTGGGACAGTTCCTCCAAGGGCACTCCCATCAGCAGGTCGCGCACCGTGCCGCTTTGCGGGGGACCGTTGATTTGGAACATGCCGTCGATGGTGAAGTGATTGTCGAAGGAAAAGATGTTGACGGGAAGGTCTTCCCGCATCGCTTTGATGAAAATGGCGAGGTTGGTGGCGAGGGTCGTCTTGCCGACCCCCCCTTTTTCGGAGGCTACTACGATTATGTAGGGATGAGTCTGCACTCGGATACAATACCGTCGTTTCAAAGAGGAGGAATACCTTGCGCCATGCCCGGAGTCCGATACTAGTCAAATTGCGGCTGCCGGTCAACTAGTTTGACTGATGGGGGGAGAATCTGCAGCCGGAATGGTGCGGTTCGTTGGGCACGCTGCGCTTTGCCCAACCTGCATGGTTACGTAACACGTCCGTGTACTGATAGTTCGGCGGCGGCAGGAGGATAATTCGCCGGCGAAACGGCCGCGGCTGTGGCCCGGCCGTTCTTGACAAATATTGGCGATTTCTGTATAGCTTGGCAGTCACTCAACGGCTACACGGGGGTTCAATGATTCTGTTTGCCAATATCCTGTTGGCGCTGGCAAAGATCGTCGAGCTGGCGAGCGGGCTGCTCACCGTCTATAAGTACCTCCTCCTGGCGAGCGTTATCATTTCCTGGATAAACGCGGACCCTTACAATCCCATCGTCAACTTCATCTACCGGGTGACCGAACCGGTGCTCAGACGTGTGCGCCGCTACATGCCCAACACCGGCATGGTCGACCTCTCGCCGCTGGTGGTCTTCGCTCTCATCTACCTGGTGCAGATCGTCGTCTTCGATACCGCCTATACCTATCTGATCATGTTCAGCAGCCAGATGAAGGGACAGGCCCTATGAAAATATCCCCCATGGATATCCAGCAGCAGCAGTTCAAGGGGAAGATGTTCGGGGGGCTGGACGCCGAAGAGGTGGACGGCTTCCTGCAGTCGGTGGCCTCCGAGATGGAGGAGCTTTTGCGTGAAAACGACGAGCTCAAGGAGAAGCTGAACCGGCACGCCACGGCCATGGCCGAGATGGAGGCGCGCGAGTCGCAGCTGCGCGAGACCATGCTCGCCGCCCAGCGCATCACCGAGGAGCTTAAGGCCAACGCCCAGAAGGAGGCGCAGCTTACGGTCGCCGAGGCGGGACTCAAGGGGGAGCGGATCCTGGCGGATGCCGAGAAGCGGCTGACGGAGCTCACCGGCCAGATCCAGGAGCTGAAGCGGGAAAAGGTGCAGTTCGAGTCGAGCTTCAAGGGGCTGCTCGACACCTACTACAAGCTCCTGAACATGCCCAATGAGTGAGCCGGAACTTCGGCCGGAGCTCAAGGTGACGAAGACGGCGGACGGCGTGCTGTTCAACGTGCACGTCCAGCCCAGGGCTTCGCGCTGCGAGATCTGCCCCCCCAAGGAGGGGGAGTTGCGGCTCAGGCTGACCTCGCCGCCGGTCGAGGATGCGGCCAACAAGCAGTGCGTGGAACTGATCGCCAAGGCGCTGGGGGTGGCGAAGTCGCGGGTGTCGATCGCCGCGGGCGCCAAATCGAGACATAAGACGGTAAGCGTGTCGGGGGTGGAGCCGGCTGAGCTGCACTCCCTCTACCAAGCTTAAGTGAGGGCGTAATGAAGGCAAAAGATGTAATGGTCACCGATGTCCCCTCCATCTCGGTCCGGACTTCCGTAGCCGACGCAGTCCGGATGCTGAAAAGCAACTTCGGCGACGAGAGCTTCATGAACGCGGCGCCGGGCTTGATCGTTTTGAACGAGCGGGGGGGGCTGGCCGGCATCCTCACCCCCTTGAGCATCATCATCGCGCTTTTGGACGGCGGCCACTGCCAGGGGTCGGACGAGGCCTACTTCGCCAGTCTGTGCGACAAGGTGAAGGACCTCCCCATCTCGGCGGTGATGGAGCATCAGCCGATCTCGGTGACCCAGGACGCGCTGGTCAGCGACGTGGTGGAGTTGTTCCTCACCCACCGCTTCCAGCGGGTGCCGGTGACCGACGGCAAGAAGGTGGTGGGGATCATCTACCGTTCCCGGCTTTTGTTCGCCATGACCAAGAGCCTGGAGAACCTGGAGGATGTCCCTTGACAAAAAAATGGGGGATACCTATATTAGGCATGTCGGCTACTCTCTTTAAGAGCCGCCGCGACAGTCTAACAGGAGGTAGTACAAGCAATGCCACTTTATGAGTACCGGTGCAAAAGTTGCGAAAACGTTTTCGAGGTGCGCCAGAAGTTCTCCGATGAGCCGGCCTCCAGCTGCCCCTCGTGCGGCGGCGAGGTCGAAAAACTGATTTCCCAATCGGGCTTTGCCCTGAAAGGTGGTGGCTGGTACGGTGACGGCTACAGCTCCGGCTCCGCGAAGCCCGCGCCCCCCTGCGGCTCCGGCGGCGGTTGTGCCGGCTGTCCCTCCGCCTCCTGATTGAAAGACCACCAACTCCCTACCGAAATACCCCCGGCAACGGGGGTTTTTTTCTTACGTTGTCTACGTTCTTTACAAACTCCTCTTCCTTAATTATTATTGGCTCTTTTGACTTGGCGCAATCCGGGGCTCGCTGCCTGCCGGTAGGCTTGGTTATTCCGTACGGGCGATTAGCAGGAATCCCGCTTCAAGTTTGAGTTCCCCTTTGTAAAAGGGGGGACGTGGACGGCAGGCTGCAGGTTTAAGTCGGCGCGTACCCCGCCAGGGGGGAGGGGGCGCCGATGCACCTGTTAGGCTGATTGGGCGATCGTTCGGATTGCATGGTGGCGATCCGGTTTCTGAGACTTGATAACTGAAAACTGAAAGGGGTTTGCTAATGGCACACATCATTGACGGCAAGGCAATCGCGGCGAAGATCCGCGGCGAAATCAGCGCAGAGGTAGCCACGCTCAAGGGGGAGGGGATCGTTCCCGGTCTGGCCGTGGTGCTGGTGGGCGAGGACCCGGCCAGCAAGGTCTACGTTTCCATGAAGGAAAAGGCGCTTGCCGACGTGGGGATGTTCTCGGACGAGTACAAACTCTCCCGCGAAACCACCGAAGGTGAGCTCCTGGAGCTGATTGCCAAATTGAACGCGGACCCGAAGATCGACGGCATCCTGGTGCAACTGCCGCTTCCCAAGCAGATCAACACCGACAAGGTGCTGGAGGCGATCTCGCCGGAGAAGGACGCCGACGGTTTCCATCCCTACAACGTCGGCCGGTTGGTGATCGGCAAGCCGCTCTTCCAGCCCTGCACCCCCTACGGCGTGATGGTGATGCTCAAGGAGGCGGGCGTCGACCTGGCCGGCAAGGAAGTCGTGGTGGTCGGCCGCTCCAACATCGTCGGCAAGCCGGTCGCCTTCATGTGCCTGCAGCAGAATGCCACCGTCACCCTCTGCCACTCGAAGACCCGCGATCTGCCGGCCAAGGTGGGGCAGGCGGACGTGGTGATCGCGGCGGTCGGCGTGCCGGAGATGATCAAGGGAAGCTGGATCAAGGAAGGTGCCGTGGTGATCGACGTCGGCGTCAACCGGGTCGGCGAGAAGAAGCTCGTGGGGGACGTGGAGTATGCGGCCGCCGCCGAGCGCGCCTCGGCCATCACCCCGGTCCCGGGGGGGGTTGGTCCCATGACCATCACCATGCTTTTGTACAACACCCTGCAGTCGGCCAAGAGAAGGGCCCGCTAGCCGCTAATTGTCCCCCTTCCCCTGAAGGGAGGGGGGGACGTACACGGCAGCACGGAGGCGAGCATGCGGGTCAAAAAAGCCGTTTTCCCGGTGGCCGGTCTGGGGACCAGATTCCTGCCGGCCACCAAGTCGACGCCCAAGGAGATGCTGCCGCTCATCGACACGCCGCTGGTGCAGTACGTGGTGGAGGAGGCGGTCGCCTCGGGGATCGAGCAGATCCTGTTCGTCACCGGACGCGGCAAAAGGGCCATCGAGGATTATTTCGATTTCGCCTTCGAGCTTGAGTCGGTGCTCTACGACAAGGGGAAGGACCTGGAGCTGCACCAGGTGCGCAGGCCGGCGGAGCTGGCGAAGTTCTTCTTCGTGCGCCAGAAGGAGGCGCTAGGTCTTGGGCACGCCATCCTCTGCGCCCGGGAGTTCGTGGGGGAGGAGCCTTTTGCCGTGCTTTTGGGGGACGACATCGTCGACGCCGAGGTCCCCTGTCTGATGCAGCTCCTCGACGTCTACCGGCGTTACGCCTCGCCGGTGCTGGCTCTGAAGCAGGTGCCGATGGAGAGCATCTCCTCCTACGGCTGCGTGCGGGCCGAACCGCTGGACGGGACGGTACACCAAGTGCTCGACCTGGTGGAGAAGCCGGCTCGCAGCGAGGCGCCGTCCGACCTGGCCATCATCGGCCGCTACATCCTGACGCCGCGGATCTTCGATTTTCTGGAGCGCCTGGAACCGGGCAAGGGTGGGGAGATCCAGCTGACCGACGCCATCAGGCAGCTGGCGCAGGAGTCGCCCATCTACGGCTGCCGTTTCGAGGGGCTGCACCACGACTGCGGCGACAAGCTCGGCTTTTTGAAGGCGACGGTGGACATGGCGCTGAAAAGGGAGGAATTCAACGGCGCTTTCGAGCAGTTCCTGAGGGAACGGCTCGGCTTATAAGGTCAAGTCAATGGATGCGGTAGACGCCGCCGATGCCGTAGTGGAAGAAGGCGATCAGCTTGAAGGTGTCGTTGGGGTAGGCCTTGGGGAGCGGGCCGATCGGTCCCAGCTGCTTCAGGGTTCTTATCACCTCGTCGTCCAGTATCCTGCTTCCCGAGGTGTCCAGAAGATCGATTCGCAGGATCTCGCCGCTGCGGCTGAAGGTGATCTTGACCGGCGTGGTCCCCTCGATGCCGCGGCGCAGGGCCTCTTCGGGGTAACGCCAGGCACCGTACACCGCGTTTTCCAGCCGGCGCATGAAGGAGCCGAACTGGATGTCGTCGGTGTTGATGAACTGGGTATCCCCCTTCGCCACGTCATCCCTGTATTCCTGACGATAGCTCTCCTCCAGGCGCGCCAGGTTCTTCGCGCTGGGAAAAAGCCGGCTGCGCTCCGAAGTGTCGCTCCCCTTCGGCTTGAACAGCCCTTCCCCCCGGGGGAGCGGCACGCTTTTATCCGGCACCCCGGGCGCAGATCTCAGCTTGCCTTGGATCGGCGCACGTTCCGTTTTGGCGGGGGGGAGCGGCTGCGAGGGGGCGAGTCGCTCCTGGTCGCGCGACGCCTTGGGCGACATTTCCTTGGGCACCCGCTGCCGGCGGTCGGCAAGCCGGTCCACGGGTTTCGGTTCCGGCGCGCTGCGCAGGTTGGGGCGCGGCTGGCTCTTTGGGCGTGGTGGTGGAGGCGGAGCCGGCAGGTCGGTCAGGTCCACCATGGTGGTCTGTTCCGGTTTTCCCTTTTCCGGCGGGAGCCGACTGATCACTTCGAAGATTGCCAGGTGCAGCAGGAAAGAGAGCGCCAGCAGGTAGAGAAAGATTTTTTCGATGTATTTATCGGACATGTATCTCGACCCGCAGCTGCCGGGTGGCGTAGGTAACGATCGGTTATCGGATGGCAAGAGGCGACGGCGGTAAGGCGGGTTTTTCCGTCGCGGCAGGCGCCTCTCTCCCGGCAAACCGGGGAGTGCCAGCGAGATGGTAGAAGATTGACAGGTAAAATGCAAGGGGGAACCGCTCCTTGACCTAGGTCAAGAATTTACGCGGCGACTTCTAGTAGGGTGAAGGCATCAACGAAATCGAGGTTAACCATGCTGGTAGTGGTATGCGTAAAACAGGTCCCCGACACGACCCAGGTGCAGATCGACCCGGTCACCAACACCCTGATCCGCGAAGGGGTTCCCTTCATCGTCAACCCCTATGACACCCACGCGGTGGAGGAGGGGCTGAAGCTCAAGGACCGTTTCGGCTGCAAGGTGGTCGCCCTCTCCATGGGGCCCCCAAACGCCGAGGCCACCTTGCGCAAGGCGCTCGCCCAGGGTGTGGACCGGGCGATCCTCCTTTCCGACCGGGTGTTCGGCGGCGCCGACACCCTGGCCACCAGCAAGGTGCTGGCCGCGGCCATCGAGCGGCTGGGCCGTGAAGAGGAGGTCGGCGCGGTGATCTGCGGCAAGCAGACCATCGACGGCGACACCGCCCAGGTCGGCCCCGGCATCGCCACCAGGCTCCACTTCTCGCAGCTCACCTTGGTGGACAAGGTGGAAGGGTTCGACCCGGCGGCCCGCAAGGTGCGGGTTAGGCGCAAGCTGGAAGGGAGGCACGAGGAGGTCGAGTCGCCGCTGCCGGTGCTTCTGACCGTAGTGAGGGAGGCCAACCGTCCCCGTTACCCGACCGTCAACATGCGGCTTGAGTCCGCCGAGGCGAAGGTCGAGCTCTGGGACAACGCCGTGCTCGGGCTCGACGTGCAGAGCGTCGGTCTCAAGGGTTCCCCCACCTGGGTAAGCCGGATCTTTTCGCCGCAGCGTGCCCTGGGCGAGATCCTGGGGGACGGCGTCAACGACCCGGAAGGTGCCGCCGACGCCCTGATCGAGAAGATGCTGGAAAAGGATTTGCTGGCCATCTGAAAGGCAAAAAAACGTTCAACGTTCGTTGTTTTTGAGGATTCTATGACCCCACCGAAGAAACCGCGCGGCAAGGCCGCCCTCATCCCCGACCGCTGCATCGCCTGCGGCGCCCGCTGCCAAAGCGTCTGCCCGGTCGACGCGGTGCAGATGAACGACCAGGGTGAGCCGATCATCGATCCCTCCCGCTGCATAGGCTGCGTCAAGTGCGTGAAGGTCTGCCCGGCGCAGGCGCTGGAGATGAGCTTCACCCCTGAGGAGCTCCGCATCCTTAAGGAACTGGCGGCCGGCGCCCCCGCTGCTGCCGAGGCGCCGGAGGAGGACCCGGAAGAGGCCGCGCTCAAGAAACGGCTGGCCGCCTACCGCGGCGTCTGGGTGTTCGTCGAGCAGACCGAGGGGGAGGCCGCCAAGGTCTCCTGGGAACTCCTCGGCAAGGGGAAGGAGCTGGCGGCGGCGCGCAACTGTCCGCTTTGCGCGGTGGTGATGGGGCAGGAGGTCGAAGAGCTCTGCCGCCAGGCGATCGGCTACGGGGCGGAAGTCGTCTACCTTATGGACGCGCCGGTACTGCGCCACTACCGTACCGAGGCCTACCAGCGCTGCCTGTGCGACCTGGTGGAAAAGTACCGTCCCGAAGTGATCCTGATGGGGGCCACCGGACTTGGCCGCGATCTGGCCGGCGTGGTTGCCACCGTGCTCGGCACAGGCCTCACCGCCGACTGCACCGGGCTTGCCATCGACGACAAGGGGAACCTGGCGCAGACCCGCCCCGCCTTCGGCGGCAACATCATGGCCACCATCATGTGCGACAAGTTCCGCCCGCAGATGTCCACCGTGCGTCCCCACGTGATGCCGATGCCCCCCTTCCACCCCGAGGCAAAAGGGGAGATCGTGCGCGAGCCGGTGCCGTTCGCCGAGGAGGAGATCCGGGTGAAGGTGCTGGAGATCCTGATGGACGGCGGCAAGAGCGACGTGGACATCGCCGGCGCCGAGTTCATCGTCTCCGGCGGCCGTGGCATGATGGCCAAGGAGAACTTTGCCATGCTCAAGGAGTTGGCCGATGTGTTGGGCGGCGTGGTCGGCGCCTCCCGCAGCGCGGTCGACGCCGGCTGGATGCCGCAGGACCGGCAGGTCGGCCAGACCGGCAAGACGGTGCGCCCCAAGGTGTACATCGCCTGCGGCATCTCCGGCGCCATCCAGCACCTGGTCGGCATGCAGGACTCCGACGTGGTGATCGCCATCAACCGCGACCCGGAGGCGCCGATCTTCCAGGTGGCAAGCTACGGCCTGGTGGGCGATCTGTTCCGGATCATCCCGGCGCTCACCGCCAAGCTTAAGGCGCTCAAGGCCGCCCGCGCCGGGGCGTAAGGAGCAAGCTCCCCTCGCCCTCCGGGAGAGGGGAGAAGTAGCTGCCTCCACCCCTCCGGGGGGGGAGGCGCCAGTCGAAACAGTCTGTCTTTAGTTATCCGAGTCGAGAGAGGTCGCTATATGATGCCGCACCCCGCGCTTTTCGCGCCGCTTCTGGCGGCCAGCCTTTTGTTCTTCTGCTGGAGCGTGTACCGCCGCTTCTCGCTGGTCACTTTAGGCCAGCCCGAACAGCGCTTCGACCGGCAGCTTAGCCGGCTTGCGGAGATGCTCGTCTACGCCTTCGGTCAGCTGAAGGTGGTGAAAAAACCTTTCGGCCTGAACCACTTCGTCATCTTCTGGTCCTTCATGATCCTGGCGCTGGCGAACGCCGAGTTCCTGGTGAACGGGGTGGTACCTTCGGCCAGGCTCGACCTCTTGCCGCAGGGGCTCTACCACGCACTCCTTACTGCCTTCGACCTGGTGTCCCTGTTTGCCCTGGTGGCCGTACTCCTTTCCATCGGGCGCAGGCTCTTCGTCAGGCCTCCCTATCTCGACAGCCTCTACGTCAAGGGGAGAAGCCTTGAGGGGTTCCTGATCCTTTCCTTCATCGCGCTTTTGATGCTCGCCTACTTCGGGCTGCACGGCTCGCTGATCGTCCAAGGTGGCGAACCGGGCGCCGTAGCCATGCCGGTGTCGCGGGCTGCCGCCTTCCTTTTGGCCTCGTCGGGGGTCTCGCTTACGGCGGCTACGGAATTCTTCTGGTGGCTGCACGCCGTGGTGCTGCTCGCCTTCCTCTGCCTTTTGCCGCACTCAAAGCACATGCACATCCTGACCGCCATCCCCAACTGCTTCTTCGGCAGTCTTGCCTGGCCCGCGACCCAGCCGCGCGAGACCTTCGCCAAGGGGGCGGAGTACGGGGCGGGGAGGGTGGAGCGCTTCACCTGGAAGGACCTCTTCGACTCCTACAGCTGCACCGAGTGCGGCCGCTGCCAGGACGCCTGCCCGGCCACCAACACCGGCAAGCCGCTCAACCCGCGCCAGATCGTGCACGCCATCAAGACGAACCTCCTTGAGAACGCGGCCGCGCTCAAAGAGGGGAGGCCGGGGACGCTTCCCTTGATCGGTGCGGAAGGGGAGGGGACCACTACCGAGGAGGCCATCTGGGCCTGCACCACCTGCGGCGCCTGCATGCAGGCCTGCCCGGTGCTGATCGAGCAGATGCCCAAGATCGTCAAGATGAGAAGGTTCCTGGTGGAGAGCGAGTCCCGCTTCCCCGAGGAACTATTGAACCTGTTCGAGAACATGGAACAGCGCTCCAACCCATGGGGGATCGCCCCGTCGGAGAGGAACAAGTGGGTTTCCACCATGGACGTCAAACCGTTCGTGGCGGGGGAGACCGAATACCTCTTCTACGTCGGCTGCGCCGGCTCCTTCGACTCCCGCGCCAAGCAGGTGACCGTGGCGCTCGCCTCGGTCTTGGACGCCGCCGGCGTCTCCTGGGGTATCCTAGGCAAGGAGGAGAAGTGCTGCGGCGACAGCCTGCGCAGGCTGGGGAACGAGTTCGTCTTCGAGCGCATGGCCAAGGAGAACGTGGAGCTGTTCCGCGAGCGGGAGGTGCAGAAGGTGATCGTCCTCTGCCCGCACTGCCTGACCACGCTGAAAAACGACTACCGGCAGTACGGCCTGGAGCTTCAAGTGCAGCACCACAGCGAGTTCCTCGCCCAGCTGGCGCGAGAGGGGAGAATCTCTTTGGACGGCAGCGCCGACTTGGGCAAGATCTCCTACCACGACCCCTGCTATCTTGGCCGGCACAACGGCGTCTTCGACGAGCCCCGCGCGCTGATCGAGGCGGCCACCGGCCACGCGCCGCAGGAAATCGGGCGACATGGCGAGAACTCCTTCTGCTGCGGCGCCGGCGGCGGGCGCATGTGGATGGAAGAGTTCACCGGCGAGCGGGTGAACCACGCCCGGGTTGCCGAGGCGCTGGACGGCTCGCCCGACACCCTCTGCGTCGCCTGCCCCTACTGCATGACCATGATGGAGGACGGCCTGAAGGACAAGGGGGCCGGCCAGGTGCGGGTGAAAGACGTAGCCGAGGTGGTGGCCGAAGCGCTGCTGCGGGCACGCTGACCCGATGACAGCTCCCCGCCGGGCCCTGCGCCGCCTGTCCGCCGCCTGGCTTTTCCTCTTCTGCCTCCCGGCTTCCCCTGCGCACGCCGACCGCGGCATCACGGTGGCGGCGGTCGGGGACGTGATGATGGGGAGCGATTTTCCGTCCCCCAACCTCCCAGCCGACCGGGGACGCCGCCTTTTGGCGCCGGCCGCCCCCATCTTCAAAAGCTGCGACCTCGCCCTGGCGAACCTGGAGGGGCCGCTTACCGCCGAAGACCGGCCGGTCAAGGAGGGGGTGCCGGGACGAAGCTACCTCTTCCGCACCCCTCCCTCCTATGCCGCGAACCTCAAAGAGGCCGGCATCTCCATGGTCTCCCTGGCAAACAACCATGCGCTCGATTTCGGCGCCGCAGGTTTCGCGGCCACCAAGAAGGCGCTCAAGAACGCCGGCGTCGCCTTCTCCGCCAAAACGGGCGAGATCGCCGAGTTCGACGTCCGCGGCGTCACGGTCGGCGTCCTTTCCCTCTCCTTCGGTCCGCCCCCCCGTTCCATCGTTTACCCGGCCCGCGCCCTGGCCGAGATCGAGCGTGCGGCCCGCCGCTACCGCATCCTGATCCTCTCCATCCACGCCGGCGCCGAAGGGGCGGCAGCCCAGCACGTCCGGCCGGGGATGGAGTATTTTCTTAACGAGCCGCGCGGCGACCTGTTAAGCTTCGCCCGGCGGGCCATCGAGCGCGGCGCCTCCCTGGTGCTCGCCCACGGGCCGCACGTCCCCCGTGCCCTGGAACTCTACCGCGGCCGGCTGATTGCCTACAGTCTCGGCAACTTTGCCACCTACAGCGGCGTCAACGTCTCCGGGGCGAGCGGCTATGCGCCGCTTTTAACGGTGGAACTGGACGGGGACGGCGCCTTCCGCAGCGGGATGATGCATTCCTTCCAGCAGCACCCCCGCAGCGGGCCGCAACCCGATCCCGGGCGGCACGCCTTGAAGCTCATGCAGCGGCTCACCGCGGCCGATTTCCCCGACAGCGGGCTTTTGTTCGGCGAGGGTGGCGAGATCGTGCGCACCCGCTAGCGTCGCTTTTCCCCCCTCCCCTGGCGGTGAGGGGATCCGGAGGAGGTATCTGCCAATGTTCCTCATCATCGAAAACGACCCGCACTGCCCCGCGGGCGGACTCGCCGAGCTTATCGCCGCGGCCGGCGAGACCTGCCGCTGCCTTCCCGCCTACCTGGGTGAGGCGCTCCCTTCGCCTGTCGGCGCGACCGGCGTGGTGGTCTTGGGCGGCGAAATGGGGGTGCACGACACGGCCTCCTTCCCGTTCCTGGCAACGGTCCGTACCTTCATGAAAGATGCGCTTGAGGCCGACGTCCCGCTGCTCGGTATCTGCCTGGGGGGGCAACTCTTGGCCCAGGTCGCCGGGGGGACGGTCGCCTCGCCCTCGCTCCACGGGGAACTGGGGATCTGCTCGGTGGAACTGAACGCGGCCGGCGCCGCCGACCCGCTTTTCAGAGGCGTTCCCTCGCCGTTTACCACCTTCCAGCTTCATAACGACAGTTTCACCGTACCCCCCGGGGCCGCTCTGCTCGCCTCTTCCAACGTCTGTCCCTCACAGACCTTTCGCCTGGGGAAAGCGTGCTACGGCGTGCAGTTCCACCCCGAGGTGGACCGCGCCATCGTCTCGCTCTGGGGCGACTCCTTGCAGCCCCCCCGCGACTTGCTTGCCGGCTTTCTGGCCGCCGAGTCCGCCTTCAACGCCGCCTCGCACACCCTGCTCGCCAATTTCATCGCCCTCGCCGCCGCACATTCCCGTCCTTGATATTCCGATCGTTCATTGTAGAGTTTTAACTTCGTTACCCATGTGCCTGTAAAATCGGCATCTCCATGAGCCGGGCAGGCCGTGCTCTCTCACCTCGACTCCTCCCGTAAGGGAAGGGGGAGAAACTGCCGCAGCTGCGAAGGGGGACAACGTGCCGGCTACCTTGGACAGGTTTCGAGGTGCGGGGATCGTCAGGCGGTTCGTCATCGGCAACGCCCTGTTGCTTTGCCTGGCGCTCCTTGCCTGTCTGCTGTTACTGCACGTCGGCAGCACCACCGCCTTTCCGCTGAGCTATGTGGTGGCGCTGCTCGCGGTGGCGGCGGTCGGTGAAGCGGCGCACTGCAGGCTCCTTGCCAGGCGCTTCGGTTTTCTGCTTCGCGAGGCATGGGACGCCGTGCAGCGCGCCGAGGCGGCGAATCAGGCCAAGTCGCAGTTTCTAGCCCGCATGAGCCATGAGATCAGGACGCCGATGTACGGGGTGCTCGGCACGGCCGAGCTGCTACAGGACACGGCGCTCGACCAGCGGCAGTCGCACTATCTCGCCACCATCCGGCGTTCCGGAGAGGCGCTTCTCTCCGTGGTCAACGACATCCTGGACTTCTCCAAGATCGAGGCGGGGAAGATGGAACTGGACGCTGTCCCCTTCGACCTGCAGGTGCTGGTGCAGAGCACGGTGCAGATCTTCGAGGAGGAGGCACGGCAAAAAGGCCTGGCGCTTGGCCTGAGGATCGCCCCTGAGGTGCCGGCACGCGTGCTTGGGGACCCGGGACGTTTACGGCAGGTGCTGATCAACCTGGTCGGCAACGCCTTGAAGTTCACCACCAAGGGCTCGGTGGAGGTGAAGCTTGCAGCTTCGGGTGCAAAGCTTGAGCTTTGCGTCGTCGACACCGGCATCGGCATCCCCGCGGAGGCGCAGGCCGCGATCTTCCAGAGCTTCAAGCAGGCGGAGCGTTCCACCAGCCGCCGCTACGGCGGCACGGGACTTGGGCTTGCCATCGTCAGCGAGCTGGCGGCGCTGATGGGGGGGGACTTGACGCTGCAGAGCAAGCCCGGCAAGGGCTCCACCTTTTCCTTCAGTTTCCTGATGCCCTCGCTGCCACAGGAGGAACACGTCCGCTCCATCCCCGCGCCTGCCGGCTCGCCCTACCGCGCGGCGACGGTCAGGGGAGGTGCTGCTGCCGGCACCCGCGGGGAACAGGGTGCCCGGTGGCCGGTGCCGCGCATCCTCTTGGTGGAGGATAACCCTGTGAACCAGGAGGTCGGCCAGGCCATGCTGGAGAGCCTGGGGTGCCGGGTACTCCTGGCCGGCACCGGCCGGCAGGCGGTGGAAACGGTACGGCAAGCCCCTCCCGACCTGGTCCTGATGGACTGCGAACTGCCGGAAATGGACGGGCTGGAGGCGACCCGCCTGATCAGGCAGTGGGAGGCACAAAAGGCCGAAGGCGCGGCCTTTGTCCGCCGTCCCGTCCCCATCGTCGCCCAGACCGCCAATGCCTTGAAGGACGACCGGCTGGCCTGCCTGGCTGCCGGAGCGGACGACTACCTCCCCAAGCCGTTCAGCCGCGAGCAGCTGCGCCGGCTGCTCGACCGGCATCTGTCGGCGGCAGCCGTCGAGCCCGATCCGCCGGACGCCGCCGCTGCCGCTCCAGCCGGTTCAGCCGCGGGCGAGGTGATCTCGCGGGAGCGGCTGGCGGGGATGCTGGAGATGATGCAGAGTTTGCCGGGGAACCGGGGTACGGAGGTGCTGCGCAGGGTGATCGACATCTACCTGGACAGCTCCCCGGAACTGCTGCAGAACCTGTACGAAGCGCATTCGACCGGCGACGCGGAGAAGCTCAAGTTCGCCGCGCACAGCTTCAAGTCGAGCAGCGCCAATCTGGGTGCCATGAAACTCGCGGACGCCTGCCGCGAGCTGGAGACGCTCGGGCGGGCGGGCTCGGTCGAGGGGGCCCGGGCGCTGCTGGTCAAGGTGGAAGAGGAATACCGGCTGGTCCGGGAAGCCCTGCAGGGAGGCACGCTATGCTGAAGAGAAAAGCCAAGAGGGGCGCACCGCTGGTCCTGGTGGTGGACGACGATCTTGCCGTGCGGCTTTTGGCGCGGGAGACGCTGATCGGCTCGGGTTTTAACGTCTGCGAAGCGGCCAACGGCCAGCAGGCGCTGGAGCTGTTCGACGCCTCGCTGCCGGACATCGTGCTTTTGGACGTGATCATGCCGGGGCTGGACGGTTTCGCCGTCTGCAGCGCCATCCGGGAAAGTGCCGGCGGGCGCGACACGCCGGTACTGATGATGACCGGCCTGGACGACATGGATTCCATCGAATCCGCCTATCGCGCCGGAGCCACCGATTTCATCACCAAGCCGATCAACTGGCACCTGCTCCGCTACCGGGTGAGCTACATGCTTCGGGCCGGCGGCGCCCTGGAGCAGTTGCGCGAAAGCCGGGCGGGGCTCGCGCACGCCCAGAGCCTGGCCCGCATCGGCAGCTGGGAGTGGGATCTGACCTCGGGCGAGATCCGCTGCTCCGAGGAGGTCTACCGCCTCTGCTGCCCCGATGGCAGGCGGGGGGGGAACCCGATCCTCGACCCGGTGCACCAGCTCGACCGCACGCTCGTGCAGGGGCAGATCGACGAGGTCGTCGCCCGGCGCGGCACGGCCGGTTTCGACTACCGCATCCAGTTGGCCGACGAGGAGCGGAGCCTGCATGCGGAGATCGCCGTGGTCGGCGACGAGAAGGGGGATGCGCTCACCCTGACCGGCACCATTCAGGACATTACCGAGCGCAAGCATGCGGAGGAGCAGATCCGGCTGCTCGCCTACTACGACGCGCTCACCGGTCTCCCCAACCGCCGCTTTTTTCAGCAGCAGCTGGAGCAGGCGCTGGTCTTCGCGGGCCGCAACGACCGGCTTTTGGCCGTGCTCTTTCTCGACCTGGACCGCTTCAAGCTGGTGAACGACACCATGGGGCACGGCGTCGGCGACCTGCTGTTGCAGGACGTGGCCGAGAGGCTTTTGCGCTACGTGCGCCGCAGCGACTGCCTGGCGCGCGGCGACGAGGAGGCGCCGCAGTCGCTGGTGTCGCGGCTGGGGGGGGACGAGTTCACCATCATGCTCTCCGACATCGAGCACTTCGAGGACGTCGCCAAGGTGGCCCGGCGTATCCTGGAAGCCGTCTCGCTTCCCTACACGCTGGACGGCCAGGAGGTGTTCGTCTCCACCAGCATCGGCATCAGCCTCTACCCGCTCGACGCCTGCACGGCCGGCGACCTGATCAAGAATGCCGACGGCGCCATGTACCAGGCCAAGGAGCAGGGAAGAAACGGCTACCAGATCTACGACGAATCCATGAACGCCCGGGCGCTGGAGCGGATCGTGCTGGAAAGCCAGTTGCACAAGGCGCTCAAGGAGGAGGAGTTCGTGGTGCACTACCAGCCGCAGGTTTGCCTTGCGACCGGGCGCATCGTCGGGATCGAGGCGCTGGTGCGCTGGCAAAGCGGCGAGCACGGTCTGGTGGAGCCGGAGCGCTTTCTCCCCTTGGCCGAGGATCTGGGCCTGGTCATGGCCATCGACCGCTGGGTGCTGGCGCAGGCCTGCCGCCAGCACCAGCGCTGGCTTAAGGCGGGGCTTCCCCCGGTCACCCTTGCGGTGAACGTCTCCGCCCAGCACTTCGTCAAGAACGAGCTCCTGCCGAGCGTGACGGCGATCCTCAGGGAGACCGGGCTCGATCCTGCACTTTTGGAGCTGGAACTGACCGAAGGGGTGCTGATGGACCAGACGGAGCGGACGGTGAAGGTGCTCCTTGCCCTGAAGGAACTGGGGGTCCGGCTGGCCATCGACGACTTCGGCACCGGCTTCTCCTCGCTCGCCTACCTGAAACGCTTCCCGCTGGACGCGCTGAAGATCGACCGCACCTTCATCCACGACGTCGCCTGCGACCCGGACGACGCGGCCATCACGCTTGCCACCATCGAGATGGCGCACGCCCTGAAACTGCAGGTGATCGCCGAGGGGGTGGAGGATGAGGCGCAGCTCGACTACCTGGTGGAGCACGGCTGCGACGTCTACCAGGGACACTTCTTCAGCCCGCCGGTTGCTCCGGAGGAGCTGCCGGCCCTGTTTACGCGCGGGGCGTCCGCGCAGCGGATCCGGCTGGCCGGAGGCGACCCGGAGGAGATCGCGGCCGCGACCTGAATGGCACCTTTCCCCCCTCCACCTCCCCCTCCCTCAAGGGGAGGGGGAGCCCGGTTCACTCCTGCCCTTTAGAGGGGGAGCCCACCCCCTGCTTACTTATTGGGCACGGTTTTCCGCCATTTCCCTGCCTATTAAATAATCACGCCTGCTGCTTTTAGTTACCATTTCCCGTCGGATCCCGTACGATCCCGACCATTGTCTCCTTGTTTGGGCACTTTTTGGCATCTGGCACGGCTTATGCTTTTAGCTGGTCAATCTGGCACGACGACGTGCCCCATTGGCTTTCAAGCTAAACGACAGGCAAAGGCGCCTTTCCATCCCTCCCAGGGTGGATTGGCGTCTTTTTTTTTGCAGTCCCACCGGCTGGCGCACAGATGCGCTGACCGGCTTGTCACGGGCGTTTTATTCGACGAGGAAGAAAACCAGGGCATCGGAGCCTTCACCGAGCCTATCAAAAAGGAGGAAGTGACAATGTCAAAAGAACAAGCACAGACCACGGGGACCCTGGGACTGACCGGGCTCACCATGAACGCGATGGCCCTCATCGCGCCGGGAGCCTTTCTCTGGCTCACCTTCCAGATGCAGTCCCTCTACGGGGCTCCCATGGCGGGCTCCGCCATGTGGTTCGGCATCCTGTTCGCCCTCTTGCTCTGTCTGGCCACGGCCTACAGCTACGCCGAGCTCTCAAAGCTCTACCCGGGACCGGGTTCCTCCTACCTTTACGCCGAGCAGGCGTTCCTCTCCAAGACCAAGGCTTACAAGTTCGCCCGCATCGCCAAGTTCGCCACCGGCTGGGCGAGCCACCTCTACTACTGGGTCTACCCGGGCGTGATGGTCGGCGTCACCGCCATCCTGGGCGGTTACCTGTTGAACCAGTTCTGGCCCGATACCTTCTCCGGCACCTATAACTCGCCGCTGTTCATGTGGCTCTTCTGCATCGTCTTCGCCCTGGGGGTAGCCTACATCGCCTTCCGCGGCGTGACCGGCACCACGGCTGTCAACGTGGTGATCAACATCGTGCAGATCTCGGCACTCCTGGTCTTCTCCGTGATCGCCATCGGCTACCGCGCCCAGCATCCGCAGGGCTCCACCGCCTACCACCTCTCAAACGGCGTGGCCGTCACCTACCAGGTCGCCCAGGAAGTGGTGAAGGACGACAAGGGCGTGCCGCAGCCGGTTCTGGTCGACGGCAAACCGAGCCTCGACAAGGACGGCAAGCCGGTCTACCAGATGCAGGACATGAAGGACGCCGACGGTACCCCGGTCGCGGCCGACAAGGACGGCAAGCCGGTTAAGGACCTGAAGCAGGCGGCACCGTTCACCATCGATTACTCCCCGGCCGGCGCCATCACCAAGGACGACAAGGGCGTGCAGACCTTCAACTACCACGCAACCGCCTCCTCGGTCGTCTCGCCGCACGGCTTCAACTACATCTTCATCCAGGCCGCCATCGCCATCCTGATCCTGGTCGGCTTCGAGACCGTCACCGCCATGGCCGACGAGGCCAAGAACCCGAAGAAGGACGTCCCCCGCGCCGTGCTCCTCTCGCTGGTGATCCAGGGTGCCGTCTGCTACCTGATCGAGTACTTCGCCGCCAACTACATGCTCAATAACGGCTACACCATGTCGATGGCCGGTGCCTCCGGCGCCCCCTTAGGCGACATGATGGTCATCACCGGCACCTGGCTCTTCGGTTCCGCCGCTGCCGGCAAGGCGTTCATGCTGGTGCAGGCCTTCACCGTCTTCCTCGCCCTGATTGGCACTACGCTTTCCTGCCTTTCCACCGGCGCCCGCGTCACCTACGCCATGGGTCGCGACCAGGAAGTGGCCGCCGGCTTCGGCGCCCTGCACCACAAGACCGCGTCGCCGCACCGCGCCATCTGGGCGCTGGCCGTCATCTCCGCCATCATCGGCATCGTCACCGTCTCGGTCTACATGGGTGGCCAGGCTACCGCGCCGGCGGCACTCGACAAGCACAACTTCTGGTACTCCTTCGGCATCTTCTCCCCGGAGAGCTACGTGAAGCTCCCCAACACCCTGTTGATCGTCACCCTGGTCTCCAACTTCGGCACCTTCCTCCTCTACATGTTCACCTGCCTGATCGCCATGGTCGCCTTCAAGGAGCACCACTCCTTCAACGGCTTCAAACACGTGGTGATCCCGGTCGCAGGCCTCCTGGCCAACCTCGCCATCATGCTCTTCTACCTGGTCGGGCCGTTCTCGGTCGCCGGCATGAGCTGGAAGGAGCCGTACATCGCCTTAGGGATCTGCGCCTTCTGGGGGCTCTACGGGGCGGTCTACTTCCTCAGGGCGAGTAAGGTCAAGGGGAAGGAGATCTTCGTCACCGACAAGTCGCAGTACCGGACCGTCTCCCACTAGGGTCGGTCTTCAAGCAAAGCGGGTCGGGGGGCGGTCATAAAGGGGTGACCGCCCCCCTTTTCATCCGGAACTTTCCATCGACCCCGGAAACGTGCTAAGGTGCTGCTATCATGGAACTTACCTACGCGGAACTGTCCTCTGTCGGACCGGTTCGAGAAATCAACGAAGATTTCGTCGGCTTTTGGCAGCCGCCGAGTCTGGAAGAAAAACGGGCGCTGGGGAGCATCGTGGCCCTGGCGGACGGCGTCGGCGGCCTGAACTTCGGCGAGGTGGCGAGCCGGCTGGCGGTGGAGACCTCGGTCGCCACCTTCCGCGCCACCAGCGGCGACCATACGCCTCAGCAGCTCATCACCAGGATGTTCAACGCGGCCAACCTGGCCGTCTTCGAGCGCGGCATGGAGAACCACGGCCGCGACCGCATGGCCACCACGCTTTGCCTGGTGGTGTTGAGAAACGACGAGATCGTGGTCGGCAACGTGGGGGATTCGCGGGTCTACCTGGTCAGAAAAGGGGAGATCAGGCAGCTCTCCACCGACCATTCCTACGTCGGCATGCAGCAGAAGTTCGGCCTGATCTCCGAGCAGGATGCGAAGACCAGCGAGCACCGCTCGGTCTTGACCCGCAGCGTCGGCCAGGACCCGGTGATCCGGGTGGACGTGGAGACCTGCACTGCCTTCAAGGGGGACCGGATCGTCCTCTGCTCGGACGGCCTCTACGCCCACGTGGCCGACTCGGAGATCGCCGACATCGTGTCGAGGCTCTCGCCGGCGCAGGCCTGCCGGCAACTGGTGGCCCTGGCGGAGAGCCGCGGCACCGACGACAACCTTTCGGTGCAGGTGGTGCAGCTTGCCGACGTGGAGAAGATGTCCTACTACCGGGGCGTCCCCATGTACCACGAGCAGGCGCCGGAGCCGGAAGGGTACGAGCTGCAGCCCGGCAAGACGCTGGACGATCGCTTCTTCATCACCGAGACCATCAGCCGTTCCGGCATGGCCACCATCTTCAAGGCTACCGACCTGACTACCCGGAAGGACGTGGCGGTCAAGGTCCCCTTCATGGAGTTCGAGAGCGACCCCGGTTTCTACTCCCGTTTCGAGCGGGAGGAGGAGATCGGCCTGCAGCTCGACCATCCGTTCATCCTCAAGTTCATCCCGGTGGAAAACCGCAGCCGCCCCTACATCGTCACCGAGTACTTGCGCGGCTACACGCTGGCCCACCTTTTGAACTCCGTCCGTCCCATGCCGGAAAAGGACGCGGTCAGGCTCGCCAGCCGGGTCTGCGAGGCGCTCGCCCACATGCACGATCACGGGGTGGTGCACCGCGACCTGAAGCCGCAGAACATCATGATCTGCTCCGACGGCACCATCCGCATCCTCGATTTCGGCATCGCCAAGAGCGCCGAGGGGAGGCGTATCACCTTCGCCGGCTTTACCCCTGCGGTCGGCACCCCCGACTACATGGCCCCCGAGCAGGTAAAGGGGAAGCGCGGCGACGAGCGGACCGACATCTACTCCCTGGGGGCCATGCTCTACGAGATGGTCACCGGCACCACCCCCTTCACCGGGGAAAACGAGAACATGTTCGTGATCATGAACGCCCGGGTGACCGGCGACCCGGTGGCGCCGCGCAAGCGCAACGCCAGGATCTCCGAGCCTCTGGAGGAGGTCATCCTGCACGCCATGGAGCGCGAGCCGAAGAAGCGTTTCAACTCCATAGCCGAGATGAAAAAGGAGCTCGACCACCCCGATGAGGTGCAACTGACCGGCCGGTATCACCGCCTGCAGACCCCGTCGGCCTGGAAGACCGCCGGCAACCGCAAGGCCATCTGGTACGGGATCGCCGTGACGGCAGGGCTTGCGGTGTTGGGGCTTTTGATCTGGCTCATCATGAAACGCGGGCCCGCCTAAACCAACAACTCCTCCCCCCGGAGGGGGAGGGGATCCAAGGAGAAAAGCTGCATGACGACCGTAGCCTGGATCATATTCATCGCGGCGGCCGCCCTGGAGGTCGGGGGGGACGCCATCATCCGCAAGGGACTGCACGGCAGCGTGCTTGGGTTCATCGTTTCCGGTTTCCTCATGCTCGGCTGCTACGGCATGGTGGTGAACCTGGTGAAGTGGGATTTCTCCCGTCTGCTCGGCGTCTACGTGGCCATCTTCGCCGTGATCAGCGTCTGCACCGGCCGGTTCCTTTTCAAGGAGGTCGTCCCGGTCTCGACCTGGTTGGGACTTGCCATCATCGTCGTGGGCGGGACGGTGATTCAAGTCGGAGCAGGGGTGGCTAAATAAGAGGCACCCCTCGGCCGGGCCGCGCCGTAACTTACGGTAATTCCTGACCCGCCCCGTTTGGCACCCCTTGTGCAATGCATCTGCAGGGCTTGGCACGTCGTCGTGCCGGCACATCGAACGAAGGCAAAGGCGCCTCGTGACCTGGAAGGTCGGAGGCGTTTTTTCGTTCGAAAAGTAATCGCCGTGGCGGCAGGGGAGCCGCGCACCGCGAGCCTGCAAAGGAAGGAGGCTGACATGAAAGAGGGATTCGCTAAATTTGCCTGGGCCTGTTGCGCCATCGGCCTGGTGCTTTTGATAGCCACGCTGGTTTCGGCCGAGGACCGGCCGCTTGCCGCCGCGCCGGCCGTCGCCGTCGCGCCCAAGGGAGACCCTGCCGGGCTTGCCACCGGCGGCTCGGCCGACATCGTCGGCCTGTCGGCCAACGCGCCGAGTGCCGAGGAACTGAAGGCGCTGTCGGCCCGGGAGCCTCTGGCCGCCAAGGTCGCCGACGCGGTGGGACACAACAAGATCGCCATCAACATGGGGTGGACGCTTTTGTGCGGCTTCCTGGTGATGTTCATGCAGACCGGCTTCGCCCTGGTGGAGACCGGCTTCTGCCGGGCCAAGAACGCCACCCACACCATGGCGATGAACCTCATGATCTACTGCATCGGGCTTTTGGCCTACTGGGCCTGCGGGTTTGCCCTGCAGATGGGTGGGGTCGGTTCCCTTCCCACCCTGGGGGGAGGCGGGGTCCTGAACGGCGAGTTCGCCCTGCACCTCTTCGGTAAGGATTTCGGCCTCTTCGGCACCAAGGGCTTTTTCCTCTCCGGCAACTGTTACGACTCGGTGGTCTATACCATCTTCCTCTTCCAGATGGTGTTCATGGACACGGCGGCCACCATCCCCACCGGCGCCATGGCGGAGCGCTTCAAGTTCTCCTCCTTCGTGGTCTACGGTTTCGTGATGTCCGGGCTCCTCTACCCCCTGTACGCCAACTGGGTCTGGGGGGGGGGCTGGCTTTCGCAGCTGGGCGCCAACTTCGGCCTGGGGCATGGCCACGTCGATTTCGCCGGCTCCTCGGTTGTGCACATGACCGGCGGCGTGGCCGCCCTGGCCGGCGCCCTGGTGCTCGGGCCGCGCATCGGCAAGTTCAACAAGGACGGCTCCCCCAACCCCATCCCCGGGCACCACATCCCGATGGCGGTGGTTGGGACGCTGATCCTGGCCTTCGGCTGGTTCGGCTTCAACACGGGCTCTACGCTTGCCGCCTCCGACCTGAGGATCGGCGTCGTGGCGGCCAACACCATGCTGGCGAGCGCCGCCGGCGGCTTTGCCGCCATGTGCATGATGTGGCTTAAATACGGCAAGCCCGACCTGACCATGAGCGCCAACGGTTTCCTGGCGGGGCTGGTCGGCATCACCGCCCCCTGCGCCTTCGTCAACTCCGCCTCGGCGGTACTGATCGGCGCCCTGTCCGGCCTCCTCTGCTGCCTGAGCGTCTTCTTCGTGGAACGGGTGCTGAAAGTGGACGATCCGGTCGGCGCCATCTCGGTGCACGGCGTCTGCGGCATCTGGGGGGTGCTCTCCCTGGGGATCTTCGCCGACGGCACCTACGGCGACGCCTTAAACGGCGTGAAAGGGACGGTGCGCGGGCTTTTCTACGGCGACGCCGGCCAGTTGGGCGCCCAGCTGATCGGCATCGTCACCAACCTGGTGTTCGTTTTCGGTGCCGCCTACACCTTCTTCAAGCTGCTCGACATGGTGATGGGACTCAGGGTCACCTCGGACATCGAGCGCGAAGGGCTCGACCAGCACGAGGTCGCCGCTGCCGCCTACCCGGAATTCAACCTGAGGCAGCTTCCCTTCTCCAGCGGCTACTCTCAAAAGCCGCGCCAGTGAAAAATAGGCCGCCTTGCCGGCGGTCTTGACACGCACCTCCTGCCCATTTAGCAAGCGCTTTGCGCGAAAAATGGGCAGGGGGCGGCCGTGTTGCGCCCGCCTTTCTTGCTAACCTGTTGAAAAAACGTCATCGTTAAATTCTGGCACGCCGGGTGCAATGTGCCTGGTCAGCAGACATCAACGGCGAGAGGAGGCAAGCAATGAAGCTTATCGAGGCAATCATAAAACCGTTCAAGCTCGACGAAGTGAAGGATGCGCTGAACGAGATCGGTATCGAAGGTATCACGGTCAGCGAGGTGAAGGGGTTCGGTCGACAGAAAGGGCACACCGAGCTGTACCGCGGCGCCGAATACGTGGTCGACTTCATTCCCAAGGTGAAAATCGAGATCGCGGTGGCCGACGAGTTGGTGGCCAAGGTGGTGAACGCCATCGAGCAGACTGCGAAGACCGGCAGGATCGGCGACGGTAAGATCTTCGTCATGCCGTTGGACGACGCAGTCCGGATCAGGACCGGTGAGAAGGGCGACGAAGCCATTTAAATCAGTCGATAGTCGACTGGAAAATTAATCAATGGAGACTGATATGATACGAAGAGGTGTCGCTATGATGAGCGAAGATGCTGCCGAGACCAAGCGTTCCCTGAGCAGCCGCGTAATGGTTCCTTTTGCCAAGCTCCTGCTTGCTGCCTGCCTGCTGGCGGCACCCATCGCCGCCCAGGCCGAAGATAAGGCGGCCCCCGCCGCCCCCGCAACCGCCGCAGCTCACGCGGCTCCGGCCGCCGCTCCCGCAGCCGTCGCTGCCCCGGCAGCCGCCGTTGCCGCACCGGCCACCCCGGCCGCCCCCAAGAACGTCGACCCGGTGCTCAACACCGGCGACACTGCCTGGATGCTGGTCTCCTCCGCGCTGGTCCTCTTCATGACCCCGGGCCTGGCGCTCTTCTACGGCGGCATGGTCCGCTCCAAGAACGTCCTCTCCACCATGATGCATTCCCTGGTGGCCATGGGTATCGTCGGCGTGCAGTGGGTGGTCATCGGCTACTCGCTCTCCTTCGGCCCGGACCTGGGGCACGGCCTTTTGGGTAACCTCTCCAAGGTGCTATTGCACGGTCTGGTCACCTTCGGCAAGGACGGCCTCCCGGTCTACGCCCTGTTCCAGAACGTGCCGACCGAGCCGGGCGCCATCCCCGAGTTCGTCTTCTCCATGTATCAGTGCATGTTCGCCATGATCACCGTGGCCCTGGTCTCCGGCGCCCTGGCCGAGCGCGTCAAGTTCTCCGCCTACTGCATCTTCGTTTTGGCCTGGACCACCCTGGTCTACGATCCGCTGGCCCACTGGGTCTGGATGAGCGACGGCTGGCTCGCCAAGATGGGCGCGCTCGACTTCGCCGGAGGCACAGTCGTTCACCTCTCCTCCGGTTTCTCGGCCCTGGTGATCCTCTACTTCTTAGGCAAGCGCCGCGGCTTTCCCAACGAGCGCATGGCCCCGCACAGCCTTCCTTTGACCCTGATCGGCGTCGGCATCCTCTGGTTCGGCTGGTTCGGCTTCAACGCCGGCTCCGCCATCGTCGGCCCCAACTGCTCCGACGCCTCCGGCGGCCTGGCCGGCCTGGCCTTCACCACCACCATGGTCGCTCCCGCCATGGCAGGCCTTACCTGGATGATCGCCGAGTGGATCCACGCAGGCAAGCCTTCCGCCCTGGGCTTCGGCTCCGGCGTCGTGGCAGGTCTCGTCATCATCACCCCGGCCGCGGGCTTCGTACAGCCGGGCGCCGCCATCATCATGGGCATCATCGGCGGCCTGGTCTGCTATGGCGGCGTGATGATGAAGGCGAAGCTCTCCTACGACGACTCCCTGGACGCCTTCGGCGTGCACGGCATCGGCGGCACCACCGGCGCCATCCTGACCGGCGTCTTCGCCACCGTCGGCGCCACCGGGCTCACCTCCGGCAACGTCAAGCAGCTCGTCACCCAGCTGGTCGCGGTCGGCTCCGCCGCCGCCTACGCGGTGGTGCTCACCTTCGTCATCGGCTTCGTGATCCACAAGACCATCGGTTTCCGGGTCGAGAAGGAAGACGAGATCATGGGCCTCGACCAGACCCAGCATTCGGAAAGCGCCTACAACTAAGGCTGGCTGCAGGTCTGACTCACGGCGGGGGGGATCTATCGATCCTCCCCGTTTTTTTATGATTGCCATCCGGTCGAAGATTTAATTAAAATAGCAGTCATGCCCTTACTAAGCGACGCCACCCGTTTCCGGTCCTTTTACCGCTTCTTCTTCTCCCTCTCCTTCCGGACCCACCTGATCCTGATCGTGCTGCTGCTCTCCCTGCCAGCGGCCGCCCTGGTCTACTACTCCGGCTGGCAGCAGCGCCGCGACGCCCTGAACGCCGGCACCACCGAAGCGAAGATGCTCGTGCACACCGTGCTCACCGAGCAGTACAACACCACCGGCGACGCCGAGCAACTGGTGATGACGCTGGCGCAGGTGTCCGACGTCAAGGAGCACCGGGTGGCGGCAGCCGAAGCCATCCTCTCCGCCATCTTGAAGCTCAACCGCCAGTACACCAATATCGTCATCTGCGACCGCGCCGGGGAGATCTGGGCCTCGGCGCTTCCCCACGTGAGCAGGTTCTCGGTGCGGGAGGCCCGCGCCTACCGGGACGCGCTCGCCACCAGACGCTTTTCGGCCGGCGAATACGGGGTCGGGCGCATCTCCGGCCGGCCCAACCTGAGCTTCGGCTACCCGGTGTTGAACGGAGCCGGTGCGGTCGACGCCGTGATCCTGGTGAGCGTCGACTTCAACTATTTAAACGACCTCCTGGTGGAGACCGGACTCCCCAAGGGGTCGTCGTTTACCATGGCCGATCACCGGGGAGTGGTGGTATACCGCAACCTGCGGCCCGAGGAGGCGATCGGCGGCAGGCTGCCGGAGAGTGAACTGCGCCAGATGCGGCAAGGGGGGAGCGAGGTGAAGTTTCTCAAGGAGGCAGCCGGCAGCGATTCCATCAGCGCCTTCGGCACCCTGCGCCTGCGCGGCGACAATGCCCCCTACCTTTACGTGAAGGCCGGCATCCCGCTGAGGCAAACCCTGGTAAAGGCGAACCGGGCGCAGCTTTTGAACCTGGCGGTCCTCTCGCCGGTGGTGTTGGCGGCGGTACTGGCCGCCTCTCTATTGGCGAAACTCTGCTTCGTCAACCGCATCCAGAGGTTGCAGGAGGCCGCGCAGCGCCTGGCGCAGGGGGAGCACGGTTTCAAGGTGGCGGAACTGGTGGGAGGCGGGGAACTGGGTGCACTGGGCCGCTCCTTCGACGACATGGCAGGCCAGCTCGCCGCGCGCGAGCGCGCCCTGAACGACCTGAACCAAAGCCTCGCCCTTAGGGTCGAGCTGGAGACCGGCAAACGGCTAGAGCAGGAGCGTATCCTCGCCCGCCACACCCGGCTGGCCGCCATCGGCGAGATGATCGGCGCCATCGCCCACCAGTGGCGCCAGCCGCTGGCCACCCTCGGGGCTACCGTCCAGAGCCTGCGCATGGCCTGGGAGCGGCGGATGTTGGACGGCGCCTTCCTGGCGCGGGCCGAGGCGGACGCCCAGAAGCAGCTCTACTACATGTCCGACACCATCGAGGACTTCCGCAACTTCTTCAGTCCCGACAAGGTGATGGAGACCTTCGACGTCAAGGCGCGGCTCAAGGAGGTCTCCCTTCTGGTTTCCGCCCAGTTCGCCCATTCCGGGGTGCGGCTTTCGCTGCTCGATCCGGCACCGGAGAGCGAGCTGCAGATCAGGGGGTACCAGAACGAGTTCAAACAGTCCGTCCTGAACCTGGTGAGCAACGCCTTCGACGCGGTGGCGGCCAACCGGGGACTGGCGCCGGGAAGCGGCCGGGTCCTGATCTCGGTGGTGGCCGCGTCCGGCCGGGTGGTGATCGAGGTAGCCGACAACGGCTGCGGCATCCAGCCTGAGATCGCCGAGAAGGTCTACGAGCCGTATTTCACCAGCAAGCCGGCGGGGAAGGGGACCGGCATCGGCCTTTACATGTCCAAACTGATCATCGAGGAGAGCATGGGGGGGAGGCTGAGTTTCAAAAGCCGCCCGGACGGCACCGTGTTCAGCATTGTCCTGCCGATAGGCGGTGCAGTGGGGGAGGAGCAAAACGATGGATGACCGGGTGCTACTGAAGATCCTCTACGTGGAGGACGAACCCGATCTCAGGGAACGGGTGCGCATCGTGCTGGAAATGGAGTATGCCACGGTGGTAACGGCGGCCAGCGGGGGCGACGGGCTCGCCCTTTTCGCTCGGCTGCGGCCGGACGTGGTGGTCTCGGACATCATGATGCCGGGGATGGACGGGCTGGAGATGGCCCGGCGCATCCGCGAGCTGTCGCCGGAGACGCCGGTGATCTTCACCACCGCCTTCACCGAGACCGGCTATCTGCTGAAGGCGATCGAACTCGGCATCGCCGCCTACGTACGCAAGCCGCTCGACTGCCGCGAACTGCTCGATTCCATCCGCAGGGCCGCCATCCCCATCCTGCAGCGGCGTGAGCTGGAGCAGGCGAGGGCCAACGAGCAGGGCTCGCTGGAGTTTTTCCTGGGGGAGAGCCCGGCGATGCAGCAGGTGGTGCGCCAGGCCCGGAAGATCGCCCGTACCGACTTCTCGGTGGTGATCCAGGGGGAAACCGGGGTGGGAAAATCGCACCTGGGCTGGCTGATCCACGGCTTAAGCGGCCGGCGCCACTTTCCCTTCGTCACCGTCACGGTCAGCTCGCTTGCCGAAACGCTTCTGGAAAGCCAGCTCTTCGGCCACGTCAAGGGGGCCTTCACCGGCGCCGTCGGCGCCAGGAAGGGGCTCTTCGAGGAGGCGCACGGCGGCACGCTCTTTCTGGACGACGTCGACTGCGCCTCGCCCGGCATGCAGGCCAAGATCCTGCACGCGGTGGAGCGGAAGTCGTTCTTCCCGGTCGGTGCCACGAAGCCCGTGCAGGTGGACGTGCGCGTCATCGTCGCCAGTAACCGCGATCTGCTCACGGAGGCGCGCGCCGGCAACTTCCGGGAGGACCTCTATTACCGGCTGGCCGACCTGGTGATCGAGCTTCCCCCCCTGCGCGAGCGCGGCCAGGACGTCGCCGCCCTCGCGGAGCGCTTTCTGAACGAGGTGTCGCTGGAACTCGACCGGGTGCCGCCGCGCATGGCCCCGGACGCGGTGCTGATGCTTGCCCGGCAACGGTGGCCGGGAAACGTCAGGGAGCTCAAAAGCGTCATGAAACGCGCGGCGCTCTTCGCCGACGAGACCCTCTCCGCCGACGACCTCGCCGGCATCGTCACCGCCACCCCCGGCCGCCGCGCGGACGAGGGGAGTTCTTCCCGGCTGCAGTCCTTGGAGGAGATCAAGCGCGACGCCGTGCTGCAGGCCCTGGCGGCGACCGGCGGCAAGAAGATGGAGGCCGCACGGCTCCTGGAGGTCGACTACTCGAGCTTCAAGAGGATGCTGGAGAAGTACCGGCTCTAGCCGGCGCTTCTCCGCACTCTGCATTTTGCCCACCCCTGTCTCCCGCCTACTCTGCAGTTTGCCCACCCCTGCAATGCCTCCCGTTTCATAAATCTCTTATTATTCCGGCCTGTTACCGCTCTGGCACCGGTGTTGCTAATGAAAGGAGGGTCCATCCCTTTCGAACGTGATACCAGAGGATTGTCATGGAAACAAAGAGTGCCGAACCATGCCGTCTGCAGCACACGGAGCCGGTAACCGCCTGCCGGTTCCTGCACGAGCCGTTCCCGGACTGTTTCTGTCTGAACATATCGAGCTTCAACATCCGCAAGATGTTGGCTTACTGCACCGCCGATTACGGCTCCTGTCCCATCTACTGCAACAACCTCGACCGGGAGCCGTGAATGCGGAAGCCGGACTTCGCCGGCCAGGGAACCGCTGTCAACCGCAGCCGGGCCAAAACGTTAATCGATACAGCTCGCAGAAAAAGGAGTTTTTCAATGAAAAGGATCCTCGCGCCGCTCGCCATCTGTCTCTCCTTCCCCGTGGCTGCCCATGCCTATTCGGATCCCGGTTCCGGCATCATGCTCTGGCAGCTGACCGTCTCCTTCTTCATCGGCCTTTTGTTCTATTGCCGCCGGATCATGAATTTCTTCAGCAGGCTTTTGAAGCGGGATGAGAAGTAGAGCCCGCTCGTTTCGCGATCCGGCCGGCTGCCTGCACTTCATCGGCGTCGAGCCGGTGCGCCAGGTATACGCCGACTTCGCCGACTCCTGCCGCGCACTGGTCGCTACCTCGTTCTTCGAGGGGCTGATGCACGAAGGGCAGGTGGTGCGCACCCGCGTTTTGGAAACCACGCCGGGGCACCTGGCGCCGGTGGCCAGACCGGGCGACCTATTGCTTGCTCACGAGGCGATACCGTTTCCCTCCTTCCCGGCGGAATGGCCCTTCGAGATGCTGCAGGCCGCGGCCTCGCTCACCCTGGAGGTGGCAGAGCGGGCGCTTAAGCACGGCCTGGGACTTAAGGACGCCACCCCCTACAACGTCCTCTTCAAGGGGCCGCGCCCGGTCTTCGTCGACGTCCTCTCCTTCGAACCGCGTGACCCGGCCGACCCGCTCTGGCTTCCCCAGGGGCAGTTTCTGCGCACCTTCCTGCTGCCGCTTTTGGCCGCCGCCTTTCTCAAACTGCCGCTCTCCTCGGTGTTCTTGACCCGCCGCGACGGCATCGAACCGGCCGACCTCTACCGCATGCTGGGACCCCTGACCCGCCTCCGTCAGCCGTTTCTGGGCTCCGTGTCGCTGCCGGTCTGGCTCTCGGGCAAGGCGGAGGACAAGGGGGCCGAGATGTACCGGCCGCGCCGCCTGAAAAGCGAGCAGCAGGCCCTTTTCGTGCTGACCACCCTTTTCAAGGGGCTGCGCCGCAACCTGGGGCGCGCCGGGCGCCTGCGGCGCACGAGCGCCACCCGCTGGAGCGATTACGCGAGCACCTGCAGTTACGACCGCACCGCCTTCGAGCAGAAGTCCTCCTTCGTGGAGCGCTTCCTGCGGGACAGCCGCGCACAGCGGGTGCTCGACGTCGGCTGCAACACCGGGCATTTTTCCCGGCTGGCGGCACTGGGAGGCGCCCAGGTGGTGGCCATCGACTCCGACCCCGCGGTGGTGGGTGCCCTCTGGAGCCAGGCGGAAGGGGAGAAACTGGACATCCTGCCGCTGGTGGTCGATTTCGCCCGTCCCACGCCGGCCGTCGGCTGGAACAACGAGGAACTCCCCTCCTTCCTGGCGCGGGCCCGCGGCCACTTCGACGCGCTGTTCATGCTGGCCGTGGTGCACCACCTTATGGTCACCGACCAGGTCCCGCTCCCCGAGATCCTGGCGCTGGCGGCGAGGATCACCAGCCGTTACCTGGTGATCGAGTACGTCGCCCCCGAGGACCCGCAGTTTAAAAGGCTTACCCGCGGCCGCGACGCGCTCTACCGGCACTGCAGCCGGGAATGGTTCGAGGCGGCGGCGAGCGAATCGTTCCGGATCCACGAATGCCGGCAGGTGGCAGGGCAAAAGCGCTGGCTCTACGTCATGGAGAAAACCGTACCGTGAAGTCCACCGCCAAGTCCCCCCTCGATCCGCTGGTTTGCCTGTCCGTCGCCAACCTTCTTTTCATCCGTATCTGGCTGAAGATACTTCCCTACAACCAGGGGAGCAACTTCTTTCTCCCTTTCTCGCCGCTCAACACCTACCTGGCCGCCATGCTCAACGTGCTGGCGTGGGGGGGGCTGCTGTTCCTGGCGCTCAACCTTTGCCGGGGGAGCCGCGCCTTTCCCTGGCTGGTACTGGGCGTTTTTTTCGTCACCGCGCTGCTGGTCGCCTACGGGGTGGGCGTCTCCTTCATCTCGGTCGGCAAGTTCATCTTCCTCTTCGGCCATCGCCTGGCGCTTGCGCTCTTCGCCGGCTGCTGGCTTGCGGCCGTGGTGGGGATCTGGCAACTGGTGAAGCACCGCAGGCGGCTCTCCCGCCGCTACGCCCTGCTGCCGCTCCTTTTTTCCCCGTACCTTCTGGCGACCTTCGGCGAGTCCATACAGGCGATCGCCCGGGTGGAGCCGTCCTCCCACTTCCTGCCGCACGCCGTCACCCCGGCGCGGCCGCTTAAAAACCCGCTGCCGGTCAAGGTGGTCTGGGTGATCTTCGACGAGACCGATTACCGGCTCTGCTTCGAAAAGCGCCCCGGGTTCCTGAAGCTCCCCGCCTTCGACCGCTTCCGGGGTACGGCCCTGTTCGCGACGCAAGCCTATTCGCCCAACGACAACACCCAGACCTCGCTCCCCTCGCTTTTGACCGGCGAGCCTTTGGTGAGGACGGTGCAGCAAGGTGCGGCCAAGGTGGACCTGGTGCGTCCCGGCTCCCTCGCGCGCACAGATTTTGCCGCGGCGGACACCATCTTCAAGGAGATCAAGAAGCGCGGCGGCTCCACCGCCCTGTTCGGCTGGTTTCTCCCCTACGCCCGCACTCTTCACGCCCTCGATCTCTGCGGCGACTACGCCCGCTACAACGTCGCCACCTCGGAGAGCCTCTGGAAGGTCTTCCTCACCCAGTCGCTGGAGATCTTCGACTTCCGCTTCCTCCCCTTCAGCGACACCCTGCTCGGCCGCAACCAGATCGGCATCGTCCGGCGCATGACGGGCGACGTGGCCGCCGCCATGCGGGAGCAGGACGCGACCTTCACCTTTTTGCACTACTCGGTGCCCCATTCCCCCAACGTCTACGACCGCAAAAGCGGCCGGCTCGCCTTCAACCGCGACAAGCGCGAGGGGTACTTCGACAACGTGGCCCTGGCGGACCGCTGCCTGGCGGAACTGCGCCGCGAGATGGAGGCCAAGGGGAGCTGGGACCGCTCGCTGGTGATCGTCTCGTCGGACCACCACTGGCGGACCAATACCTACGACCAAGAGCTCGACAGACAGCACGTCCCGTTCCTGGCCAAGTTCCCTCAACAGCGGCAGCCCTTTCTCTATCAGGGCAAATTCAACACGGTACTTACCAAGAGCCTGGTGCTTCAGGTAGTCGACGGCAGGATCTCCTCGCCTCAGCAGGCCGCTTCCTGGCTGGATCAGAGGATGCTCGAAGGGAAGACGCCGGTCGCTTTCTCTGCCGAAGAGCCGGATGCAGACTGACAGCCGCTTTTTTTCCGTCGCGAACACTTTTTTTGTACATTAGTGATTTTTCTGGTAATGTTTTCCAGCCGGTAACTCCAGACTGGAGGGGAAATCATGGATGTGCATGATGTGGTGCTCCGAAAGGAAGACGACGGGAAACGGTATTACGGCGCTTGCGGTCTGCGGGCGGCGGACGTCGGGCTTAAGCGCCTGTTCGAGATGCTCTCTCGGGACGAGGCCGTGCACGCCGAGGCGCTGCGCGCCCTGCACAACGGGGTCCGGGTGGAGCTGCCCTATTCCCCGACCCTGGACGGCGCCAGGAACATCCTGCGTGCCCTCTCCCTCAGGCAAAAGCTTTTTGCGGAAATCGACGACGGCGAGCTCGACAGCTACCTCTCCGCCATGGCCTTCGAGGCCGCTACCGCCAGTCTCTGCTGCGAGCTGGCGCGCGAGGCCGCTCACGGCTGGCAGCGGGAGCTGTATCTGAAGATCGCCGCCGAAGACGAGATCCATTTCACGGTAATCGAGCACCTGCGCGAGCTCTTGGCGGCGGCGCTTAAGGGAGGCGGGGATTGCCAGGAAGAGGTTTAGCTATGGTCGACGAGAGTATGGCCGCGTTTTTAAAGGCGGCGACCGAGGCCGCCAAGGCGGCCGGCGCGCTGCAAAAGGAGCGGCTCTGGGCGGAACACGACGTCGTCTTCAAGGGGGAGAAGGATCTGGTGACCGAGGTCGACCGGCGCTGCGAGGAACTGATCGTAGGGAGGCTCAAGGGGGCCTTTCCCGACCACGGTTTCCTGGCCGAGGAAAACCGTTACGAAACAGGCGAGTTCCCCTACACCTGGATCATCGATCCCCTGGACGGCACCACCAACTATGCGCACGGTTTCCCCTGGTTCTGCGTCTCGATCGCCCTGGAGCGCGGGGGAGAGATCGTCCTCGGCGTCATCTGCCACTGCATGATGGACGAGCTGTTCGCCGCCGTTAAGGGAGGGGGGGCTTTTCTCAACGGCAGGTCGATCAGGGTCTCGGACCATGCGCCCCTTAGCCGCTCGCTTCTGGCCACCGGTTTTCCCTACGACCGCACCCGCGACAACGAAAACAACTTCCAGAACTTCGTCAATTTCCAGCTCGCCGCGCGCGCCGTGCGCCGGGCGGGGGCGGCCGCGCTCGATCTGGCCTACGTCGCCGCCGGCCGCCTGGACGGCTACTGGGAGTGCAAGCTCAAGCCGTGGGACGTCGCCGCTGGCTTGCTTTTAGTGCGCGAGGCGGGGGGGACCGTCACTAACCAGGCGGGCGGGGCGTACTCCGTCTACGACCACCGTATCGTCGCCTCCAACGGCGCCATCCACGAGGAGATGCTGGCGGTCCTGCCGGACGCGTCCGACCGGTCCGACTAGTCCGGCCGGTCAGAGCAAGTCGGTAAGCTCCGTGTACTCAAGGCCGAACGCCTCGGCCACCCCCCGGTAGGTTACCTTGCCGAGCGCCACGTTCACCCCGGCCCTGATTCCCGGCAGCCGGCGGGCCACACCGCGCCAGTCGCCGGAGGCCAATTCCACCGCGTAGGGGAGGGTGGCGTTGGTGAGCGCCACCGTCGAGGTGAGCGGCACCGCCCCGGGCATGTTGGCGACGCAGTAGTGGAGAATCCCCTCCTCGACGAAGGTCGGCGACTGGTGGGTGGTCGGCCGCGAGGTCTCGAAACACCCTCCCTGGTCGATCGCCACGTCCACCAGCACCGCCCCCCTTTTCATGCTCTTCAGCATAGCCCGGGTCACCAGCTTCGGCGCCCGCGCCCCGCGCAGCAAAACCGCCCCGATCGCCACGTCCGCCTCCTTGAGCAGTTCCCGGATCAGGGCCGGCGAGGAGACCATCGGGAAGCAGTTCCTGGGCATCACCTCGGCGAGATGCCGCAGCCGGGCGAGGTCGGCGTCCAGGAGGTACACCTTGGCCCCGAGCCCGCAGGCCATCTGCGCCGCATGGGTCCCCACCACCCCCGCCCCCAGGATCAGCACCGTGGCCGGCGCCACGCCCGGGACGCCCCCCAGGAGGATGCCGCGCCCCCCCTGCGCCCGCTCCGAATACTTGGCCGCTTCCTGGGCCGCCATCCTCCCCGCCACCTCGCTCATCGGGGTCAAAAGCGGCAGGCAATCGTCCTTGTCGGTGATGGTCTCGTAGGCGACCGCCACGGCACCGCTCGCCAAAACGGCGCGGGTGAGCTCCTCGGAGGCGGCGAAATGGAAGTAGGCGAAGACGATCTGCCCGGGGCGCAGCCACCGGTATTCCGAGGGCTGCGGCTCCTTGACATGCATCGCCATGTCCGCCCGGGCGTAGATCCCGGCCGGGTCCGCCACCAGTTCGGCACCGGCCTCGCGGTAGGCCTGGTCCTCGAAGCCGCTGCCGGTGCCGGCCCCGGTCTCGACCAAAACGGCATGCCCCTTTTGTACCAGCACTTCGACCCCGGCCGGGGTCATGGCCACCCGGTTTTCTCCGGTCTTGATCTCTTTCAGGATGCCGACGATCATGTCTTTCTCCTCACTGGAACCGCTTTACTCCCAATAAGAATATTCTCACTGGCATATCGCCGCTGTCAACTGTTCATGCTGCCGGGATCCCTGACATAGAGACGGTTGAGGGTAGCCCTTTCCTGTCACGGACTGGAGGCAAGACTGCGATCCGGTTCTCAAATATTGAGACGTGCCAGCGAGAGCGTATACATTGTCCTTTTCCTCATAAAGAAGTTTGAAAATTAGTAGCGATGATTTATAGTTGGGACGATTTTTATGCCATGTTATCCGTTTCGAAAGGATGTGGGAGGTAATTGCAGATGCTCAACCTGCGCAAGAAGATACTCGTCGCCATCGACGGCTCGCCGCTTTCCGACAAGGCCGCCGAGGAGGCGGTGCGGATGGCCGCCGGCAACCCCAGCCAGTTCAAGAGCAAGGTCTACGGGCTTTTGGTGCTCCCCAACACCACCAAGAGCACCTTCACCGATTTCGTCCCCAGCAAGCCGATCACCGAACAGGCGCAGTGGGCCGAATTGAAGGAGCGGATCTTCTACGTGATCGAGAAGATCGCCAGCGAATTGGAGGTGCCGCTGGAGATCGCCGTGGTCTACGGCGACCCGGCCGAGGAACTGATGCGCTACGCCCAGCGGGAGGCGATCGACGTGATCGTCATAGGGTCCACCGGCAAGGGATTTTTGAAGCGTAAACTTCTGGGGAGCGTGTCGCACAAGGTGGTCAGGGACGCCAAGTGCTCGGTGTACGTGGTCAGGGGGTAGGCTTGGCGGTCTCGGCCCGAAGATAGGCCAGGATCTCCTTCAGGCTTTCCAGGACGATCTGCTCGCCCGTGGGGAACTCGTGGGGGGAGAGCTCCAGGGTGACGATGTCGTCGTAGGAGGTGTTCCTCAGGTGGTTCAGGAAGCGGGTGAGCGGCAGGATGCCGTGCCCGGGCAAGAGGTGCTGCCTGCCGTGTCCGTAGTCGGAAAAGTGGATGTTCCTGATCCGTCCCGAGTTGTAGTAGAGGTAAAAGTCGTTGATGAAGTTCGCTTTCCCCGACCCCATGTGGGTGCAGTCGAAGGTCAGGTAGAGGTTTTTCCGGGTGACGAAGTCGATCATCTGCTGCGTCTTGGACAGGATGTAGTGGTTGAGCTGGTACTTCCCCGTCCAGGGCATGTTCTCCAGGGTCACCTTCACCGTGTCCTGCCCGATCTCCTTCTGGTAGTCCTTAACGCCGTACAGCCAGCGCCAGAAGCCCAACTCGCCGTTTAACCATGAGGGGGGGTGGAAGTTCACCACCCCGGCGCCGCATTCGCCTGCGATCTCCACGCAGCGCTTCAGCCCGTCCACAGGTCCCCCCCACCCGTCGAGCGGCATGAAGGGGGCGTGGATGGAAAACACCGGCAGTTCGCGGGCAAGGTTGCGGATCAGCCTCTTGCCGCCGTGGCCGCCGAAGTCCCGGTTGATCACCACCTCGACGCCGTCGAAACCTGCCTCGCGGGACATCTCGAAGATCTTTTCCGGTTTGTAGATGAAGAGGGTGCCTGTGGAGATGGAGATGCGCATGGTGCCCCGTTAATCCAACGTGCCGTGGACCTCTTGTTCCAGGAAGTTCCGCATCCGCTCCGGCGGTGCCGGGGTGGCCAGGGACACCAGGATCATCACCAGGATCACCAGGGGAGCGCCGAACAGTGCGGAAGAGGTGAGCGGGAAGATGACGGCTGCCATCGGGAACAGCCAGCCGAACACCGGCTGGGCGAAGGTGCAGACGATGCCGGTCAGCATGCCGGCGATGGCGCCGTCGTCGTTGGCGCGCCCCCACCAGATGCCGAGCAGGAACAGGGGGAAGATGGTGTTGCCGGCCAGGGCGAAGGCGAGAGCGGTGATTTCGGCGATCCCTCCCCACGGGTTCAAGGCCAGGATCAGCACCAGTGCGGCCAGAACCAGGGTGGCGCCCTTGGCCATGCGCATGCGGGACGACTCGCTCGCCCTGGGGTTAAGAATCGAGTAGTAGATGTCGTAGGAGACCGAGGCGGCGCCGGTCATCAAAAGCCCTGCCACGGTGAAGAAGGCGGCGCTCATGGCGCCGGCCGCCAGTACGCCGATCAGCCAACCCGGGAGCCCGGCGGCGGCGGCCGTCCTCAGGACGATCAGGTCGGCCGCGTTGCGGGCCGCCTCCGGTGCGAGCGTCACCCCCTGGCGCAGCTCCAGAAGCTTGCCGAAGACGGCGAAGGCGGGGGCGGACCAGTAGATGAGGGCGATGAAGAAAAGACCCCAGACGACCCCCCAGCGGGCGTCGCGGATGTTGGGGACCGTGTAGAAGCGCGACAGCACGTGGGGAAGCCCGGCGGTGCCGACCATCAGGGTGAAGCAGAGCGCGCACCAGTCGAAGAGGGTGTCCCGGGTGAAGGGGGCGGCGAACTCGACGTGGAAGCGGGAGGCGAGCTCCTGCATGGCGACGCCGTAGCCGAACTGCGGCAGGAGCCAGAAGTAGCCGAGCTTCCCCGACAGCCACATCAAGGGCGCGATGAAGCTGACCGCGATCACCCCGTAGAGAAGCTGCTGGTTGCGCGGCACCCCCAGGATGCCGGAGAGCACCAGGTAGGAGACCACGGCCAGCGCACCGATGCAGACCCCGCGGGTGTAGTCGACGCCGAGCATGAAGGAGACGATCAGTCCGATCCCCTTGAACTGGGCCGTGCAGTAGATGACCGAGATCAGTACGGAGACGACGGCGGCGATCAGGCGGGCGGCGGGCGAGCCGTAGCGCTCGCCCACGAAGTCGGGGGCGGTGAACTTGCCGAAGCGGCGGATCTGGCTTGCCAGAAGCACGAGCAAAAGCACGTAGCCGCCGGTCCAGCCGACCACGTAGGCCAGCGCCTGGTAACCCTTGAGGTAGAAGACACCCGCCAGGCCCATCAGGCTTGCCGCACTCATCCAGTTGCTGGCGATGGCCGCGCCGCCGCCGACCCTCCCGGTGTAGCGTCCGCCGAAGCCGTACTCCACGCTTTCCTTAAGTTTCTGCCTGAGCCCCACCACGACGAAGGAGAATAGCACGGCCAGCACCACCAGCACGATGGGCCAGGAGACGTCATTCATAGCTGCGGTCCCGTTTGCGGTTGTGATGGTCGGTGATGCCGTCGATGTAGAGGTTGAAGAACACGCCCAGGATGATGAACCAAAGCGGCAGGAACTGCCCGGTGAACCAGAAGTGCAGGGGAAGGGTGAAGAAGGTGCGGCCGGTCAAAAGCGCGCCCAGCTTGCTCCCCTGCGAGAGGGCGACCAGCGCCTGGAAACCGAAGTTGACGGCGCCCCAGCCGAACAGGATGACGAAGATGATCAGCACCTGATCGCGCATCCGCCCCTTCTGCGGCCGGAACAGGTTCACCTGGTAGCCCGTTTTTTTCCCGTCCATACCCCCTCCTTGGGTTAGCCTACTTGAGGATGCCGACGATCTCGGGGACCGCCTGTTTCATCACCTCGTGCAGTCCCTGCTCGATCAGCTGCCGGGGAAGCCGCTCGCGCTCCAGGACCGCCACGTCCGAGTTTTGGGACTGGTAGCTTAACTTTCTTACCTTTTTGCCGTCCTGCCAGATTTCAAGCGACGTCTCCACACGACCCGAGACCTCGCTCTTCGAGAGCCCCGCCTTCTCCTCCAGGTTCACCTTCACCGCCGTAAGCTCCACCCCCTTGGCGATCCCCGCAGGCATGGCGGTGCCGCATTCCAGGTGATAGCCGGCCAGGGTAAGCTCGCGCTTCAGCGCGTCCAGTACCAGGTCCTCGGGAGCAAGCTGCGAGACCATCTCGCCGGTCACGGTCCCTTCGTAGTTCCTGGTGGTGCCGATCACGAAGCGCAGTTCGCCGGCCGGGGCCATGGCCGCGGCGTCGCAGCGGGCGCTTGCCAGGAAGAGCTCGCCGCTTCCCCCCTTGGTCTCGCCCAACGGGGCGTAGACGAAGGAAACGGGCATGGTCCGCGCGGCGCAGCCGGCGAAGAGGGTGGTGGAAAAGGCCAGTGCCAGGCCGAAAATTACTCTTTTGTACATGGTGATCCTCCCGGAAAGAAATCCCTGCCCCTTCATGTTACATGATGGAGAAGTTGGTGTGGATGGTCTTTTGCAGATCCTCGATCAGCACCAGGGCGTTTTTCAGGCGCTCACGCTCCTCCCGGGGAAGCTGATACGGGTTCAGATAGTAGGCGTCGGTCTGGATCCCCTTGATTACCTTGATCTGCAAGAGGATGCGGTGCTTGGTGAGGATGCGGTAGGCCTCCACCAGCCCGAGGGCCATGTGGGCGGAGAAGCTGTTCTCCTTTTGCAAAAGCTCGATGCGCTTGACCGTGTTGGTGGCGGGGATCGCCTGGTTGATGGCCAGGATGCGGACGTTCATCACCAGAGGGGCCCAGGCCAAAAGCTTCAGGTTGAACTCCCCCTTGTGGTCGCCGCTCCCCTCGGTCCAGAAGCGCTTCAAAAAGCCCAGGGCGAGCTTCATCTCGGTGGCGGCCTTGGCCATGCCCCAAAGCGCCATGAAGTAATGCTGCAAAAGCGAACGGATCAGGTCCACCAGTTCCCGGGCGAGCGCCTGGTCGCCGCTTACGTAGCGGGCGTCGGAGAGGACGATCAGGTCCATCAGGTTCTTGCCGATGTCCTCGCATTCGTAGCGGACGATGGACACCAGCCGGCGCTGCCACTGGGAGAGGGAGCCGCGCCAGTTGTCGTTGCAGGGCATGATGCCGCCGGTGCATTTCTTGAAGCCGATCGCCGCCAGCCGCTCCACCAGGAGGTCGGAGAAGGCCTTGAACCAGGCGTCCGCATCCTCGCCCCCGTGGTCGGCATAGACGACCAGGTAGTCCTGGTCGGTGATCAGGGTCTGTTCTTCGCGGCCGTCGCTCCCCATGCTGATCAGGGCGAAGGGGACCGGAGCCGGGCGGCCCATCTCGGCCAAAACCAGTTCCAGCGCGCGCCCCGCCAGGGCATCGCGGTAGGAGGTGCAGTTGTCGTGCAGTCCCTGCACCGATTCGAAGCGCAGGAAACGGTCCAGTTCCAGCTCGTTGAGCTTTTCGTGGATGCGTAAAAGGGCCGGGTACTCGGTGGTCCGGGGTATGGCGTCACGCAACTCCCGGTCGCGGCGGCCGAAGTCGGAGATCCGCTTGAGCTCCTCTTCTGCGCCCGCTTTCACCCCTTCCAGCAGCCGGCGCATCTGGTCATGTTCGAAACGCGGCAAATAGGCGTGCAACTGCCCCATCAGCTCCTGCAATGCTTCGGCTTCACTGAGTGCGGGGGGGTAGTTGTGCTGGGGCATGGCTGCTCCGTTAATTAAGTAGAATCACACTCTTGCGCGGAGGCTGCGTCGTTGCGGCCAACAGAACAGGGTCTCGAATCCTTCGCGGTACGGAGGTCCGCGAGGGGATAATGCCTCATTTCACTAGCAGAAGTCAACGACGGCTTGCGGCCGGAAGCGGCGGGCATAAAAAAAGTGGGGAAGGTTTCCCTTCCCCACATGGCACGACAGTTAAGCAAGTGATGCTAATTTTAGTGTTCGACTGCCTTGGCCATGCCCAAACCGGTGTTTTGGCGGACGTAGACCTCGTCGAACATCTCCTCCGAACGGCGGCTCGGGAAGGCCAGCGCGCCGAGGATGGCGGCCAGGAAGCCCAGCGGGATGGAGACGATGCCCGGGTTCTTCAGCTTGAAGAGCGGCTTGTCGAGACCGACCATCGAGGTGCCGTCCTGCAGGGCATCGACCTTCGCCTTGGCGAGCGCCTTGACGTCCTTCTCGGTGAGGGTTTCGCCCGGCTTGAGCTCGGCCTGCTTCTTCTCCAGGGCCACGACCACCTTCTTGGCGCCGGCGGCGACCACTTTCGGGTAGGTCATGTTCGGGGAGACGAGCACCAGGAAGATGGAGACGATGGTGCCGACCACCAGGCCGGAGATGACGCCGGCGGTGTTGAACTTCCTCCAGAAGAGCGAGAGCACGACGACC
>Ga0209415_10001741_pt1 | contig 41285 bp, 45 predicted proteins | sample PeaSoiSIISIP2007_FD_187696 | JGI IMG/M metagenome (GOLD analysis project Ga0209415, IMG submission 187696) | Peat soil microbial communities from Weissenstadt, Germany - SII-SIP-2007 (SPAdes) (version 2) | ecosystem: Environmental > Terrestrial > Soil > Wetlands > Peat | place: Germany...
CCTGCCGATGGCGATCCCGGCCTTTTTGGGTGCGTGCCTCGGCGTCGCGTGCGCGAACGTCGTGAGCTCGCAGGTCGTGCAGATCGTCTTCGCGCTGGCGTCGTTTGCCGGGGCCGCGATCATCTTGTTGCCCTACAACCGGGCCCACGACGTGATGGAGCGAGACTTGCACGTCAATCCGCTGGTCATCGGATCGATCGGCTTCGGGATCGGGATCGTCGGCGGGCTCGCCGGGGCCGGCGGCGGTTTCTTGCTCGTGCCGATGCTGCTGTGGGTGATCCGTCTGCCGACGCGCGTCGCGCTGGGTGCGGCGTCCTTGAACGGCTTGATCATTGCGCTGGTGGCGTTCGCCGGCCGGATAACGACGTTTCACACCGACTGGGGGATGCTGCTCGCGGTCGGGATCGGTTCGTTCATCGGGGCCGGCGCCGGCACGCAACTGCAACAGCGCGTGCCGACGACGATCATCCGCCGCGCGTTTGCGGTGGTGGTCGGAATCTCGGCGCTGCGGCTATTGGTGAGTTTCGGCTAGGGACTTTTCTTGTAGAGCCGCCTTACACGCGGCTCGGGCGGCTGCGGCGAAGCATTTCGGGGGTAGGAATCTTGACCTTCGAGGCGAGCCGGAGGAGCGTCAGCAAGCGGATCGTGAGCCACGTGAAATCGAACTCGTACCAGCGTAATCCATGCCGCGCAGAAAACGGGAAGGCATGGTGGTTGTTATGCCAGCCTTCGCCCCATGCCAACAGTGCTACCCACCAGCTATTCGTTGAAAGATCGCCGGCGGCATAGGAACGATAACCGAAGGCGTGAGTCGCGCTGTTGACAAACCAGGTTACGTGATAGGTCACGACGAGCCGCACGAAAATTCCCCAGACGAGCCACGACCATCCGCCGAGCGCAAACAGCGCCGCCGCGAGTGCGAGCTGCAACCAGGGATGCGCCCGTTCGAGAAATCGATAGTACGGATCTGCCGCTAATTCTCGCGCAAACCGAACTTGCTCGGCATCCGTGAGCCGCGCCGGGTTCGGTGCAAAAAGCCACGTCATGTGGCTCCACAGAAAGCCCTTCCGCGCGTCGTGAGGATCGCGTGCGGTATCGGAATATGCATGATGGGCCCGATGGGTCGAAACCCATTCGATCGGACCCCCCTGAAGGGCCAGCGTCCCGAGCGTCGCGATCGCGTATTCGAGGACCCGCGAGACGCGCAGGCTCCGATGAGTCAGAAGCCGATGGAATCCCAAACAGATCCCGATTGCGCCGGTGAGGTAATAGAGAATCCCGGCGACGATGACGCCGCTCCAGGAAAAAAACGCCGGCAGAACGGCGGCGAGCGCACCGAGGTGAATCAGTGCGAGGATGATGCCGGTCACGACGTGCGGGCGTAAATCGCGCCGCTCCGTGGGGACGGCGGGTATTTCGCGAACCGCAGTATCCATTAGCTATGCCTACAAGAATCCGCGGTAATCGCGGTTGACAGACCTCCAGTATAGCACAAAGTAACCAATGAGAAACAAATGGGGTTAGAGGCCTCGATGGAAAACACGCATCCGATGACCTACGCCAATCTCGAGCCGTGGCTCGGCAATATCATCGCCTTGACCTTGTCCGATGGGTCGCTCCGCATCGGCCTGCTGGAGAAAGTCGACGCAGAGTGGGCGAAGCTCAGCCCAGGTCGTGGAAAACCGGCCCTTCCTGACGGCGGGATGGTCCGTATCTCGGGTGCGGTGTCGATCGTTCGCGCCTCGCGAAATTAGCTAGATCAAGAACCTGAGCCGCGGCCAAAGCTGGGCCAGCGGCGGCGTGACGTCGCGGCAGAACGCGATCGCCTTGCTGTTCTCAAAGGTACGCGCGTAGGGCGAGTCCGTGGCCGCGATGATGCGCAGCGATGCACAATAGGGGCGCAGCGCCGCCGGATCATCCTGGATGCGCAATACGTTGCGCGCGGGCTGACCGCGCAAGCCCCACAAGCCGTACTCGTTGTGACCGCTCAGCGCGGGCGGCAGGCCGTAGGCCGGGCCGTAGATGTCGATCGCGGCCGCCTCACCGTAGTTGTCGGCTAGGATCGAGGTCACGCTGCGTTCGGCCGGCGGGATCGTCGCCCACGCTGCGGCAACCTCACGCACGAAGTCGTGCCACCCGAGCATGTCGGCAAACGTCGGCGGCAAGGAACCGGTATCGGCGCGTTCCTGCTTCTGCGGTGCGAAGTGCAGCGCGCGCTCGTACGCGATCAGGGTTGCCGGCGGCAGGATCGGAAGCGCGAGCGGCGCGATCAGCGCGCCGAGCGCAAACGGGGCGATCGCGCCGGCGATCCACAGCGGCGCGGCGAGCGGGTTCATGACGACGATCTGGTTGAGCATGAACGTAAGGGGCGATACCGCGACGTCCTTCAATCCGGCATTGTGAACGAGCGCGATGAAGGGCCAGCCGTTCAGCGCTTGCCAGACGATCGACGGTAGCGCGATGACGGCGGCGCCGGCGAGTCCGATCCAGAGCTCGCGACGCAGGAGCAGCCGGCGTTCCGGGGTGACGATGAGGCCGGCTCCGAGCGCGACGAGCCACAGTGCGATCGCGTACTTCGCCTCGAGCGCGAGGCCGGCCACGCCGCCCGCGGCGATGAGCGCGCGCCGATCGTCGAGCAGTAAGGCGCGCGCGAGCGCGTATGCGACGGCGGTCCACGCCAGCGGTTCGAAGGTCGTCGTGTTGAGCGTCGCGGTGATGCCGAGAAACATCGGGCCCAAAGCCACGGCGATTCCGGCTAGAACGGCGGCACCGTTCTTGCCCCCGAGAAGCCGCACGAACGCGATGACGAGCCATACTAGCGCAGCGGCGGCGAGCGCGCTCGGAATCCGCACGATCCAGGTCTGCGCGCCGAGCGCGTAGGTCCCGCCGGCGAGCAGCGGCACGAGCGGCGGCTGGTCGGTATAACCGAATGCCGGGTGCCGTCCGCAGACAATGAAGTAGAGCTCGTCGCGGAAGAGGTCGTACCGATTCGCGAACGCCAGGTGGAATGCCAGCGTCAACCCGGACAGCGCGAGCGCGAGATGGTCCTTCATCAACCGGGGTCGTCCTTTCGTTCGGCGAAGCGACGCCGCATGGCTACATTAACCCGTGACATTACGATTCCCAGCGCGGACGGCGGGGCGATTCCGGCGTATGTTGCGATGCCGGCGGTGCTGCCGGCGCCGGCGCTCGTGATCGTGCCCTCGGTGGACGGCGTCGATGACGGCCTCCGCGAATGGGCCGACCGTTATGCCGAGCACGGTTTTCTGACGCTGGCGCCGGATTTCTTTTGGCGCACGATCCCCGGGCCGATGCGCTTCGACGTTCCCGAAGAGCACGCGAAAGCGCGCCAGCGTAACGCGCAATTCGATCATGCTGCGGGCCAGCGCGACATCGCGTCCGTGCGCGATTACGTGCGCGCGCTGCCGGAGTGCAACGGCGCATGGTCGCTGGCGGGCTATTGTTTCGGCGGCCGCTACACGCTCCTGGCGGGGGCCTACCTAGGCGCCGACGCCGTGATCGGTTTTCATCCGTCGCGAATGAACCTCGAGCTCGAAGCGGCCGCGAAAGTCACCTGTCCGACGAGCTTTCATTTCGGCGGCGCCGACAAATCGGTCCCGATGGACGTCGTCGAAGCGGTGCAGGCGGCGCTCAAACCCAACTCGCGCGCGGAAACCTACGTCTATCCGGGCATCCAGCACGGCTTCGCGTTGAAAGGCCGGCCCGGATACGATGCGGCGGCCGCCGAGCTATCGTTCGAGCGCGCGCTGCGCGTACTCGACGGACTGAAGACGGCACGCTGACTTAAGCCGCCGTCGCGACTTTCTTGCTGGTCGAGGGAATGCTTTCATTCAGAATCGCCGGCGCTTACTTTAGTTGAACGACCGTCATACTCCACGGCGGTAGCGTAATTGAGAATGGGTTATTCACGGTACCGAGCGATGCGCTCACGGGACCCGCCCATACTCCATTTTGCGATTGATCGTACTGAGCTTTCCCGTAGGTCGTAGTCGTCGCGGTAAATGACGTTCGGGAGGTATTCTTGACGCCTACGGTCTGCGTAGTCGCATTGTTCTGATCGAGGTTAAACAGCATGAAGGCGAAGCCGCTCCCTTGTGTCGCACCGTAAGCCCGCACAAGGTTCGCGGTATTCGTAACGGCAAGTGGCTTCTCGCCGGCGACGACAAATTGGCTCGCAAGCTGGTAGGCGCGTGCCTTCGGGAATGGCGTCAGCGGCGGACCGAGCGAACTACAGCTCTGGAAGGTATCTGCTGACGAGTACATGCCGAACGATCCGATGTTTTGCCATCCGTATATCGAGGATGACTCGTTTCCTGTGTTTGGGCAATCATCTCCGCCTTCGAAGACTGTTTCCATCGGGATGCCCGCTTTTGCTACTTCGCCTAGCACCATGCCCGTGAACAACGCGTCGACGATCGAGAGCGTCTGCTTTCCACCACCAGAATCTGCGTCGAATTCGCCGAGGTAGATTGGCGTCGAGGCGTGGCCTGCCGCACTTAACTCGCTGCGCGCGGTCGCAAAGTAAGATGCGAGAGCTGCCGGCGCTGTTGTTAACAGAGTCAAGTCGTTATCGTTCGGCCCATATTCCGGATAGAAGTGCATCTCGACGAAATCGTACTTCGCATTTGCTAAAACAATTTGGTCCCATGATGGGATAATGTTGTTGCCGCTCAAGGTGCCAGCTACGATGTCGACCCCAACCTGAATCGTCGGGTCTTGCGCCTTCATGAGCGGATAGAAGTGGTTTGCGACTTGGCTCGCATAATATGAAGCGTTGTGCGGTGGGGAGTTGAGATCTATGGCGAAAGGATTGAGTGCGTTGAAGTACTGTTCGTTTCCGACGGTCCAGTATTTTACGCCGTAATGCTGGACATTGTTAGCATAGTTGACCCAAGCTGCGGCTTCATTCGGGTCGCCACCGCCCGTACAGGCTAGATTCGAACCATAGTTAACCGTGATATTGAGATCGAAACCGCCCGCCTTTACCATGTTGAGCATGAACGGATCGAAGGCGGTCGCGGGGTTGACGTTCCAGTTCGGTGTACAGAGATTCTGCCCGTTCACGGTTTGTTCGGTATTGATATTGGTTTGCCAATGATAATTATCGGCAACACCCCCACCCGGCCAGCGGATCATCCCAAGACCTACTCCCTGCAGAAGAGTCGCGAGTGAAGTCGTCGCCGATTCATTGAAATAGAGAGCCAAATTTGCGCCCAACTGATCCCGATTCATCGGAGTCCCCGGTTGAGACGCATCTGCAAAGATACCGACTGAAATTACGCCGGAGACTCCGATAAATCCGGTCGAGTTCGTAGCGTAGAGGTTGGAACCGTTCGCTGAAATTGAGTTTGCTAAACCGGTCACTTGCGTCCAGCCGTTCTGCTGGCTGAGGTCGTAATAATAAATGGCGTGATTGGCGTTGGCGTCGTAGCCGAGCGCGAACAAGCCGCCATTGTTGTTCGGGGAAACCTGCACCGCAGCCCCGGGAGCCAGCAAGTAGCCCACGCCGGGGCTATAGTAATAGATCTGGCCTTGTGGGTTGACGACAAAGAAGCCCCCGGCGTTGACACCGCTGGGGTAATTGTTCGGGTCCCAGGAGCCGACGACGCGAATCCCGGCGCCCGGCAGCTGGGTCAAAACACCGTTTGCATAGTGATAGATCGGGTTGCCGTACGAAGCGCCGCCCGACAACCCGATCGCGTAGAGCGAGCCGTCGGCAGCTACGGATACATCCAGCGCGCAACACCCGACGAGATTCCAAATACCGTTCTGCTAGACGTACACCTGGCCCGCGCCTTGCAGCGCGTAGGCCGTCCCGTCCGGTCCGATCGCGACGCGGACGGCGTTTCCGTTGCCGACGAGCGACCAGCTGCCGTTCACGTAGTGATAAATCCAGTTGCCCTGCTGATTCAGGTAGATATTTGATATGGCCCAGATCGTGCCGTCCGGGCTGGCGGCAACGTATTGCGCGCCGCCGGGAATTTGCGTCCAATCGGCGAGGCCCACAATCTGACTCTGCGGAGCGCGCGTCGTCGTCATTGGTGTGGCGGTAGCCGAGGATTGCGCCATCGGCGGCCCGGACTGAATCTTGAAGGCACTCGATAGCTGTGTGTGCGCTTGCATGAAGGCGTTGGCGTTTACCAACGCCGGCATCGCCACGCTTTGCACCGCGCTTGGAGCCGTTACGCTGCGCGCTCCGGCGCAGCCCGCGATGGCAATCGCGGCCACCCCGACCGCGATAACGAAAGCGGGGTTCCTCATAGTGACTCGCCGGTTCGCGTGGCCGCCGGACAATTCCGGCCGAATGCTTAGACGCCGAGGTAGCGGTGCATCAGTTCGGGCTCGATTTGCAGCGCGGCCGGTAATCCGTCCCACACGACTTGACCCTTGTTCAAAACGTACGCCCGGCCGGCAAGCGCCAGCGCAGCGTGAACGTTTTGCTCGACGATGACGATCGTGCGGCCCTCCTCGGCCAGCCGGCGCGTGATCGCGATCAGGTCGCGGACGATCAGCGGTGCCAGGCCTTCGAACGGCTCGTCGAGCAGCAGCAGGCGCGCGTCGCGGATCAGCGCGCGCCCGATGGCGAGCATTTGCTGTTCGCCGCCCGAGAGCGCGCGGCCCATGCTGGCGCGGCGCGCGCGCAACGCCGGAAACAGCTCGTAGATCCGTTCCGGCGTCCACGCGTGACGGGCGGAGAACGCCGCCAGCCGGAGGTTCTCTTCGACCGTGATCGTCTTGACGATGCGCCGTGTGTCGGGGACGAGCTGAACGCTGCGCTGCGCGATCGCGTGCGGCCGCAGGCCGGTGATGTCTTCACCGGCAAAGCGAACGCGCCCGGAACGCGGCGCGACGACGCCCATGATCGTGTTCATCGTCGTCGTCTTGCCGGAGCCGTTGCGGCCCAACAGCGCGACCACCTCGCCCTCGTCGACATGCAACGAGACGTCGAAGAGCACGTGCGACTCCCCGTAAAAAGTGTTGACCGCGTCGACCTCGAGCAGCCTCACTCGTCGGCCCCGCCCAGATAGGCTTCGCGCACGCGCGCGTCGGCGCGGATCTGCGCCGGCGTTCCGTAGGCAATCGTCGCGCCGTTCTGCATCACCATGATGTGGTCGGCCAGACCGAACACGACGTCCATGTCGTGTTCGACGATCACGATCGTGACGCTCGTCCGTAGGTGGCGGATCAAGGCGACGGTGTCGCTCGTTTCGCTCGGGCTCATCCCGGCCGCCGGTTCGTCGAGCAGCAGCAGTTCCGGTTCGGTGGCCAGCGCAAGCCCGATCTCGAGCCGCCGCTTCTCACCGTACGCGAGGTTGCCGGCGCGCATCTCGCCGCGGTCTGCGAGCCCCACCGCCCCGAGCGAGCGCTCGACGAGATCGGCCAACCCGTCGACGCGCCGCAGCGAGCCGAAGATGTCGCCGCGAAACGCGCCGCGCCGCGCCGCGAGCGCGGGGATCATCACGTTCTCGGTGACGGTCAAGCTCGGGAAGATCTGCGTGATCTGGTGACTCTTCCCGATCCCGAGCTGCGCGGTCCGCGTCACGCCGTAGCCGGTGATGCGCTCGCCTTTGAACGAGATGTCGCCGGCGGTCGGTGCGATCTCGCCCGCGAGCATCTTGAAAAGCGTGGTCTTGCCGGCGCCGTTCGGGCCGATCAGCGCGATGACGGTTCCGGCTTCGATCGCGAGCGAAACGCCGTCGACGGCGGTCAAGCCGCCGAAGCGCTTCGTCAAATCGCGCGCTTCGAGCAGTGCGCTCATCGGGCCGCTCGCGCGCGCTGCCACAGCGCGACCGCGCCGCCCACGAGGCCGCGCCGGAAGAACGTGATCAGCAAGACGAACACGAGCCCTAAGATCAGCTTCCACACGCCGGCGATGACGTCGACGTCCTGCAACCCTTGCCGCAGAAAGGTCCACAGCGCGGCGCCGGCCAGCGGCCCGATCAGCGTTCCGGGGCCGCCGATTACGGTCATCACGATGATCTCGCCGGACTGGTCGATCGAGAAGGCTTCAGGCGGCATGTAGCCTTGGAACATGCCGAGGAGTCCGCCGGCGAGCCCGCCGTAGGCGGCGGCGATCGTGAACGCGACGAGCTTGTAGCGCGGAACGTTGTGGCCGACGGCCTGCGCGCGCTCGGGGTTTTCACGGATCGCGCGCAGCACGGCACCGAACGGCGAACGCACGATCCGGCGCGCGATGAAGAAGCCGCCGAAATAGATGATCGCGACGAACGCGTACGTGCCGATGCTCGAGCTGAAATCGAACGTCAGCGAGCCCAGGCCGATCGAAGGTTTGGGCACGCCCGGCAGTCCGTTCTCGCTGCCCGTGTACGCCCGCAGCGGCGAGTTCTCGAGAAAGTAGAACAACTGACCGAACGCGAGCGTCAACATCGCGAAATAGATCCCGACTTGGCGCAGCGCAAGCGAACCGATCAACGCGCCGAAGAACGCTGCAACGAGTGTCCCGATGGCGAGTGCGCCCAACGTGTTGGGGATGATGTGCGCGATCAGGAGGTACGCGGTGACGAAGCCGCCGGTGCCGTAGAACGCGGCTTGGCCGAACGAGAGCAACCCGGTGTAACCGAAGATCAGATCGACGCCGATGCCGAACAACCCGAGGATCAGGATGCGCGTCCCGAGGTCGGTTCCGGCTCCGAACAGCGCGAGCAGCGGCGGGAAGACGAGCAAGAGCAGCGCCACGGCGCCCTCGACCCACCATCCGGTGCGATCCCCGAGGGGCCGCAGGATCACGCGCGGCCCACGACGCCGAGCAGCCCCTGCGGCCGCACGATCAAGACCAGCGCCATGGCGATGTAGAGCGCGACTTGGGCCCAATCCGGCGCGAACACGCTGGTCAAGCTGACGATTTCGCCGGCCACCAAACCGCCGGCGACCGCACCGAAGAACGAGCCGACACCGCCGATCACGATGACGACGAACGACTGCACCAGCAGGCTCGTCCCCATGTCGGGGTTCACGGCGAGGATCGGTGCGTCGACGAAGCCCGCGAGGCCCGCCACCGCCGTACCGAGGCCGAAAACCAGCATAAACGCGCGCCCGATGTTGATACCGAGGATCTCGACGATCAGCGCATCGTCGATGCCGGCCCGCACGATCAAGCCGAGGCGCGTCTTGAAGATGATGAGCCAGACCGCCAACAGCGTCAACGCCACGATCCCGACGACGTCGATGCGGTATTGCGGGTAGACGAGATCGGCGATCTGCACCGCGCCCGTCGCCCAGTCCGGCGTGGGCACGAGTTTCGTCTGCCCGGTGAAGAGCGCGCGCACCGTTTCGACGAGCACGATGCCCAAGCCGAAGGTGACCAGGATCTGGTCCTCCGGCGGGCGCGCGTAGTAATAACGGATCAGCACGCGCTCGATGACGATGCCGAGCACGAAGGTCACGACGAGCGCCGCGAGGATGCCGAGCGCGTATGAGTTGCTGCGCGTGTAGGCGAGCCAGCCCGCATACGCGCCCACGGTAAAGAGCCCTCCGTGGGCAAAATTCACGAAACCGAGAAGCCCGAAGATGATGGTCAACCCGAGCGCCACCAGCGCAAGGATCGAACCGAGCGCAACGCCGTTGAGCAGTTGCGCTTCGATCAGGTGAACCGGCAGCGATCGTTCCTCTCGGTTACGTGACCGGCGGCAGCTTGCAGTTCGTCGCCGACAACGGCGCCATCACGTCGTCGCCCGGGATGACCTCGACGACCTCGAAGAAATCGTCTTTACTTTTCATCGCGGAGGGCTTCTTGCCGACGACGACCGGAACCGGGCGCACGAGTTGGTGGTCGGCGGAGCGGTAATACACCGATCCCAGCATGAGCGTGATCGGCTTGCCCGCTTCGAGCGTCCCGATCACGGTCGGCGGATGGAAGGTCTTGGCGCGCGTCACCGCGTCGGCCCAAATGGCGAACTGCGTGTAGCCGATGTGGGCGGTCCAACGTGGGGTGATGCCAGGGTACATTTTTTCGAAGTCGGCCAGGAAAATTTTGGAGAGCGGGTAGCGCTCGGCAAGCGAAAAGTACCACTCTTGCGTTCCGTAGACGCCGGCCATGATCTGCGGGCCGACGCCGTCGGGAAAGTAGGTCGATACGTTCGGGACGATCAGCTTCATCTTGTTGAGGATGCCGAACTGGACTGCTTGTTTGGTCGAGGCGACGCCGTCGTTGCCGAACTCGATGTTGATGAACGTGTCGGCTCCGGAGCTGGCGATGTTGGTCAGATACGAGCTGTAGTCGCTCGATGGGAACGGCGCGACCACGTCGGCGACGGTCGTCCAGCCCTGCTTCTCGGTGAACTCACGCATCGATCCGGTCAGCGAGTGACCGTAGCTGTAATCCGGCGTGAGATAGACGACTTTGCGTTTCGTTCCGAGTGCACGAGCGAGAATCGGTGCGATCGCTTTGGCGACCATGTAGGCATCGCATTGCGAGCGGAACATGTAGCGCTGGCAGTCGACGCCGGTCGTGTCGTTCGAACCGCTCGCGCCGGTCATGAAGAGAACCTTTTGCTGCTGCGCGGCCTTCCCCATCGCGATGGTCTCGGAGCTGGCCACGCCGCCCGTGATCATGATCGCCTTGTTCTGGGTCATGAACTCGGTCGCGTGCTGGACCGCGGTGTTGGGGTTGGTCTCGGTGTCGGCGACCTTCCACGCGATCTTCTTGCCGAGTACGCCCTTGGTTCCGCGCAGGCTCGGGACGTGCTGCATCACGCCGGTTCCGTTGTTCAGGTCGTTCAGGGCCAGCAGGTAGCCCTTGCGCAAATCCTCACCGTCGGCTCCGTACGAACCGGTTAACGGGCAGCACAACCCGACGAACACCGAGTCGGCGCCTACGCCGGCCGGAAACGTCCCGATCGGCGACTCGTCGGCGGCGAAGCCCGAACGCAGCTCGCCGGTTCCGGCAGCTAGTCCGGCAACGGCACCCGCCGTCGTACGGAGAAAACGGTCACGATTAAGCGACACTGGCGGCCCCCCTCAGTGAAAAGTAGCAAGGGGCCCAGCCTTTGTGCTTGGTTGGGCCGTCGCCTCTTACTTCTCGTCCCGCAGCGCGGAACGAAGGGCGGCGGTGAGTTCGGGTCCGGCCGTGTGTCCGTGGCTCGAAACCGCGTGTTCGGTAGCCGCGGCGAGGACCTCGGACTCCGTTCCGGATAAGGTCAACGAGCAGTTTTTCTCGCTCGGAAATTGCCGGCAGTCGATGACTTTTCGAACGGCGTTCTGTTGCATGTGAAGTCTCCTGAGCGGGCCTGGTGAGCTGGACGGTGACGACATGCTCTACCTACTAGTAGGTAAAAGTCAAGAGGTTGAACCATCACGTGCTCATGACCGCCGAAACGCTGCCCCGTAAGCCCGCCGCCGACCGGGTCCTCGACATCGCCGAGCGCCTCGCTCAGACGCGCGGGTTCAACGGATTCAGTTATGCCGACATCGCCGCGGAGTTGCGCGTTTCAAAAGCCGGCCTCCACTATCACTTTCGCTCCAAGGCTGAACTCGGCCGGGCCCTGATCGCGCGGTACCGCCAGGCCTTCGAGCGCGCTCTCGACGCGATTGCGGTCGAACCGGTTGCCGCGCGCACCAAGCTGCGCCGCTACGTCGCCCTTTACGACGAGGTGATGCTCGACGACCGCATGTGTTTGTGCGGCATGCTGGCCGCAGAATATGCGACGTTGCCCCCGGCAATGCAAGCCGAGCTGCGAACCTTTTTCGATGCCAACGAACGGTGGCTTGCGGTCGTGCTTCAAGCGGGCCGGCGAACCGGCGAACTGTCGTTCGCAGAACCTGCGAAGGAGCGAGCGCGGCTGCTCGCCGGCGCCCTGGAAGGAGCCATGCTCGTGGCGAGAATCTACGCCGACGTCGAGCGGTTTCGATCGGCAGCCCAACAGGCGCTCGCCGACCTGAGCCGCGCATGACGGCGGCAACCGGCGATATCACGATTCCCAGTTTCGACGGCGGCGCGATCCCGGCGTATCTAGCGGTGCCCGCGGTGCTGCCGGCGCCGGCGCTCGTCACCGTCGCGTCGGTGTTCGGCGTCGGTGAAGGCGCGCGCGCCTGGGCGGATCGCTACGCCGCGCACGGATTTCTCACCGTCGTGCCGGATTTTTTCTGGCGCACGATGCCCGGACCGCTACGGACCGACGTTCCGGGAGATTTCGAGCGGGCCGTGCAGCGCAGCAAGACGTTCGACCGGGATCTGGGCCTACGCGACATCGCAATCGCACGTGACTTCGTCCGCGCGATGCCGGAGTGCAACGGCAAATGGGCGGCCTCCGGCTACTGCTTCGGGGGTCCCTACATGCTGCTAGCCGGCGCCTACTTGGACCCCGATGCGGTCGTCGCGTTTCATCCCACCTGGAGAGGGAACGAACTGCAAGCGGCATCCGCCGTCGGGTGCCCGGCGAGCTTTCATTGCGGTGGTGCCGACGAGATGGTTCCGGCGGCGGTGATCGCCTCGGTAGCGGCCGCGGTCGCGCACAACGCACGCGCGGAAATTTTCGTGTATCCCGGCGTACCACACGGCTTCACGTCCAAGGGGCCCGCCTATGACGAGGCGGCCGCCGAGCTATCGTTCGAACGCGCGCTGCGCGTCCTCGACGAATTGAAGTAGCTTACCAGCGCAGCAGCGTGCCGGCGTGGACGAGGCCGCCGCCGAAGCCGTACATGAGGATGCGATCGCCGCGCTTCACGCGGCCGTCGTCGAGCGCGGGCATCAGGGCCAGCGGAATCGACGCGGTCGACGTGTTGCCGTAGGCCTCGATGCTGGTGAGCGTGCGGTCGCGGGCGATCCCGGTGCGCGCACACAGCGCTTCGACGATGCGCAGGTTCGCGCTGTGCGGAACGAACCAGTCGATGTCGTCGGGGCCGAGCTCTGCCGCGCCCAGCATCGCGAGGATCGATTCCGAGATGCGCCGCACCGCCCACTTGTATACGTCCGCGCCGGCCTGACGCAGGAGTCCCGTGTCGTCCTCGCGTCCGTCGATATCATGCCGGATGGCCGTGCGGAAGAGATACTTGCCGCCCTCGCCGTCGCAGCCGTAGGTGCTGTACTCGAAGTAGGAACGCTCGTTGGCCGGCACCACGAGCGCGGCGCCGGCGCCGTCACCGAAGAGAATGCACGTCGCACGGTCCGTGTAGTCGAGCGCTTTGGTCATCACCTCGCCGCCGACGACGAGCACTTCGCGCGCCTGCCCCGATGCGACCAGTGCGCTCGCCACGTTGAGCGCGTAGGGAAAGCCCGCGCAGGCGGCGCCGATGTCGAACGCGCCCGCATGCGCCAGCCCGGCTCCGAACTGGACTTGGGCGGCGAGACTCGGAAAGACGTAGTCGGCGGTCGACGTGGCCGCCAGCACCAGGTCGACGCGCTCGAGCGAACCGATGCGGTCGCGCAAGCGGCGCACCGCCTCGATGCACAGGTCGCTGGCGAACTGATCTCCGCTCGCGATGCTGCGCTCGCGAATTCCGGTGCGCTGCACGATCCACTCATCGCTCGTATCGAGCATTCGCGCGAGATCGGCATTGGTGAGGCGGCCGTCCGGCACGTAGGTGGCCATGTCGGCCACACGCGCGCGCGGGAGCGAGGCGGAGGAGGGCTGGGACATTCCGCCTCTATGACGGCTTTCGGGTGCGGAAGGCCTGCCCGCCGGGGTGCTCGTGGTCGTGGTGGTCGCCGGCGTGCAGCAGACCGTAATGCTCGTCGTCGTGCGTGTGCGCGTGCGCGTGGGTCAGTCCGCCGTGGTGGTGGCGATGCTGATGGCGTTCGCTCAAATGCAACCCCACGCCGGCCGCGATGAGCAGCGCGGCGAGCGCAAACGTCGCACCCGAGGCGGTTCGCTCGCCGAGCGCATACGCGATGCCGGATCCGGCAAACGGCGCGATCGCGAACAGCGACGCCGTGCGGGCGACGCCGAAGCGGCGTTGCGCCATGAGATACCAGCGCAGGCTTACGCCGTAGCCGACAGCTCCGGTTGCGATCAGCGCGACGCCGGCGAACGCGGTCGGAATCGGTTCGCGCGACACCAGCGCCAGCGCGATCGAGCCGACGACCCCGGTCGTGCTCTTTAGAACGACGACCGCGCTTGGATCCGCGGCGGCGATCGTTCCCGTGATGGCGTTGTCGATCGCCCACAGCAAGGTGGCAACGGTCACGGCCAGCACGCCGAGCGCGCCGAAGCCGCCGCCGCCGTTGGCGATGACGAGCAACCCGGCTCCGCCCGCGATGAGGAGCACGGCCAGGAGCACCCGCGGTCCGACGGTCTCGTGGAAGACTGCGGCCGCGATCGCCACCGTGAAAACGGACTCCAGCGACAGCACGAGCGACGCGCTCAGCGCGCCGGTGTGGGCGATGCCCCACGCGAGTGCGGCGGGCGCAAGCATCGCGCCGAGCACGCCGGTGATGACGATGCGCTGCAGGTCGCGGCGCTGGATCGGATGTTCGCGGCTGGCCGGCTTCACCGTGGGCCGCGTCGCGAGCGCGGCTCCGAGATAGAGCAGCGCGGCGATGCTCCACGGACCGAGATGCGCGCCGAAGCGTCCGATCAGCGGCGTGGTCGCGCCGAACGCGATGGCGGACGCCAGCGCCAAGAGGGCTCCGCTCACGAGCGGTGACATCCTCGCATCATGTTCAGCCCCGTGAAGGAACTCCTGGACGACGTGCGTGCGCATCGCCCCATCGACGAGCGCGAGCGCGCGATGCGCGACCGGCTCGTCGCATTTTTGGAAATCTACGGGATGCGGGCGTTCGATCGGCACCTCGTTCCCGGACACGTCACCGCCTCTGCGTGGATCGTCGATCCGCAGCGCGCGCAGGCCGTGCTCCTGCATCATCGGAAGCTCCGGCGCTGGCTGCAACTCGGCGGACACGTCGACGGCGACCCCGACGTTCGCCGGGGCGCACTGCGCGAAGCGCGGGAAGAATCGGGGTTGCGCACGCTGCGGCTGATCGCGGAGTCGATCTACGATATCGACGTGCATAAGATACCGGCGCGCGGTCCCCAACCCGAGCACGAGCATTACGATCTGCGCTTTGCGCTCGAAGCGGATCCGCGCGAGCCGCTCGTGCGCAACGACGAGTCGCACGACGTGCGCTGGGTCGCCCTCAGCGCTCTGGAGACCTACGCGATCGACGACTCGGTGCGCCGCCTCGCGGCGAAAACCGGCGCGCTTGCGCCTTCGTGAGCGCCGGGCTCGCAGCGCGCAGCAAACGGTCGCGTACGGCAGCGTTCGCTTCGGTGTCCGCGGGCAGCTCCACGACGATCGTGTCGCAGCCCTGCGCGTCGAGCGCGCGCAGCGAAGCGTAAAGCGAGCGCGCGGCGGCGCGGGGATCCTCCGGTAGCGTGAGTTCGGCGACGCGGCCACCGCTCGCGCGCAGTTCGGCCGCGGTTGCGGCTCGAGCGCCGGCCTCGGCGACGACGAGCGCAGCCCGCGGTGCATAGTGCGTCGCGAGCATCCCGGGGGCGCGGACGCTGCCGCCGCTGTAGGCGACGACCGGCGCGCCGAGTGCATCGGCGAGCGCCGTGGCGCCGATCGCGCCTTGACGCAGGATCGTCGGAACCTTGCCGGTGAGATCGACGATCGTCGACTCGATACCGATGCGCGCCGGACCGCCGTCGACGATCAAGTCGACGTCGTCGCCGAGGTCGGCGTGCACGTGCTCGGCGGTCGTCGGGCTGACGCGGCCGAAACGGTTGGCCGACGGGGCCGCCACCGCGCCGTCGAGGCGCAGCAGGATCGCTTGCGCGAGCGGATGATCGATCACGCGCAGTGCGACGGTCGATTGTCCGCCGGTGACGCCGATCGGAACCTGGTCGCTCTTGTGCAGCACGATCGTCAGGGGCCCGGGCCAAAAGCGCTCGGCCAGCGTGCGTGCGGCGGCCGGGATGTCGACGGCGTAGCGCTCGAGATACGCGGCGCTGGGCAAATGAACGATCAGCGGGTGATCGAGCGGGCGCCCTTTGATCGCGAAAACGCGGCGAACGGCAGCCTCGTTCGTCAAGTCGGCCGCCAGGCCGTACACCGTTTCGGTCGGGATGGCCACCACACCGCCGGCGCGCAACAGTCGCGCGGCGTACACGATCACCGCGGCGTCGACGGTGGATCCCCCCGCGTGCTGCCGTCCGGTTCGATCGACGCAAAACCGGCAAACGGTTGCAGCGCCCGCGGAACGTCGATGCCGCCGTCGGCGCGCTGGTAGTTCTCGAGAATGGCGACCAGCGTGCGGCCGATCGCGAGGCCCGAGCCGTTGAGCGTATGCACCAGTTCGGGCTTGGCCTTGGGCGTTCGGCGAAAGCGGATCGCCGAGCGGCGCGCTTGGAAGTCGGTGCAGTTCGAACACGAACTGATCTCGCGATAGAGGCCGCCGCCGCTGGGCAGCCACACTTCGAGATCGTACGTTTTCGCCGCGTTGAAGCCGGTGTCGCCGGCGCACAGCAGCATCACGCGGTGCGCCAGGCCCAGCTCCTCGAGCAAACCGGCGGCATGCGACGTCAACCGCTCGAGATCGTCGAACGAGCGCTCCGCCGGCGTGATCCAGACCAGTTCGACTTTCTCGAACTGGTGCTGGCGGATCAGGCCGCGCGTGTCTTTGCCCGCCGCGCCCGCTTCTTTGCGAAAGCACGGCGAGTGCGCGACGTATTTGAGGGGCAAGGCCTCGGCCGTGAGGATCTCGTCGCGATGCATCGCGGTAAGCGGAACTTCGGCCGTCGGGATGAGGAACAAATCGACGCTCGGATCGCTGAACATCGCATCGGCGAATTTGGAGAGTTGTCCGGTCGCCCACATCGTCGCCTTCGAGACGAGCAGCGGCGGATCGATCTCGAGATAATCGTTGCGCGCGGCGCGGTCGAGGAAAAAGGCCGCCAGCGCGCGCGAGAGACGCGCGCCGGCTCCGCGCAGGATCGCAAAACGGCTGCCCGCGATCTTCGCCGCGCGCTCGGCGTCGAGAATTCCCAGCGCTTCGCCCAGCTCCCAGTGCGGTTTGGGAGTGAAAAAGAAGGTGCGCGGTTCGCCCCAGGTCCGCACGACGACGTTGTGCTCCTCGCCCGAACCGTCGGGGACACTCGGGTCGAGCAGGTTGGGCACGTCGCCGAGCAGCGCGCTCATCTGCTCGTCGAAGGCCGGCAACTGCGCGCCGGCCGCGGCGATCAGCACGTCGAGCGCGGCGATTTCCGGTTTGCGCCGGGCGGCCTCGGCGGCGCGGTCGGGCGCTTTGGAGATCGCTGCGGTCAGTGCGTTCTTCTCCGCCTTGAGACCCTCGGCGGTGGTCAAAGCGGCGCGGCGCCCGGCGTCCAGTGCGAGGACGTGGTCGACGAATGCGGCGCTGTGGCCGCGCCGGCGCGCTGAGATGCGCAGGCGTTCGGGATCGCTGCGAACGAGGTTGAGGTCGAGCATTGGGGCGTCGGCATTCGCCGGGGCGGTGAGATTTGCGTGCCCGCAGAATTTCGCGCCATGGCCGCACCACAGATTCTCAAGCCGGGCCAGGGGTTCGACGTCGATCAATTGCTCGCGCCCGCCGCAGCGCGCGCCGCGTATTTTGCGGCCGTCACGATCGCGCCGCCGGCGGTCGAACGCGTCGGGCTGGCCGATGCGACCGGCCGCATCCTGGCCGAGGCCGCCGTCGCCGGCGCCGACTACCCGGCCGATCCGCGCTCGACGATGGACGGCTTCGCGCTCGTGGCGGGCGCCGGCCGCAGCGCCCGGCGCATCGTGGGCGAAGTTCGAATGGGCCATGCGCCGCCCGGGGGCATCGCCGCGGACGAGGCGATGCGCATCCCGACCGGCGGTGTCGTTCCGCCCGGTGCCGACGCGGTCGTCCCGGTCGAAGATACGGTCGAGTCGGATTCGCCGCGGGGCCCGATGGTCGTGCCGAACGAGGACCTCGAGGCCGGCGAGAACGTCACCCCGCCGGGCTCCGACATGCGGCCGGGCGACTGCGTCCTCGAGGCGGGCCGGCGGATCGGCGGACCGGAGCTGGCGGTGCTGGCCACCCTCGGGATCGTCGAGGTCCCGGTGTACCGGCGGCCGCGCGTCGCGATCGTCTCGACCGGCGACGAACTGGTCGACGCCGGTGCGGTCCCCGGCCGCGGGCAGGTCCGCGACTCCAACCGTTGGGCTCTGGCCGGCTCGCTGATCGCCCTCGGCTGCGTGCCCGTCCAGCGGCCGGTGGCCGTCGATACGCCTGAAGCCTTGACCGCGGCGTTGCGCTCCGCGCTCGAGGCATCCGATGCCGTCGTGCTGACCGGCGGCTCGTCGGTCGGCACTCGCGATCTCACGCCGCGGGTGATCGACAGCCTCGGGGCTCCGGGCGTGATCGTCCACGGCCTGCGCGTGAAGCCCGGAAAGCCGACCGTCTTCGCGCTGCTCGACGGCAAGCCGGTCATCGGTCTGCCGGGCAATCCCGCCTCTTCATTGATGATCCTCGAAGCGGTCGCGGCGCCGATCTTCTCGCGGCTCACCGGCGAAGCGGTGACGCCGCAAGCCGAAGTAGCAGCGGTGGCGGAGCGGCCGTTCACGGCTCGCGCGGGTTGGACGTGGTTCGTTCCGGCCGAGATCCGCTACGTCGACGGCCGCGCGTTGGCGTCGCCGCTCGTCTTGCATTCGGCCAACACGAGCCTGCTCGCGAGCGCGCACGGCTACGTCGTCGTCGGCCCTGAGAAGGTCACGATCGCCGCCGGAGAACCCGTCGTCGTGCGGCGTTTCAGCGGCGGCGGTCGGGCATGAGTCAACACCCGCAGCCGGCGCCGGCGATTCGCGCGGTCCCAGCGACCACGCCGTTTGTTGCGCCGGAGGAGCTCGCGCGCCGCGTCGGCCGTGCGACGCTCGTGCGCCTCGGGGCGAACGAGAGCGCGTTCGGGCCCTCGCCGAGAGCGATCGCGGCGATGCAGGCCGCGGTGCCGCTCGTTGCGCACTACGGCGATCCCGAATCGGTCGAATTGCGTACGGCGCTGGCGGCGCGACACGGCTGCAAGATCGAGAACATCGTGGTCGGTTCGGGGGTCGACGAACTGCTGGGACTGATCTGCCGCACTTACGGCGCGTTCGGCGATCCGGTGTTGATGTCGCACGGCAGTTATGCGACGTTCGCCTATCACGTGCACGGACATGGGCTCGCTCTGAGCACGGTGCCGCCGTTTTCCGACGGCGCGGTCGACGTCGAGGCGATGCTCGCTCGCGCCCACGAGATCCAGCCCAAGATCGTCTACCTGGCGAATCCCGACAACCCGAGCGGCACGTTCGCCGCTCGCGACTCAGTCGCGCGCCTGCGCGACGGGCTGCCGCCGGCCACGCTCTTCGTTCTCGACGAAGCCTACGCCGACTTCGTCACGCGCGGCACGCTGCTGCCCGACGAGATCGACGAGCGGACGATCCGGTTGCACACGTTTTCCAAAGTCTACGGCATGGCCGGCGCGCGCATCGGGTACGCGCTCGCGTCGCGCGAAGCGATTGCAACGTTTCAGAAGATTCGCAATCACTTCGGCGTCAACCGGACGGCCCAGATCGGCGCGCTCGCGGCGCTGGACGACCAGGCGTTCGTACGGGACGTCATCGCCGAAGTCGTGCGCGGGCGGGATGAGTACCATGCCTTCGGCGCCCGCCTGGGGCTGCGCACGCTGCCTTCGCAAACCAACTTCGTGTGTTTCGAGATCGGCACGCGCCAAGCGGCCGAGGCGATAATGCACGGGCTGCTCGAACGCGGCGTGTTCGTGCGCAAGCCCGGCGAGCCGCCGATCAACGGATGCATCCGCGTAACGGTCGGCACGCCCGAAGAGCGGGGGCTCTTCTACGAAGTGTTTGCCGCTACGCTCGATGCCCAGCGCGAACGCGTGAGTTGACGTGCCGCGTTATGCGGTCCTTTCGGACGTTCACTCAAACATCGAAGCTCTCGACGCCGCCCTGGCCCTGATCCGCGAGGATGACAAGATCCTTTGCCTCGGCGACATCGTCGGCTACGGTCCCAATCCGAACGAGTGCGTGGCGAAGATTCGTACGCGCGCGACCGCGACCGTCCTCGGCAACCACGACGTCGCAGCGATCGACAACTTCGGTATCTCGTACTTCAATCCGGCGGCGCGCGAAGCGATGCGCTGGACGCAGCGCGTGATCAACGCCGAGAGCAAAGAGTGGCTGAACTCGCTAGGCTACGAGTTTCGCCTGCCCGAATTTCTGCTCGTGCACGGCGCGCCGAAGAACTACTTCGAATACATCCTCGACAAAGCCGGTGCCGGGCGCGCGTTCGCTGCGACCGACGCGCCGATCGTCTTCATCGGCCACACGCACATCGCGGAATATTACGCGCTCGAGACCGACGGGTCGATCACGCACAAGCACCTGCAGCAAGGCGGCGAGCTCGTGCTCGTGCCCGGCGTGCGCTACATCGTGAACGTCGGCAGCGTCGGTCAACCGCGCGACCTCAACCCGCGGGCGTCGTTCGGCTTCTACGACTCCCAAACGCGGACGGTGAACATCGTGCGCTTCGACTATCCGATCGCGCGGGTGCAGGAGAAGATCGCCTCCGCGCATCTGCCTGAGGCGCTCGCGCGCCGCCTGCTCGTCGGCCGATGAAATCCCTCGCGGCGATCCTGGCGCTCGGGCTGCTCGCCGTCGCGCCGCCGGCGCGCAGCGCGTATGCCGATGCGGCCTTCATGCGGCCGTTTGATGCCGGTCTGCGGGCCTTCTATCGGCGCGATTTTCGCACCGCCCGAACGGGCTTCGAGGCGGCGCTCGGCGCGGTTCCGGACAACACGCTCGCCATCGCGTTCCTCAACGCGACCGCGGCGCAGACACCGGGCGATTTGGACGCGCTGATCGCGGACGAGGAGAACCGGCTCGGCGCCGATCCGCACGGGTACACGACGCAATTGCGCCTAGGCTTCTCGTATTTGTTCTCGAGCGAGCAGGGCCGGGATCGCGACGCGGACGCACGCGAAGCGTTTGCGGCGGCGCTCGCCCTGGCGCCGGACGCCGCCGGGGCGCACGTGGGCCTGGGGATCTTGCGTACGAACGAGCGCAGCGTGAACCGCGCCAAAGTCGAGTTTCTCAGCGCGCTCGCGCGCGACCCCGGCGACGTGCTCGCGCGCGAGTATTTGGCGACGATCTATCAGGTCGACCTCAAGGATCCGCAACGCGGGCTCAGCTATGCCATCGACGTGCCGAACGTGGTTCCGGATTACGCCGACATCGATTTCCACATCGCCTCGCTGCTGCACGATTTGCGCCAGTTGCCGGCGGCGATCGATTACGCCACCCGCGGGCTCGAGATCGACGTCGGTCACGTCGGCGAAGCCGGCCGGCACGGGTACACGCTGCTGGCCCGGATCTACCTTGACGAAAAGCGTCCCGACGACGCGCGGCGCGTGCTGCGCGCGTCGATCGCGGCGAACGCCGACGTCGAGTACGCCCAAACGCTACTGGCGAAGCTGCCGAAATGAACGCTCCCGAACTGATCGACGACCACCGCTGCTTTGCGTGCGGTCCGCACAACGCCGAGGGGCTGCACCTCACCTTCGAACCCGACGGCGAGGCCGGAGCGCGCAGCGAGATCGTCCTCCCGCCGCGGATGCAGGGATGGCGCGACATCGCCCACGGCGGCATCGTGATGATGCTGCTCGACGAGGTGATGGCGCATACGTGCCGCTTCATCGGTCTGCGCGCGGTGACCGCCGCCTGCGACATCCGTTTCCGCCAACCGGTGCCGCTGGGCGAAAAACTCGTCATGCGCGGCCGCTACACGGAACGCCGCAAAAACGTCCTCTATCTCGAAGCGACGCTGGCCCTCGAAGACGGCACGGTTCTCGCAACCGGTAAGGGAACGTTCGTGTCTCTTGGTCCGCTATGAAATCGAAAGCCGCGCGTAAGGCTGCGGCGGCGGGCGAAGAGAAGAGCGCTGCCAAGGAGCCGACGTTCGACAACCGGCGGGCGCGGTTCGAGTACGAGAAGCTCGAGTCGCTCGAAGTCGGCATCGCCTTGAGCGGCACTGAGATCAAGTCGGTTCGCAACGGCAACCTCAGCCTCAACGAGGGCTACGCGCGCATGCGCGACGGCGAGTTGTGGCTGGTCAACTTTACCATCCCGCCGTACAAGGAAGCCAGCATCTTCAACCACGAACCGGGCCGGCCGCGCAAGCTGCTGCTGCACAAGGAGCAACTCGAACGGCTGACGGCGCGCGCGGCGGAGAAGGGCCTCACGCTCATCCCGCTGCGACTGTATTTCAAGCGCGGCCGCGTGAAGCTCGAACTGGGCTTGATGCGCGGCAAGAAGTTGTGGGACAAGCGCCGGACGATCGCCGAGCGCGATGCGAAACGCGACCTGGAGCGCGTCGCCCGCTGATGCGCGGCGCGCGGCCCGGCGCGTTTCTCGATTCCCGCGTGCGGCGCACCCTGCGCGTGCCGCCGCAGTCGACCGTCGTGGTCGCGACCTCGGGCGGACCGGACTCCGTCGTCCTCGCCGCGGTGCTCGATCGCATCGGCCGCGCCGGCGATTTTTCCGTCGTGCTGGCGCACGTCAATCACGGTTTGCGCGCCTCGGCGTGGCAGGACGAGTGCGTCGTGCTCTCGCTCGGCGCGCGCCTCGACCGGCCGGTGCGCATCGCGGCCGTGACGGCGAACGATGACGAGGCCGCGCTGCGCGCCGCGCGCTACGCCGCGCTCGAGCGCATCGCGCGCGACTGCGGCGCCGGCGCGATCGCCACCGCGCACTGTGCCGAAGATCAAACCGAGACCGTGTTGCTCGCGCTCTTCCGCGGCAGCGGGCTCGATGGTCTGGCCGGAATGGCGCCGCGCCGCCCGCTGGCGGAGGGCATCGACCTCGTGCGCCCGTTCCTGCGCGTGACCCACGCCGAACTGCATGCCGAGCTGCGCCGGCTGGGTCTGCCGTACGCGCTCGATCCGACCAACGCGCAGGTGCGCTACCGGCGCAACGCGCTGCGCGCGCGGCTCGACGACTTGCGCGCCGACTTTCCGCAGCTCGACGCGTCGGTCGCGCGCTGCGCCGAGATCGTGCGCGCCGAACGCTCCGGCGACGAGCGCGCGCGGGCGCGCAACGACCTGCGCCAGCGGCTGCGCGAGCGCGACTTGCTGCGCGATATCCCGTTCGAGCGCATCGAGGCCGCGCTCGAAGCGGCGCCCGACGCGCGCGTCTTCCTTAAGCCGGGCGTGGAGGCGGTCAACCGCGAGATCGAGCCGAAAGCCCAGCCATGACTTCACGCCTTACCGCGCGAGCGCTGCACCCCGATCTGGAGTGCGTCTTGTTCAGCGAAGCCGAGATCGCCGCAGCGATCCGTTCGCTCGCCGAGCAGATCGCTCGGGACCACGTCGGGCACGACGTTCTGCTGCTCGGCATCCTCAAGGGTGCGGTCCACGTCCTGTCCGACCTGTCCCGGGCACTCGACGGGATCCAGCCCGGACCGGCGCACGTCTACCTCGACGTGATGGCAGTGTCGAGTTACGGCAACGCGAGCCGCTCGTCAGGTGAGGTGCGCCTCATCCAGGACACCACCCACGCCGTCGAGGGCCGGCGCGTGGTCATCGTCGAGGACATCATCGACAATGGTCTCACCCTCTCGTATCTAAACGCGCTGCTGACGGCCCGCCGGCCGCTCTCCCTCCGCTCGGCGGTCTTGCTCGACAAGCCCTACCGGCGGATCGCCGGCGTGAAGGCCGATTACGTCGGCTTAACCTGCCCGGACGAGTTCATCGTAGGGTACGGTTTGGACTACCAAGAACGCTACCGGACTCTGCCCTACATCGCGAAGCTGCGGCCCGATATCTTCTCAGAGCCCGAAAAATAAGGCTCGGGTACTCGCCACGATCCGCGGCTGATTTGGGTTGAAGCGAGAAACGTTCGGTCAGAAAGAACGGTACGAAAGTCTCACCAACCATGGGCAAGCACCTCAAAAGCATCCTCGTCGTCCTCGGGATCTTCCTACTTGTCATCCTCATCGTCGACAAGCTGGTCCTCCAGCCGAACCCCAGCAAGCAGTTGGCGTATTCGGCCTTTTATGACCGGGTCGTAGACAACCAGATCAAGGACGTTAAGCTCAGCGGCAGCGAGATCACCGGGACCGAGACCAACGGCGACAAGTTCACGACGACCGCGCCCTCGACCCAGGATCCCTCGTTGATTCCCACGCTGCGCGCGCACCACGTCACGTTTTCGGCCGAGGCGACCAACACGAGCCCGTTCCTCGGGTTCGCGGTCCAGCTCGTACCGTTCATCGCGGTCGCCCTGGTGTTGGTCTTCATCTTGCGCCAGGCGCAGAGCGGCGGGAGCCAAGCGCTTTCGTTCGGCCGCTCGCGCGCCAAGCTGCTCTCGGAGAACCGTCCGAAGGTCACGTTTGCCGACGTAGCCGGGATCGAGGAAGCGAAGGAGGAGCTGGGCGAGGTCGTCGAGTTCCTGAAGTATCCGAAGAAGTTCCAGGCGCTGGGCGCGCGCATTCCCAAGGGCGTGCTGTTGCTCGGCCCGCCGGGCTCCGGTAAGACGCTCTTGGCTCGCGCGATCGCCGGCGAGGCGGGCGTGCCGTTCTTCTCGATCTCGGGCTCGGACTTCGTCGAGATGTTCGTCGGCGTCGGCGCGAGCCGCGTGCGCGATCTGTTCGAACAGGCGAAGAAGTCGGCGCCCTGCATCGTCTTCATCGACGAGATCGACGCCGTGGGGCGCCAGCGCGGCGCCGGCCTCGGCGGCGGACACGACGAGCGCGAGCAGACGCTGAACCAATTGCTCGTCGAGATGGACGGCTTCGATCAAAACACCGGCGTCATCCTGATCGCCGCCACGAACCGCCCCGACGTGCTCGACCCGGCGCTGCTGCGCCCGGGCCGTTTCGACCGCCAGATCGTGGTCGACCGGGCCGACGTGAAAGGGCGCGCCGCAATTCTGGCGGTGCATTCGAAGAACAAGCCGTTGTCAAAGGAAATCTCACTCGACACGCTGGCCAAACGCACGCCGGGCTTCTCGGGTGCCGATCTCGAGAATCTGCTCAACGAAGCGGCATTGCTCGCGGCCCGGCGCAACAAAAGCGTCATCGAGATGGCCGAGTGCGAAGAAGCGATCGATCGCGTATTGGTCGGACCGGAACGCAAGTCGCTCGTGATGTCGCAGCGCGAAAAAGAGAACACCGCGTTTCACGAGTCGGGCCATGCGGTCGTCGGCGGGCTCACGCCCAACAGCGATCCGGTACACAAGGTCACGATCATCCCGCGCGGGATGGCGCTGGGCCTCACCTGGTCGCTGCCCGATGAAGACCGCCACTCGCAAACCAAGAACGAGTTGTTCGCAATCATCAAGCGCATGCTCGCGGGGCGCATCGCCGAAGAGATCAAGTTCGGCGACGTGACGACCGGCGCGTCGGATGACTTTGCCAAAGCGACCGAAATCGCGCGGCGCATGGTCACGCAGTACGGGATGTCCGATACGCTCGGGCCGATCCAGTACGGCCGCGGCAACCATCAGGTGTTTTTGGGCCGCGACTTCGGGGAAGACCGTAATTACTCTGAAGAAGTCGCGTTCAAGATCGATACCGAGGTCCGCAAGATCATCGACGACTGTTACGGTGACGCGCGCAGAATTCTCGAAGCAAATTGGGATAAGGTCGAGCGCATGGTAGCGTCACTGCTCGAACATGAGACCGTCGAGACCGAAGAGGTTCTCGCCATCATGAACAACCGGCCGTACCCGCCGGCGGAACCGGAGGTCGTTCCGGAGCTTCCGGCCGCGGCCAAGAACGCCGATCCCGAGCCGGCCCGCGAGAAGCCCAAACGATTGCCCCCGTCGATTTCGCCGGAGCCGGCATAACGGTGCGCATCGGCGCCGTCGTGAGGGCCGCGCTGGTAGGCGCGGCCCTCGTGCTTTCCTCCGCCGGGGCCGGTCCCGACGCGAGCGCGCCGCCCCTGACGGGAACGCTCGCCGGCGGCGGCACCTATTTGATCCGGCCGGAAGGCGGCGCGTCCGTCGCGGCCGTCGCGCTCTGGTACCGGGCGCCCGGGGGCGGTTTCGACGCGCCGGCCGTTCCGGGACTCGGCCGGCTCGCCGCCTCGGCGGTTGCGGCCTCGCGGCCCATCACCGGGACGGCCCTCTCGGAGTTCGTCCGCCAGGTCGGCGGGCGGCTCAGCGTGAGCGCCTATCCCGAAAGCATCGCGGTGTCCGTTCTGGTCCCGGCCGACCGGGCGGCCGATGCGGTCCGCGCGCTGACGCGCTCGTTCTTCGCGCCGGTTCTCACCGATGCCGGGGTCGGGCTGGCGCGTCGGAACGTCCTCGAGGACGGCGTGATCCGCGGGTTCGATCACGACGCGCTGATCACCGACGCGATCTACGCGGCGTTGTTCGCGGCCGGCCCGGCGAAGATTCCGCCGTTCGGCTCGAGCGCGTCGATTGCGTCCATGTCGCCGGACGCCGTGCGGGCCTACGCCGAGCGGGCTTTCCGGCCGGCGAACGCCGTGCTGGTCGTAACCGGTGCCGTCGACCCGGCGGTGCTCTCCGCGGCCCTACCGGGTCGCGAAGGTGCGCAGGCCTCGCCCGAAACGCCGGCTCCTGAAACGCTGGCCCCAACCGCGGGCCCAATCCAAGCGCCGGGTCCCGAACCCGGCTTCGGGCTTGGGTGGGCCGGGCCGCCGATCAGCGCTGAGCGCGAGGCGACCGTCTTCGACTTCATCGCCGACTACCTGTTCTATCCCGATACGGGGACGGTGCAGAAGGCCATCCGCGACTCGGGCAGCACGCTCGTCGGAACCTTCGTCACCTACCACGATCCGGGCGTGTTTCTCTTGACCTCGACGGGCGGCGATCAGCGGGCCGTGCGCGCGGCCGTCGACGCAGGGTTGCAGGCGATCCGCCGGCCGCTCGACGCCGCCGCATTTGCCGCGGCGCGGAACCAATTCGTGTACCACATCCTCAGCGACGACGAAACGCCGGCCGCACTGGCCGATACCTACGGCTGGTACGCCGTCGAAGGGAATCCGAACTACGCGCCGGGCGAAGGCGGCACGGACGGCCGGTATCTCGCCGCGGCCTTCTCGTTGACGCCGGAGTTCGTGGCGGCGACCGCCGCGAAATACCTCAATCGTCCGGGCGTGGCGATCACGGTCGTTGCGGCGGCCGGGCGGCCGCAGTGATGGTGCCGCTGCTGCTCGCGGCGGCGCTCGCGCTGAACGCCGTACCGCATGCGGTCGACGTGGGAAGCACGAAGTTCTACGCGCAGAACGATGCCGGCGCGCAACTCGTCGGCATCGAGCTGATCGTCAGCGCCGGCACCGCGCGCCAAAGCACGGCGCAAAACGGGCTGGCCGCGCTGGCCGCGCAGACGCTGCTCTACACCAAGATCGACGGCCTCCGGCTGACCGATCGCATCGCGGCCGCCGGCGGATCGGTCGACTTCGCGGTCGATCCCGGCGTCGTGCGGTTTGCGCTCGAAGTGTTGCCCAGCGCCCTGGGCAGCGTCAGCGCCGACTTGGCCCGCGCGATCGCGGCCCCCGACACGTCGGCGGATACCGTCGACGCGGCACGCGCCCAGCTCGGGTCGCGCATCGACGGTGACGAACGCAATCCGGTCATGGTCGGGGTCGAGATGCTGCGCAGTGCATATTATCGCGGCCCGGCCGGCGCGCCGGCGTTCGGAACGCGCGCGAGTTTGGCCGGCTTCGCGCCGTCCGACGTCGCCGCGTTCTTCGCCGCGCACTACCTGCGCGGCAACGCCTTCGCGACCGCGACCGGGCGGGTTGACGATGCGACGGCCGCCGCCATCGGCGCGATCGCCGGGGCCTTTCCCGCCGGGAGCGAAGCGCCGCCCGTGCTGACGGCGCAGGCGTTTACCGCCCAACCCAAACGCCTGGTGACGCAACGCGAAATCGGCGTCCCGTTCGCCTTCATCGGCTTCGCGGCACCGGCGATGAACGATCCCGACTTCGGAGTGATGCTGGTGCTGCGCTCGCTGCTCAACGACGTTGCCGCGCGCCAAAGCTCGACGACGCTCGCGCCGTTCGAACGCGGCATCAACGTCGTCTACGCCTACGACGTCAAGCCCGCGACGTTCACGGTCGCGATCAACGGCAGCGAACTCGACCCGACGGCCGGGCTCACCGTGCTGCAAGCGATCGTGAAGACGGCCGTCACCAAACCGCTCGCCGCCGACGTGGTCAAGCGTTACAAGGAAACGGCGCGCGGCGAGTGGGCGCTCGAGGCGCAAACGCTGACCGACCGTGCCTGGCAGATCGGCGCCGCGGTGAACGAAGGCGCGGATCCGGCGCTGGCCCAGAACGTCAGCGCGGCGATCGACCGCGTCACACCCACCGACGTGCAGCGGCTGGCCAAGGTGTATCTCCAGCACTACACGGTCGCGATCGTCCTCCCGCGCCGCAGTAGCTAATCTGCGGGTCGCACTGGTTCACGACTACCTCAATCAGCGCGGCGGCGCGGAGCGCGTCTTCGCCCATTTCCTGACGGCCTATCCGGATGCGCCGGTCTACACCTCGATCTACTCGCCGGCGCTCGCGGACCTCGTTCCGAAGGACCGCGTGCGAACGTCGTTTCTGCAGAAATTTCCGTTCAAACAAAGGCTTTTTCGGGCCTTCGCGCCGCTCTATCCGTGGGCGTTCGAATCTTTCGACCTGCGCGGCTACGACACGATCGTCAGCTCCACCACCGCCTGGGCGAAAGGCGTCATCGTTCCGCCGGGTGCGGTGCACGTCTGCTACATCAACACCGTGAGCCGCTTCGTCTTCGATGCAGGACGGTATGTCGGCGGCTTCACCCGGAGCGCGTTCGCGCGCCCGGTCATCGACGCGCTCGCGAGATGGGACGTGCGCGCAGCGCAGCGGCCGACACGCTTCATTGCCAACTCGCGCAACGTCGCCGAGCGCGTGCGCCGCTACTACGGGCGCGAGGTCGACGTGCTTCCGTGCCCGGTCGACGTCGAGCGCTTCACCATCGGTGCGGGCCGGGGCGACTACGTTGCGGTCGTTTCGCGGCTGCTCCCCTACAAGCAAATCGACCGCGCAATTCGCGCCTGCGCGCGCGCCGGCGTCGCGTTACACGTCGCCGGCAGCGGCCCGCACGAAGCGGCGTTGCGTGCGCTCGCCGCCGGAACGCGCACGACATTTCACGGTTACCTCGACGACGCGGCGGTCAACGCGCTCGTCGGCGACGCACGCGCGGTCATTCTGCCCGGTGAGGAAGACTTCGGTCTCGTGCCGCTCGAGGCCGCCGCCGCCGGAACGCCGACGATCGCGCTGCGCGCCGGCGGCGCGCTCGAGACGATCGTCGAAGGTGAAACGGGCACGTTCTTCGACGCCCCCGACGATGAATCGCTCGCCGCGGCCATCGCTGCCTTCGACCGCTCGCGCTTCGACCCGCAGCGCCTGCGGGCGCATGCCGAAGAGTTCGCGCCGCCGCGTTTCATCGAGAAGTTGCGCGCCATCGTCGCGCGCGTCCGCGACGAAGTCGCGCTACGAGACCTTCGCCACCGAGATTAGGGCCACGTTGATCAGGTTGAAGAGCGCGTGGGTGAGCATCGATGCGGTCAGCGAGCCGCTGCGTTCGTAGACGTAGGCCAAGACGACGCCGCTTGCCGCCAGCGGAAGGAACGCGGTCGCGGAGCCGTGTGAGGCCCCGAAGAGCAAGCCGCTGAGCACGGCCGCCGCCCAGACCGGCATGTAGCGCAGAAACGCGTTGAACAGAAAACCGCGGTAGACGAACTCTTCCATGAACGGCGCGGCGACCCCGGCCAGCACCGTGAACGCAACGATCAGTGCCGTGTCGTGGGTGGAGGAGAAGAGCGCGATTGCGGCTTCTTCAGGTTTTTCGTGGGTGAAGAAAAACTGAATGCTGGCGACGCCGATCGTCACCGCGTACATCGCGATCGCGCCGAGCACCCCGGCGACGACGGTCGTGCGATCGAATCCGCGCAGTCCGAGAGCGCGCAACGAGCGGCGGCTTGCCCACGGCAACGCGATCAACAGCACGAGCAAGATCGGCACGTAGCTGACATACTGTCCGATCGCGATGCCCCAGGTGAGGTTGGACGTGACGATGTCGTGCGTCGTCGTTCCGAGATAGTGCGCGACGTAACCGTCTTGCCGTAGCCCAACGTAGAACGCGATCGCGAGTGCTACGAAGACCGCGAGCGAGCGTTGCCAGGAGAAGGCGTCAGCGGGCCAGCGCGTCGGTGAGAGCGGCGAAGGTTGGGAGATCGAGGGCTTCTCCACGGATGTCGGCGTCCAAATCGAGGGCGAGCAACGCCGTGGCGATCCGTTCGCGCGGCAGATCGAGCGCGAGCGCAAGCGAATTGGCGAGCGTCTTGCGGCGGTACGCGAACGCGCCGCGCACGACCTGTTCGAAGCGCCGGCGGTCGCGCACGTCAACTAGCGGCGCCGCGAGACGATGCAGGACAATGACCGATGAGGTGACCTTGGGCCGCGGAAAAAACTGTCCCGGCGCGACGTTGAAGGCGCGCTCGGCGCGCATCGTGACGGCCAGCGCGACGGTCAAGCTGCCGTAGGCGGCGGTCCCGGGTTTTGCGAGGAGCCGGTCGGCGACGTCTTTCTGAATCATCGCCACGATGCGCTCCGGCGGCCGCTCGAGGCCGGCCAGCCGTAGCAAGAGCGGCGTTGCGATGTTATAGGGAAGGTTGCCCGCGACGCTCCACGGCCGCTCCCCGCCGTAGCTCGCGTAATCGAAGGCCAACGCATCGGCGTGCTCGATGCGGGCCGCCGTCAGATCTTCGCGCCCGTGCAAAATCTCGACGAGCCGCTCGTCGAGCTCGAAGGCGGTTAGCTCAGCGCCCGCAGCGAGCAGCGCAGCGGTGAGCGTGCCGGTCCCGGCACCCACTTCGAGCACCCGGTCCCCCGGCGCATCAACCGTCAGGCGCGCGATTCGCGCCGCCGTCCCCGGATCCAGGAGAAAGTTCTGTCCTAGGGACTTCTTCGGACGCAGCCCACTAGCCCCAAGCAGAGCTCGCGGGTTGGAGCTTTTATCTACGGATGCAATACGTAGACGATAACACTGCGGCGGCCGAATTGCAGGGCGTCGGAGTCGCTGTTGAAGCCGAGGTCGATGCGGTTGCCGTGGATCGCGCCGCCGGTGTCGCCGGCGGTGGCGTGTCCGTAGCCGGGGATGTAGAGGTGCGAGCCCAGCGGGATCACCGACGGGTCGACCGCGACGATGCCGTGCCCGGCGTGCTGGCCGGACGCGGTCATGCCGGAGCAGCCGTAGCAGTTCGCGGTGTAGGCGGTGGCGACCATCGAGAGGGCGGCGTGAGCCAGCCGAATCGTCCCCTCGTACTCGCGTTTGGCGAAGGAGGCCAAGGCGCTATAATCGCCGATCCCGGTCGCGATGAGCTGGGCCCGGGCTTTGCGGACGATGTGCTTCCCGATAACGGCCCGGTGGGGGGACCGGCTGCGGTTGGAGTCCCGCGTTACCAGATAGGAGACCTCGAGCTCGCCCGGGGCGCCCTTTCGGACCACCTTGACCCGGCCAACCCCGAGGTTGAAGGCGATCAGGTGCTCGGTCGGCGCCGGAATGGCCTTCGGCACCCGCTCGACCCATGAGGTGACGTGGTCGACCCGAATGGCGTCGCCTTCGGTGATGGAGTCCGGCGCGGCCGGCGTCACGCGGTCGTGGCAGTCGAAGACGACGCGTTCTTGCGCCAGCACCTCGCCGACCGTATCGGCGGCAGTGCGGACGACCTGCGATTTGCCGTCCACCGTGAGGACGACCGGTATGGCGGCGCGATACGAGATCGTTTCACCGTCCGACAGCGGCGCGGAGGGGTCGACATCGAGAGCGTCCTCTGGGGTGCGCTCGATATTTTGCTCGTCCAGCAGGTCTTTGACCGTGAGGGCACGCGTGCGGACCGGTTCGGCTTGCCCGTTGCGAACGAGCGTGATGGTCTTGGTCTGGCCGACGCTGCTGGCAAGCAGGGCGACGGCCCGGTCGGTGAGAGGTCCCGCGCCTACAGGCAGCAAGAGCCCTAGCGAGAGGACGCCGATGGCAGCGATCGGCGACGCGGAGTCGCGTCCGATACCCGTCTCCTTTCCTGGTGGAGGCAAACCGGTATCAGATCAGGCATGCGTGCCGAACCTAACCGTTTTGCCCTTAGAGGGAACTCGACGAGCGAGCAAGCTGATAGTGCTCGGTCGGTTTGCCGGCAACCCGAGGGCCGCACGAACTGGGGTATGATAGCACACGCCGTCAAGAGCCGTCGATTTGACAAGTGCGGAAGATCATGCTTCGCTCGCCGCGCGTGGAGAACGCCTTGTTGATGGACACACCCCTACAATCGAGCCGAGTCGCTTGCTTCACCGAGTGCTATCGGCCGATCAACAACGGCGTGGTTGCGAGCATCGACGAGTTGCGCGCCGGGCTCGAAGCTGCTCGTGTCGGCGTTACGATCGTCGCACCGCATTTTCCGCACGAGCGCGCAGGCGAAGCCGCGGTCGTGCGATTACCGTCGTTGCCGCTGCCGACGTCGAGCGGCTATCGTTTGTGCGTTCCCTACTTGTCGCGCGCGGCGCGCGAACGCATCGGACGGGCGGCAATCGTGCACGTGCACTCGCCGTTCGTCACCGGGCGGCTCGGTGCGAGTTTTGCGCGCCGGTCCGGGGTTCCGCTCGTCTTTACCTATCACACGCGCCTCGATGAGTACGCGCATTACGTGCCGTTCGAGCCGCGCGTCGCGCGCCGGGCGATGACGCGGTTGACGCGCGCGTTCGCCAATCGCGCCGATGCGGTGATCGTACCGACCGCCGCAATGCTGCAATGCTTGCGCGACATCGGCGTGCGCGTTCCGATCGCGGTCGTTGCGAGCTCGATCGACGTCGCGCGCTTTTCCGCCGGCCGGCGTACCGCCGCAGCACGCGCGATGCTCGGCGCCCGCGGCGGCGAACGCATCGCTTTGTGCGTGTCGCGCATCGCAAAAGAAAAGCAGCTCGAACTCGCAATCGATGCACTCGTGCACGCGCCGGATATACGGCTCGCGGTCGTCGGTGACGGCCCGCAGCGCGCGCTGCTTGAAGCGCGGGCCGCGCGGCTGGGCGTGCGCGACCGCGTGCATTTTACCGGCGCGCTCGACCCGGCGGCACTGCCCGATCTGTATGCATCGAGCGACGCGTTCGTTTTTCCGAGCACCACCGAGACCCAGGGCCTGGTGCTCGGGGAAGCGCTCTTGGCGGGCCTGCCGGTCGTGGCGGTCGACGGCGCGGTCAACCGCGAGGTGCTGGCCGGCTTCGGCCGGCTCGTTCCGCCGGATCCACGGGCGCTCGCCGATGCGCTGGCCGGCGCGGTTGTCGCCCCGCGCGACCCCGCCGCCGCGGCCGATGCCCGGCTGCGGTTCGGGCGAGAACGTCACAGCGCGGCGGTTCTGGAGGTGTATCGATCGGTTTCACTGTGCCGTACATTTGGCACTCCGGCGCGAGATGATGCTCCCGGGAGCGAGAGCTACCGTTGACTCGAACGTACGTTCGATCTACAATATCCTTGGGAGTGCCGAACGTGAATCGCAATTCTGCCGCCGACGTGCTCGTCGGCTTCGCCCACGATGAATCCGGCCGGGGGATCGCCTACGCCGCGATCGCCAACGGCAGCGGCCGGGGCGTGGTGCGGGTGCCCTTCAGCGCGACGCCCCTGTCGCTCTACGGCGGCCTCGAATTCGGCTACGCGGCGGTGGCGGCGCTGGGTACCGAGTTGCGCAAGCGCGGCTTTGCCCGGATCCGGGTGCGGCTCGGCGACGAGCGGGTCGTGCGGGACCTGGCCTCGCCGGCCTTGGTGCCGCCGGCGCTCGGCATGCCCTACGTGCGGGCGCGCTGCGCGCTCAACGGCTTCGCGGCGGCCCGCGTCGAACGCGCCGACCCGCGTGAAATCGCCGACCTCGAAGGGCGCGCCCGCGCCGAGCTTCAGCTCCGCACCGCCGCATAGCCGGCTGCACCGGGTCGACCTGCCGTCCGGAACGCTCGAGTTGGCGCGCTTCCTCATCGGCAAGCTGCTGATTCGCCGGCTCGACGACGGGACGGTCCTGAGCGGGCGCATCGTCGAAACCGAGGCTTACGGTCTCGACGATCCCGCCTCGCACGCCTTTCGCGGGATGACCAAACGTAATCGCGCGATGTTCGAGCAACACGCGCACGTCTACGTTTATCTCATTTATGGTACGTCGTATTGCCTCAACGTCAGCACCGAGGCGCGGGGGGTCGGCGCCGCGGTCCTGATCCGGGCGGTCGAGCCCTTGACCGGACTCGAGCGTTTGCGCGCGCAGCGCGGCCGCGCCGGGTTGCGCGACGACCAATTGGCGCGCGGCCCGGGCAACGTCTGCCGGGCCTTCGGCATCGGCCCCGCGTTCGACGGCCTCGACCTCGACGCCGATCTGCGCTTGGAACTCGGCGACGACCGTGTCGTCCCCGAGATCGGGACGAGCGTACGGATCGGGTTGACGCGGGCGGCCGAGCGGCCGCACCGGTTCTATGCCCGCGGAAGCCGCGCCGTGAGCGGCCGGCGGTCCTTGTCGCCGTGAAGAGCGGTATGCTATAGTCCTTGCGTTGCCGGGAGTTAAACCCCGTCGACGTTCCGCGTGGTGATGGATCCCGGTAGCCTCCACCGGTCGATCCGTACGCTTCGCGGGCGCACCCTTCCGCGAGAGAGCGACTCCGCTGCAATACGACAATCGACCCCCGCAAAATGGCCGGCCCGAAGGTGGCGGCCGTCGGCGACGTTCGCGTCGCCACCGCAACCGGCTCAACGAGAACGGCGCGCCTGCCCAAGCGGACGTTTTCGCGCAGCCGGAATTCCCCCAACCGGTCGGGCCGCCGCAGCTCTCCGCCGAGCAACTCGGTGAGATGAGCAAAGCGGAACTCAACGAGTTGGCCAAGACCTTCGACATCGCGACCCCGGTCAAAATCAAGAAGGACGATCTGGTCGCGCAGATCCTCGAGAGCCAAGCGCAGCGCTCCGGGGTCGAAGCCGCCAACGGCGTGCTCGACATCCTGCCCGAAGGCTACGGCTTTCTGCGGCGCGAGGGCTACCTGCTCGGCGCCGACGACATCTACATCAGTCAGTCGCAGATCCGGCGCTTCGAATTGCGCCGCGGCGATCTGGTTGCGGGTCAAGTCCGCCGGCCGAAGGACAACGAGAAATACTACGGCATCGTCAAGGTCGAGACGGTCAACGGATACGATCCGGAATCGATTCGCACGCGCCGCTCGTTCGAAGACCTCAACGCGATGCTGCCGGCGACGCGCTGGAACCTCGCCGCCCAGGGCGATCCCGCTGCGAGCGCACTCGATCTTCTCGCCCCGCTCGGCAAGGGCCAGCGTGCGCTCGTCACGGTCCCGCCGGGCGTCGATGCGACCTCGACGCTGGTCACGATCGCGCGCGGAATTCTCGCCACTGCGCCCGACGCGCACCTCATCGTGCTTTCGATCGACGGCCGGCCTGAAGATGCCGCCTCGCTGCAGCGCCGCATCGACGGCGAGATCGTGGCCACGACGTTCGACGAACATCCCGACCATCACGTCGCTACCGCCGAGCTCGTGTTGGAACGCGCGAAGCGCCTGGTCGAACTCGGTTCCGACGTCGTGATCTTGCTCGACTCGCTCAGCCGGTTGGCGCGGGCGTTCGGCACCGGCGCCGCACAAGGCCGGGCATTCAACGACTTCACCGTCGCGGCCAAGCCGAAGCGCTTCTTCGGCTCGGCGCGGGCTTGCGAAGAGGGCGGATCGCTGACGATCGTCGCTACGGTTGCGGTCGACGGTGCGTCGGCCTTCGATGCCGTCGTTGCCGAGGAAGCAACAGCGATCGCGAATGCGGAGATCGTGCTCTCGCGCGAACTCGCCGGCGCGCACGTCGAACCGCCGATCGACCTGCGTCTCTCCAGGACGCGCGACGACGAATTGCTGCTTTCGGAAACCGAGTTGAACCGTGTGCGCGAGTTGCGGTCCGCCTTTGCGACGCGCTCGTCGCTGGACGTAGCGGCGGCGCTCGCCGCGTTCTGACGCGCGGGCAGTGAGGCTTCAGCGCTACCTCGCGGCGAGCGGGGTCGCGTCGCGGCGGCGCTCGGAAGAGCTGATCGTGGCCGGGCTCGTCCGCGTGAACGGCCGCGTCGTGCGCGAATTGGGGACGTCGGTCGTCGCCGCGGACATCGTCGAGTTCGGCGGGCGGATCGTCGCGCCCGCGCTCGAAGCGGCGTATATCGTCATGAACAAGCCGCTGGGCATCGTCACCACAATGCGGGACCCCGAAGGCCGCCCGACGATCGCCGACGTGCTGCACCGGCAGGGGTGGGAACGGCGCGTCGTTCCCGTCGGCCGGCTCGACTACGACACCACCGGCGTGCTGCTGCTCACCGACGACGGCGCGCTGGCACACGTGCTCACGCATCCACGCTTCGGCGTGGAGAAAACGTATCGCGCGACCTTGCGCGGACGGCTCACCACCGAGCAAGTGGCGCAGTTGCAGCGCGGCATGAAGCTCGACGACGGAGCGGCGCAACCGGCGCGCCTGCGCGTCGTTGCGACGCGGCGCGACGCTTCGAGCGTGGACGTCACGATCCACGAAGGCCGCAACCGCCAGGTTCGGCGCATGTTCGAGGAATTGGGTCATCCGGTCACCGGCCTCGTGCGCTTGCGCTTCGGGCCGATCGGCCTCGGGACGCTCGCACCCGGCGAGATCCGCGAGGCCACCGCGCGTGAAGTTGCTGCGCTGCGCGTCATCGCCGACGCGGCGAAAACCACAGGTGTCGACGCATGACCGCGGTGCGCGGCGTGCGCGGTGCGATCACCGTCGAGCGCGACGATGCGGAATTGCTGCTCGATGCGACCGAACGGCTCTTGCGCGAAATCGTGGCCGAGAACGGCATTCAATCCGACGACGTGGCCTCGGCGCTGTTCACGCTTACGCCCGATCTCGTCTCGCAGTTCCCGGCGGCCGCCGCGCGGCGCATGGGTTGGACGCGCGTTCCGTTGCTGAACTTCACCGAAATTGCCGTGTCCGGTGGTTTGCCCCGCTGCATCCGCGTGCTGCTTCACGTGAACACGGAAAAGCGCCAGGACGAGATCGTCCACGTCTACCTCGACGGCGCGCGCGTGTTGCGTCCGGACCTCGAACGCTCGTGAAAGGCACCGTTCTCGGGATCGCCGGCGTGGGGCTCATCGGCGGCTCGATCGCGCTGCGAGCGCACGCCGCGGGCGCGACGGTCATCGGCTACGACCGCGATCCGCAGGCGCTGGCAGCGGCGCAGGCGGCCGGAGCGCTCGACGCGACCGCGACCGACCTGGCGGCGCTCGCCGAGCGCTGCACGATCGTCGCCATCGCGCTGCCGGTCGACGCCACGATCGAAGCGCTGGCAACGACGACGGCCCTCGATGGTCCGGAGCTCGTGTTCGACGTGGCGTCGGTCAAAGTGCCGGTTGTCGCGGCGGCGCGCAAACGAACGCGCTTCGTGGCCTCGCATCCGTTGGCGGGACGCGAGACGGGCGGCTTCGGCGCGGCCGACGCGGCGCTGTTCGACGATTGTACCTGGGCGATCGCTCCGGCCCGCGACGCGGGTGCACAAGCTCGGCTCGAAGCGCTCGTCACGGCGTTGGGCGCGCGGCCGCTCGTGATCGGGGCCGAGGAACACGACCGGCTCGTCGCCGTCAGTTCGCACCTTCCGCAGCTGCTTTCGGTCGTGCTCGGCGCGCGGCTGGCCGCCGCCGGCGAGGCGGACCCACGGGTGTATGAATTGTGCGGCCCGGGTATGCGTTCGATGCTGCGGCTGGCCCGCTCCGACGCCGCCCTGTGGGGACCGATTGCGCAGGCCAACGCTGCCGCCTTGGCGGAGGCCCTGCGGGCGGTCGCCGACACGCTAAAGATCACGGCGGCCGGGCTCGAAACCGGTCAGCTCGATCCGCTGTTCGCAGCGTTCGAGGCCGCCCATCGGGCGCTCGCGGTGCTCGAACGTTCGTCCGCCGGGACCCGTTCTCTGGTCGATCCTCGACCTTCAGAGGTGAGAAGTTGAAGCTCCCGATCCGCCTGCTCGCCGGCGCCGCCCTCATCGCGGTGCCGCTCGCCGCGAGCGCGCAGACCCCGCCCCCCTACGTGCCCCCGCAGTTGGTGACGCCCGGTTCCAATACGACCGCGCTAGCGGGTCCGGGGGACGTCACCGTCCAGGTGTTCGTGACGAAAGACGGGACGATCGGCCCCACCAAGGTGCTGAAATCGACGAATTTGGGCGACAACCTGGCGGCGCTGGAAACCGCCCGGACCTCCAAGTACAAGCCGGCGCGGCGCGGCGGCACGCCGGTCGACGCGTTCTACGACTACAAGTTAACGTTCGTCGGGAACACGGCCGCGATCGGAAACGGACCTCTGCAGACGGCGCTGGCCGCAATTCGCGCCGGCAAATACGATGATGCGAAGTCAGATCTGCAAGCCTATCTGCAAACGCATCCGTCGGATACGCAGGCATACACGCTGCTGGGCGTAGCGGATTCGTTCGGCGGAGATCCGGCTGGTGCCGTGGCCGCATTCGATAAGGCCGGTACCATTCCCGATGAGTACAAGGTGCTCGCCGAGCAGTCGTATGAAAAGAATGCCGCCGCGCTGTTGGATGCCAAGCAGTATTCCGATGCAATTGCCAACGCGAGTCGCGCCATTGCCCTGAATCCGCAAGATCTGCAGGGCTACTACGTGCGCGGCGTTGCCAACGGCGAGGCAAAGAACGACGCTGCAGCGATCGCCGATCTTCAGATGGCGCGCTCCATCGCCGTCTCGGTTAAAGCCGATAACAAGACGTTGGTAACCCTTGCCTACAACCTTGCGGTAGTACAGCTCGACGCCGGTCAGTACGGCGAAGCCGCCACGACCGCGAAGGTAGTCGCAGCTTCCGACGGCGTGCTTTCGGCTCGATTCGATAAGGACGCGTTCGTTTCGGTGATGAACACCGCCATCGCGCTCGCGAACCAGGGCAATATCGCAGAGTCGGTGAGCCGGCTCGAATCGGGCGCGAACGCGTTCCCGGTTTCCGCCGGAGCCTTGACCGCACAAGCCGCTTTTGTCATGGCGACGGACAAAAAGCCTGACTGGGTCAAGGTAAAGGCCGAAGCCCAGAAAGCGCTTGCCATCGACGCCGGCAACGGCCGAGCGAACTTCGTCCTCGGGGTCGCGGCCGCGAACCAAAAAGACCCCAAGGACGCCCTGGATTACATGAACAAGGCGAAGGCATCCCGGGACTACAGCTCCGACCCAGCGCTCGCCAAGCAGATCGATGCTGCCTTAAAGCAGCTTAATACTTAGGACAACGCGCCGCAGTGGCTCTACCCACGGGTTACGAGGAATCGGTGCGCCGTGAGATAACTCACGCATCCTCGTCGGCCGGGAGGGTCCCCGTGATTTCCTGTTGCCGCATTCGCAAAGGCCGCAAGCCGTCAAGAATTACCCCCCACGCATCGTAGGAGGCCCAGGGAGCAACCGTGGATATCGGTGGATTTTTACAAACGATCATAGCCGGCGGGCCGGCAATGTGGATCTTGCTCCTTCTGTCGATCGTGGCAATCGCGATCGTGATCGAGCGGCTGTTGTTTTTCGCCACTCAGCACTCCGATTCGAAGGGTTTGCTCCGAGCGCTCGGCCAGAAGATCGCCGCCAACGATCTGAGCGGTGCGATCAAGGTCTGCCAGCAGAACAAGGGGATGCTCCCCAAGATCCTCGAGTTCGGCCTCAAGCGCGGCGAGAAGAACCGCGCCGACATCACCGACGCCCTCTCGATCGCGCTGATGGAACACCTCAACTCGCTCGAGCGGAATCTCGCGATCATCGGTACGATTGCGGTCATTTCGCCCTTCGTCGGCCTCTTCGGAACGGTGCTCGGCATCATCCGCGCCTTCCAAGATATCGCGCTCAAGGGCAACTCGACGCCGGCCGTCGTGGCCGCCGGCGTATCGGAGGCGTTGATCACGACGGCCGCCGGGTTGTTCGTGGCTGTCGTCTCGGTGATTTTCTTCAACTACTTCAAGTCGCGCATCAAGTCGTTCAATCAAGAGATGATCGTCTCGGCCAACCAGCTCGCGGAGATGCTGCACTTCCACAATACCGGTGCGCCGATTCCAACCGAACTCTACCAGCCCAGTGCTCCCGCGCGCTGACCGCCCGCACTCGCTCCAAGGGATAACCCCCGATGTCGTTGCTCTCTTCGTCCGGCGATAGCGAGGTGATGGCGGAGATCAACATCACGCCCTTCACCGACGTGCTGCTGGTCCTGCTCATTATCTTCATGATCCTCGCCGCACTCGTCACGCCGCCCGGCTTCCAGAAGAACCTGCCGGATAAGTCCGATAATTCACCGATCCAGCAGCTGAAGAAGAACGACAACATCCAAGTGCTGATCAGCGAGAAAGGCGTCATCTACGTCGAAAACAAGCGGACCGATGCCGCGCACATCTACGGCGACATGGCCGAGGTGAAGCGGCGCCGCGGCAACCGCCACGTCTCGCTCACCGCCGACGTCAAAGCTCCCTACCAAGCCGTCATCACCGTGCTCGACGCCGCGCGCCTGACCGGCCTGAACGACGTAGGCTTCGTTACCTCCTAATGGCCGTAGCGACGGGGCAAAAGGAAGACGAGGTGATGTCGACCATCAACATCACGCCGTTCACCGACGTGTTGCTGGTGCTTCTGATCATCTTCATCATTTTGGCCTCGGTCACCAAAGAACCGAAGTTGCCCGAAGCGAAGAACACGCAGAAGGTCACGCCGTCGGAGATCGTCGTGCTGGTCGATGCGCACAACAAAGTCCAGGTCGGCTCGCAGATCGTCGATCAGACCGACACCGGCCGCGTCTTCCACGAACTCGTGCTGCAGACCGGCGGTCGCCTGAAGACCGTGATCATCAAGGCGGACCCGAACGCCGACTTCGGCACGATCCTGCGGGTGATGGACAACGCGAAGAACGAGGGTTTGACGGGCTTCGGCCTCGCCAATCACATCGAGGGTCAACCGGAAGGCCAGACCCCATAGCATGAAATGTCCGCCTTCGAGGGCTACGCTGATTGACGAGGCGCAGCCGAGGTGGGTTGGGGCTCCGGAGGAGCGCCGGCCCGCATGAGTGCGAAACCGCCCCAAAAGGTGCCGCCGACGGTACGCGAGCGGACGCAGAACTTTTTGCTCTACGGCTTCGCCATTTCGATCGTGCTGCATTTGCTTGCCGGGCCGCTGATCAAGTTCCAGCGCACGCCGGAACAAGCGGAAAAAATCGAGACGGTCAAGATCGACAAGATGCCGACGCCGCCGCCGACGCCGAAACCCACGCCGACGCCGCCGCCGAC
>Ga0209415_10001742_pt1 | contig 41261 bp, 34 predicted proteins | sample PeaSoiSIISIP2007_FD_187696 | JGI IMG/M metagenome (GOLD analysis project Ga0209415, IMG submission 187696) | Peat soil microbial communities from Weissenstadt, Germany - SII-SIP-2007 (SPAdes) (version 2) | ecosystem: Environmental > Terrestrial > Soil > Wetlands > Peat | place: Germany...
CGCTAATGTTGCGCAAACGAACAACGAAGTCGTTCTTGCAGACGTAGGCGCGCAGCTCGGATCGGATTGGGGCCCCATATTCAAGGCTTCCCGAATGATTTTGCTGGTAACGGAAACAAACGTTCCGGCGCTGTGGGCCGTCGAGCGCCGTTTAACGGCGTTACAGGACCTTGGAATCGATTCGGAGAAGGTTCGAGTTGTGGTCAATCGCTGGCACAGGGCTGATCAAGAAACGCTGAAAAGCCTGGAGAAAAACATCAATCGCCCTATATTCGCTGTCCTGCCGAATGATTTCAAAAAGGCCAGCTTATCCGTAAACTCCGGAACACCTCTGATGGACAATCACAACAATAACCTGAACGATCATTTTCGCCAGTTGGCCTCACGCTTGGCAGGAATGGATGTGATCCCGGCGGCCAAGCGAAATGGGATCGGCAATTTTTTATTCCCGACAAAAAGGTAAATAAAAATGGCAACGATCAAACCCATGCCTGCGGCCCGAACTGATTTTGGCGCTGTGAAAATCGCAATTCATCGCCAACTGCTTCAGAAACTGAATCTCAGCAGACTGAGCGAAGTCCGGCGGGAAGACGTTCGCCGCGAAGTGACGCAGATTCTGGAAACGCTGGTTGTGAACGAATCCACGCCCATGAGCCTGCAGGAGCGTGAAAAGCTTTCGAGAGAGGTGCAGGACGAGGTTTTCGGACTGGGCCCGCTCGAACCCCTGCTCGCCGACCCCACCGTTTCAGACATTCTGGTTAATTCACATAAGCACGTTTATATCGAGCGGCGCGGCATCTTGGAAGAAACAACGATCCAATTTCGCGATGATGCGCACTTGATGAGCATTATTGACCGAATTGTGGCGGCCGTCGGCCGCCGGGTGGATGAATCCTCGCCAATGGTTGACGCCCGCCTAGCCGATGGCTCACGCGTGAATGCGATCATCCCACCGGTAGCTGTGGATGGCCCCTGCTTGTCAATTCGGCGGTTCGGCCGCGAACGATTGATGGCCGAAGATCTCATCCGCAATAACACTTTGACGCAGCCTATGTTGGAATTCTTGCAGGGGTGTGTGAAAGCCCGGCTCAATGTTTTGATTTCAGGCGGCACGGGCGCCGGCAAGACCACGTTTCTCAATGTGCTCTCGTCGTACATTTCCAACCGGGAACGCATTGTGACCATCGAGGACGCGGCTGAGCTGCAACTCCACCAGCAGCATGTCGTTCGATTGGAAACGCGGCCACCCAACATTGAAGGAAAAGGTGTCATTCAACAACGCCAGCTCCTGATTAACTCTCTTCGAATGCGTCCCGACCGCATCATTATCGGCGAAGCCAGAGGCGAGGAAGCGCTGGATATGTTGCAGGCAATGAACACCGGCCACGATGGTTCTCTTACGACGGTCCACGCAAATAGCACAAGGGATGCTTTGAGCCGCCTGGAAACCATGGTCGCCATGGCCGGCCTGGATATCCCCGACACCGCGATACGCCGTCAAATTGCTTCGGCTATCGACATCGTTGTCCAAGTGACTCGTTTGAGCGACGGCACGCGCAAAGTGACGAGCCTGGCCGAAATTACGGGCATGGAAGGCGAAGTCGTAACGATGCAGGATATTTTCACATTCAGGAAGCGTGGGGTTAAAGAATCCGGTGAGGTGATCGGCGCCTTTGAGCCCTCTGGGATTCGCCCGAAATGCACGGAACGAATTGCTGTTACCGGAATTCATCTTCCGACGTCCATGTTTGACGGACATTAAGCACGACCAGGAGGACGGTTTGGCTTTATTGCTCGCTATTGGAACCTTTCTAATCGTGGCTTGCGTCGCCTTCGTCTTCTGGCTGATGGCTGGAGGAGGAGCCGCGAAACGAAACATCGTTCAAGAACGCTTGGAGGCTGTGCGGCAAGTCGAACCCGGCAGGAACGCTACCCCAGGAGTATCAATCCTGCGGGACGAAACGTTGAGCACTGTGCCGGTCTTTGACCAAATCCTCAAGAAATGGGTGTGGCCGGAGAAGCTGAAGAAATTCGTGACTCAGGCGGGACTGACGATAAAACCAATCCAAATTCTCCTGTGGAGCGCAGTTCTGGGTGTTGCGGGATATTTTCTAGCTGGATCTTTCATCTCCCAGACCATCCTCTGCCTGATCGCTGCGGGGCTCATAGCTCTCGCGCCGCTGGCGTACATTGCCTGGATGCGCACCACTCGATTGACGAAGTTCGAGGAACACCTTCCCGAGGCGCTCGATTTGATGAGCCGGGCGGTGCGTTCCGGCCTTTCTTTCACTGCCGGCCTGGAATTGGTGGGCAAGGAATGTTCCGAGCCGATCGCGGGGGAATTTCGAACCACGTTTGAAGAACAGAACTTAGGTCTTTCGTTGAGGGATACTTTCATCAACCTTACCGAGCGAGTGCCACTGGTGGACGTTCGCTTGCTTGTGACTGCCTTGCTGATTCAGAGGGACACGGGAGGAAACCTTGTCGAGGTCCTGAACGAACTCTCCCGTGTGATTCGTGAACGATTCAAGATCCATCGTGAAGTGCGGGTGAAAACTGCTGCGGGAAAGCTGACAGCGGCCTTTCTGGTCGCCTTGCCGTTGATAATGATTATCATGCTCAATTTCGTGAATCCGAACTATGTAGGGATACTCTTCCACGATCCAATGGGCCAAACCTTTCTCATCATCGCCGCAATGATGCAGGTTGTCGGGTCCTTGATCCTTTGGAAAATCGTTAACGTACACGTTTGATGCGAGGCGCATAAAATGATATGGGCTGTCACAATCGGAACTTTTCTTGCCGTAATGGTTGTGGTCGTCTCCTTGTTTTATGCCTTCGCCTCCGGCGAACCCGCCATGGTTCGGCGTCTTTCTCGATTGGCCGATGCCGCCAGCGATAGCACCAAAGAGGCCTTTGCGCAAAAACAGTCAGACCGCGCTCAAGGCGCTCTCGTTTCAATCGGGCAACTGGTCCCGGGTGGAACTTCATCGCGCGCACAGCTGATGATGACGCGTGCCGGGTTTCGAAACCCCAACGCGGTTCTGACACTGCGCGGTGTGAGGGTGCTGTTGCCGATCGCCCTGGTTGGCGCTGGTTATTTCACAGGGATATACGCCTACTACCCGGCGCTGATCCTTGTCGGCGCGTTTCTTGCCGGCCTTCTGCTCCCCGAAATCTGGCTCTTATGGACGATTAATGCCCGGAGGGAGCGCCTCCGCCGTGCCCTGCCCGATGCCTTGGATCTCCTGGTTATCTGCGTAGAAGCTGGTCTGGGGCTCGATCAAGCCCTGATGCTGGTATCCCAGGAATTGAAAGTAGTCCATGGCGATTTGAGCGATGAATTGCAATTGGTCAACCTGGAAATGCGCGTTGGTAAATCACGTCTCGAAGCTCTTCGAGAGTTGGCGCGCCGCACCGGAATCGATGATTTGAAAGCATTGGTTGCCATGCTGGTTCAGACTGAGCGCTTTGGGACGAGCATCGCCTCGTCCTTGCGCGTTCATTCGGATGACTTGCGGACACGGCGCCGTCAGCGCGCGGAGGAAATGGGCGCTAAAACGACCATTAAGATGGTGCCCATCCTGGTTCTGTTCATTTTTCCAGCTCTGATGGTTGTGATCCTATTGCCGGCAATCATCACCATAATCAGGCAGTTCGCGAAACTCGGATTGGGATGATGATTGTCCAATGGCGTGGATTTCGGGAGTACTGGATGTGATCTTCAGCGATGTTGAAAAAAGGAAAGGAGAAATGAAATGGACCGAGTACTGATCATTAGGGTCATTGCAGGAGTTCTGGCGCTCTGTGTGCTATATCTGATCATTTGGCGCCGGCGCCGTAAGGCAGTTGACTAAGAAAACAGAGTTGCGGAAGAAAATAATGGGGGAGACCAAAGTGGCGATCACGAACGGCCATTCGGGCCGGGCTGTATACGTCTACAACAAAACGCGGGAAACCTTCGTCGCCACGGAGGCCACCGTTGCGGACAGCTATCTGCGCCGCTTGGTGGGTCTGCTTGGCAAGACAAAGCATTGGGCACGCCTTGGGGCGGGACTGTGGATCATCCCGTCCAATGGTGTGCACACCCTGGGCATGCTGTTCCCCATTGACGTGATTTTTCTGAGCAAAGAAAAGGAAGTGATTCACGTGGAGGAGTATCTGCGGCCATTTCGCGTTTCCAAGATTTCCTTGAAAGCGCTTAGTGTGTTGGAACTTCCCGCTCACACCATCTACCGCACCGGAACCAAGGTTGGAGATCGGCTCGAGATCTCTTCGGCGGAGGGGGTCCCTCCCGCGGAGGCAAAGGACGCTCGATCCAACGGCTCGGCCGCGGTAAACCCCGGGCACTTAGATTCTTGAAAACTCGTGGAAAGGTCGCGTGAGACAGTCGCTCTCGAAATTCAGATTAGTCGTCATCCATCGAAACTCTCTCTAAACGCTACGGATTATTTTGAATCTCGGTAAGATTGGTGGATCCAGCGCGGCCGGATCCATTTTCTTCTCCGGGCAAGGACGCTCTGACGCATTCGAGCGAATGCGAATAACCCCTCACATCAATTCTCAATAGAGATTCTTGCGGCGCTCAATCAATGCGAGATGATCATTTGGGAAGTGCTGTTCATCGTCAACGCGGTACTGGACACGAATGGAAAAGCGAAATTGAAGACGTATGAGACCTGGACCTGCACTGTGCAACCAGGAGCGTTTATGACACTAATGCAGTTAGCAGGGCTATTTGCCTGAGGCGGCCAGGAGATCGTTGCGGTTACGTTGGCAGCGTTGATTCCCAGCGGCACATTTTGGACAAATGCTTGAATGTCAGCCGGTCCAGTGGCTCCAGCGGTGCCGGAGGCGGAGTTTGCCGCGGTGCAGCTGTTGTCATTCGTACAAGTGATCCCCCTGACTGCCGCATATCTGGCAGCCTCGCGGGCGGTGTTGGAAACAAAATGATAGGCGTATAACGCACGGCTGAAGTCGGCGATTCCCAGCAGCATTGTCATCAATATAGTGATTACGAGCGCGTACTCGACAAGGGTGCTTCCGCGGTCCTGCTTGAGAGATGCAAGACGTCTCGCTAACGGCTCCACGTGGGTGGATGAGGAACCATACCGGATCGGATTCGGTCGAAGGTTCATTGTTGTTTCACACGCATGCCCACCGTACGCGTTACCGTGACCGTCTGGGGGATCCCCGGATACTGAAATAAAGAAGTAAAAGTCCCGGACACAGTAACCTGTAGCATCACAACCCAATGGCCGGCTATGCATGTTCCCGCGGTAGTCCCCGAGCAGGAATTCGTAACGGTCGCTCCCCCGCTGTCGCACCCGCAGGAGGTCGCCGAGGTGACAGTTAGGCCCGTGAGGCCTTGCCCGTTTTGGAAATCGTTCTGGACTGCATTTTGGATCCCGGTCGTATCCACTGAATCGGTCAGGCTTTGTGCGCCGTACAAAGCCCCGGACTCCGCGGCATTCCCGAGAAGAATGCTGAGATAGGCGTAGCGTCCCATCTCCACGACACCGATCAGAAGCAGCAACAATAATGGGGTCAGTAAAGCCAACTCGAGAAGACTCTGGCCGGATTCGGATGTGAATTGCCGACCCAGACTTGTGCCGTTCTTCATATTCCCGCGGGTTTCTGACGTGACTTTCATTCTATTCCACCAGGGAGGCATTCTTGATGATCGAGGTTCCATTCGGAAGTCCGGCAGCGGCATAGTTCGAATTGAGAACCACGACGGGGCCACCGCTCAGGGCCAGCGAATTCGCAACCACGAATGTGTATAGGGCTCCACTATTAAGCGTACCGGTTCCGGAAAACGTCAGCAGGGCCGATGGAAAATACAGGGCACCTTGGTAAAAAGACGAGCTATTGCCTCCCAGCAGGGGGCCACTCGTGTCACTCGGATCCTGATAAAACAAAATTCCCGCGTACGTCCCACTGTTCGGCGCCGATAACTGAATGTTAGGCGAGCCGCTGGCGTCCGGTGTGGTGCTTATTGTGCCGCCATTGGTGAAATAGAATGTTACGCCAGTTCCAAAAACGGTTGCGTTTCCGGTGATCGAAAATCCGCCGTCCAGGATGTATAGGCCTGCAGGGAAAGTTGTGACGCTTCCATCAGTGAGCGAAATTGAACTGTAAGTGGATCCCGGAACGATACTTGCCGGGTTGAATGCCACGGGTAGGCCTACTGTGGGTGGCGTCACCAGTGGGGCAATGGGATCTCCCGAGGTCGGCATGTTTGGTACCGGACAGGTGGATGAGCCTGAGCAGGTCATCGTGCCCCCCGGACCGCTCGTGCCGGCGAGTCCGAACGTGCCGGCGGTGACGTTCAGAGGGTTCCCCACAAGGTTGAAGTTACCGTTGTCTACAATGCCGCAACCTGGAGCATCCAAGGTCCCGACTCCTTCGGTACTGTTGGGCGGGGTTCCCAGCATATACAAGCAGCCACTCCCCGTTGCAGCGCCCGCGTTTGTGGCAACTGCGCGCGCAGTAACCGCCTCACTGAAGATTCCCAGAACGCCCATGAAGAAAGTGGGCTGAACGGTTGAGACGAGGACCTCTACGTAATTGGGATCGCCTGAATGTGGCCCTGCGGCAGGGGGATTGTTGACTTGGACGCAAACGTCACCGACAAGCGCACTCGAATTTACATTGGTGCTGGTGCACGTACTCACCAGGCCGCCGGTGTTGTCCGTATAACCATTCGCGGCCGCGGCATTTTGCGCCCCAAGCGTGACGCCCCCATACGGAAGGCAAGATGCGACAGAGGGGCAGAGGTTCGACGCGCCTGAAATGGCCGCTGCATCTGCTGCAGTTTGTTGCAGGCGCTTTACGTAGCGCAGGTATCCCATGTCAATACCCAGACCTGCAAAACCGAGAAGTAGAAGCCCCAGTGCGACCACGGCAAACACGAGAGCTTGACCCGCTTCATTCTTGCGCGTCATAAGAACACTCCTAGGGTGGCCTAGTACCAATGGAAACTCCGTAAATTCATGCGCCAGGGAGTCGGCCGAAAGCTGGACTGTATGCAAAAGGAGACGTCCTTTTGAGCAGACATTCACCAATCAGCGACACACCTTAGCGTGTTCCCGCCGGGCGCTAATAGAACGGCAAAACCAAGTGCTGCGGCAACAGCCGAGGCCTAAATGAGTTACGGGGACGGCGAACCTGCCTGCCCTTCACTGTCCAGTAAGCCCTTCAGGTTTTGATACTTAGCCGTCCTAGTCTGCCCACCTTTTAGCTGCAATTGCTCAGCCAAACTGCAAGGCTACGGAGGCCAGATTAATCGAAGAAATCGCCTTCGGGAACGCGCAGGATATCCCGATTTGTTATCCAGTCGGCCCCCATGATTCACAACGAATAGGCTTCCACCTGTCTATTCGTTCTCCTGGGATATTGAACATTTGAAGGAAGCGGGGATTGGGTTGGAAACGAACCGCTCCTTGGGAATCACGACAAAGAACTCCTTACGGTGAGATTGAAAGTCATGCTGCTTGGTCCGCCGCGCGGGCGGGAATGCTCTCGCTGCAAGACACCGAATTGCTGCCGAAGAGCCAAGTTCTAAAGTAGGCGGCTCCGCTGAGCTCGGGAAAGGCGGAGAAGCAAGGCCAGAAACAGTCTTATAAAATGAAACATAGAGCACAGTTGCTGCGAGATGCCTGTCAATGTCAACGCTCTAGCTTGTTGAAATCGAGAGTGGGCAGAGTATTGGCGAGGGACAGGTGGGTAAGAAATGACTAATCCTGAAGAGCGGCGCGGAACTTCTCAACAAAAGTGAAGACATCAGAGAACGAGTTATAGAGGGGCACCGGCGCGACGCGCAGGATGTCCGGTTCGCGCCAATCGCAAATCACGCCCTGCCCAGCAAGGGTCTTGCAGATCGCACGGCCGCCCCGAGTAAGACGCAGCGAAAGCTGGGCGCCGCGGTGAGCGGGGTTGCGCGGTGTGATGATCGAAAACCCTCTCGGGAAATTCTGACTCAGCAAGAATTCGAGATAACCTGTCAGCAATTCGCTCTTGGCGCGCAATCGCTCCATTCCGACTTCGTCGAATATTCCCATCGACGCGCGGAGCGCGGCCATCGAGAGTATCGAAGGGTTGCTCACCTGCCAGCCCTCGGCGCTCGGAATGGCGTGGAAGTCCGAGCCCATGTCAAAGCGGGTCTGCTTGTCGTGGCCCCACCATCCGGCGAAACGAGGCAGCCCAGTGTTACGCGCGTGCCGCTCGTGTATGAAACATCCGGCGATGGCGCCGGGCCCCGCGTTGAGGTATTTGTAGCTGCACCAAACGGCGAAATCAATGTTCCAGTCGTGCAATTGCAGTTGGAGATTTCCGGCGGCGTGCGCCAAGTCAAAACCAACGGCGCAGCCCCTGGCATGCCCTGCGTCCGCGATGCGTGCGCACTCGAAAGCCTGGCCTGAAAAATAGTTGACGTCACCGAGCAAAACGAGGGCGATCGAGTCGCCGTCCGCCAAGATTCGCTCCTCAATGTCCTCCGTGCGGAGCCACGTTTCGCCGGGACGAGGGGCGATTTCGATGAGCGTTACCACCGGATCGTAGCCGTGGGAGTGAAGCTGGGACTTGACGGCATATTGGTCGGAAGGGAAGGCATTCGCTTCGATGAGGATTTTGTTTCGGTGTGCGGTGGGGCGGTAAAACGTGACCAGCATGAGGTGCAAGTTCACCGTGAGCGAATTCATGACAACGACTTCGCCGGGAAGCGCGCCGACCAGACGCGCCGTCGACCTGGTGAGAATCTCGTGATACGGAATCCAGGGATTTCGCGCGCAGTGGTGCCCTTCGACGCCGAACGCTTCCCAATCCTTTAATTCCAGCTCGACGTGAGAGCGCGTTGATTTCGGTTGCAAACCGAGCGAATGACCGGAGAGGTAGATACAGGGAGCGCCGCCGGGCGCCCGGGGGATGTGAAAGCGTTCCCGATAGGCGGCGAGCGGATCGCCAGCGGTCATGGCAGCGGCAAAATCTTTCGTTGCGTCGAATTCAGCGGTCGCCACCTAGAGATCCTCCAGCGGAGTGAGGTTCCTGTGAATCAACATTTCAGCCTTTTGCCAGTCGAGATCCTCGATTCGGCTCACCGAATCGCACAATTCAGCGAGTAGGCGGTCCTGAATGCTGCCGCGCGAATGGGCCACGGAATAAGGAACCCGGTGAAATGTCACCATCGCATATTTGGGCACAAAAAGCCGGGGATATCGCGCTTGAAGCGCAAGCTCGACTTTTTTCTGGAATAGAAAGCGAGGATCGGCGACGCGATCACGCATCTCCACGAAATTTTCGAGAGCAAGGGCGGCAATAGAGTCGGTGTTGTCTTTGCGCGCTCGCTCGAATTCGAGGAACAGATCTGGCCAGTTGGCACCGTGCCGGTCGAGTAGCTCCAAGAAGCACGAGCAGTCTTCGAACGCACAGTTCATGCCCTGGCCGAAGAATGGAACGATGGCATGAGCTGCATCGCCGAGCAACAGCGCTTTGCCGTTCACATGCCAGGGCGAACAGCGAATGGTTACCATCGAGCCGGTCGGGTTGTCGAAATAGTTCGCGGCCAAATGCGGCATGAGCGGGACGGCATCCGGGAAGTGCGTCTTGAAAAAGTCGAGAACCTTTGAGACGGAATCGAGGCTGGCAAAGCTGGGACTGCCTTCGAAAGGCAGGAACAAAATGCAGGCAAAGGTGCCATCGACGTTAGGAAGCGCGATGAGCATAAAGGAGCCGCGGGGCCAAATGTGCAGCGCGTGTGGCTCGACCTGGTGCGTACCGCCAGGAGCGGCTGCGATGGTGAGTTCCTTATATCCGTAATCAAGGTATTGCTGAGAGAAATTGAAGCGCGGCAGCTTCAGCATTTCAGCGCGGATGGCTGAGGCGGCCCCGTCAGTGCCGATTGCAATTCCCGGCTCGGCGGTTGTCTCGCGACCGGTCTCTTCATTGCGCAACCGCACAGAACCAGTTTGCAAATCAAATCCCGTGCAACGTTCGCTGAATCGTATGACGACGCCCTGCGCCTCGGCCGCGTCCATCAAGGCGGCGTTCAGGTCTGCCCGCGAGATGGAATTGATGACTTCGGTCTCGTCCTTGCCGTAAGGCTGAAACGTGAGCTCGCCTGCGACGGAATGCATCATGCGGCCTTTCATGGGGATAATGATGCTTCGCATCGAGTCCCACAGGCCGGCTTCGCGCAGCGCGTAGATGCCGCGTGTCGATATGGCGAGATTGATGGAACGCCCGGCGCTGACGCGGACTCGCCGCATGTCGGGACGGCGTTCATAAATCTCAACCTCGAAACCGCGCTGCGCGAGAGAAATCGCAAGGAGGGGACCGGTGAGGCCGGAGCCGATGAGTGCAATTTTGCCGATGGGCCGTTGCATCTTAAAGGACTTGTCGCCCGCCGGGGATTCGCGGGGAGCTCATTTTTCCAGCATCGTTCGCGCTTCCCAAAGCTCCGGAAAAAACTTCTTCTCGAGCGTGTTCTTCAAATACGAGCCGCCGGTGCTGCCGCCTGTGCCCATGCGGGCGCCGATCGTGCGCTCGACCATTTGGATGTGGCGCAAACGCCAGCCTACCATCAGTTCGTCGAATTCGGTCAAACGCTCGCAGACGTCAATCCAGTCGCGGTGATTGCGCTCGTCCTGGTAGAGCTTTTGAATAGCCCTTGCGCGCGCTTCGAAGCGCTCGCGGTCTGTGGCTGAAGGCGTCAAGGGCGGCAACATTCCGAGAGCGGTCAACGCCGAGAAGAAGACATCGCGTAGCGAGTCTTCACGCAATCTGCGATTGAGCGCGGCATGCACCTCGGGCGTAGGTTCGTGGTAACGCAACATTTTTTCGTCTTTCAACCCACACAGGAATTCGATCTCCCGGAATTGCTCGGATTGAAAGCCACTCGCGGGATTCAGCACGTCGCGGAACGCGAGGAAATGAGTGGGGAGCATGGTCTCGAGAATGGTGAATTGTTCCACCAACACGCGCATGATCTCCGTGCAGCGGCGAAGTAACCGGGCGGCCTCATAAACTTCATCGCGCGAGGTGGGATTGGCGCCGGCGGCGCGAAGGTTCTCGACGACCGCTTCCAAATCGTGCAGCAGCTCGCGGAACCACAGCTCGTAGGTCTGGTGAACGATGATGAAAAGAAGTTCGTCATGGTGCGCGGGCGTGGATTGCCGATGCTGAAGGCTCAGCAATTCAGGAACCTTTAAATACGAACTGTACGTCAATCGGTCGTCGGCTTGGTGCTCTGGGACTGGCGGGGGAGCGCCGTCCGCCGCGCCAACCAAACCTCCGCACTCCCCTGCCGTCGAACCTGTCTGGTGCGTGGCTGAACTGCTGGCGGATTGAATGCCAAGGAAATTGCACGCATTGCCGCCGGCCAGCTTCGTTTTCACATCCGACGGCAACTTGCTGTTGCGAACGAGATGCCCCACGCGCTCTTCGCCCAGGGGAAAAGGGTAGTCGGAACCGAGAAGTACGCGATCCGCGCCCATGATTTCGACCAGGTACTGGAGTGTGCGCTCCTCGAAAACAGCGGAATCTACGTAAAACCGGTTGAGATAGTGGCTCGGCGCAAATTGAGAAGTACCTCGCGCGATCTCGTGGCGATTGAAGGCGTTCTCAAGACGCCCGAGCAGAAACGCAAAACTGCCGCCGCCGTGCGCGAAACAGATGCGCAGGCCCGCGGGCAAGCGATCGAAGGCTCCGCTCAGGATCAGCGCCACCAAGGACAATTGTGTCTCTGCGGGCATACCCACGGTCCACGGCATCATGTACTTCGGCATTCGCTGCGGAGCCATCATGTCCCAAGGGTGAACGAGCACGGCGGCACCTTCGTCCGCGCAATGATGCAAGAACGTGACGATTCCTTCATCGTCGAGGTTTTTTTTGCCGACATGATTGCCGATCTGCACGCCCAAGTGTCCCGCGCGCATCGAACGAGTCAGCTCTTTACACGCGGCGTCGACGTCTTGCAACGGAACCTGGCAAAGCGCCTTCAATCGTCCCTTTCCGCGACCGCACAGTTCCAGTGCGGCATCGTTGAACATGCGCGCGCAGTCCAGCACATGGTGCGGTTCGCGGCCATAGGCGAACAGCACCGGTGTAGCGCAAATCACTTGGAGATCGATGCCGTCACGATCCATGTGTTCGAGCCGGATGCCTGCGTCCCAGCAAGCAGAAGTGATTTTTCGGAACGGGCGGTCCCCAATCATGACCACCGCCTTGCCTGGCTCCGTATGCTTGATCCACGGCCAGTCCGGGGTGCCGAAACGAGCGGCTAGATCAGGCCATGACTCCGGGAAAAAATGAGTGTGAATGTCGACGGTTTGCATTTCGTCCCCGCAATGCTACTTCGGCGGTTGCTTTCCAGGATGAATTTCTCCGCACTTCTGGCACTTTCGCAGATCCGCGTTGTTGTAGAACCGGTCGAACACCGGAGGCAGATCGCGAACAATGCTTTCCAGATCCAGTTCGGCGCGATAAACGAGGTGATAGCACTTGGGGCAGTACCACTCGATGCCATCCACCGCGCCTTCCGGACGCGGCGTTTCGATCACCAATCCGATGCTCCCTGCGGAGCGTTGCGGCGAATGGCGAATGTGCTTTGGTAATAGGAAGATCTCACCTTCTTTGATTGGTATGTCACGCGGCGGCTTGCCAGCCTCGTCCATCACGCGCAGGAATATGTCGCCCTTCAGCTGGTAGAAAAACTCCTCGATTGGATCGTCGTGATAATCCGCGCGCTGATTCGGTCCGCCAACCACGGTGACCATCATGTCGCCATCTTCCCACACCTGCGCGTTGCCCACGGGAGGCTTCAACTTGTCGCGGTTGGCTTCAATCCAGTTTTGAAAGTTGAAGGCTTTCAGGGCCTTGATCGATGGCATCACTTCCTCCTTTTGGTTCGAGAGGCCGGCTTGTAGGCGATTACTTTCATTTCGATCAAAAGGTGCGGGTGGGGGAGTTGATGAACGGCAACAGTGGTTCGCGCAGGTCCCTGCTCGCTAAAGTACTCCGCATAGACTTCGTTATATCCCGCGAAATCGGCCATATTCACGAGGTAGGCAGAGACTTCGACAGCGTCGCGCAATTCCGCGCCCACGCTCGCGAGGATGTCGCCAATGTTCTCTATGACGGCGCGAGTCTGCGCCCGAATATCGAGCCGGACGGAGCCATGCGAATCAGCCTGCGCTCCGGCAATCGTTTCGTCCGGTCGGCGAGAGCTGGTACCCGAAACGAACAGATAGTCGCCTGCCCGTTTCACATGCGGGAACCGGCCGCGCGGCTTCGCCTTGCCTTCAACGATTTTGCTCTCCATCACCATGGGGGTACGCCTTACGCGAATCGAAGCGCTGTCACAACTTAACGCAGATGTTGATTAGTTCGGAATAAAAATTCAACGAGTGCATGCCGCCTTCGCGTCCAATGCCCGAAAGACCCACGCCGCCGAAGGGTGTTCGAAGATCGCGCAGAAACCAGCAATTTACCCAGGTGATGCCGGCTCTGAGCTGACCTGCAACGCGATGGCCGCGCTTCAAGTTCGAAGTCCAGACGGAAGCCGCCAATCCGTACTTTGTGTCGTTGGATTTCGCGATGGCCTCTTCCTCCGTATCGAATGGCGCGACGTGGCAAACGGGGCCGAAGATTTCTTCTTTGACGCATCGAGAGGACTCGGGCAGCCCCGTCAGAATGGTCGGTTGAACATAAAAGCCGTTGTCTCGGCCATCGCCGAATTCGGGCGTACCGCCGCCGGTTACCGTCGTTGCGCCTTCTTCCCTGGCGAGCTGATAATAAGAGAGAACCTTTTCACGATGGTCCCTTGAAATCAGAGGCCCCGTGGTGGTGCTGCTGTGCATGGGCCAGCCCAGCCGCAAGTTTTCAGCTTCCCGTTTCAAGGCAGAGAGAAAACGCTGGAAGATTGAACGCTCCACATATACGCGCTCGGTGCACAGGCACACTTGCCCGGTGTTGAGGAACACAGCATCGGATAAGCCCTTCATCGTGTCGTCGAAATCGCAGTCGGCGAACACGATTGCTGCATTTTTTCCGCCGAGTTCAAAGGATACGGGTTTCACAGATGGCGCAACTGCCCGCATGATGCTAGCGCCTGTCCGTGATTCTCCAGTGAAAGTGATGGCGTCAACTTCCGGATGCGTGGTCAAAAACTCGCCGGCCGAATTCGGCCCAAAACCGTGAACCACATTGAAAACGCCGGCCGGAACCCCGGATGACTCCATCACTTCGGCCAGCAAAGTCGCAGTCGCCGGAGTCTCCTCGGAGGGCTTAGCGACGACGCAGTTGCCGCAGGCCAATGCGGGAGCTACTTTCCAGGTGAGCAGCAACAGCGGCAGATTCCACGGCGTGATGATTCCAACGACGCCCAGTGGTTTGCGCTCGGTGTAATTGAGCGCCGTCACACCGTCGGGAGTCTCCGTGCGAAAGCATTCACCGCCTGCCGTCTTGATGATGTCCGCGAAGGCACGGAAATTTGCCGCTCCGCGCGGAACATCAATCTTAGAAGCAAGTGATACGGGCTTGCCCGTATCTGCGACCTCGGCTTGAAGAAACTCGTCGAAGCGAGCTTCGATTCCACAGGCGATCTTATCCAGCACAGCGGCGCGCGCGAGAACAGTCAAGCGGCCCCATTCACCTGTGAGAGCTTGCCGGGCGGCGGCCACGGCCTCATCCACCATCGCTCGGTCCGCTTCTGTTACTTGTGCGATTACAGAACCGTCGGCCGGATTAATGTCGGCAAACTCCCGCGCGCCCTTCACAAAGCGACCATTGATGTAGCTCTGAATGACCTTCACGGCTGGCCGCTCACTTCGTTGCTCCTGTAGAAATCTGGACGGTATTGAATCGGCATATCCAGAAGCGAACACAACGATACCACACTCAACTGAAGCGAATTCACCATCCCTGAAGACCCAGCAACCTGCCACCTTGTTGATTCGCTTCCTGCCTTTCGCCAAAATGCAATACGGATGGGGAAATTCGTTCGAGAGCGACTGCAGATAATTTTGCAACTGCGAAATCTCTCAACTTCAACAAGTAGTGCCCAAATAATTCGACAGCAATCACTTAGAATCAACAGGAATCCATAAATTTCAATAAGTGCTGTCAGTTGGTTCGGGTCCAGGAAGTTGGTGGTTCAAATCTACTCACCCCGATCTGTCAGACCGCTCAGCCAGGTACTTGGCCCCGTCACGAATCGGATGGTGAAAAGCTGCCCATATATTCCTCAAGCCTATGACTATATGAGACGCTAAGTGCGTAAATCAGAGGCGGCGTGAGAATTGTGGCCAACACTAACTGGCGGCTGCGGCACACCTGTGTGGTTGTCTTCGCGCTGAGCTTTTTCGCGTTGGCGATGCACCCCGAAGCGCGTTTGCAAGACACAAACATTCCCAACGGCGCGGAGACGGTGAACGTTGCCCGTTCGCTTGCCGAGCATGGCACTTTCGCTAACCCATTTGCCGCCGGGGACACAGGGTCAACAGCGCATGTGGCGCCCATGTATCCCTTCGTGTTCGCGCTCTTCCTGAAAGCGTTTGGAACCGGATACGCGTGTCTATTGATTCTTTGGGTGCTGACGTTAGCTCTGCTCGCCGGACAGATGGCGATGCTTCCCTGGTTGACATCCCGAGTTGGTCTTGGCGCCGGTCCAGGCACCGTCGCGGCCGTGCTTGGGGTGATTTCGATGCACGCCAACATTGACACCCGATGGGAGTCCTATTTTGTTGGATCGTTGTTATTGGCGGCTGTGGTTCTGACGTATCACACTTCCACTTGGATGACCGTAAGCGGAGCAGCGCTGCTCGGAGCAATTTGGGGGGTTATCGTACTCACGAATCCGGTGGCAGTTCTGTTGCTTTTCGCGTGGCCCCTGATCATTGTCGCGCGCGCTCAAAAAGGCCGCGATCCTCTCAAGAGTCTGGCGGTCCTATTTGGAGTTGCGATGCTCGTGGTCGCTCCCTGGATTGCGCGGAACTACGTGCGGTTCGGCGCATTCATTTTTGTGCGCGACAACCTCGGGCTGGAACTCGCCCTCGGTAACAATCCTTGTGCCGGTGCGACGCTCGCACAAAACATCGCGTCAGGGTGTCATCACTCACTACATCCAAATTCCAATCCATCGGTTGCGAAGCGGGTGGCCTCTATGGGCGAATATAGATTTGATCAAGCAAGTTTGCATGAAGCTCTGAATTGGATTCAGGAGAATAGAAAAACCTTCGCCAGGCTGACAATTCAGCGAGTCCGACAATTTTGGTTTCCGACCCTTCAACGAAGATGGGAGATGCCCATGGTCTGGTGCATTACTCCGCTGGCATTCGTCGGACTTGCACTCTTGTGGCGATCGCGCCGGACCATCGGCTTGCTGATCGGTGTAACTTGGGTCCTTTATCCTGTGATCTACTATCTCGTGCCAGGCGATCCGCGTTACGTTTACCCAATCTATTGGACGATGCTGTTACCTGCCGGCTATACCTTGACTGAGTTTTTCCGGGCACGTTCGTCCGCCATGCCAAAACGGTAGCAAGGCACCGGGTGGGGTAAGGAACCTGCAAGAGCAACCCAAACCCAGTGCTGATTAGGCTAGCGCTACTCGAGATTTGAAAGACTGTGCATCAGCAAGAATGGGTCGGGATTCTTTTCGAAGAGCAACGGTCCCGGTATTTTCATTCCGATTTCGGCGTGAACCGGGATTTACTTGCGGCGAAATATCTCGAAGAATTTCGGGCGAGAGCCCAATCATGTCTTGTAAATTCGCATTCCTGCAATCATGGGAATCGCCTCCCTCCGCGGATTGGTGCGACGGGACATTCAAGATCAAGTAGGCTCATCGAGATTACGGCCAAAGTCGAGGTACTCAGCCATTGATGCAATGCGCCTTCCCTGCATATAGTACCCGCCATGGCTCCCATCCTCAGGGCTCTCGCGCCTCCTCGAGTTGTGAATATCGCAGACCTGCGCCGACTCGCTCAGCGCCGCCTGCCGCGCGCCGTCTTTGACTACCTGGACGGAGGCGCGGAAGACGAAGTTACGCTGCGAGAGAATCCCCGCGCTTTCAATGACATTATTTTCCGCCCCCGCAACGCTGTGGCCTTCAAAGAATGTAATCTCGGGGTGCGAGTACTCGGTCAGGATCTCTTGTTTCCCGGGCTGCTGGCCCCTATCGGTTACAGCCGCATGATGCACCCCGGCGGCGAGGTCGCGGCGGCTCGGGCCGCAGGCGAAAATGGCGCAGGCTACATCCTCTCCACAATGTCCGGCTATAAATTGGAAGACGTCAAAGCCGCGACGACCGGCCCCGCTTGGTATCAGTTATATCTTTTGGGAGGGCGCGCCGCTGGCGAGGCCGGCATTGAACGCGCCCGCCGCGCAGGATTTTCCGCGCTGGTCATCACTGTTGACACCGCCGTGGCCGGCATGCGCGAGCGCGATCTCCGTAATGGAATGAAGGAACTTCTCGGTAGCTCGATATTTGCGAAGTTTCCCTACCTTCCCGAAATTCTTGCTCATCCCCGCTGGCTCGCGGGTTTCCTCGCCGATGGAGGCACGCCCAAGCTCGAAAACATCGTCGTGCCGGGCGAAGGGCCTATGGTGCTGATTGATGTCGCTGCGGCTTTGGCCAAAGCAGCCGTCACCTGGGAAGACCTGAATTGGATCCGAAAGGTTTGGCCGGGCCACATCGTTATAAAGGGAATTCTGACAGCAGAAGACGCGAGGCGCGCCGTGGATGAAGGCGCCGCCGCAATCGTTGTCTCCAATCACGGTGGCCGCCAGCTCGATTCCGTTTCCGCGACAATCCGCGCACTTCCTGAAGTGGTCGCGGCAGTGAACGGCCGCACGGAAGTTATGATGGATGGCGGCATCCGACGAGGCAGCGACATCGTGAAAGCGATCTGTTTGGGTGCGCGCGCTGTCCTGGTCGGGCGCGCCTACGCTTACGGAATGGCCGCCGCGGGATACCCCGGAATCATGCGCGCGTTGGAAATTCTTCGCGCCGACGTGGAAAGAACCCTCAGACTCCTCGGATGCCCATCCATTGACGCGCTCGATTCCTCGTACGTCGAATTCCCGCAAAGCTGGCGAACCCAACCCTGAGTCCCTTTTCGCAGCCCGCCCGAGCCGGGCGGCGCTTTCGCCGTTAGGTTAGCGCTTGATGCCCTTACAAAATATCCATGCGAATGAGGGTCGACTCCACTGTTACATGTTGGCGTTCTCCACGGGGTGCTCTTTCAGATAGTTGCGAATTTCGTTGGCGTAGGTCAGCACGGCTTTCATGTAGTACTTTCTTGGATCGCGATCGTAGTGGCCGCCGTAATAGGCATAAACGGCGCGCTTCTGGTGTTCCGGATTGCTGTCAAAACCGCGAGTCATAAGATAATGCGCCAGGCTCAATACCGCGTCGTCGGGATCAAACAGATCAATCCGGCCATTTCCTTTCGCGGCCACACCTAAGGAAAATGAAGAAGGCTCAAATTGCACCAAACCAATGGCGCCCGTCGGGGACCCGGGGATTGCAAATAGATCCCATGTATTCGTCTTGGCGGCGGCGATGAGCTTGCTCAATTCCGTAAACGCGAATTCCTGCCTGCGCGCGAATTTCTTCCCCTGATCCCGTCCACTGGGATTGCGCACATACAGGGAAACGAGTTGATTGATTGCCGGCCGCTTGCCGAATGGGTTCGGACTGAGCTTGGTCGGAATTCCAAAATCGGTTTCTATACGCAGGTGCCCGCAAATAATCTCTTTGGGCACTCTATATTTTTCATAGGCCAATTCCAGCGCCGTCTCGTGCGCGCCGATAAACGTCCTGCACCGCTCCAATGACTCCTCACTCAGAAGGCCAAATCGCTTCGTCAAATACGGATTTCTTTCGTGCTCCTTGGCGCCGCCGCTTGACTTGGGCTGTTCCGCCGCCGGCGGAGGAGGGGTGTAAATTTCCAGGCGCGGATCCCGGAATAATGCCGTCACATAACCGCAGTCGAGTTCCTTCTCTTTGCAGAGGCGGCTTTGCAGATCATCCTTGCGCAGATCCTCTTTAGAGGCGACCCTAACCACCACCGGGGCAAAGGACTTCTGCGCGCTAATTGACCCGGGCCAGGTCATGGCCAACGCGAAAACCACTGCACTCTTCAGCGAAATTCTATAAGAGGGTGACATAGCCTGCGATTATCGGCTGCGGGGTCTGCCTGAGCGATGGTGCTCCAGTTGGTATTCGCCGGTACTTAAATCTTGGGAGTACCAGTCCTGTATTCCTACTCGCCGGTGGTACTTCAAAGAATCGGGCCTTCCGCGCCCATGATTCCTATCTCAGGCTGGGCTATCTTTGCAAGATTTTTTTCCGCCCTTTCTGGGAAGCTTTCGATAGGCCCGCGCCGGGGGTTCAGATAGAATCTGTCCCTGGATATTTTCAGATGCACTAATCACGATTCTGGTAGCTCGATACCACTTTATGAGTGACGAGGTGAGTTGTGGGACGTTCTCCGAATGCTTCCAGTAGCAGAATCCGATGGTTTGGAGTCTGCACGGCCATCGCGGCACTCACTATCCTGGCTGCGCCCCGCACCAGCCTCCCTGCTGACGTCGCCGCGCAGAGCAGCCGCGCGCCAATTCAGATCAGCGTGGATTTAAGCGAAGCGCCGCGGCACATTTTTCACGCCCACATGGTGATACCCGCCACGCCCGGCCCCCTAACGCTCCTCTATCCGAAATGGATCCCCGGCGAGCATATGCCCGACGGCCCTATCTCCGACGTCGCCGGATTGAAATTCACCGCCAATGGCCAAACCCTCGCGTGGGACCGTGATCCCGTTGAAATGTTCGCATTTCACATGAATGTGCCCGCGGGGGCGACTGCCGTGGAAGCCAACCTCGATTACTTGAACCCCGTGGATGGCATCGGTTATTCCGCGGGGCCTTCCGCAACTTCCCAGGTGAGCATCCTCGAATGGAACGATGTGCTCCTTTACCCTTCCGGCAGCAAGTCCGATGACCTCACCTACGTCCCGCGGCTGCGCTTGCCTGCGGCATGGAAATTCGGCACCGCGCTACCCGACGCGAGGCAGCAAGGCGACGCAATTCAATTCGGCCCCGTCTCGCTCACAACTCTCGTTGATTCCCCGGTGCTTGCCGGTGCATTTTTCCGTCAAATCCCGCTGGCCACGGACGTGAAACCCCCACACTTTCTGGACTTGGCCGGCGACTCTGCAGCTTCCGTGGACATTCCTGCCGACGAACTCGAGGCCTACAGCAAGCTGGTCCGCGAAGCCGGAGCGCTTTTCGGCGCGCGCCACTACGATCATTATGATTTTCTGCTCTCGCTCACCGATCACTTTTTTCCCAACGGCCTCGAGCATCACCAGTCCAGCGACAACCGCGCTCCCGAGCGTACCCTTCTCGATGGCGACTTGCGCGAGATGTACGCCGACCTGCTCCCCCACGAATTCACGCACTCGTGGAATGGAAAATACCGCCGCCCGGCGGGACTGGCCACTCCGAACTTTGACGTGCCCATGAAGGGTGATTTGCTTTGGGTCTACGAAGGGCTTACGCAATACATCGGCGAAACCCTTTCCGCGCGCGCGGGCACTCGCACCGAAGACGCTTACCGCGAAGCGCTCGCCGCAACCGCCGCCTATCTCGATTATCAGTCCGGCCGCAACTGGCGTCCTCTTCAGGACACTGCGACCGCAGCGCAAACGCTCTACCTGATCACCGGCAAGGCCTGGTTTTCTTACCGTCGAAACGTCGATTTCTACGATGAGAGTTGGCTCATCTGGCTGGAAGCCGACACCATCATCCGCAGGCAATCCGGCGGAAAGAAATCGCTCGATGATTTTTGCCGCAGCTTCCACGGCGCCCCCAGCACCGGCCCAAAGCTGGTGCCCTATGCATTTGAAGACGTGGTCACAGCAATGAATGCCATCTCTCCCTACGACTGGGCCAAATTCTTCCGCGATCGCCTGGATTACATCGGCCCGCGCGCCCCGCTCGGCGGCATCACGGGCGCTGGGTGGAAGCTCGAATACAACGACTCAACCAATACACACATACAAGCCGAGGAACACACCGATGGCACAATCAATTTCACTTATTCGTTGGGCATGAGCCTGAAAGCCGACGGCGGCGTACTCGATGTGATTCCGGGCATGCCCGCGGCTGATTCAGGCCTCGCACCCGGAATGAAGCTACTCTCCATTAATGGCAAGGCCTGGTCGGTGGATCAGCTCCATGACCTTGTGAGCAAAACAAAAGACCGCACCGCCTCCATTGAGCTGCTTGCCGATAATGACGGCTACACGAAAACTTATCGCGTCACCTACAAAGGCGGCGAGCGATATCCGCACCTGGTGCGGGATGAGGTCCAGCCCGATTTGCTGAGTGCCATCCTGCGCCCGCTGACCGCCACACCGTCCCAGAAATAGCGGGGTTTCGGGCAATTAGAAGGCTTAAGATTGCATCTAATGTGGCAGGACCCCATCCAATCTTAGTGAGGAGCGCGTACTAAAATACAGAGGGCGCGAGGCGATTCGATGCTGATTAAGAAAGCGCAAGATCTAAAGTATTCCGACATTACGCCCAAGGGCCTTTACCTGAACCGGCGCAAGTTTCTTGCGGAAGCCGCGATAGCCGGAGGGGCGCTGATTGCCGGGCGCAGCTTGTGGAACCTGATTTCGCCCTCGCAGAGCGTGCTCGCCAACACAAAACTCAACGTGGCCAGCAAGAGCCCTTTCAGCACATCGGAAAAAGAGAATACCTACAACGATGCGACGCACTACAACAATTTTTACGAATTTGGCTCCGACAAAGGCGATCCCGCCAGGAATTCCGGGAATTTTCGCACTTCGCCCTGGAGCGTTTCCGTGGAAGGCGAAATCGACAAGCCCCGCACATTCAGCATCGACGAGATTATGAAACTGGCTCCGCTCGAGGAGAGAATTTACCGCCATCGCTGCGTGGAGCGCTGGTCCATCGTCGTGCCTTGGATCGGTTTTTCATTCAGCGCGCTCATCGACGCCGTCAAGCCAACTTCAAAAGCCAAATTTGTGGCCTTCCAAACTCTGTATGATAAACAGCAAATGCCCTGGGCTCGCGGCACCGGTATTGATTTCCCTTACCTGGAAGGTTTGCGGCTCGATGAAGCCATGAACCCTCTCACCATGCTTACCGTTGGCATGTATGGTGAAACCCTCCCGAATCCGAATGGCGCACCGGTGCGGCTGACCGTCCCCTGGAAATATGGATTCAAGAGCATCAAGTCCCTGGTGAAAATCCGCTTCGTGAAAAGCCAGCCGGAAACAGCCTGGAACAACGCTGCCCCGAACGAATACGGTTTTTATTCCAACGTTAATCCAAATCACGACCATCCACGCTGGAGCCAGGCCAAGGAGCGCCGCTTGGGTGAATTCCTGATGCGCCCGACGCTCATGTTTAACGGTTATGGCGACCAGGTCGCCAGCCTCTACAACGGAATGGACTTGAATAAATATTACTGAAGGTAGATCTTCGCGGGCCTCGAAATGAACTCAATTCTGTCCAACAAGTGGATGAAGATTCCTGTCTTCTTCCTGTGCCTGATGCCCGCCGGCCTGCTGGTTTGGGCCGGGTTTCACGATGGGCTCGGCGCCAACCCGGTTGAATTCATTCAGCACTCCACAGGCGATTGGACGCTGCGCTTTTTGATTATCACTCTCGCTGTAACCCCCGCGCGAAAACTTTTAGGGTTGCCTGCACTCATCCGCTATCGCCGCATGCTGGGCCTGTTCGCGTTTTTCTATATTTGCCTCCACTTCACCACTTACATTTGGCTGGACCAGTCCTTTGATTTGCACGGCATGTGGCTTGACGTGGCCAAGCGAAAATACATCACCGTTGGATTCCTAGGATTTGTCCTGATGATTCCCCTGGCCATCACCTCCACGCGCGGATGGATTCGCCGCCTGGGTGGAAAGCGCTGGCAGTGGTTGCACCGAGCGATTTATGTGAGCGCCATCGCCGGCGTGATCCACTATGCCTGGCTGGTCAAGTCCGACGAGCGCAAGCCTCTGCAATACGCTGTGCTTGTGAGCATCCTGCTTCTCTATCGAGTGGTCGCATGGCTCCTGAGTCGCAGACAGCCTGACACCCGCGGCGTGGCCGCCACGGAACCAACCACCGCGGAAACCGCCTGATCGCTGCAAGATATTGTCCGTTGACCGCGTAATGCACCGCAGCGGCGCTGATTGTTTGCCCTGGGGCACGAAGGGCTGCACACCTGCTTTGATGTTTTCGCTTCTGTCTTTTCTATCCACTTCGATATTCATGAGAAAATATTACCTGACGGACTTACATGCTCTTTGATTCCAAAAACGCCGGGTCCCCGATCTCCACATCGAAATCAACAGGCAAGGAAAGCCTGCTCCGCAGCGTCTTTCGCAACCCTTTGCTGTACACAACCGCGCTACTCGTGCTTGGCCTGATCTATGTGGGAGGGGTATTCCTCGTGCGCTGGCAGGAAGACCGCGACTTCGCGCGCAGGGATGAGCTGAAAAAAGCCCAGGAGCGAGCGAATGCGCAGCGCGATTTTGAATCTCTCGGCGGGAGCAATTTTGAAATACTGAATTTCTACGTCAGCCCCGCGGCCATCCGTCGTGGAGAAGTGGCTGAATTGTGTTACAGCGTTTCGAATACCAAAGCGGTGCGCCTGGACCCGCCGGCCGGCAACGTGTGGCCCTCGCTTAACCGCTGCGTGGACATATCACCCAAGAAGACCACAACCTACACTCTTACGGCTGAGGATGCCGGAGGCCACACGAAAACTTCGACGGTCACGCTTCCAGTTCAATGAATTCCCAAGCCTTCTGCGTCATTCTTGGGCTGGGGGGGCAGCCCTTGATTCTATTGATGGCCCTTCCCTCGCCTCCATCCGGCCTGCCCTCAGCGGATTGCGCGACGGAACCGCATCGCAGGCGAAGAACATCTCACGGCGCATCGTGTCGCGAGGATTTCCTCAGGCCCGAAGCCGACGCCATGTTGTGATAGAATTACGGTTTACGCAGTAGTGGGAATCCGCGCGATTTCCCCAATTACAAATGTTGTTTTATCTTGAGGACGTCCGCAAACACCGCGGCCCATCCGAGCTTTACTCCAATCGCGCAGAAGTGAAGTCCAAGATAAACGATCAGGAAGATTGCCATGGGCGAACAACCTAACGATCCTCTCGCAAAAATCAAGCAAAAGATCGAACTGGAAATCCGCGCGGTCGAATCCGAACTGGTCAACGATCTCCCCAAGGAGATTGCCAAGGCCCGGGCACACGGCGACCTTTCCGAGAATGCCGAATACAAATACGCCAAGGAGCGACAGGCATATCTGAACGCCCGCATGGGACAATTGAGAAAGCGCATGGGCGATATCTCCATGCTGAACATGAGCAACCTCTCGCGAGACAGCGCCGGATATGGCTCGCGCGTTTGGGTACTGGATACAAAGAAGTCCGTGAAAATTGAATACAAGCTTGTAACTACTGAGGAATCCGACGCCGCCAAGGGTCTGATTTCCACTACATCCCCCATCGGCAAGGCGCTTTTGGGCCGCAAAGTGGGTGACGAAGTTAAGGTACAGACCCCCACGGGCGTCAAGGAATTGGAAGTCGTCCGCCTGAAAACTATTTATGAAGAAGAGGAGTGACGCCCCGCGTGATGCGTACGCCATCCTCCGGAGATTTGGTTTGATCCCCAGCGTGACCTCCCTCCTCGCAGGCCGGGGTAGCCTGTGAAACCGTCACTGATTGTTCATGGCGGAGCTTGGACCATCCCGGACGAAGCAATCTCTGCCTGCAAAGCAGGATGCCGGCGCGCACTCGAAGCCGGATGGGAAATATTGAGGAGCGGCGGCCAGGCGGCCGACGCCGTCGAAGCCGCCATCGTTGTCCTCGAAGATGATCCCGTTTTTGACGCCGGCACCGGCGCACACTTGACCCTCGATGGCTGCGTCGAGCTCGACGCTATCCTGATGGATGGCGCAACTCTCAAGGCCGGTGCCGTTACCACGCTCCGGCGCATCAAGAATCCCATCCGCTTGGCGCGTCGCGTTATGGAACGGTGCGATCACATGATGCTGTCGGGCGAAGGTGCCGAGCGTTTCGCGGTCGAGAAGGGCCTTCCGCTATGCGATCCGCAAGATTTGATTGTCCCGCGCGAAATCGCGGCCTGGGAACAGTGCAAGCGAGATAGCCACGACAGCATGCATCACGTCCACCAGGGCGGCACCGTAGGCGCAGTGGCCTTGGACGCCGGCGGCCACATGGTTGCCGGCACTTCCACTGGCGGCACCTGCTGCAAACGGCCCGGTCGCGTGGGAGACGCACCCCTGATCGGCTGCGGCACTTATGTGGACCAGGAAGCGGGCGGCGTTTCCTGCACCGGATGGGGCGAAGCCATCATGAAAATTGTCATGGCCAAAGCCGCCGTCGATAAGTTGCGTGAACGGCCTGCGAACCCGCAAGATGTCGCCGATGCTTGCGTGCGTCTGTTGGCTTCGCGCGCAAATGGAACGGGCGGCCTGATTCTGCTGAATCGCGGCGGCGATCCCGCGGCATCCTTCAACACTCCAAACATGGCCTACGGTTTCGTCCAGCAGGATGGAACTTTCTTTGTTTCATCCTAGGGATTCAAGCAAAAACTGTTTGGGAAACTTTTTTATTGCTCGTTCTTCATTTATTTGTGAAATCCAGGACAACAAATCTTTTTTCAAACTGAGTGTCATTGTTGAACACCCACCGTTCTCCACCGGGGATCCACTTCAACAATCCCGCGGGAAACATGGGCGCCTTCTTCTCTCTTGGCCCGGTCGTGTCTTTCATCTTGTCGAGGAACACGACGAATCGCGCATGCGTTTCAGTCGATGACCATGACCGTGAGGGCTCTACTCGAATCGCGAATGCTCGCACCTCGTCCGTTTCCAGTATCGGCACCTGGGTCACACCCATCCGGTCGTTGCTCTGAGTTGGAGAAGCCTGTGCCGCGGGACTGAGTGCCGCGTCCACCGAGGGGTAATAAATCTTTGCTTCACCCTGCTGGTGCAACAGTGAAATCGTCACATTGCGAAACGGAGTGTCACCCACATTTCCGGCAACATGTGCGAACGGACCTTTGGCAAAATTTATGGTCGTATCCGGCAAATACATTTGTACTTGCGGCTTGTCCACAATGGCATTGGTCACTTGCGCGCCGCCCAGCACCACGTAAACGTAGTCGTAGTCATGCTGGTGGAGCAACGTCGATTCATGCGCAGGGACTTCTACCTCGTAGGCCCTCAAATAGGAATTCTCGAGGATCAGATGGTGGTGGTGCTCCTGCGAAATTGGCACAGGCGTCGTAACCCCGGCTTGGGGAGAAGGACTGACACGCCGGGGTCCGCAGGCGAGTGTTGCCGAAAAAGTCATCGCCAGGGTCAGTGCCAAAGCTTTGGACATTAATCTCGTTCACCCTGCTGATTGCTGGTTCCAGATTATACGCCGCCAGTACTGGGCCGCGCCTGAATCTGTCTCCAAATCCTTCGGCATCTCGATTGCCGCACCGCTCGCCATCGTGCTAGCATCCGCCAATTCAGGGGCTCGCGCCGTGCCAGGTGCGCGACGGGCGGGCGCAGGGGCTCCATCTTCAGGCCACAGGGGGGCACATGCGCGCCTATAACACGCAGTTCATCAGAAATGTCGGCATTGTCGGCCACGGCGACACCGGAAAAACGCAACTGGTGTCGTCGTTACTCCACACCGCTGGGATGACCACCCGGCACGGTAAAGTTGCGGAAGGAAACACCGTCACCGACTGGGACGAGGAAGAAATCGCGCGGAAAATCTCCATCCAATCCGCTCTGGCCTACGCCGAATGGGCGCCCACGGGCCAGCCGGAAAAAACCAAGATCAATTTCCTCGATACGCCGGGCTATAGCACCTTCATTAACGAGACGCGCGCGGTCCTGATTGCCGCCGACTGTGCCTTGATTCTGGTTGACGCCCACGCCGGCGTCCAGGTAGTCACCGAAAAAGTTTGGGATTTCTGCGCGGAATATGAACTACCGCGCGCCTTCATTGTGAATTGGATGGACCGCGAGCTGGCCAACTTTGAGCGCTCGCTGGAATCAATCCAGCAAGTTTTCGGCCGCGGCGCCATCGCCGTGCAAATGCCCATCGGCGCGGAGAAAAATTTCCGCGGCGTGGTGGACCTGATCTCCATGAAGGCCCACCTCTACGCTCCCAATGGCGATGGCAAAGCAAAAATCGAGGAGATTCCTGCAGACCTGGCGGACGCCGCCAAGGAAGCCCATGAAAAACTGGTCGAGCTGGTCGCCGAGGGCGATGACAAGCTCCTGGAAGAATTCTTCGCCGAAGGCACTTTGCCCCTTCCCGACCTGATCAAGGGTTTGCGCGGGGCCGTCCAATCGCGCCGCATCATTCCCGTCCTGGCCACCGCGGCGCTGCCCAACATGGGCAGCGAATCGCTCCTGAATTTCATCGTGGATATTTTCCCCGATCCTTCCACGAAGGGATCAGTGACCGGCTTTTCGCAGCCCGGCCGCAAAGGCGACGAAGTCGTCCGCAAGATCGCCGACAGCGAACCCGTTTCACTTTTCGTTTTCAAAACTCTTGCCGACCCGTTTGCGGGTCGCATCAGCTATTTCAAGGTGATGTCCGGAGTGCTGAAAGCGGACGCCACTTTACTCAATTACAATCGGGGCTCTTCCGAGCGCCTGCAGCACGTCCAGGTCATGCAGGGCAAGACCGCCTCCGACGTGCCGGAAATGCATGCAGGCGACATGGGCACAGTTGCCAAGTTGAAGGACACGCTCACCGGCGACACCATGGGAGACAAGTCCCATCCGATTTTTTACCCTCCCGCGCGAATTCCCGAACCCTCCATCACCTTCGCCATCGAGCCGAAAACGCGTGCCGACGAGGATCGCATCGGCCAGGCCATCCACCGCATGCTCGAGGAAGATTTAGCGCTGCGTTTTTCGCGTGACCCGCAAACCAAGGAATTCCTGCTCTCCGGGTCGGGCCAGCAACACATCGAAGTCGTGGTCGCAAAACTCCGCAAGCGCCATCACGTGGAACTAACATTGAAACCACCCAAAGTCCCCTACCTCGAAACCATCCGGGGCAAGGCCGAAGCGGAAGGCAAACATAAGAAACAAACTGGCGGTCACGGCCAATTCGCCGTCTGCCGCATACGGTTGGAGCCCCGGCCTCACGGCAGCGGATTCGAGTTTGTGGACGATGTGTTCGGGGGAGCGATTCCCAACAACTTCATTCCTTCCGTTGAAAAAGGCATCCGCGCCTCCGCTGAGCGCGGATACCTGGCGGGCTTCCCGGTAGTGGACTTTCGCGCGGTGCTGTTCGACGGCAAGTATCACGACGTGGACTCCTCGGACATGGCTTTCAAAATCGCGGGTTCACTGGCCTTTAAGGAGTGTATGAAGCAGGCCAAACCCGCGCTGCTTGAACCGATCATGAACGTGGAGATCGCCGCGCCGGAGCAGTATTCGGGCGATTTGATGGGCGACCTGAGTTCCCGCCGCGGCAGAATCAGCGGCAGCGAGATACGAGGTACGCACGTGGTGATCAAGGGGCACGTGCCGCTCTCGGAAATGTTGAACTACGCCACAGGTCTCACCTCCATGACCCAGGGCCGCGCCAGCTACAGCATGGAATTTGACCATTATGATTTCGTGCCCGGCGAGGTGGCCGAAAAAATCATCGCGCACGCCAAGGCCACCCGCACCGGGGAAGAAACCGAAGAAGAGATCTGAGCCCGCCGCGCCATTGTGCGCCGCGCCAATTTGGACGTTGTAAGTCTGGGGATTTACGAGACAATCCCTGCTGGCGCATTCATCTCTTCTGAAAAGCCGCGCCGCCGGACAGGACCTTCATGAATAAAGACCGCTCCAAGAATTGGCGCGACTCCACTCGCGCCATCCACGCCGGAGAATCACATCATGGAATCGGCGGCCCCGTCAGCACGCCCATCGTTCGCTCCTCTACCTTCACGTTTTCCAGCACGGCGGAAATGAAACGCTGGGCCGAAGGCAAGAGCAAGGCCTATATCTACACGCGCTACGGAAACCCCACGCTCACGGTTGCCGAAGACAAGCTTGCGGCGCTGGAACACGCGGAAGCTGCGGTGGTCGCCGCCAGCGGCATGGCGGCCATCTCCTCGGCCCTGCTCTCACTGCTTTCCCACGGCGATGAAATCATCGCCACACGCCAGCTCTATGGCGGCAGTTATCGCCTGATGCGCGATATCCTCCCGCGCTTCGGAATTAGAGTTCATCACGTGGAAAATGATCTCGTGGGCGTCGAGCGCCTGGTCGGCGATCGCACCCGGGTCCTGTACGTGGAGACGCCGACAAACCCCACTCTCCGCATAGTCGATCTGCGAAAAGCCCTGGCGCTGGCCCGCAAATTCAAACTGGTTTCCATGGTGGACAACACCTTCGCCTCACCCGCCTTGCAGAAACCCATTGACCTGGGCTTCGACCTCTCGGCGCACAGCACCACAAAATATCTCGGCGGCCATTCCGATTTAATCGGCGGCGGGGTGGCCGGAAAGAAATCCCTGATTGATGAAGTCCGCCACTTCATCATCGCACTGGGCGGCTCGATGGATCCCGAGGGGGCCTTCCTGTTGATCCGCGGAATGAAATCGCTCGAGCCGCGAATTCGCCGGCAATGTGCCACGGCCATCACCGTCGCTCGTTATCTTGCCAAACATCCCAAGGTTGCGCGTGTCCACTATCCCGGTCTGCCTTCTCACCCCGACCATGCCCTGGCCAAACGGCAGATGTCCGGATTCGGCGGCATGATGGCCTTTGATTTAAAAGGCGGCCTTGCAGCGGCCCGGCGTTTCTGCGACCGCACACACCTTTTCCTGATGGCTGCAAGCCTAGGCGGAGTTGAATCCCTGGCCGTTCTTCCCATCTACACCTCTCACTACAATATGAGCGCGAAGGAACTCGCCGCCGCGGGAGTCACACCCGGCACCGTCCGCGTTTCGATAGGGCTCGAGGATCCGGCCGACCTCATCGAGGACTTGCGCCAGGCCCTCGCCTAGGAAAATCAGGCCGGTGTAGAATAAGTTGTGCGCCGCATGTTTGGAATCGCGACTGCGATTGCTACCCTCGGGAGCTTTACGATTGCCGCGGGACCGGGCCACAACATACCGGCGCCTGCATTTAAATCCGCTGAGTTGGTTTCCGCATCCGACGTGCCCATCCCTTTCAACAGCGTGGCAAACGGAATTGTGCAAGTGAATGCGGTCATCGGGAAAACGGGGAAAGTGGAAGATGTGGAAGTAGTTCGCGAGCTTGCTTCCGTCACCGAAGTGACGGTCGCAGCGGTGAAGAAATGGGAGTTCACTCCGGGAACTTTGGACGGAAAACCCGCGGTCACCCGCATGGCTGTTGCAGTTGTTTTCTGCCCACCAACAGTGTCCAGCCCCAAAATTGTGCTGCAGCCTCAAGCTTCTCAACCTGGAAAAGACGCCGCCAACAATCAAGCGATCGTCCCACCCAACGTAATCTCCGCTGAATTCCCACTCAATCAAACAGTCGTCGGGGGCACGGTGGTTCTCGAAGCCGTCGTTGATCCAGAGGGAGGTCTCGAATACGCGAAAGTCGTGAAGGACTTCCCCGGACTGACCGCCGCGGCGTTGCGCTCAGTAAACGAAAAATGGAAATTCAGCCCGGCGTCGCTGAAGGGCAAGCCGGTGACCTCGCGGCTTATCATTGCATTTGCTATCCGAGCGCCCATAAACAACCCAATCTAATACCACGTCGAATCGCCGGATGGCCCCCAGTACCCTTTGTTTGGAATAAGTTATCCGGCTTCCTGATTCGCCGTTGACCGGTGCCGTATTGGCGTCCTACCATAGATAATCGGCTGACCCAACCCCGGGAAAGCCGTCTAATATTGCTGGGCGGCTCGGCTTATTCCGCAGCCTCTGGGCCGGCAAATGGCGTGATCGCGCGACTTTACAAGCCGAACGGTATTGTATTGCTTCTGGCCGGAGTCTGTTTGATATGCGCCCTGGGTTGCGACGACGCCTCGCGCGATACCGTTCAGGTCCGCCCAGCGGCGCAAATTGCTCCCGTCCAAACTCCGCGACAGCCTGATCCACAATCCGCCCGGACTCTGGCCCCACTCCCCTTTCCCGGCAATCGGTCGGCGCTGGTGATGATTGCGCCAACGCCCGTATTCAATCTGGACTTGCTTCTCAGCTACGCTCAATGGGAATTCAATGCCGGTCAGCAGGACTATCGCGCCGGCCATTTGGCCAAGGCCCGGCAGGAATTCGATTTGGCCGTCGATTCCCTGCTGGAAAGCGGGGTGGACATAAACGCTGACGCGCGGCTTCAGGCCATGTTCCAGCATATTGTGGAAACGGTGAGTACCGAGGAATTTGCGGCCTTCCGTGAAGGCGACGGTTTCTCCGAACAGAAAGCCGAGCCCGCTCCCATCGACGAAATCCCGGAGATGAGCGTTCCCGCTCCGGGCACGGCCGATCCCAAGCTGGCGGCCAACGCGGAAATTGAGCTGGCTTCCATTCGCCACGATCTCCCTCTCACCGTGAACGAATACGTTCTCACTTATCTCAATTTCTTCCGCACGCCTCGAGGACGCGCCATCGTTGAAAATGGGCTGCGCCGCGCCGGACGATACCGCCCCATGATCGAGCGTATCCTGGATGAAGAGGGCCTGCCCAGAGATCTAATCTATCTCGCGCAGGCGGAAAGCGCCTTTCAGCCGACTGCGCTTTCGCGCGCGCGTTGCGTGGGCCTCTGGCAATTCGGGGCTCCGCGCGCCCATGAATACGGCCTGCAGCGCACCTGGTGGGTGGATGAGCGCCAGGACCCGGAAAAATCCACGCGCGCCGCCGCGCATCACTTGCGGGATTTGTACAATGAGTTTGGCGACTGGTATCTGGCCATGGCCGCCTACGACACCGGCCCGGGCAATGTGCAGAAGGCCATCGAGCGCACCGGTTACGCGGATTTCTGGGAACTATACAAACGCAATGTCCTCATCAAGGAAACGCGCAACTACGTTCCGATCATTCTGGCGCTCACTCTGGTGGCCAAGGACCCCCAGCGCTACGGCGTTCAGGTCAATCCCGAGCCGTACCAGGAGACGGACAAGGTTAAGCCCGGCCAGCCCATTGATCTGCGCTTGGTCGCTGAAACCATTGATGTCGATGTGCAGACGCTCCGCACACTCAATCCCGAACTGCTGCGCATGATTACGCCCAACGATCCCGGCTACGAACTTCGCCTTCCTGCCGGCACGGCCAACCGTTTTCTATCCGAGATTGCCGACATTCCTCCGGAGAAGTGGGTGGTCTGGCGCAGGCACCGCGTTGAAGAAGGCGAAACTCTTACCGCCATCGCGCATAGCTTCCGGGTGACCCCGGCCGCCATTGCCGATGCCAATGACCTCGACCTCCACGCACCGCTCGAACCGGGGCAGAAGTTGATCATCCCCGCCACCGAAAAATCAGAGGTCGCCCTTGGCAAGCTTACCTATTACAAAGTTCGTAAGGGCGACACCATCGCCTCCGTGGCCCAGCAATATAGTGTAACCACCTCGGAAATCGCCAAATGGAATCACCTGCCGTCCGGCAAACTGGCGCGCGGGATGCGCCTGCGTGTTTATCCCGGAGGGCTTCCGCAAAAACAGTCAGAATCGGCAAAGAGTCCTAAGCCTGCGGCCGTCCCTCCTGCCGTGGTATCCACGGTTACGATTGGCCCAAGTCCCAAGGCCACCGGCGCGATCACTTACAAGGTCCAACCGGGGGAGACCCTGTGGTCCATCGCGCAGGCCTACCACACCACTGCCCAGGCCCTGCGGGACGCCAATAAATTCCTATTCACCCGGCCCCTTCAAGTGGGTGACCAGTTGACCATTCTCCCCCCTCACCCCTAGAATGCTCTGGAGTCTCGCTAAGTCTTTCATTTGCATCATCTTACAGAGACTGGCCGACTCCTCACAGAGAGATGATTTCCACCGGCAGCCATTCAATCTTTTTCCTTTTGACACACTTGCGCCCTTGACAAAGCCATTAGACTCCGATAATTAAATCCGGCGGGGATTCGCGCTGCCGCGCCTCGCAATCTATCAGGCGCAACCAGGCCGGAGGAAATCATGATGAAAATCCGCATGGATGATGATGCCGAAGACAACGAGCTGCCCCGCTTTGGAGATGACGAAGACGAGGCTGGCGGCGAGGAAATTATTGAAGAAGAAACTGAGGAGCTGATCGTCGAGGAACGGCCCGGATTCCTGGCCACTCCTCCGCCGCCTCCCAAGCCGGCCAAGCCCGCGCGCAAATCCAAGCCGGCAAAGAAAGCCGGGAAGAAAGCAAAGCCCCGGAAGAAAGCGGCTCCCAGGAAAAAAGCCAAGAAAATGAAGAAGGCCAAGAAAGCGAAAAAGGCCAGGAAGTCCGCGCGCAAGAGTTCCAAGCGCCGCCGTCGCTAAGTTCTCTTTTCATTCTGCTAGATGCCCGGGAGAAATCCCGGGCATTTTTTTTGCAGCACCCATCATTTCCAGAAGTATTCTCATCGATGAAAACTCAGAACTGTTTTTCCTCGGGAGCCATTCCGGGGCCGCCGATTCTATTCGGGATATTCCCGCTCATGTTTCAGGTTGGCGCAATTTTCGCGCAGGCTGGTCCGTTCTGTGCCGTGGTCCTTCCGTTTTAGCCCTACGGGTAAACATTCTTCACTTGCCGCTTTGGCTAACCGCCGATAGCATAGCGTGCCATGCCCAAGGCCGTGGAGCATATTCGAAGGATGCGGGGCGGAGCACAATCGCACTTGATGCGTTGCTCCGACAATTACTACTACGTGGTGAAGTTTCAGAACAACCCACAGCACACCCGCGTCCTGGCCAATGAACTGCTTGGGACCATCTTAGCCAAAAATCTCGGCCTGCCCGCGGCGCCCTTCGCCGTGGTTGAGGTGGAAGAGGAGCTGATCCGCTTGACCGAAGAGCTGGTGGTTCAAATTGGATTGACGCGCTCGCCCTGCAAACCAGGACTGCAGTTTGGCTCGCGTTATCCCGGCGACCCCGCGGAAACCTCCGCTTTCGATTTCCTGCCCGATGACGCTCTCGCCGAAGTTGAAAACCGGCAGGATTTCCTGGGGATGCTGGTGTTCGACAAATGGACCTGCAACACCAACGGGCGGCAGGCGGTTTTCTTCCGCCAGGCGGGCCGCGCCCCTCAACTGGCCCCCATGAGGGCGTTGATGATTGACAACGGCTTCTGCTTCAATGCCGGAGAATGGAATTTTCCCGATGCTCCCCTGCGCGGCCTGTATTCCCGCCAGCGCGTGTACGACTCGGTGCGTGCACTGGATTCCTTTGAGCCCTGGCTGGCGCGCCTGGAGCAACGCATCACCCTGGACGAACTCGACCAGGCCCGCCAAGCAGGTTCCGCCGGAATGGTACGACGGCGACCTGGACGCGCTGTATGCCTTGCTGGAGAGGCTCGACCGCTGCCGGGTCCGCGTACGCGAGCAGATTGAAGAAGCCAGAAAATCTTCCCGGCAGCCATTTTCAAACTGGAAGTGAGCCATGAAGGAAATGCATCCAATGGATAACCAAAACAAAAACGCAAGTGAAAATAACTTGAATCCATTCGCCTACCAGGTCATTCGCTACATCCCCAATCTGATCCGCGACGAGTGGGTCAACATCGGGATCGTGGTCCACGAGCCCGGCGCGGGCCGTTTCCGCGTGCGCCTCATCGAGGAGGAATCGGAGTTCGCGCGCCTGCGCCGCCTGCATCCGGCTGCCGACGAAACTTTGCTGCGCGGCGTCGCGCCCTTCCTGGAAGATTCTCTTTCCTCCCACCGCGGAGATCTGGCGGCCTGGGTTGCAAAACTCGACCAGAACCTATCCAACGCCGTGCAGTTCAGCCCCCAAAAGGGTTTGCTGGCCGCCGATCTTGACGCCGAACTCGATCGTTTGTATTCCAGTCATGTGGCCCCTCCGCGCCCCCGCGCCGCAACCGGCGAAACCGCGGGAAGCCGCAGCGACATTCGTTCCCGGGCAAATCAGGTCTTCCGCACCACCGGCCTGTGGCCCAAGCTTGCTCGTAGCGTCCACGTGGACGACTTCACCTATAAGGGCGATCCACTGCGCCTCGATTACTCCTACCGCCGCAACGGAACGCGCGGCTTCATCCATTCTCTGGCGCTGACTCGCGATCCGGCGCAGGCCAAAGTCCTGGCCTATACCGCCGATGCTATCCGCTCCAAAATTGAAAAAGTGGAATTCGTGGCCATCACCGAAATCGAGCCGCGACCGGAAGAAAACGACCGCCATCGCTTCATTGCCGGATTGTTCCAGGAAGAAAGAATTGAACTCGTTCCGCTTTCGCGCCTGCCGGCCTGGTCGCACCAGATACGGCCCCAGGTGCATTGAGACTCTGTCTTTTGGAAACGGGCTTTGCGCCCGGAAATCGAAAATGGCCGGCCCATCTGCAAGGCCGGCCATTCTCAATTCCAATCGAATTTTCCGTCAGGTTCGGCGCTTAGATCAGCGGCTCGCTCCAGTTTTCGAGCACGCTCTTCAGCTTGCCCATGAACTGGTGGGCGATGGCGCCATCCACCACGCGGTGGTCATAGCTCAGCGTCAGATACACCATGGAGCGAATGGCGATGGCATCCTCGATCACCACCGCCCGCTTCTGGATGGTCCCAATCCCCAGGATGGCCACATTCGGCTGGTTGATCACCGGCAGTCCCATCAGCCCGCCAAAAACTCCCGGGTTGGTGATGGCGAAGGTACTTTCCTGCACCTCTTCAGGCTTGAGCTTTTTGGTCCGGGCGCGTTCTGCCAGGTCGTTCATGGCCCGCTGCAGGCCCAAAAAGTTTTTCTCTTCCGCGTTCCGGATCACCGGCACAATCAGCCCGTTCTCCAGAGCCACCGCCACGCCGATATTGATTTCCCGGTGCAGCACCACGTTGGTCCCGTCCACCGAGGCATTTACCGTAGGAAACGCCCGCAGCGCTTCCACTGCAGCCCGCAGAAAAAAGGGCATGAAAGTCAGCTTGGCGCCGTAGTTGTTTTCAAACTCGTCTTTGGATTTCGCCCGCGCTGCCGACACCTTGCTCATGTCCGCTTCGTCAATGGAATAGACATGCGGCGACACGTGTTTGGAGGCCACCATGTGCTCGGCAATTTTCTGCCGCATGACCGACATGGGTTGAACTTCGTACTTGCCGAAGTAAATCCTCTCGCGCGGCACGGCGTTTTCCAGGGCCACGTGTGCCGCCGCGCCGGCAACTCCGGGTGCGGATGGTTTGGCCGGCGCCGAAGCAGGAGCCGCGGCGCCGCTCGCGCCGGAGGTTGCCGGTGCCGGCGGCACTCGACCCGCGGCAATGGCCGCCATGATGTCTTTCTTGCTGATCCGCCCTCCCGCGCCGGTCCCTGATTCGGCCAGCGAGTCCAGTTCGATATTGCTCTCCCGTGCCAGTCTGCGCACCAAGGGCGAGCTGTGAACGCGCCGGCCATCCCCCGGTGCCGCCGTCGGCACGCGCGCCGGGGCGGTTGCTGAAGCCGATGCGCTCGCCGCGCTGGCCCTTTCCACAGCGGGCGCTCTAGTTTCGGGTGCCCGCGGCGCCGGAGATTTCGCAGGAGTCGCCTTCACTTCCTCTTTTTTCGGCGCGCCAGCCGGAACCTGTGCCGGAGCCGCTACAGGCGCGGCAGGTGCCCCTGCCGTCGCCGACGCGCTTCCTGCGGCATCAATCACTCCTACTACGGTCTGGATGGGCACCGTCTTCCCCTCGCCGACCTTGATTTCCTTAAGCACCCCGGCCGCGGGCGCGGGAATCTCCGCGTCCACTTTGTCGGTGGAAATTTCAAAGAGCGGCTCGTCGCGCTCCACCTTGTCGCCGGGCTTCTTCAGCCACTTGGTGATGGTGCCTTCAAAAATGCTTTCGCCCATTTGGGGCATGATGACGTCAACGGCCATGTGTTTCTCCTGTCTGGGACGCAAACCTCATTTACGTTCGGTAAATATAATCTTCAACAACTAATATCGCGCCAGTTCCCGCGCCGCGGCAACCACCTTTTCGGCATTGGGCAGAAAGCGCTCCTCGAGCGGTGGCGAATACGGCACCGGAGTATCGAGCGAAGTTACGCGCAGGATCGGCCCGTCCAAATCTTCAAACGCGTCCTCGCACACAACCGCCGCGATCTCCCCCGCCACCCCGCCCGTCCGCGTGTCTTCGTGCACCACCAAAATTTTGTTGGTCTTGGCGACGCTGGCCAGAATCGTTTCCTTGTCCAGCGGCATAATCGTGCGCAGGTCAATCACTTCGCACTCGATCCCCTCGCGCGCCAGCGTCTCCGCCGCCTCGAGCGAGGTGTGCAGCGACGCCGCATAACTAATCAGAGTAAGGTCGCGTCCCTCGCGCTTCACTGCCGCCTTTCCCAGCGGCACCAGATATTCCTCCTCCGGCAGCTCTTCCTTGATCCGCCGGTACAAAAATTTGTGCTCAAAAAAAAGCACCGGGTTGTTATCGCGGATCGCCGACTTGAGCAGCCCCTTCGCGTCATACGCCGTTGCGGGATACACCACCTTCAGTCCGGGCGTGTGCGCGAAATACATCTCCGGGTTCTGCGAATGGAACGGACCGCCGTGGACACCTCCGCCCGATGGTCCGCGCACCACCATCGGTACCGGGGCGCCCCAGCGGTAATGCGACTTGGCCGCGAAATTCGTGAGCTGGTTGAAGCAGCAGGCGATGAAATCGATGAACTGCATCTCCGCCACGGGCCGCAGTCCCTGGTAGGCCATTCCCACCGCCGCGCCGATGATGGCCGTCTCGCTGATGGGCGTATCTATGATCCGCTCCCATCCGAACCGCTCCAGCAGCCCTGCGGTCACTTTGAACGCGCCGCCATACACGCCGATGTCTTCGCCAATCATCACCACGGAAGGATCGCGGTCCATCTCCTCAATCAGCGCCTGCCGAATGGCCTCCAGAAAAGTGGTTTGGGTCTTCTCACCCGCCGAGCCGTTCCCCTTTGCGGGGGCGCCTGTGTTTTTCGCCATGGTCAGACCCGCACCTTTCGCGCCGGGTTCTTCTTGCCGCTCACTTTCATTTTTTGTGCGCTCTTGGGCGAATTCTTCTTCGCCGCCGGAGGCCGCGACCCATTCCCTTGCGCCGCCCGTTCCTCCGCGGCGGCCACCACCCGAGCCTCTCCGCTGGCCATACCGCCCGCGTTCACCATTTTCCACGTCGGCTCCACGCTCGACTTCGGCGGCATCACCTCTTCCTTCGGCCGCTTCCATTGCGCTTCAATCGTGTGGCACCCGTCACAGTACACGCCCTGCGTCGCCAATTCCGGAGGGGGGAACGGTGCGCTCTCGGCAACCGCCAGGTCTTCCGTCAATTCGCGGTCAATCCGCGCCTCAATTTCCGCGCGCGTTTTCGCGTCCCACAATTTGTTTTCGTCCAGATATTTTATATAGAGCTCCAGCGGATCGCGCTTCTTCCAGTACTCAAACATTTCCCTGGGCACATATTCCGCCGGATCGTGCTGCGCGTGCCCGCGCATGCGCATGGTCTTCGATTCGATAATCACCGGCCCATCGCCCGCGCGGCACTGCTCCACGGCTTTCCGCGTAGTCTCGTACACCGCGACCACGTCGTTCCCTTCCACAATATAGCTCGCAATTCCATAGGCCTTGGCGCGGTCGGCTAAATCCCGCAACGGCACCTGCCGGCTCACGGGGGTCGAGTAGGCCCACTGGTTATTCTCGATGACCAATACAAAAGGAGCCTTCTGCACCGCCGCGAGATTCATTCCCTCGTGAAACGCGCCAGTGGAAGTTCCTCCGTCGCCAATCCAGGTCATGGCCACAATCTTCTGCCCCAAATATTTCCCGGCCATGGCCACTCCGGTCATCACCGGAATCAAATCGCCCAGCATCGAAATCGGAGACACCACGTGCCGCACTTTCAAATCGCCAAAGTGGCTGGTGCCGTCTTTCCCGAGCGTGGGCGAGGTGTACCGCGCCATGTACTGCGTCAAGATATCGCGCGGAGGATATCCACGCACCAGCAGCGCGCCGACGTTCCGGATCATGGGCGCGATCCAGTCGCCCGGCCCCAACGCATACGCCGTGCCCACCGAGGTCGCTTCCTGTCCCAGGCTGCCGTATAGCCCGCCGACCACCTTGTTCTGCTTGAATAAATTCACCAGCCGGTCTTCCAGCGACCGGTTGAGCCTCATGTAGTAGTACAGCTCCTGGAATTGTTTTCGTGTCAGCGAACTTTCCATGCGTTCCTTGTCGCCGGCGCTCCGGCCACTCTTTTGCTTGTTTTACTGCTCAGTCCTGGATGTCGCCGTTCAGTTTAACTCAATCCCCCCAAGTCTCCGTGCAACCTCTGCGTCCTCTGTGCCGGAGTTTACCCTGCCAGCCCTGAGCCCGCCGAAGGGAGCGTAGCCGAAGGGCGGTGAAGCCTCTGCTTTTGATTTTTTACGCAGAAACCGCCACTTCCGCCGCCACAAGCATCTCTTCCAACTCCGCAATCTCCATCCCGCGCATTGCGCGCCCAAAACATTCCCCCAAGTGCCGCGCCATCTGCTCCTTCACGCTCTTCATTTCCACCCGCCGCCCCAGCAACCGTTCGAGCGAAGTCGCCCGTTTATCCGCGATCCCACACGGCACAATCAAATCGAAGTACCGCAAGTCGGTCGTCACGTTATACGCCAGCCCGTGCGAAGTCACCCAGCGGCTAATATGCACTCCAATCGCGCCCAATTTTTCTTCCGACCGCGCGCCGTCCGGCTCGACCACGTCCACCCAAACACCCGTCCGTCCCTCGCGCCGCCCGGCCACAATTCCATATTCCGCCGTCACCCGAATCATGGCCTTTTCCAACTGCCGCACGTACCACCCCACATCGCGCCGAATTTCTGCCAAATTCAGAATCGGATAAGCCACCAGTTGGCCCGGCCCATGATAGGTAATGTCCCCGCCACGGTTGGTCGATTGAAATTCCACACCCATTTGCCGCAGCAGCGGCTCGGGAGCCAACAAATTCTCACGCCGCCCGTTGCGTCCGAGCGTGATCACGTGGGGATGCTCACACTGCAACAATACATCCGGCACAAGCGCCAGTTTGCGCGCACCCACAACGCGCCGTTGCAGCGCCCACGCCGCCTCATATCCAATCAACCCCAGATCAACTACTGCGCATTCTTGCAATTCAATTGCTCCGTTTTATACGTCCATCCATTAGGCCGTATCGCATTTCGTTTTGTGGTTCGCGGCATTAGCCGCGACCTTAGATGGTGAACAAGGGGGCGTTGGGCCCCTGGACCAATTTCAAACCGTTACATATTGATCTGCCACCCGCGCACCGCCGCAAACGCATCGCCCAATCCCTCCCACACTGTCGGATGCGCATGCACCATGGCCATCATGTCGTCCACGGTAGCTTCCAGTTGCAGCGCCGTCACCGCTTCCCCCAGAATTTCGGTGGCCAGCGGCCCGATGATGTGCACCCCCAAAATCTCACCATATTTTTCTTCGGCCACCACTTTAATAAATCCGTCGTGCTGTCCCAGAATCGCGGCCTTGCTGTTCCCGATAAACGGGAATTTCCCAATCTTCACGCTATAACCTGCATCCCGCGCCGCCTTTTCCGTCAGGCCCACCGACCCAATCTGCGGCTCACAATACGTAGCGCCCGGAATCCGCGTGCGGTCCAGCGGTGGCATGGAAACCTTGCCGGAAATCTTCGCCAAGGCCGTGATGCCCTCCATCGAGGCGGCGTGCGCCAGTTGCGGCATCCCCGCGACAATGTCCCCAATGGCATACAGCCCGGGTTCATCCGTCTCCATATACGGACCCACGTGAACAAATCCTCGCTCGATTCTTGCCTTCGTTTTCTCCAGTCCCACATTTTCCGTCTTCGGCGCGCGCCCGACCGCGATCAATATTTTTTCCGCCGTAATTTTCTGCGTCTTTCCCTCTGAATCGGTGTAGGTCACCGTCGCGCCCTTGGCATCCGTCGCCACTCCTTGCACCTTCGCTCCCGTCTGAATCTGTATTCCTTTTTTCCGGAATGCTTTGTCCAGTGCCGCGGAAATCTCTTCGTCTTCCACCGGCACAACCCGCGGCAGCATTTCCAGAATTGTCACCTCGGTCCCAAAGGCGCGAAACATGGACGCGAATTCCACTCCCACCGCCCCC
>Ga0209415_10001744_pt1 | contig 41252 bp, 41 predicted proteins | sample PeaSoiSIISIP2007_FD_187696 | JGI IMG/M metagenome (GOLD analysis project Ga0209415, IMG submission 187696) | Peat soil microbial communities from Weissenstadt, Germany - SII-SIP-2007 (SPAdes) (version 2) | ecosystem: Environmental > Terrestrial > Soil > Wetlands > Peat | place: Germany...
CGCGACGCCTGGCGCGACGCCTGGCGCGACGCCTGGCGCGACGCCTGCCGCGGCGGCAGCCGCCTCCAAGGCGTCGAGCGCACGGTCGGCCCGGATCGCCTGACGCTCCTCGTAGCGCATCCACTGGAAGACGATGATCCCCATGGCGACCATCGTCGTCAGCTCGCCGACGATCCAGAGGATCGAACCCCCCTGGTGGGTGTCGGCCACGGTGTGGAAATGGGGGGCTATGGAGTCGGTCGCTCCGGTGAGGGCGATACCGAGGAGAGCCGTGACCGGGATGCCGATGGCGAGGATGCCGAGCTTGGCCGGGTAGGTGACACGCCAGCGCGATGGGTCGACGCCCACCACGATCCACCAGAACAGGCACCCCGACACGAGGAAGTGCAGGTGGGTCAAGTCGTGGACGAGCGGGTGCTCGAGAGAGAAGTTGTAGAAGGGCGTCAAGAAGTAGACGACCATGGTGCCGTACGACATCGGCACCACGAAGGCGGGACTGGTCACGAGCTCGACCACCGGCAGGTGCAGGATCTTGAGGAGCTTCTCCTGGGTCGGGCGATCCGAGGCCTGGAGGGCGAGGGTCATGGGAGCACCCAAGGCGTAGAGGATGGGGGCGAAGTTCATGAGGAGGAGGTGCTGGACCACGTGGACCTCGAACACCTCGTCGTCGTAAGCGGCCAGACCCGACTGCACCGCCACGATCACCAGCAGCGTGGCGCCCAGGAACGAGGCGGTCCGCCAATGCGACCAGTGCCGTCCCCGCTTGGCCAGGCGCCGCACCGACACCAGGTACCACCCCGCCAACACCAGCTCGATCGCCAGCGCAACGAAGCTGAGAGGATCGGTCTGCCACCCGAGCAGCAGGGTGTGGAGCCGGACCGGGGGTGAGATGACGTCGGCCGGGATCATGACTTCCCCCGGAAACCTGCGGGCACGATGGGTCGGCCGGCGACCTCGACGGTGAACATCCGCCGACGACGGTAGCCCGCCGCCCCGCGGACACGCACATCACGGCGGCGTCCCACGGCACCGGCCCCACCCGACTCCGGGCGACCCGGGCGAGAGCCGTTGGACGGCTAGGTGCGGTAGGCCTCCACGCACTCGACCCCTCCGTCGCCCACGGTGGCGGCGTGCTCCACGCCGGACCGGAGCTCCAGCCGGTCCCCCGGGGAGAGGGCGACGTCACCGCTGTCGGTGTGGAACACGATGGTGCCCCGGACGCAGATCAACACCTTGTGATACCCGTGCGAGTGGCGAGCGTAGGCGTGACCCGCGACGTTCGCCCAGGCGTGCGGTGTCAACCCGTCGGCCCGAAGCATGGCGTCGATCTCGTCGTGGCGTGGCACCGGACCCTGGCAGTGGTGCACCTCGACCGCCGAGGGCTCCGGGAGGGGCGCAGTGCCCGGTGCAGTGCCCGGTGCGGGGGCGGGGGCGGGGGCGGGGGCGCCAGGTGCGCGGTGCACGGGCCCGGGACCTCAGGCCCGCAGTCGGGCGCCGTGCGCCTGCTCGACGGCGGCGATGCACCGTTCGCGCAGCGCGGCCACGTCGGCGTCGGTGAGGGTCCGATCGGGGGCACAGAACCGCAACCGGTAGGCCAGGCTCCGGGAACCGGCCACCGTCCCGACCCCCCGGTACACGTCGAACAGCACCACGGACTCGAGCAACCCGCCACCGGCGGCCCGTAGGGTCGCCTCGACGGCGGCGGCCGGCACGGACTCGTCCACCAGGAACGCCAGGTCCACGTCGCTGGACGGAAACCGGCTCACGGGGGTGAGTAACGGGCTGTGGCGACGGGCCTCCGACAGCACGGCTTCGAGGTCGACCTCGAGCCATCCCACCCGACGACGCTCGGCGTCGAGACCGAATGCCTCCACCACGGCCGGGTCGACCTCGCCCAGCACGCCCACAACCCGGGCATGATCGTCCTCGGTCGTCATCACCAGGTGGGCCGAACGCGTCGGGTGCAGGCCCCCGGGGAGGCGCCCGGTCTCGGGGAATCCCTCCACGGTCGCGCCGTCGGGATCGGCTCCACCGGCGTCAGCCGCCACCACCTCGATGCCCTCGAGGCCGAGGGCGTCGGTCAGGACCCGCCACGCCGCCGCGGCCTGTCGGGCGTCGTCCCCCTCCCCCGCCAGCGCCACCCCCAGGACCTCGCGCTCGTCGATGACCGTGACGCTCCGTTGCGCGATCGCACGAGCGACGCGGTCAGGATCCGGCGGGGGAAAGACGTGGCCGACCTCGAACAAGCGCACGTCGAGGTTGCGGCGATCGGCGTTGAACGCCAGGGCCCGGAGCATCCCGGGGAGCAGGCTGCGGCGCAGCTCCCTCTCGTCGGGGGTGAGGGGATTGGCCACGACGACGCCCGCGCCCAGACGAGCGCGGCCGTGGTCGTCGGGGGCCAGCAGCGAAGGGGTCCAGGCCTCGTGGGCACCGAGGCCGGCCACGAGGCGGCGCACCAGCCGTCGCTCGCGCTGGTACGGGGTCAACCGGCCCACCTGGGGCGCGAAAGGGCGGCGCCGTGCCAGCCGGGCATAGCCGTGATGGCGGGCGATCTCTTCGACCACGTCGATCTCGCGTTCGGTGTCGGGACGGAACGTCGGTACGGTCACGTCCAGCACCCCGGGGGCGGTGCGCTCGGTGGAGAACCCGATGGGAGCGAGGTAGTCAGTGATCTGCCCGTCGTCGAGCGTGCTCCCGAGGACGGCGTTCACGCGCTCGGTCCGCACCCTGACGTGCGTCGACGTCGGCACCGGACCACGCACGTCGACCACACCCGATGCGACCCGGTACCGCTCTCCCGCCGTGGCACCGAGGAGCTCGCACAAGCGCAGTGCGGCCCGGTCGATCCCCTCGGGGTCACACCCGCGCTCGAAGCGGGCCGAAGCCTCGGAGCGCAGCGTGAGGCGCTTCGACGTCCGGGCAATGGCCATCGGCGCGAAGTACGCCGCCTCGAGCAGGACGCGGCTCGTCCCGGCCGAGATCTCGCTGCTCTCCCCGCCCATGATGCCGCCGATCCCGATCGGGTTGTCCTCGGTGTCACAGATGAGGCAGTCGCGCCGGTCGTCGCCCAGCCCCACCGACCGCTCGCCCATGCGGCGCTCCACCCCGTCGAGGGTGGTCACCGGCTCGGCCGGACGGGCGGCACGGACGCGCAACCCCCGCCCCGGCACGCGGTCGAGATCGTACGGATGGGTGGGCTGCCCGAGATCGAGCATCACGTAATTCGAGGCGTCGACCACGTTGTTGATGGGGCGCATGCCCGCCAGCGTCAGCCGGCGCGCCATCCAGGCCGGCGACGGACCGACCTGCACGTCGAGCAGGACCCTGGCCGTGAACCGCGGGCACAGGTCGGGATCGAGGACCTCCACCGACGCCAGCTCGGCCACCGGCGTCTCGGCCGGGGGCAGGGCGGCCCCGGGCTCGGGCAGCGAGAAAGGGAGGTGCAGCGAGGCGGCCAGGTCACGCGCCACGCCGGCCACGCACCAGGCGTCGGGACGGTTCGCCTCCACGGCGATGTCGAACACCACGTCGGGTCCGACGGCCAGGGCCTCGACCAGCGGGCGCCCCGGCGTGAAGCCGTCGGTCGACGCTCCGGGGGCCGTCTCCGGAGCCCCCGCCGAACCCGGGGTGGTCGGGGCGCCGGCCAGCACGAGGATCCCCTCGTGGTCCTCGGACAGGCCGAGCTCACGACCGGAGCACAGCATCCCGTTGGAGACGACGCCCTTCATCGTGCGTCGGGTGATCTCGAACCCGCCGGGCAAGGTCGAGCCCACCGGGGCGAAGGGGACCACGTCCCCCGCCGCGAAGTTCCACGCCCCGCACACCACCTCCACCGGCTCGCCCCCGGGATCGACGACGACCCGCCGGATCCGGTCGGCCCCGGGGATCGAGGAGATCTCGACGACGCGCGCCAGCACCACGTCGTCCAGGCTCTCCCCGACTCGCTGGACCTCCTCCACCACGAGGCCGAGCTCGTCGAGCGCGTTGGCCAGATCGGCCGGATCACCCTCGAACGGGGCGAAGTCACAGAGCCACGACAACGGGACGCGCACGACCGCCTCAGATCTGCCGCAGGATGCGCACGTCGTTCTCGAGCAGGACGCGCATGTCGGGTATCTCGTGGCGCATCTGGGCGCAACGGTCGATGCCGAAGCCGAAGGCGAAGCCCGTCCACTCCTCGGGATCGAGCCCGACCGCGCTGAACACGGCCGGGTCCACCATGCCGCAGCCGCCGAGCTCGACCCAACCCGTCTGCGAGCACGTGCGGCACCCCGACCCCTTGCAGATGGTGCACGTGATCTCGAACTCGGCCGAGGGCTCGGTGAACGGGAAGTAGGAGGGCCGGAGCCGGGCGTGGATGTCGGAGCCGAAGTACGCCGAGGTGAAGGTCTCGATCGTCCCCGCCAGGTCGGCGAAGCTGATCCCGTGGTCCACGACCAACCCCTCGACCTGGTGGAAGGTGGGGATGTGGCGGGCGTCGGGCGTGTCGCGCCGGAAGCACTTGCCGGGCATGACGGCGTAGATGGGAGGCCCCTGGCTCTGCATCAGACGGATCTGCACGGGCGAGGTGTGGGTCCGCAACAGCACCGTCTCCGGCTCTCCCAGCTCCAGGTAGAGCGTGTCCCACATCCCCCGTGCGGGGTGGGCCGGCGGCATGTGCAGCGCCTCGAAGTTGTACCAGTCGGTCTCGGCTTCGGGTCCCTCGGCAACGACGAAGCCCATGCCCGTGAACACGTCCTCGAGCTCGTCGCGTGTCCGCTCCACGAGGTGGAGGCGTCCGGACACGGGCGGGGCGACGACCTCGGTCAGGTCGAGCCGCTCCGCGTGCAGACGGGCGGCGCGCTCGCTCGACTCGAGCTCCCGGCGCCGGGCGGCCACGAGCTCCTCGATGCGGCGCTGGGCGTCGTTCAGCCGCCGACCGGCCTCGGGGCGGGCCCCGGGGTCCAGGGTGGCGAGCGCCTGACGGGCTCCCGCCAGCGCGGACCGCTTTCCCAGCAGCTCGGCCCGGACGTCGTCGAGGTCGGCCACGGTGTCGACGGTGGCCACGCGCCGCTCCGCCGATGCCACCACCGCTTCGGGGTCGAGCTCGGCACGACCGTGCCCCGTCGCCGACGAGGTCATCGGGCCTCCTCCATGGCGTGCAGGTTAGAGCGCCGGCGTGCCACCTCGAAGCACAGCACGGCGGCCGCCGTCGACACGTTGAGCGACTCGGCCCCTCCGCTCATGGGGATGGTCACCCGGGCGTCGATACGGTCGTCGAGCTGCGCCGGCAACCCGTTGGCCTCGTTGCCGAGGACGAGGGCGAGCGGTGCGGTGAGATCGGCGGTGGTGTAGGGCGTCCCACCGTGCGAGACGGCCGCCACCCGTGCCAGCCCCGCCCGGCCGAGCCGGTCGAGGACCTCGGCGCCGTCCCCCGCCACCACCACCGGCAGGTGCAGCACCGACCCGGCGGCGGCCCGCACCGTCTTCGGGTTGAAGGGATCGGCCGTGCCCTCGCAGCACACCACCGCGTCGGCACCGGCGGCGTCGGCCACCCGGATGACCGCACCGGCATTGCCCGGATCACGTACCGCCGCGCACACCACGACGAAGGTGGCGTTCCCCAGCTCGTCGAGGGTGGCCGACGGCATCCCCACCAGGGCCAGCACGGGTTGGGGCGTGACCGTGTCGGAGACCCGGTCGAGCACGCCCGGTGCCAGGTCGAACAGGCGCGCACCCCGGTCGTGGGCCTCGGCCAGGACTCCGGCGACGGCCGGGTCCGATCGGGCCGCGCCGTCGACGAACACGGCCTCGAGCGGCGCGCCGGATCCGAGAGCGGCCTGGAGCAGCTTCACCCCCTCGACCACGAAGACCCTCTCGCCGTAGCGGACGCTGCGGCGGCGCAGCAGACGGCGCAGGCGCTGGACCCGCTGGTGCGAGAAGGAGAGCGCGCCGGTGCTCAGGACGCCTGCCCGGCCTCCACGGCCACGGCGCCCGCCTCGGCCAGCGCCGCGTTCGCCACCGCCACCAGCCGGGCGAACGCTGCTGGATCCCTGACGGCCAGATCGGCCAGGACCTTGCGGTCGACGTCGACCTCGGCGTGGCGGAGACCGGCGATCAGCCGGCTGTAGCTGATGCCGTTGATGCGTGCCGCGGCGTTGATGCGCTGGATCCACAGCCGACGGAAGTCACCCTTGCGGGCCCGGCGGTCGCGGTAGGCGTACTGCAGGGAGTGCATGACCGCCTCGTTGGCGGCGCGGAAGGTCCGGCTGCGGTTGCCGTAGTAGCCCTCTGCCCGCTCGAGGACGGCGCGGCGGTGCTTCTTGCCGTTGACGGCCCGCTTCACCCTGGCCATGACGAGCTCCTTTCGTGGACGACAACGTTCTCTGCGGCGGCCGCGGGTGCCGGCGCATACGGGGCCACCGGCCCCGGGGATGCGGGTCAGCGACCGAGCAGGCGCCTGACCTCGCGGCGGTCGGCCTGTGCGACCTCCACCTCGCGCCCGAGCCGGCGCGTGCGAGTGCTGGATTTCTTCTCGAGCAGATGGGACCGGTTGGCCTGGCCCCGGCGCAACCGGCCCGTCCCCGTGATCTTGAAGCGCTTGGCGGCGCCCCGGTCGGTCTTCATCTTCGGCATCTCAACGTCCTTCCTAGCCCGCCGGCGCCGGTGCGCCGGGGGTCCCGTTCGCACCGGGCGAACCGCCGTTGGCGTCCGCCGGCCCGGGTGCCCCTGTCGGGACCGTCCCTCCGCCCGGGTCGTCCTCGTGCTCGTGCTGGGCCCGGGCCGCGGCCGCCTGCTTGGCCCGCTTGTCCGGTGCCAGCACCATCACCATGTTGCGACCGTCGAGCCTCGGTTCCGACTCCACCCGGGCCGCCCCGTCGACGTGCTCAGCCACGCGATCGAGGATCTTCTTGCCCAGCTCGGGGTGGAACACCTCCCGGCCCCGGAACATGATCGTGACCTTGACCTTGTGCCCTTCGTTCAGGAACTTGAGCACCTGCCGGGTCTTGGTGTCGAAGTCGCCGGGCCCGATCTTGGGCCGGTACTTCATCTCCTTGATCCCGACACTGGTCGTCCTGCGCCTGGACTCCTTGGCCTTCTGCGCCTCGTCGAACTTGAACTTGCCGTAGTCCATGATGCGGCACACCGGTGGATTTGCCAGTGGCGCCACTTCGACAAGGTCCAGATCGAGCTGGCGGGCGATGGTCAGCGCCTCGGGCAGGGGCCGTATCCCGAGCTGTTGGCCCTCCGGGTCCACCAGGCGCACGTCCCGTGCGCGGATGCGATCGTTGATCCTGGGCTCGTTGGTCGTCGTCGGTGTGGCGATGCGACATCACTCCCGTCGTTGCTGGGCCCCGGGTCTCCCCAGAGGCCATCGTCGGAAGCGCGGACGCTACCCTCGGTGTCCACCTGACGGACAACCGTTCGACCCGACGCACCATGACCGGTGGCGGGTGGGGGTGCACCGGTGGGCGACCCCGCTTTCCTTGTTGGCTCGAGGGCCTACGCTACCAGGGTGAGCAGCCTCTGGACACCCGAAGGTGAGCACCGCGTCGGCAATCCCGGCGATGCGCCGCCGGGCGGCGCGCCCTCGGCACCCTCTCACCGGCCGCCCCGTCCGGCACCCGGGACGCCCGCTGCGGCCGGCGGTGGCCGCCTGGCGCCGGGCGAGGCGGGCGCAGACCCCGACGACCTCGGCCCCGAGGAGCAGGCCGAGCTGGCGAACCGCCTCGACGAGCTGCGCCGGCAACTCCTCGAGACCCCGGCCGACGTCGTGGTGGCCAACCACGCCTACGGCCTGTTCGAACTGGCTGCCATCCACCTCTCGGAGCGGCCGCCTCACCTGGACCAGGCACGGCTGGCCGTCGACGCCATGGGCCTGCTGGTGGAGGGCCTGGCCGGCAGGTTGGGGCAGGCCGAGGACCCGCTGCGCGACGCCTTGACCCAGATCCGGCTGGCCTTCGTCCAGATCGGCGGGGGCGACGGCAGCGGCGGCACCAGTGGGAACGTCGGCGGCCACGGCACCGGGGACGCCGGCGGCCACGACGGCGGAGCCGGCCCCACGTAGGCGGAACACCCTGGCCGCGGTCAGGCGCGGGGCGGCCCGCCCGACGTCAGGCCGTCGAGAGCGGGGTCAGGGCACGGGCCTCGTAGCGCCCGGCGTGCCCCGGGACCACGGCGAAGGCCACACGTGCACCCACCGCCACGGAACGGGACCCGTCGGCGACCGCCGTGCAGTGGAACCGGTAGCGACGACCGTCGTCGCCCTGCACCCACCCGAGCCCGCGCCGGTCGTCGAACTCGGCCACCACGCCGGTCACCGGTGCCCGGGGCCCGCCTCGGGCGCGCACGTGCCGCCGACCCCTCAGTGCACGATCTTCGACAGCGGGAGCTCGATGATGTCGGTCGCCCCCCGGTCCTTGAGCGCGGGGATCAACACGTTCACCTGTGACTTGGGCACGACCGTCTCGACGGCGAAGCCTCCCCCGCCAGAAAGCTCCGACACCGTCGGTGCCTTCAGCGCCGGGAGCACCGACACGACGCTGTCGAGCTGGTCGGCACCGACGTTGAGCTTGAGGAGGACCTTTCCCCGGGCCTCGAGCGAGCCCTGCAGCAGCGTCATCAGATGGTCCATGGCCAGCCGCTTGACGGGATCGGCGGCCGAGGCCGGATGGGCGATGAGCTCGGTGCGCGACACGAGCAGGGTCTCGACGATCCGCAGACCGGCCGCGGCCAGGGCCCGTCCCGTCTCGGTGATCTCGACCACGGCGTCGGCGATGTCGGGCACCTTGGCCTCGGTGGCGCCGTACGACAGGCGGATGTCGGCGTGCACGCCCTGCTTCTCGAGGACCCGCCGCGTGAGCTCGGGGTACTCGGTCGAGACACGGGCGCCGGGCGGCAGGTCGGTGAGATGGCGGACGGAAGAGTCGTTGGCCACGGCCAAGACCACCCTGATCGGGTTGGTCGTGTTCTTGGAGTACGCCAGCTCGCCCAGCGACACGACCTCCGCGCCCGTCTCCTCGATCCAGTCGCGTCCCGTGATGCCCAGGTCGAAGTTGCCGTCGGCCACGTACCGGGGGATCTCCTGGGGCCGCAGGATGCGGACCTCGTCCACCCGGGGGTCGTCGATGGTGGCCCGGTAGTCGACGTCGGAGCGCCGCACCACGCCGAGGTCGGCGGCGGCGAAGAGCTCGAGCGTCGCCTTTTCGAGCGACCCCTTGGGCAGTACCAGTCGCAGCATCGCGCTCCCCCGGGCCTCAGGACGCCGGATCCGGCCGCGGCGCCGGGGCGGGCAGGGCACCGAGGAGGTCCACCATCTCCAGTGCCGTCACCGCCGCCTCGTAGCCCTTGTTGTCCTGTCCCGGGCCCGAGCGGACCAACGCCTGCTCCACGGTGTCGGTGGTGAGCACGCCGAAGACGACGGGGACACCGGTGTCGAGTGCCGCCCGCTGCAACCCGGCCGCGCACTGCCCCGCCACGAAGTCGAAGTGGGCGGTGTCGCCCCGGATGACCGCCCCCAATGCCACCACGGCGTCGTTCCCGGCGGCCGCCATACGCCGCGCCACCACCGGCAGCTCGAAGGCGCCCGGCACCCAGGCCACGCTGACCGAGGCGGGCTTCACGCCGTTGGCGTCCAATCCGGCCAGGACGCCTGCGAGCAGGCGCTCGGTGATGCCACCGTTGAACTTGGCACACACCACCGCCACCTTGATCGAGCCCCCGCCCCCGGGCGCGACCGATCCGGCGTACGACGCCCCGACCCGGGCGGCGTTCTCCTCGACGACGCCGGGGCGCAGGGCGGTGGCGTCAGAGGACGTCATCGAGCCCGTCCAGGATGTGGCCGAGGCGCTCGCGCTTGGTCCGGAGATATTCGATGTTCTCCGGGTTCGAGTGCACGGTGAGCGGGACGCGGTCGACGATGTCGAGGCCGAAACCCTCGAGCCCCCCGTACTTCATGGGGTTGTTGGTCATGAGGCGCATGGTCGTGACGCCGAGGTCGACGAGGATCTGCGCCCCGATCCCGTACTCGCGGTTGTCCACGGGCAGGCCCAGCTCGAGGTTGGCGTCCACCGTGTCGTGACCCCGCTCCTGGAGGTTGTAGGCGCGAAGCTTGTGGGCGATGCCGATGCCACGTCCCTCGTGGCCGCGCAGGTAGACGATCACGCCGGTCCCTTCCTCGGCGATGAGTCGGACGGCCTCGGCCAGCTGCGGTCCGCAGTCGCAGCGCAACGACCCGAAGACGTCGCCGGTGAGGCACTCCGAGTGGACCCGTACGAGCACGTCGCGTTGGCCCCGCAGGTCCCCCTTCACCACGGCCAAGTGGTGCTCTCCGTCGATGTCCGACTCGTAGACGTAGCCGGCGAAGTCGCCGAACTCGGTTGGGATGCGGGCCGGGCCGGCGATGCACGACACCAGCTTGTCCTTGCGCCGGCGGTAGCGGACGAGGCCGGCGATGGAGATCACGATGAGCCCGTGCCGCTCGGCGAACCGCTCGATCTCGGGCAGGCGGGCCATGTGGGTCTTGTCCTCGGTGACGAGCTCGCACAGGACCCCCGCCGGGTACATGCCGGCGGCGGTGACGAGGTCGATGGTGGCCTCGGTGTGTCCGGCCCGTTTGAGCACGCCACCCTTGCGGTAACGCAGGGGGAAGATGTGCCCCGGACGGTTGAGCTCGCCCGGACGGGTGTGGGGGTCGATGAGGGCGTGGATCGTCGAGGCGCGGTCCTCGGCGGAGATCCCCGTCGTCGTCCCGTTGCGGTAGTCCACGCTGACCGTGAACGCCGTGCGTTGGGACTCGGTGTTGTCGCGCACCATGAGCGGCAGCTCGAGCTCGTCCGCCCGTTCGGGCAGCAGCGGGACACAGATGACGCCCGAGGTGTGGGCCAGGAAAAAGGCGATCTTCTCCGGGGTGGCGGCTTCGGCCGCCATGATCAGGTCCCCTTCGTTCTCGCGGTCCTCGTCGTCGACGACCACCACGATCTCCCCGCGCGAGAGCGCCTCGATGGCGTCCTCGATCCGACCGAAGGCCATCAGGCCGCCTCCCCCGCCGACGGGTCCGGCCGGCCCGGAGCCAGCTCCACGCGTACGTCCTCCCCGAGCTGGGCGACCGATACCACCCGCCCCCGCCACAGATCGGCGACGGTGGCGGCGCCGCGACCGCGGAACATGGGCACGCCGTCGTCGCCCCCGGTCAGGGCGGGAGCGAAGTAGAACACGTAGCGGTCCACCAACCCGGCGGCGTGGAAGGCGTGGGCCACGCCCGCCCCTCCCTCCACGAGCAGTTGCAGCACGCCCTTCGCCCCCAGCTGGTCGAGGACCTCGCCGGGATCCCCCGACAGCTGCAGGGCGGGAAGCACGCGGGCCCCCGGGGGAGCCTGGCCGAGCACCACCCGCAGCGGTTGACGGTCGGGCTCGGACGGGGGGCGGACGGTGAGCTCGGGGTCGTCGCTGCGCACCGTGCCCGCCCCGACCACGACGGCGTCCGACGAGTCGCGCAGCCGGTGGACATCGGCCCTGGCCTCGGCGCCGGTCAGCCAGCGCGACGTACCGTCGGGGGCGGCGATACGGCCGTCGAGGGTGGCGGCCAGCTTGAGCACGACCCACGGCCGCCCCGTCCGGCGGTGCTTCAGATACGGGGCGAGCAGCTCCTGGGCCTCGTCGGCACCCACGCCCACGTCGACGGGGATGCCGTGGCGGCGCAGCTCGGCGACGCCTCGTCCCGACACCTGGGGATCGGGGTCGACGAGCGCCACCACCACCCGCGCCACACCCGCGGCGACCACCGCCCCGGTGCACGGCGGGGTCCGTCCGTGGTGGGCACAGGGCTCGAGCGACACGTACAGGGTGGCACCCCGGGAGCGCTCCCCCGCGGCGCGGAGGGCCGCCACCTCGGCGTGGGGGCCGCCGGGCGGGGCCGTGGCACCTTCGAACACGGCGCCGTCGGGAGCGACCACGACGGCACCCACCCAGGGATTGGGGGCGGTCCGGGATCGGACCGAGGCCGCCACCGCGAGCGCCCGGCGCATGGCGGAGAGGTCCTCGTCCTGCTCGTCCGCCGGAGACGGCCCGCTCGACGCCGATGTCATGGGATCACGAGTCTAGTTGCCCCCCGGGCAGGCCTTTCTCGCCGGCGAGCCTGATGCGGCGCACCGCCTCCCAGGGGTGCTCGTCGCCGAACACCGCCGACCCGGCCACGAGCACCCGGGCCCCGGCCCGCACCACCAGGGCCGCCGTGGCCTCGTCGATGCCGCCGTCCACCTCGAGCGCGGCCTCGAGCCCCTGCCCGTCGAGCGCGGCCCGGGTCCGGGCGATCTTGGGGAGCACGTCCTCGATGAACGACTGACCCCCGAACCCGGGGTGCACGGTCATGCACAGGACCAGATCGGCCTCGGCCAGGTAGGGCTCGATGGCCTCGAAGGGGGTCTCCGGGTTGAGCGCCACCCCGGCCCGCAGCCCCAAGGCCCGCGCCTCGGCCAGCAGGGCCGAGGTGTCGCCCACCTCGACGTGCACGGTGCACCCGTCGGCGCCGGCATGGCGGAACGACTCCAGGAAGTCCCCCGGGTTGGTCATCATGAGGTGGCAGTCGAAGAAGAGCCCGGAGTGGCGCCGCAGCGACTCCACCACCGGGGGCCCGATCGTCAGGTTGGGCACGAAGTGACCGTCCATGACGTCCACGTGCAACCAGTCCGACTCGGCGGCCACCTCGCCGACGGCCTCGGCCAGGTTCCCGAAGTCAGCCGACAACACCGACGGCGCCATCCGCAGCATCGTGGGCGAGCCTACCGGTCCGCCTCCTCGTCCCCGAGCCGCGTGGCGGTGCCGCGGCGCAGTCCACGGCGCCACTCGGCGGCGCGGAGGGGTGTCCGGCCGGCCGGCTGCACCACCACGAGCTCGAGCACGCCCTCGCCGGTGCGGACCTCCGTCCCCGCCAGCTCCCCGGGCGCGTCGGCCCCGGGCGGGGAGCGGTCGGGGTGGGCCACGGCGTCGAGCACGAGGAGCCGCCGCCCCCCGACGGTGGTCCACGCCCGGTCGAGGCGGACCACCCGTTCGAGGTCGACCGCGGGCCGGGTCCAGTCGAGGCGCAGCTCGTCGATGCGCACCTTGTCGGCGTAGGTGGGCTCACCCCGCTGGGGCTCGCCCGGGCCCATGGCGTCGACGCCGTGGGCGAGGGCCTCGACGAGGAGCTCCGCCCCCGCCACCGCCAGCCGGTCCCGCAACGGGGACACGTGCTCGCCCTCGCCCACCCGCAGGGCGACCGACGACACCACCGGCCCCGTGTCGAGGCCCTCCTCCAGCCGCATGAGACACACCCCCGTGTCGCTGTCGCCGGCCAACACGGCACGCTCGACGGGCGCCGCCCCACGCCATCGCGGCAGGAGCGAGAAGTGCACGTTCACCATGGGGAGGGCGTCGAGCACGGACCGGGGGACGATGCGTCCGTAGGCCACGACGACGCCCAGCTCGGCGCCGACCCCGGTCACGTCGTCCAAGCGGTCGGTGACGGGAAGGCCCAGGTCGACAGCGGCCTGTTTCACCGCGCTCGGGGACCGCCCGGTGCCACGACCACGGCGGGCGTCGGCCCGGCTCACCACCATCGCCACGTCGTGGTCGGCGTCCACGAGCGCCCGTAGCGCGGCCACGGCGGCGGGAGGCGATCCCAGGAAGGCCAGTCGCGCCACCGGGAGAAGGCGCCGGCTAGAGCTCGGGGTGCCCCGCCGGCCCCTTGCCGGCGGAGGCCCGCCGGCGGGCGTCGGAGTCGGCGTCGGGAAGGCCCAGGGCCCGCCCCCGCAGGATGCGCTTGGCCTCCTTGCGCTGGTCTTCGTCCAGGTGCTCGACGAGCAGCACGCCGTCGAGGTGGTCGACCTCGTGCTGGAAAAGCCGGGCGGCGAACTCGTCGGCGTCGATCGAGATCTCGTTGCCGTCGAGGTCGTAGCCCGTGAGGTGGACCTCCTTCGGACGCACGATGGGCCACGACAACCCGGGCACCGACAAGCACCCCTCGTCGTAGGTCCACTCGCCACGGACCTCGGTGAGCACCGGGTTCACGATGGCACGTGGGCCCAACCCGTCGTTGGCGTCGAACACGAACATCCGCTTCTGCACACCCACCTGCGGCGCCGCCAGGCCTACACCGGGCGCCTCGTACATGGTCTGCACCATGTCGTCGGCCAGCTGCTTGAGCTGCCCGTCCACGGCGTCGACCTCGGGCGCACGCTGACGCAGCACGGGGTCGCCGTACATTCGGATGGAGTACTGCGGCACGCCCACCATGGTACCGGCGAGGGCGCCGGGCCCGGATCCCGCCGTCCCAGCGGGCCCGGTGTCACGGATGCATCGTGTCAGGCGCGCACCGGGTCCACCTCGACCCGGAGGCGCCCGGTCGGCCGGGGCACCGACGCCAGGAGTTCGCACAGCGCGGCGTGGTCAGGCGCACGCACCGACCAGGTGCCGTCGGCCGGGCCGGTCACCTGCACACCCGGCGGGGCGGCCGCCCGCAGGGCGGTGCCGTAGGCGTCCGCGGCCGCACCCGACACCACGGCCAGCGCGCTGCACGGGGGGAGGTCGAGCGCCGTGCGCAGTTCCATTTCGGCGCCCGCCAGCACCCCCGGGTCGGCCGCCACGGCCGCTTCCAGGACCGGGTGGCGCGGCTGGCGGGTCTGGACCACCACCCGGCCGGAGGCCCGCTCGCCGGCCCGGCCACCGGCCGCACCGGCCACGAGCCGGGCGGCCCGGGCCAGCAGGCCCAGGGCCTGCTCGCCGGCCCGGAAGCGAGGTGCCAGCAGCTCGGCATCGAACTCGAGGAAGACGACGACGTCGGCGGGCCCGGCCCGGTGCAGCGCCGCCTCCGTCCCGACCACGAGGGCGGCGCGTCGGACCGCATCGTCGTCCTGACCCGGACGTGGCGGTCCCCACACCTCGGCCACGGGAACTCCCGCCAGGGCCTGGAGGTCCTCGGCCAGGCGCGTGACACCGAGGCGCAGCGCCCGGACCCGGGTCGCACCGCAACGCGCGCACACCACCGGCCGCTCCCCCTCGCACCGGCGACAGCGCAGGTGCGGCACGACGTCGTCAGCCGTGGCGACGGACGCGGTCGTCTCGGCCGTGGCGACGGACGCGGTTGTCTCGGCCGGAATGGTGGTCGGTGGCCGGCGCGCCAGGCGCGAACCCGGAGGCGTCCCGACGAGCTCCATCGCCGCCCCGCAGTTCTCGCAGCGCGCCAGCTCGCCGCACGCCGCACACGAGAGCATGCGGACGCGACCGGTGCGGTTGACGACGCACACCACACGCCGGCCTTCTGCCCCCGCCCTCCGCACCAGGTGCACGAGCCGCTCCGAGAACATGCCGGTGCGCGGGTCGTCGGCACGACGGTCGACCACCTCGACCGCCGGCCATCCGCGGCGCTCGGCGGCCCGCGACGCCGTCACCAACCGCCCGGCCGCCAGGACCTCGAGGGTGGGGCACGGGGACACGAGCGCGCAGGGTGCCCCGTCCCGACGTGCCCGTTCCGCCACCACCACCCACGCCGCCCACGTCGGGGCGCGCTCCTCGTGGTAGGCCTCGTCGTGGGCGTCGAGCACGACGGCGGCGACCAGACGGGACAACGGGGCGAAGGCGGCGGCCCGTGTCCCCACCACGACGCGACCACCGGCCCGGGCCGCGGCCCACTCCCCCGGGAGCAGGGCCACGGGCACTCCCTGGCGGCGCAGGTGCCGGGCCACGTCGGCCGCGGCCCGGTGGCCGGGGGCGAGGACGAGGACGCCGGCCCCGTCGGCGTGCGGTCCGAGCAGCGCCGCCGCTGCCACGTAGACGGGCGAGGGGTCGGCCGCGGGTGCCAGGCGTACCACCGCCGTCCCGCCGGCCAGCGCGGCCCCCGCCAGCTCGTCGCCACCCCCGGGGCCTACCGCACCCTCGGGTCCGACTGCACCCCCGGGGCCCACGGCACCCCCGGGTTCGACCGCACCCCCGGGGCCGACCGGCACGGCCGGCGGCGGCGGGGCGGACGGGCCACGGCCGGTGCCGGCCGGGGGCAGCGTCCGCACGGCCAGCGACGACGAGGCGGTGCGCAGGAGACCGGAGACCGGGCCGGCCCAGCGCCACGCCGCCCACTCGGCCAGGGAGAGCACCGACGGCGGCGGTCCCCATCCCCGCACCGAGGCGAGGGGGCGCAATGCCACGCCCGGGTCGGGCTCGACGTCGTCGGCCACCACCCACCCCCCCAGGCGCCGCCCGTGCAGCACGACCCGCACCTGGGTCCCGACCCGTACCCGGTCGGCGAGGGCGTCGGGAACGAGGTAGTCGAAGCTCTTGCGCAGCCCGCTCACGTCGGGGAGGACCCGGACGACGCGCTCGTTCGTCACGTCCGGCGCCATGACGGCATTGTGCCGTCCCGCTGTGCCGGCCGGCGTGGAGTGGCTACAGCCCGAGCGCCCGCTTGAGGTCGTCCACCCGGGTTGTGGCCTCCCAGGTGAACTCCTTGTCCGACCGGCCGAAGTGCCCGTAGGCGGCGGTCCGGCGGTAGATGGGGCGCTTGAGATCGAGGTCCCGCACGATCGCCGCCGGCCGCAGGTCGAAGACGTCGCGCACCGCCCGCTCGATCTTGTCGGGGTCGACGGACTCGGTGCCGAACGTCTCCACCATGAGCGAGACGGGGTGGGCCACGCCGATGGCGTACGCCACCTGCACCTCGCACCGACGGGCGGCCCCCGAAGCCACCACGTGCTTGGCCACCCACCGGGCCGCGTAGGCAGCGGAACGGTCCACCTTGGAGGGGTCCTTGCCCGAGAACGCCCCACCGCCGTGGCGCGCCATGCCCCCGTAGGTGTCGACGATGATCTTGCGGCCCGTGAGCCCCGTGTCGGCGTGCGGACCCCCGAGCTCGAAGCGGCCGGTGGGATTGGCGAGGACACGGAGCTCTGACGTGTCGAGGTCCGGCGGCAGCAGCGGGTGGATCACGTGCTCCCGCAGGTCGGGGAGGAGCAGCGTCTCGATGTCCACGCCCGGGGCGTGCTGTGTCGAGATCAGGATGGTGTCGATGGCGACCGGTCGCCCGTTCTCGTACACCACGCTCACCTGGGTCTTGCCGTCGGGACGGAGATAGGGAAGGACCCCGACCCGGCGGACCTGGGCCAGGCGCTGCGCCAGGCGGTGCGCCAACCAGATGGGCAGAGGCATGAGGTCGGGCGTTTCGTCGCAGGCGTAGCCGAACATCATCCCCTGGTCGCCGGCGCCCTGGGCGTTCAGCTGGTCCTCGCCGCCGGAACCGGTGCGGACCTCGTGGGCGGCCGTGACACCCTGGGCGATGTCGGGTGACTGCTCGTCGAGGGCCACCATGACCCCGCAGGTGCGCCCGTTGAAGCCGTGGGAGTCGCTGTCGTAGCCGATGTCGCACACCACGGCGCGCACGAGGGCGGCGATGTCGACGTAGCACTGCGTGGAGATCTCCCCCGCCACCACCACCAGGCCGGTGGTGAGCAAGGTCTCACACGCCACACGGGCGTCGGCGTCCGACTCGAGCACGGCGTCGAGCACCGAGTCCGAGATCTGGTCGGCCATCTTGTCGGGGTGCCCTTCGGTCACCGACTCCGACGTGAAGGTGTGGCGAGTCGTCACGTATCGCTCCTCGGATGTTCTTCCCCCCCGGCGGCGACGGCGCGTGCCGTGCCGCCACCCGGGCGTGGGCGGCCCAGGCAGTCGAACACACTATCCAAAATGGCGTGGGCCACCTGGAGCTTCGAGGTGAGCGGCACATCCCGCCGGTCCCCGCCGCGCCGCCAGATGCTCACGGCATTGGTGTCGTGGTCGAACCCCACGTGCCTCGCCGACACGTCGTTGGCCACCACCAGGTCGAGGTTCTTGCCCTCGAGCTTGGCCGTGGCTCGTTGCTCCAGATCGTGCGTCTCGGCCGCGAATCCCACCAGGACCTGCCCCTCGACGCGCCGGCGACCCAGCTCGGCCAGGATGTCGGGCGTGGGCTCGAGCACGAGCTCGGGCAGGCCCTCGGCCTTCGACAGCTTGTGGTCGGCCACCGACTTGGTACGGAAGTCCGCCACCGCCGCCGCCATGACCACGACGTCGGCCCCCGGCGCGTGCTCGATCATGGCCGCCTCCATCTGGGCCGCCGTCTCCACCGGCACCACGGTGACCCCACCGGGGGCACGCCCGGGTACCGTCGTGACCAGGACCACGTCCGCGCCCCGGCCCGCGGCGGCCTCGGCCACGGCGTGGCCCTGCTTCCCCGACGAGCGGTTGGAGATGAAGCGCACCGGATCGATCGGCTCGCGCGTCCCGCCCGCACTCACCAGGACGCGCCGACCCGCCAGATCTGCACGGGCCCGAGCCTGCGCACCGCCACGCTCGGCACCGGGGACCGTGCCCACCAGGACCCCCAACGCGGCATCGACGATGTCCGCCGGATCGGCCAGGCGCCCCACCCCGCTGTCGCCGCCGGCCAGCCTCCCCTCGCCGGGATCGACCACGTACACACCTCGGGCCCGCAGCGTGGTCAGGTTGTCCTGCACGGCGGGGTGCTCCCACATCTCGGTGTGCATGGCGGGACACACCATGACCGGGGCCCGGGTGGCGAGCACGGTTGCGGTGAGGAGCCCGTCGGAGATGCCGGCTGCGTAACAGCCGATGAAACGGGCCGTGGCCGGTGCCACCAGCACGAGGTCGGCGCGCCGTCCCAACCGGGTGTGCGGGATGGGATCGGTCTCGGACCACAGGCTCCGCTGCACGGGCTCCGACGCCAGAGCGGAGAACGTGACCTCACCCACGAAGCGGGTGGCGTCCTCACTGAGGACGGGGACGACGTGCACGCCGGCGTCGACGAGCCTGCGGCACACCTCCACCGCCTTGTACGCCGCGATGCCGCCGGTCACACCGAGGACGACGGTCCTGCCCCCCGCGTGTGCTGTCATGGTTCTCCGGGCGCGCCACGCGGTTCGGCGGGAGGGCCGAGCCGCTACTCGCCGACCTCGGGCACCTCGCCGGCCTCCGGCACGTCGGCACCGAGCTCGGCCGCCAGCGCCGCCAGATCGACCTCACCGCCACCGGCGGCGTCCTCGAACCCCTCGGCACCCAGGTCTCCGGCAACCTCCTCGGCGCCGTCCTCCTCACCGGGCTCAGGGCGGTGGAAGGTCGCCTTGCCCGCCGCGATCTCCTCGAACGAGATGGTGAGGGGCTTGCCCGACACCGACGTCACCTGCGGCGGGACGACCACGCCGAGACCCTCGCCGAGGGAGTTGTAATAGGAGTTGATCTGGCGGGCCCGCTTGGCCGACAGGGCGACCAGGGTGAACTTCGAGTCGACCTTGTCGAGGAGGTCCTCGACGGGCGGGTCCATGAGCGTCGGGCGGCGCAGGGCCATTCAGGGTCCTCCAGGGTGCTCCCCCACCGGTGCCGGCGGGGGATCGCGGTGAAGGTCCAGTATACCGGCGACCTGCGACACGGCCCGATCCACCTCGTCGTTCACCACGACGAAGGGGGTGAGCTCCCTGCCGACCTGCTCCTCCTCGGCACCCTTGGCCAGCCGGCGGGCGATCTCGGCGTCGTCGTCCCCGCGCCGGCGCAGCCGCTCCGCCTGGACCTCGGCGGAGGGAGGCAGGAGCAGGATGATCAGTGCGTCGGGGTGGAGGTCCTTCACCTGCCGGGCGCCCTGCAGGTCGATCTCGAGGACGAGATCCTTGCCGGGCGGCAGATCGGGGACGGGCGTCCCGTACAGGTGGCCGAGGAACTCGGCCCACTCGAGGAAGCCGTTCTCGGCCCGTTTCGTCTCGAAGCGGGCGCGGTCGACGAACGTGTACGAGTCGTCGGACTCACCGGGGCGCCGTGGACGGGTGGTCCACGAGCGGCTGAGCCACAGCCCGCGATCGCGGTCGACCAGTCGGGCGGCGACGGTTCCCTTCCCCGCCCCGCCGGGCCCGGAGATGACGAGGATCAGGACTTCGAAGTGTGTGACAGCAGAGCGTCGCGCTGGTTGGCCCCGAGGCCCTGCAGGCGGCGGCTCTCGCTGATGCCCACCGTCTCCATGAGACGGCGGGCCTTGACCTTGCCGAGACCGGGGAGCGATTCCAGCACCGACAACACCTTCATCTTGCCGACGGTCTCGTCCTTTTCGGCGCGTCCGAGGAGCTCCGACAGGGAGATCGATCCCATCTTGAGCTTCTCTTTGACCTCGGCCCGCTCACGGCGGACCTTGGCGGCCTTGTCCAGCGCCGCCTGGCGCTGCTCCGGGGTGAGTGCGGGGGGTTGGGGCATAACGGCCACCATAGCGCCCTCGTGGGCGGGGGTCATCCGCGAGCCGCGAGCGCCGACGAGGCCACCTCGGCGAGCACCAGGGCCGCCATCTGCTCGGGTTCCGGGGCCGCCGTCACGGCGCGACCGACCACGAGGAGGTCGGCGCCGGCCGCCATCGCCGCCGCGGGGGTGGCGGTGCGGCCTTGATCGTCCACGGGCGTGCCCGAGGGGCGGATCCCGGGGACCACCGTCAGGAGTCCGGGGGCGGCACGGCGGGTCACCGCCAGGTCGGGCGCGGCGCACACGAGCCCCCCGCAGCCGGCCGAGGCCGCCAGCGCCGAGCGCGCCGTCAGGACGTCGGGGGACGCCTCGGGCTCGCTCGTGAGCACGGTGACCCCGAGGACGCACGGCGCCGCCACGGCGGCCGCCTCGGCGCCTTCGGCCATGCCGTCGACGGCGGCCCGCATCATGGCCTCCCCGCCCTGGGTGTGCACCGTCGTGAATCGGGTCCCGAGCCCCCCGAGGACGCGGGCGGCCCGGAACACCGTGGTGGGGATGTCGTGCAGCTTCAGGTCGAGAAACACGCCGTAGCCCTCGTCCGCCAGCGAGGACACGACCTCGGGCCCCGCCGCGCCGAACAGCTCGAAGCCCACCTTGGCCACACCGAACCACGGCCGGAACCGCCGCGCCATCCGGAGGGCGACCACGAGATCGTCCACGTCGAGCGCCAGGACCAGGCGGTCCCGGGGATCGTCACCGACCATGGTCGGGTCCCGGGTCGTCGTGTCGGGCAGGGGGCGCCGGGGGCGGGGGAACGGGCTCCGGGGGACGCAACGGCGGCCACGGGGCAGACGGCACGGCATCCGACGGGGCCGGGGGCCGGGGCGCGGGCGCCGGCGCCGGCGCCGGGGGTGACTGCCAGATGGGCGACGCCGCCGGCTGCGACGGCGTGGGCTGCGAGGTCCCGGGAGAGGCGACGAACGGACCGGGTTCGGAGGCCATCCCCGGCACCGTCGCCGGCGCAGGGGCGCCGGCAGAGCGGGCCCGGTGCACCACACCCACCAGATCGCGGACGTCGCCGACGTCGTGCAGGCGGCACCAACGCGCCAGGCCGGCCAGCACGCGTGCCGGTGCGCGCGGATCGCGGAACGTCGCCGTCCCCACCTCGACGGCGTCGGCACCGGCCATCATCATCTCCACCGCGTCCACGCCCCGTCCCACCCCTCCGACGCCGACGATGCCGACGTGAGGGAACGCGGCGCGACAGTCGTGCACGGCCCGCACCGCCACGGGCCGGATGGCCGGTCCGGACAGGCCGCCACCGCCGGCACCGGACCCGAGCGCGTAGTCGCGCCGCTTGATGTCGATGGCCATGCCGAGCACCGTGTTCACGAGCACGAGCGCCTCGGCCCCCGCCTCGAGCGCGGCGCCGGCCACGTCGACCAGATCGGCGACGTTGGGACTCAGCTTCACCCAGCGCGGCACCCCGCACGCCGCCGCGGCCGACACGGCGGCGGCCGTGGCCGAGGCGGAGTGGGCGAACATCCGGCTGCGGTCCTCGAGGTTGGGGCAGCTCACGTTGACCTCGACCGCCACGACGCCGGACGCCCCGGCCAGCAGCTGTGCGGCCTGGGCGTAGTCCTCGACCCGCAGGCCCCAGATGCTGGCGACCACCCGGGCGCCCCGCTGGACGAGCGCCGGCAGCTCGTCCTCGAGCCAGGCGCGCACTCCTTTGCCCTGCAACCCGACCGAATTGAGCATGCCTGCCGGCGTCTCGTGCACCCGCGGCGCAGGGTTCCCCTGCCACCTGCCCGCCGCCAGGGACTTGACCACCACCGCGCCCAGCGTGGCCAGGTCGACGTATCCCGCCAGCTCGGCGCCGTGCCCGGCCGTGCCCGAGGCTGTGAGCACGGGGTTGGGAAGCTGCACCGAACCGACGTGCGTATGCATCTCCACGCGCCCGATCACAGCCCGTGCACCTCCTGGAGGCACACCACCGACAGCCCGTGGCGGCGCCAGTCGACGATGCCGGCGGCGGCGGCGCGCGCCGCCGCCACGGTGGTCAGGCACGGGACCTGGTGCAACAGTGCGGCGGCCCGGATGTGCAGACCGTCGGCGCGCGGCCCACGGCCGCGTGGCGTGTTCACCACCAGCTGGACCCGGCCCGACGCGATCAGGTCGACGGCGTCGGCCGCGCCCGACTCCCCCACCTTGGCCACCACGGTGGCGACGGGGATGTCGTGCGACTCCAGGAAGGCGGCCGTGCCCGACGTGGCCGCCAGCGTGAAGCCGGAATCGCAGAAGGTCCGCGCCGCCTCCAGACCGCCGTGCTTGTCGCGGTCGGCGAGCGACAGGAACACGGTGCCCTCCGACGGCAGCCGGGTCCCGGCCGCGATCTGGCTCTTGGCGAAGGCGAGCCCGAACGTCGACCCGATCCCCATCACCTCCCCGGTGGACCGCATCTCCGGGCCGAGCAGGGTGTCGACCCCGGGGAACCTCCCGAAGGGCAGCACGGCCTCCTTGACGCTCACCCACCCGCCGCCCGTCGGGGAGCGCAGGAGCCCCTCGGCGCGAAGCTCGGCCAGGGTCGCCCCCACCATGACGCGGGCCGCCACCATGGCCACGGGGACACCGGTGGCCTTGGCCACGAAGGGCACCGTGCGGCTGGCGCGCGGGTTGGCCTCGAGCACGTAGACCGATCCCTCCTTGACGGCGTACTGCACGTTGATCGGCCCGACCACGTCGAGCGCCTCGGCGATGGCTCGCGTGTGGACGCCGAGCGTCTCCACGACCGAGGGGGGGAGCGTCTGCGGCGGCAGCGCGCACGCCGAGTCGCCCGAGTGGACGCCGGCCTCCTCGACGTGCTCCATGACGCCCGCCACGAGCACGTCGCCCGTGGCGTCACGCACGGCGTCCACGTCGACCTCCACGGCGTCCTCGAGGAAGCGGTCGACGAGCACCGGCCGCAGGGCCGGCACCCCGCCCTCGCGCCGGAGGGCGGCGGCCAGGTCGCCCACCACCTGCGCCAGGCGCTCGTCGTCGTAGACGATCTCCATGGCCCGTCCGCCGAGCACGTAGCTGGGGCGGACGAGGACGGGATAACCGACCTTCCCCGCCACCGCCAGGGCCTCTTCCACCGTGGTGGCCGTGCCCCCCGGTGGCTGGGGGATGCCCAGCTTTTCGCACAGGTCGTTCCACCGCTCTCGGTCCTCGGCCAGGTCGATCGACGCCGGGCTGGTCCCGAGGACCAGCCCCGGCGGGAGGCTGTGGGCGAGCTTGAGCGGGGTCTGGCCCCCGAGGCCCACGATCACCCCGGCCACGGGCGCGCCGCCCGGCCCGGCCCCGGCCGCCGTCTCGGCATCGATGACGTTGGCGACGTCCTCGGCCGTGAGCGGCTCGAAGTAGAGGCGGTCGGAGGTGTCGTAGTCGGTGGACACCGTCTCGGGGTTGCAGTTGACCATGACGGTCTCGTAGCCGGCGGCCCGCAACGCCATGGAGGCGTGGACGCAGCAGTAGTCGAATTCGATCCCCTGCCCGATGCGGTTGGGGCCCGATCCGAGGATGATCACGCGCCGCCGACTGCTCGGCTGCACCTCGTCCTCGTCCTCGTACGTTGCGTAGTGGTACGGGGTGCGTGCCGCGAACTCGGCACCGCAGGTGTCGACGGTCTTGAACGTGGCCCGCACGCCGGCGGCGAGACGGGCGGCCCGCACGTCGGCTTCGGTGAACCGGGGGCCGTCGGGAGGTTCGTCACCGGCCGGGGGGCGCCACGCCCCCGACATCAGGTACGCCACCTGGGCGTCGGAGAAGCCCAGCCGCTTCACCACCCGCCACGTCCGCCGGTCGAGCCCGTCGGGTCCGGTCCCCGCGGCCGCCACCGACTCCAGACGGGTCCGGGCGGCGCTGATCGTGGCCAGCTGGTCGAGGAACCACCGGTCGACCCCGGTGGCGAGGGCCAGCGCCTCGGGCGTGACGCCCCGGCGCAGGGCCGCTTCGAGCTGGAAGACGCGCTCGGGCGTGGGCTCGCAGGCCTTCGACACGAGCTCGTCCTCGTCCAGCAACTCGTACACCACCTCCGCCGGGTCGGCGTTGAGGCCGGTGCGACCCTGTTCGAGCGAGCGGATGGCCTTCTGCAGCGACTCCGGGAACGTCCGGCCGATGGCCATGACCTCGCCCACCGACTGCATGCGCGTGCCCAGCCGGTCGGCGGTGCCGGGGAGCTTCTCGAACGCCCAGCGGGGGATCTTGGTCACCACGTAGTCGATGGTCGGCTCGAAGCTCGCCGGGGTGGCACCAGTGATGTCGTTGGGGATCTCGTCGAGCGTGTAGCCCACCGCCAGTCGCGCCGCGATCTTGGCGATGGGGAAGCCCGTCGCCTTCGAAGCCAGCGCGGAGGAGCGCGACACGCGGGGGTTCATCTCGATGACGAGCCGCCGGCCGTCGGTGGGCTCCACCGCGAATTGGATGTTCGAGCCCCCCGTCTCCACCCCCACGCGGCGGATGCAGGCGAAGGCGTCGTCGCGCATGGCCTGGTACTCGACGTCGGACAGCGTCTGCGCCGGGGCCACCGTGATGGAATCGCCGGTGTGCACACCCATGGGGTCGAAGTTCTCGATCGAGCACACCACGACGCAGTTGTCCGCCCGGTCGCGCATGACCTCGAGCTCGAATTCCTTCCACCCCGCGATGGACCGCTCGATCAGCACCTGGTGCACGGGACTGGCCGCCAGTCCTTCGGCCGCCACCCGCGCCAGCTCGGCGCGGTCGGCGGCGGTGCCCGTGCCGGCGCCGCCCAGGATGAAGCTGGGACGCACCATGAGCGGGAATCCGATGCGCTCCCCCGCCGCCATGGCCTCGTCGAGGGAGTGGGCGAAGCCCGACGAGGGGACCTCGAGGCCGATCTCCTCCATGGCGCTCTTGAACCGGTCCCGGTCCTCGGCGGTGGCGATGGCCTCGGCGCTGGCCCCGATGAGCTCCACCCCGTTCGCCTCGAGCACCCCCCGCTCGGCCAGTCCGATGGCCAGGTTGAGGCCGGTCTGGCCCCCGAGCGTCGGCAGCAGGGCGTCGGGTCGCTCACGCTCCACGATGGCGGTCAGCACGTCGACGTCGAGCGGCTCGACGTAGGTGCGGTCGGCCAGTCCCGGATCGGTCATGATCGTCGCCGGGTTGGAGTTGGCCAGCACCACCCGGTACCCCTCGGCCCGCAGGACGCGGCACGCCTGGGTACCGGAGTAGTCGAACTCGCACGCCTGGCCGATGACGATGGGGCCGGAGCCGATGACGAGGATCGTCTCGAGGTCGTGGCGGCGCGGCATCAGGCCCGCACCTCGAGCACGAGGGACCGGAAGCGGTCGAAGAGGTACCGGGCGTCGTGCGGGCCGGGCCCGGCCTCGGGGTGGTACTGGACGCCGAAGGCCGGCACCGACAGACACCGGAACCCCTCCACCACCCCGTCGTTCAGGTTGACGTGCGTGACCTCGGCGGCGAAGGCGCCGGAGGAGGGCAGCGACGACGCCTCGACGGCGTAGTTGTGGTTCTGACTGGTGATCTCGACCTGGCCCGTGTCGAGCCTGCGCACCGGGTGGTTGCCGCCGTGGTGACCGAAGGGCAGCTTGTAGGTGCTCGCCCCCACGGCGGCGGCGAGCAGCTGATGGCCCAGGCAGATGCCGAACACCGGGACCCGTCCGAGCAGGTCGGCCACGATCCCCACCTGCGTCCCCAGCGCGGCGGGATCCCCCGGCCCGTTCGACAGGAAGACCCCGTCGGGCCCCATGGCCAGGACCTCGTCGGCCGGGAAGGTGGCCGGCACCACCGTCACGGTGGCCAGCTCGCCCAGGCAGCGCAGCATGGTCTGCTTCACACCGAAGTCGTAGGCCACCACCCGAAGGGGCCCCGAGCCCCGTCGGTACGGTTCCCCGGTGGTGACGTCGCGGACGAGGTCGCGCCCGGTGGTACCCGGTTCCGCCGCGGCGGCGGCTCGCAGCACGTGCTCGGGAGCGGTCCCGAAGGCACACCCCATGGCGCCGTCGTCACGGAGGTGCCGGGTGAGGCGGCGGGTGTCGACCCCGCAGATCCCGGGGACCCCGGCGCGCACCATGAACTCGTCGAACGAGGCCGTCGACCGCCACGACGAGGGCCGCGTGGGCACGGCGCGCAGCACCACGCCCCGGCACCACGGGCGGGCCGACTCGTCGTCGTCGGGCGTCACCCCGTAGTTGCCGATGTGCGGATACGTGAAGGCGACGACTTGACCCGCGTAGCTGGGATCGGTCACCACCTCCTGGTAGCCCGACAGCACGGTGTTGAACACCAGCTCCCCCGTGGCCACACCGTCGGGGGGCGGGGCACCGACCGCCTCGCCCTCGAACACCTCGCCGTCGGCCAGGACGAGCAGTGCCGGCGAACGACCACCGAACCAGTCGTCAGCGGTACCGTCCTCCCCGGTCGGGTCGGGCGCGGAGGGTGCGGGGCTCATCGCAGGGCCTCGGCGTCGACGACCACCGGCTCGCCGCGCAGGATGGTGTGGCGCACCCGGCCGGTGAGCATGCGACCGGCCCATGGGGTGTTGCGGCTGCGGCTGGCCAGCCGGGCGGGATCGACCTCCCACCGGCAGCCGGGATCGACGACGCACAGGTTGGCGGGGGCACCGGGTTCGACCGGCCCACCCTGGTCGCCGCCCTGGTCCCGGCTGAGCCCGGCGATGCGCGCCGGCTGCCACGACAGGAGCCCGAGCACGGCACGGGGAGACAGCCTCGACCGGCTGTCGCCGCCGTCGCCGCCGCCGCTGCCGTTGCCGATGCTGCCGTTGCGGCGTTCGCCGCCGTCCCCGTCGAGGCCCAGGGCGGCCAGGACCACGGGCAGCGCCGTCTGGAGCCCCAGCATGCCCGGCGGGGCCAGGTCGAGCGTGTCCTCCTTGCGCTCGGGCGGGTGGGGGGCGTGGTCGGTGGCCACGGCGTCGATGGTGCCGTCCACACAGGCGGCCCGGAGGGCGGCCACGTCGGCTTCGGTGCGCAGCGGTGGGTTCACCTTGAACACCGGGTCGTACCCGGCCAGTTCGGCGTGGGTCAGTGCCAGGTGATGCGGCGTGACCTCGGCGCTCACGGCCAGCCCTTCGGCCTTGGCCGCCGCCACCATGGCGGCGGACCGGGCGGTGGAGAGGTGGAGGAGGTGCAGAGAGGCGCCGGTCATCCTGGCCAGGGCGATGTCGCGCGCCACCATCAGCTCCTCGGCCTCGGACGGGATCCCGGGGACCCCCAGCCGGCTCGACCACTCGCCCTCGTGCATGTGACCGCCGCAGGCCAGGGCGGCGTCCTCGCAGTGCTGGGCCAGGGTCACCCCGAGCCCGCGGGCGTACTCGAGGGCCCGCCGCATGAGGCCGCCGTCCTGCACCCCCGTCCCGTCGTCGGTGAAGATCTTCACGCCCAGGGCGGCCAGCTCGCCCATGGGCGCCATGCGCTCACCGGCCCGTCCCATGGTGATGGCGCCCGCCACCGCCACCCGGCACGGCGCCTTGTCGCCCAGGGCGAGCACCTCCAGTGCCACCGCCGCGCTGTCCACCGGAGGGTCGGTGTTGGGCATGGCCACGATCGCCGTGTACCCCCCCAGGGCGGCCGACCGGGCCCCCGTCTCCACCGTCTCGGCCTCCTCGGCGCCGGGCTGGCGCAGGTGGGTGTGCAGGTCGACGAGCCCCGGCGCCACCAGGCAGCCGGCGGCGTCGAGCACCGTGGCGCGGCGCGGGATGTCGACCCCGGGAGCCACGTCGACCACCACCCCGCCGCTGATGACCACGTCCGCCACCCGCTCACCCCGTGCGTCGACCACGGTGCCGCCCCGGATGACCACGGTGGGGCCGGCGTCGGGACGCGACGCGCTGCGCCGGGAGGGGTCAGGCACCGTCCACCCCGAGGGACCGGGCCAGGCCGGGGGCCGCCCCGGCCCCGGGCGAGGCGAGCAGCATGAAGAGGACGGCCATGCGCACGGCCACACCGTTCGACACCTGGCGCAGCACGACCGATCGCGGCAGCTCGGCCACGTCGTCGGCGATCTCCACACCCCGGTTCATGGGCCCGGGGTGCATCACCAGGGCGTCGTCACGCAGCCGGGCGGCGCGCCGCGACGTGAGCCCGTACGACGCGCTGTACTCGCGTACCGACGGCAGGAAGGCGCCGGTGCCGCGCTCGGTCTGCAACCGCAGCAGATAGCAGACGTCGACGTCGGGGAGGACGGCGTCGAGGTCGTAGGAGACGTCCGCCACCCGCCAACCCTCGAGCGACGGGGGCAGGAGGCTGCCCGGTGCCACCAGGGTGACCACCGACCCCAGTGCCCCCAGGGCGAGGATCAGCGAGCGCGCCACCCGGCTGTGGCGGACGTCGCCCACGATGGCCACGCGCAGTCCGGCGAAGCACTCCACGCCCACGGACTCGACGGGGTGACCGGCGCGTTCGGCGAGCGCCTCCCGGATCGTGTAGCAGTCGAGGAGCGCCTGCGTGGGGTGTTCGTGCCAGCCGTCACCGGCGTTGACGACGCTGGCGTCCACCCAGCGCGCCACGGCGGCGGGCGCGCCGGCCGAGGCATGGCGCACCACGAAGGCGTCGACGCCCATCGCCGCCACCGTCTCCACCGTGTCGCGCAGCGACTCCCCCTTCTTGACCGACGAGGAGTCGACGGAGAAGGAGAGCACGTCGGCCGACAGGCGCTTGGCCGCCGTTTCGAACGAGAGCCGGGTGCGCGTCGACTGCTCGGCGAACAGGGTCACGATCGTCCGGCCCCGCAGCGCCGGCACCTTCGGGATGGCGCGCCGTCCGACCTCGACGAAGGCATCGGACACCCGGAGGACCTCCTCGATCCCCTCGGCACCGAGCTCCGACACCGAGAGGAGGTGGCGGTGCCGCTCCTTGGCGGGCTCCCCACCAGCGGGCTCCCCGCCCGCCGAACCGGTCACCGGGGCACCACGTCCCCGAGGACGACGCCGTCGAGGCTGACGTCGACCTGCTCGTCGATACGGGTGGGCATGTTCTTGCCCACGTAGTCGGGGCGAATGGGCAGCTCGCGGTGGCCGCGGTCGACCATGACCGCCAGCTGGACGGCCCGGGCCCGCCCGTAGTCGGCCAGGGCGTTGAGCGCGGCCCGCACCGTTCGACCGGTGAACAGGACGTCGTCGACCAGGACGACGAGATGTCCGGCCAGGTCACCGGGGATGTCGGTGGCGGCCTCGGGGAGCACGGGTCGTATCCCGATGTCGTCGCGATAGAAGGCCACGTCGAGCAGGCCCACGGGGACGGCCGTGCCTTCGACCTCCTCGAGGGCGCTGGCGATGCGGAAGGCGAGGGGGACGCCCCCGGTCTGGAGCCCCACCAGCACCAGGTCCTCGAGGCCGCGGTTGCGCTCCACGATCTCGTGGGCGATGCGGGTGAGGGCCCGCTGCACGTCCTGCCCGGAGAGAACCTGGACCCGGGGAACGAAGACCCCACCTCGCGGCGGGGTCAGTCTGCGTTCGCGCTCGGCCACGAAGGCTCCTCCACGGTTCCGTCCGGGCCTCGCTGGACCCGCTTCACGGTCGTCGTGTCGATGGTACCTCAGGGCCGGACCCGTCGGGCGATGGTCGAGAGCACCCCGTTCACGAAACCACCCGAGAATTCCGTGGAGTACTCCTTGGCCAGCTCCACGGCCTCGTCGATCACCACCGCCACCGGCGTCCCCGGCTCGGCGACGAGCTCGTAGGTAGCCAGGCGGAGCACCGCCCGGTCGAGGACCGGCATGCGGTCGATCTCCCAGTCCCGGGCGGCGTCCGCCACCAGGCCGTCGATCTCGGCCGCCCGGCCCACGACCCCTTCCACCAGGCGGGTGGCGAACGGGTCGGGTGGCGCCGGCAGCGCCGCCAGGACGGCGGCGAGGTCGACCCGTTTCATCTCGGCCTCGTACAGCAGCGCCAGGGCGCGCGCTCGGGCCTCGTGGCGGGGGCCTTCACCCTCCTCCGGTCCCCCGGCGCCGACGTGCGGGCCCCGGGCATGGCCCTCCGGCGGCGGGGTGTCGACCTCCGGCACGACCAGGACCCCGGGCTAGGCCCGGGTGATGTACTCGCCGGAGCGTGTGTCGACCTTGATGCGGTCGCCGGGGTTGACGAACAGCGGCACCTGCACGGTGAGTCCGGTCTCGAGCGTGGCCGGCTTGCGGGCACCCGACACCCGGTCGCCCTGCACACCCGGCTCGGTCTGGGCCACGGTGAGCTCCACCGCCGCGGGCAGGTCGACACCGACGATCTCGCTGTCGTACATCTGCAGCACGGCGCTGTCGGCTTCCTTGATGTAGTTGGCGGCGTCCCCCAGGGTGCCGGGCGTGACGGTCATCTGCTCGTACGAGGCGTTGTCCATGAAGACGTAGTCGTTGCCATCCCGGTACAGGTACTGCATCTCGCGCTTGTCGACGATCGCCTGCTCGACCCGCTCGTCGGCGCGGAAGGTGCGCTCGATCACGGCGCCGGTCCGCACGTTCTTGAGCTTGGTGCGGACGAACGCGCCACCCTTGCCCGGCTTCACGTGCTGGAACTCCACCACCGAGAAGAGCCCCTCGGGCAGGTGGAGGGTCATGCCGTTGCGAAGGTCATTGGTGGTGACAGCCATCAGGCGGCGACGTCCTTGGGGAATGCGGTCAGGGTGCGGCAGCCGTCCTCGGTGACCACGACGGTGTCCTCCACGCGGACACCCCCGACGCCCGGCAGGTAGACGCCGGGCTCGACGGTCACGACGACGCCGGGGGCGAGGATAGCAGTCGACCCGGGGCCGACCGCCGGGGCTTCGTGGATGTCGAGGCCCACCCCGTGCCCGGTACCGTGCTCGAACGCCTCCGCCCAGCCTGCCTCGGCGATGTGGTCGCGGCACGCCCGGTCGACGTCGTCGGTGCCCACTCCCGACCGCACCATCGCCACCCCGGCCGCCTGCGCCGCGCCGACGACCTCGAACACCCTGGCCAACGTGCCCGCCGGCGGGCCGCCCACGCAGAAGGTGCGCGTCATGTCCGAGCGGTACCCGTCGAAGACGGCGCCGAAGTCGATGACCACCGGGTCGCCCGGGAGGATCTGCCGGCCGGTGGGGCGGGCGTGGGGCTTGGCGGCATTGGGGCCCGAGGCCACGATGGTCTCGAAGGCGCGATCCTCGGCGCCGAGCCGCCGCATGGCGGTGTCGAGGGCCAACGCCACCTCGTCCTCGCGGCGGCCCTCGCCGAGCATGGGGAGCACCTCGCCCAGGGCGGCATCGGCGATGGCGGCGGCACGGGCCATGCGCTCGACCTCACCGTCGTCCTTGACCTGGCGCAACGCCTCCACCAGCCCGCTCGTGGCCACCGGTCCGGCGGGTGCCAGGGCCTCGGCCCAGCGCCGCTCGGCCGCCCACGTCACGTGCTCCGCCTCCAGACCGAGTCGCCGTACGGCGGCACGCTCGGACGCCGCCGCCAGGGCCTGGCGCTGGACCGGGGCGCCGCCCACGCTGAGGTCGACGGCCGCGCCGAGCCCGGCCGCGTCGAGCTGCTCCCCGGCCTGGGTCCGGTACCGGCCGTCGGTCACGAAGGTCACGGCGCCGGGCGCCACCAACAGGATGCCGGCCGAGCCCGTGAACCCGGTCAGGTAGCGGACGTTCTGGCCCGCCGTGACGAGGAGGGCGTCGACCTCCGCCGCCTGCAGACCGGCGCGCAGGCGGGCCAGCCGGTCGGCGAAGGGCAGTGAGGGGAGGTCCGCCCCGGGTCCCCGGGGGGGACCCGGAACGCGGCGGGGACCCTCGGCGCGGGCGCCGTCGGCGCTCACGGAGCTGTCGCCGGGCGATCCGCCAGCAGCTGCGCCACGGCACGCACCGCCAAGCGGTACCCGAGACCGCCGAAGCCGGCGATGGCGCCGTCGGCCACGGCGGCCACCACCGAGGTGTGTCGCCACGGCTCGCGTGCCGCCGGGTTGGAGAGGTGCAGCTCGATCACCACGCCGTCGAACGCGGCCAGGGCGTCGTGCAGCGACCACGAGTAATGCGTCAGGGCCCCGGCGTTCACCACCACGGCGGCGGCGCGCCCCCGGGCGCCGTGCACCAGTTCGACCAGCTCGCCCTCGTGATTGGTCTGGTGGTGCTCGACCTCGAGACCGCAGCTCCGGGCTTCGTCGGCGGCCGCCGCCACGTGGTCGGCCAGACGCCCGGTGCCGTACACCTCGGGCTCCCTCTCCCCCAGCAGGTCGAGGTTGGGCCCGGACAGAAGCAGCACGAGCGGTCGGCTGCCGTCGGTCATGGCGCACATCCCATGTCGGCCAGGGTAGCGAGGACGGCCGACTCGTCCACCGCGTGCACCGGCTCCACCCCGTCCGGCCCGTCCAGCACGAAGGTCAGGTCGTGGCGGGCCTTTTTGTCCCGTGCCATGAACTCGACGAGCTGCGCAGCCGACGCACCCGCCGGGATGTCGGCGTACAGGTCGAACGCCGCCACCACCCGACGGTGCAACGCCACCCGGTTGTCGTCCACACGGCCGAGGCGCCGGGCCAGCATGGCCGCGAACACGAGGCCCACGGCCACCGCCTCCCCGTGGAGGAGGTCCCATTTGGCGTCGGGCCCGAAGGTGGACGCCTCCAGGGCGTGGGCCAGGGTGTGGCCGTAGTTGAGGACCATGCGCCGGTCCGAGTCGCGTTCGTCGGCACGCACCACACCGGCCTTGATGGCCGCGCACGTGGCGATCTGCTCGTCGAGGGGCAGCCTGAGCAGGGCCGCCCCGGGGCGGGTGCCCCCGAGGAGACCATCACCCAGGAACGCGTACTTGGCCATCTCCCCCCGTCCCGACGACCATTCGCGTGCCGGGAGCGTGCCCAGGGCGTCGATGTCGCACAGCACCGCCGACGGCTGCCAGAACGCGCCCACCAGGTTCTTGCCCTCGGGGAGGTTCACCCCGGTCTTGCCGCCGATGGCCGCGTCCACCTGGGCCAGCAAGGTGGTGGGCACGTTCACGTAGGCGATGCCGCGGTGGAACACCGCGGCACAGAACCCGGCGACGTCGCTCACCACCCCGCCCCCCACGGCCACCACGGCGTCCGTGCGCGCCAGCCCGCAGCCGGCGAAGCCCCGGCACAGGCGTTCGACGGTGTCGAGGGACTTGGCCTCCTCGCCCCCGTCGATCTCGAACATGGTGACGGGCACGCCCGGGTCCACGTCGACCTCGATCCCGCGCTGCGTGACGACCGCAACCTGCTCGACGCCGGCCGGGAGCACCTCGCCCAGCATGTGCCGGGCACCGGACCCCACGATCACGTCGTAGGCCCTGTCACCCAGCCCGACGGGGACCGTGATCACCCGCGATCCTCCGTGGTCGCGCCGACGACGGTGAGCACACGCCGGGCCACGGCGTCGGGGCTCAGGTCGTCGACGTCGATCACCTCGGCGGCGAGCTCGCCGTAGAGCGCCCGCCGCTGCCCGTCGATGCGGGTCAGCGCCGCAGCCGGCCCGTCGCCGTCGTCGGACAGGAGCGGGCGGTTGCGGCCCTTCCCCACCCGCCGTGCGAGGGTGTCGGGCCGGGCCCGCAGCCATACCACCGTGCCGGCGCCGCGCACCGCCGTCCGGGTGCCGGGATCGAGGACGGCACCGCCGCCGACCGACACCACGCTGCGTGCCGGGCCGGCCAGCACCGAGGCCGTCACGGCCGCCTCGGCGGTGCGGAAGCCGGCCTCACCGCGGGCCGCGAAGATCTCCGCCACCGGCATCCCGACCGAGCGCTCCACCTCGGCGTCGGTGTCGACGAACGGCCACCCGAGGTGCGCAGCCACGAGCCGTCCCACCGTCGACTTCCCCGCGCCCATCATGCCGATCAGCACGACGTGCTCACCCACTGACGGCCGCCGCCGACGGCGGGTCGCGCAACGACGCCAGGAAACCGTCGCGGTTGCGCACCACCTCGGCGATCGAGTCCCCGCCGAACTTGCGCAGGGCCTCGGAGGCGAGCACGAGGGCCGTCATGGTCTCGGCCACGACCCCCATGGCGGGTACGGCCGTCACGTCGGTCCGTTCCTTGAACGACACCGTCGGCTCCTTGGTGACCACGTCCACGGTGCCGAGCACGGGCCGGTTGAGCGTGGCCAGGGGCTTCATGCCCACGTGCGCCACCACCAGCCCCCCCGTCGACATGCCGCCCTCGATCCCCCCGGCGCGCGCCGTGGCGCGGTGGTAGGACTCCGTGCCCTCGTCCCAGGTGATGGCGTCGTGCGCCTCCGAGCCGCGCCGGCCCGCCACGTCGAAGCCCTCGCCGAACTCCACGTGCTTCACCGCCTGGATGCTCATGAGGGCCTGAGCCAGCAAACCATCCAGGCGGCGGTCCCAGTGCACGTGGCTGCCGAGCCCCACGGGCACGCCGTAGGCGAGGACCTCGACCACGCCCCCGAGGGAGTCACCGTCCTTGGCTGCGGCCTTGATGGCCCCGACCATGCGCGCCTCGCTGTCGGGGTCGAAACAGCGCACGGACGAACGGTCGATGCGCTCGAGGTCTCCGGGCCCCGGACGCGCCGCACCGACGACGCTCACCGGCCCGAGCGCCACCACGTGGCTGAGCACCGACACGTCGAGGTGGGCGAGCAGCGCCTTGGCCAGGCATCCGGCCGCCACCCGGGCCGCCGTCTCGCGCGCCGAGGCCCGCTCGAGCACGTCACGGGCGTCGGCCAGCCCGTACTTCTGCATCCCGGCGAGATCGGCGTGGCCCGGGCGGGGCGTGGTGAGCACCTTGCTGGGCACACCCGGATCGGGTGACATCTCCTGCTCCCACTTGGGCCATTCGGTGTTGCCGATCTCGATGGCCACGGGCCCACCGAGCGTCCGACCGTGGCGGACGCCACCGAGCACGGTGATCTCGTCGACCTCGAACCGCATCCGGGGACCCCGCCCGTACCCGAGGCGGCGCCGGGCCAGCTCCCCCGAGATGTCCGCCGACGTCACCCCCAGCCCCGCCGGCAGGCCCTCCACCACGACCACCAGGGCCTTGCCGTGCGACTCGCCGGCGGTGAGGAACCTGAGCATGGAGGCCAATCTACTGCGGGGTGTCAGACGCTCCGGTGGAAGAGGGCGTGGGCGAGAGGCCCGCCCCACAGCACGGTCACCACCGCGCCGGCAGCCAGGAAAGGTCCGAACGGGATCCTCGTCTTGCGGCCCGCTCCCGTGACCACGATGGCCACGATCCCGATGAGCGCGCCGAGCACGAAGGCGGCCAGGAACCCGACGAAGGCGCGCCCGTACCCCAACCATCCGGTGGCCAGCCCGATGACCCCGGCCAGGCGCACGTCGCCGAAACCCATCCCCCGGGGCACGGCGAGATGGACGGCGAGGAACGAGGCGAACGCCACGGCGCCGGCGACGGCGGCCCACGCCAACGCTTCCCACCGGTGGTCGACGGCCGAGGCCACGACGAACAGGAGGCCGAGCGCGGCCAGCGTCGGGTACACCAGCCGAATGGGGATGATCTGGCGCTCGAGATCGATGGCGCTGATGGCCACGAGCGAGAGCCCCAGGACGGCGAACGGCGCCAGTGCCACGTCGGCCCCGATCCGGGCGGCGAAGCCGCCCAGCACGAGGGCGCTCACCACGGCCATGACGGCGGGTCGCCACGCGTACGGCGTGGACCCGCCGCACGACGGGCAGCCCGAGCGCCACACGAGGGCCCGGGCAGCGGGGACGAGGCCCCACCCGCTCCGGGCATGCCCGCAAGACGGGCAACGCCACCACGGCCGGTCGAAGGGCTGCCGGGCCCCGAGCCGCTCCACGAGGATCTCCAGCTCGCCCCCGAGGGCCAGGCCCCCGGCGGCGCTGACCCCCGTGACGAGGGCGTTCATGGCGCGCACGCTAACCGAGCGCCGCCCCGCGCCCGCGGATGCGCGCTACTTCTTCGCCGGCTCGTAGAAGGGGTTGGCGCCGCTGGCGTGGTCGGTGACGTCGACCACCGACACGAGCTCGGGGATCGATTCGCGCAACGCCACCTCGATGCCCTGCGACAGCGTCACCGTGGCGAGGCCGCAGCCCTGGCACCCGCCACTCAGCCGCACGTACACCACGCCCTCCTCCACGGCCACGAGGTCGGCATGGCCGCCGTGCATGGCGATGGACGGGTTCACCTGGTCGGCGAGCACCTCGAGCACCCGTTGGGCCAGTTCCCCGGTGAGATCACCCTGCTGGCGCGGGGCCGACGCCTCGGGCCGGGGCGGGACGTTGGGATTCAGGATGACCAGGCCGCCGTCGCCGTCCTCGGACCAGTCGAGCCGGGCTCCGACCAGACGGGCGGCACTCGACTCGGGCACCACCACCGGCAGCCCGCCCTCGTCGGTGAGCACGTCGCCGGGGGCGGCGTCGGAGACCGCCTGGAAGTAGATGTCGTAGGTGTACGTACCCTGGCGGGCACCCGACACCTCGACCCACAGGGCCAGACGGTCGGCGTCGGCCTCCTGGGCCCGGGCGTCGAACACGACCCCCCGCGCCGCCGGCGTCACGGCGAGCACGTCCGGCGCTCTGCTGTCGTCAGCCGGGGCGACGTCCTCGGCCATGGCGTCCTGGGCCATCAGGTGCACCTCCTCCCGCCATCATAGGTGGATGACCCGCCTACTCCTCATCGTCCCGTCGGCCACGTACCGGGCCGATGCCTTCCTGGAGGCGGCCCGGCGACTCGGGGTGGACGTGGTGGTCGGATGCGAGGAACCGCTGGCCCTGCAGGGCGTGATGGGATCCGCCGGCCTCACCCTGCCCCTGAGCGACCTCGACGCCGCGGTGGGTGCCATCGTCGCCCATGACGACGTCGCCCCGCTCGACGCCGTGGTGGCCGTGGACGACGCCGGCACCCTGGTGGCGGCCGAGGCCGGGCGGCGCCTGGGCCTGCGCCACAACCCCCCCGACGCCGTGGCCGCCACGCGGGACAAGCTGACCATGCGGACCCGGCTGGCGGCGGCCGAGGTGGCGCAACCCGCGTTCGCCCCCCTGCCGGCCGGATCGGGGCCCGACGAGGTGGCGGCGGCCGTGGCCCGGGTCGGGTTGCCGTGCGTGGTCAAGCCGACCTCGTTGTCGGGGAGCCAGGGCGTGCTGCGGGCCGACGACGTGGCGGAAGCGGTGGTGGTGGCTCGGCGGGTGCGGGGCATCGCCACGGCCGCCGGCGTCGACCCCGACGCCCCCCTGCTCGTGGAGCGGTTCGTGCCCGGCGCCGAGGTGGCGGTGGAAGGGATGGTGCGGGCGGGGGTGCTGCATCCCCTGGCGGTCTTCGACAAACCCGACCCCCTCGACGGCCCCGCCTTCGAGGAGACCATCTACGTCACGCCGTCGCGCCTGTCGCGGCGCGACCACGACGCCGTGCTCTCCACCACCGTGGCGGCCGCCGGCGCCCTGGGGCTGCGCGATGGGCCGATCCACGCCGAGGTGCGCGTGCGCAACGGTCGCGCCTCGGTGATCGAGGTGGCGGCCCGCACCATCGGCGGACTGTGCTCGCGGGCCCTGACCTTCTCGACCGGCCGCTCGCTCGAGGAGCTGGTCATCGCCCACGCCCTCGGGATGTCGCTCGGCGACGACGGGGCGCAGGGGGCCTCGGGCGTCCTCATGATCCCGATCCCCGCCGCGGGCCGGCTCGTGGCGGTGGACGGGGTGGACGACGTCCTGGCCATCCCGGGCGTCACCGGCGCCGAGGTGACGATCGCCGCCGGTCGCACCGTGGCGCCCGTGCCCGAGGGGAACCGCTACCTCGGCTTCGTCTTCGCCCGCGACAACGACCCGAAGCGGGTGGAACGGGCACTACGCCGCGCCCGGGCCTGCCTCGACGTACGCATCGATCCGGACACGGAGCATCCACGAAGCACGGCATGAGCGTGCACCCGCGCCGGACGTCCGACCCGGTGCCCCGATACCGCTACCGTGTCCCCGTGCGCGTGGTGCTGGTGTCGACGTACGAGCTCGGCCACCAGCCCCTGCACGTGGCCTCCCCCGCCGGCGCGCTCGAGCGCGCCGGCCACGAGGTCCGGTGCGTCGACCTGGCGGTACAGACCCTCGACCTCGATGCGCTGGCATGGGCCGAGGCACTGGCGGTGTCGGTTCCCATGCACACCGCCATGCGCCTGGCCCGGGCCGTCTGTGAGCGGGTCCGCCACCGGTTTCCCGACCTGGCGTTGTGCCTCTACGGTCTCTATGCCGGTCTCGACGGCGCCGAGGGCGCCACGCCGGTCGCCGACGTGGCCCTGGCCGGTGAATACGAGCCGGCCCTGGCGGCCTGGGTGTCGTCCCTGGCCGGGGGGGCAGAGGCGACGGCGCCACGGCGCCAGGGCGGCGCAACGGCGCACTGCGTCGTCGAGCTGGGGCGGGGGCGCTTCGGGCTGCCCGCCCGTCACCTGCTCCCCGGTCTCGAGCACTACGCCCGCCTCGCCGTCGGGGGTGAGCTGCGGCTGGCGGGCTACGTCGAGGCGAGCCACGGGTGCGCCCACCGGTGCCGGCACTGTCCCGTGCCCGTCGTCTACGACGGGCGGACGCGCCTGGTGGAGGAGCAGACCGTCCTCGCCGACGTCGCCCAGCTCGTCGAGCTCGGCGCCCGCCACGTGAGCTTCGGCGATCCGGACTTCCTGAACGGCCCCCACCACGCCCTGCGGATCGTGGACGCGGTCCACGGGGCCTTTCCCGACCTCAGCTTCGACATCACGGCCAAGGTGGAGCACATCCTGCGCCACCGCGACCGGTGGGACGACTTGGCCGGCGCCGGATGCCTCTTCGTGGTGTCGGCGTTCGAGTCCGCCACCGACGACATCCTGGCTCATCTCGACAAGGGCCACACCGCCGACGACGAGGTCGAGACGGTGGCCGTGCTGCGGGGAGCGGGGATCGAACCGCGGCCCTCCCTGCTGCCGTTCACACCGTGGACGCGGGGCAGTGACATCCTGGCCATCCTCGACCTGGTGGCGCGTTGCGATCTGGTGGGCAACGTCGACGCCGTGCAGTACGCCATCCGGCTCCTCGTCCCCCCCGCATCGCTGCTCGTGACGTCCGGCCGGCTCGACGGGCGCCTGGGTGCCTACGACCCCGAGCACCTCGGTTTCTCCTGGCGGGCCGATGACGCGCGCCTCGACCGCCTGCAGCGCCGACTGGCGGATCTCGCCGAGCGCGCCGGCGTGGAGGAGATGACGGCCCGGGCCGCCTACGACGCCGTGCGGGCGGCGACCTTCGAGGAGTTGGCCGGCGATCTGGGCGCGGGCGCTGCTGCGCCGGCGCCCGACCCTGTTCCTGGCCTGTGCTCACCCGTGCCGGCCGACGAGCGACCGAGGCTGACGGAAGCGTGGTTCTGCTGCGCCGAACCTTCGGGCGCCCAATTCGATTCGGTGGGGATCGGTGAGCCCCTCGCCATGGGAGACAGGTGAGCGACATGGCCGGACCACGGACCACCCAGGACGGAACCGGGGAGAAGCCCGGGGGCGCCCTCGGCCTGAAGTCCACGACGAAGGGCGGGAAGCCCTCGCCCGACCCGACCGCGTCGCGCCGACCTTGGCGCGGGGCCCCGGAAGGGTCGCACGAGTGGGTGAGCTTCCCCGACCCCGAGGAGGAACGTACGTGGATGTTCGACGTGACGTTCCTCGAGAGCCGCTGGACCTGCATCTTCGGCCGCGGGTGCCAAGGTGTGCTCACCGGCCCCGCGCCGGAGATGGTGCAGGGCTGCTGCTCCTACGGCGCCCACTTCACCGGGGCCAAGGACGTCCGCCGGGTGGTGGCGGCGGCGGCGACCCTCACACCCGAGCAGTGGCAGTACCGCGACCGCGCCATGCGCACCGCCAAGCGGGGGCGTCCCGACGTCGTCGTCCACTCGAAGTCCGGTGACATCACCACCCGGCTCGTCAAGGGGGCGTGCATCTTCCTCAACCGGGTGGGGTTCGAAGGCGGACCCGGGTGCGCGCTGCACAAGGCGGCCATGGATCGCGACGTCCCGCACCTCGAGCTCAAGCCCGACGTGTGCTGGCAGCTGCCGCTGCGACGCGACGACGAGGTTGCCGACGACGGGCACGTGACGTCGGTCATCCGGCAGTGGGACCGTCGCGACTGGGGGGACGGCGGGTTCGAGTTCCACTGGTGGTGCACCGAGGAGCCCGCCGCATTCGTGGGGACCCGACCCGTGTACCAGGAGCTGGCGGACGAGGTGACCGCCATGGTGTCCAAGAAGATCTACCGGCGCCTGGTGCGGTACCTCGAGGCCCGGGCGGAGGCACTGGGCGGCCCGGCCGTCCCTCCCGGCACCGGCATGACGCGCAACGGTGCCCAGAGCACACCGGGCGGGGACCCACCCGCCCGCGTGGCCGTCCCGGCACCGGTACGCCTGCCGCATCCCGCCGTCCGGCGCACGCGGTCATCCTGAGCCTCCCGCCCAGGCGGTCATCCTGAGCCTCCGGGCCACCGTGTCGTCCTGCGCGTCGGGGGGCACCCGGCCCTCCTGACGGTCGGGGCCGGCCGTCGCCGGCGTGCGAGGCCCATCGTCGCCAACGTGGGGCGCACCCGGGGAGCGTGGGAGTCCTCGCCGCACACCCCCGGAACAACGGGACCTCCGACCCTTCAGACGGCCCCGTCCGCTGCCGACGGTGGTCATGTGTCGTTCACGCGCTGCGTCGGATCGCTCGTGGCCACGGTCCTCGTGGTCGCCCTGGTCGCCGGCATCGACGCCGTGCCGGCCACGGCCGACGCCTCTCCCCCGGCAGCCTCCCCTCCCAGCGTCGTGAGCCCCACGCCGAGCGACTTCTGGCTGGCCACGGCACGGGGCGACGTGTGGAACTTCGGTACCGCCGGAGACTACGGATCCGCCGGCGCACTCGGGCTGGCGCAGCCGGTGGTGGGGATCACCCCCACGGCCGACCAGGCCGGCTACTGGCTGGTGGCCTCCGACGGCGGCATCTTCGCCTTCGGCGACGCCGGCTTCTACGGTTCCACGGGCGCCATCCACCTGAACAAGCCGGTGGTGGGGATGGCACCCACGCCCGACGGAGCCGGCTACTGGCTGGTGGCCTCCGACGGCGGCATCTTCGCCTTCGGCGACGCCGGCTTCCA
>Ga0209415_10001745_pt1 | contig 41251 bp, 40 predicted proteins | sample PeaSoiSIISIP2007_FD_187696 | JGI IMG/M metagenome (GOLD analysis project Ga0209415, IMG submission 187696) | Peat soil microbial communities from Weissenstadt, Germany - SII-SIP-2007 (SPAdes) (version 2) | ecosystem: Environmental > Terrestrial > Soil > Wetlands > Peat | place: Germany...
AGCTTCCCCCGCCGCTTTTTCAAAGCGGACAGTTCATGTGTGAATTCAACCGGACAGATCACATACTAGCGACACACTTCGCAGAAAGTTCTGGCATTACCCCGTGAAATGTGATAGAAACGTTTTCACATTTCCAAACACTCTCCTCTGAGAGGTGTCCATGCGTGTCAGCGTGCTGCTCCTTGCGATCGGCACCCTAATTGCCGCGTCGTCGGCTCCGCCCTCTGCCGCAACAGATCCGTTGCAGGCGAAGAGAGAAGCCCAAACCCTGGCTTCGATGGGGCACAATCAGTTGCATCTCGCGCGGCTTTCCGATGCGCAGAACAACTGCGATGCCGCGTTGAAGCTCGATCCGTCCAACGGTGTTGCAAAAGACTGCCTGGAGAAAGCCGCCTCCATGCTGGTGGATCAGAATCTCAATGACGCCGAAGCCAAACTAAAGGTGCGGGATAACGCAGGGGCAATCGCGCTCGCCGTTAAGTGGGCTGTTGCTGGGCCGCAAACCAAGCAGCAGCAGCGCGCCCAGGACATTCTAAACCGAGCCCAAGCCGTTAGCGTTGGAGATCGCATCAACAGTGTGTTCTCCAGTCTCATAGCCGGCTGGCTGCGCCAGGCGCTCGGCGTCGTGATTGTCGTCACGGCTCTGATGCTCATTTTGCTGACGGCTCGTAAGCTTTGGCAAGAGTGGGAACGCGGCGCATGGTATGGGAGCCTGACCAACAGCACCAAATGGAAGATGATGCCTCTGAAAGAGGTATCCGAGGCTGCCAAGGAACCGTCCGGCACGGCTACCGACGCCGTCCTCGATGCGTTCGCGCGCCTGGGCCATGAACTGGGCAAGAAGCTCTGGCAACCAAAACTCCTCCTTCTCAGGCCGACTCCACCGGCCAATCACGAGCCCGCTATTATCGATGCCTTGCTATCGGATTCCCTGTGCGACGTATTGCTGGCGCCGGCGGCCGAGGACATCCGACTGCAATGGCAGTTGCACGATGTGGAACTTGACCAGGCGCTTCAGAGCTTGCAATTGAAAACCGCGGCCGGAATCGACATCGGTTCCATCGCCCGCTTCCTTCGCAGCCTCTTCGAGTGGTTCCAAGCCGACGCACCCAGCATTTCCGGAGTAGCGGAAACCGGCACTGATAAGGCGGCGTCCATCCACCTCTTTGCCCGCGGCGGACGCATCCGGTCGGTTGCCGTATCCGCAACCACCACGTGGGCGCCAGGCATTGACGCCATACAACTCTCCGCCGAGCTCGCCGCTTTCAAATTCTTGTTCCGCATGCAGTATCCCGCCATGACGAACCAGGAGATCGACGGATTTTCTGCCTTGCGGCAGGGCGCCACGCAGTTCGCGCAGTACGCGGGAACTGTCCCGGGGATAGAGGGCGGTGCGAGTGCGCGGACGTCCTCCCTCGCAAATGCGGCCTCCAGCTTCGGATTCTTTAGGGCGTCGATCCCTCTTCACTTTAAGGCTTGTTCCAGTGAGGTTCAGGGAGCAAGTCTGGACATCACCGATGAGATACACCAAGCGGTTCTCTTGGCCGAAGGCGTAGCGCATTCCTTGGTCGGTCGAGAAGTGAACTTCATGCAGGCCATTGACTGTTTTCGACAGCTTCAGGATTGGCCAGGTTCCCAGGCGACTCTGCCGTTGCGCCAGCAGGCCGCGTACAACGAAGCAGTCGTCTGGCGCCAGTTGAATTCCTTGGGACAGTGCGTGCTAATGCTCACGGCGCTATTGGGAGAGCGCACGCCCGATACCGTCGAGGTCGGATACGAACCGCCGAAATCCACGCTTCCGAAGGCAATCGAACTTCCGGCGCGCGTCGCTCGGCAAGCCGCCTTTGCAAAATACGACCGCAACGACTGGAGCATTCTTCCCCCCGACCGCGCCGACTTCATGGTCCGGAAGGGCGAGGAAATAGTCGAGGCGCTCCGCAATACGAATCAACCGGACAGCATTAGCGCGCACGATCGGCGTCTCGTCAACTACCTGTACATCGAAGCTCTTCGCGCTCAGGGCCACATCGAGCTGATGCGAGTAAAGATGGGATCCGCCGGCCGGCTATATCGAGGAGGCCGTCCGCTGGGTCTCATGAACGAACAGCTTACCGATGACGAAAGCCAAGATGTGATGTGCGCCATCCGAAGGATGCGCGAGTGTGAGGATCTTGTGCAAGATTGCGATTTGTATTGCGATCTCGCGGAGTCGCATCTGCTTCTCAAGCAATTCCGTCAAGCAGATGGCTACGCCCGCCACGCCACTCTCCGGAAAAAACCCGACAGTGAACGCGCCTATTATCTGGCCATCGAGAGCCTCTTGCTACAGGGGAACCTCGCTTCGCGACAGCGCGCGATAAGGTACGCAAGGGACTTTCAGGGCGACGTCACGCTGGACGAGTTCAAGTACGTCTTGGCAGAACTCGCGGTCTACCCAGCGCCACACCCCGCAGCGGAGCAAACACTGGCCGCCGCCCAAAAAGCCGGCAGTTAAGGAATTGCCCGGCGGCAGAGTCGACGCGGTATAATTGTATGCGAGCGGATTTCAACTCAACTCCGATCGATCCGCAATCCCCAGCAAGCAACTTCTACCTTGATTACAGTCAACGATGTTTCCATGCGCTTCGGCGCCCAAATTCTCTTTGAGGATGTAACCACCACGTTTCTCCCAGGACGCCGCTACGCGATCACCGGTCCCAATGGATCGGGCAAATCCACCTTCATGAAAATTCTGACCGGGGAAATTGAGCCCGAGAAGGGTTCCGTGACGCGGCCGGCGAAGATTGGCATCCTGCGGCAGGATCAGTTCGCGTTTGATTCGTATCGCGTTCTGGATACCGTGATCATGGGAAACGCGCCGCTCTGGGACGCACTGCAAGAGCGCGAGAAGTTCTACGCCAATCCCAACGAATGGACCGACGAAGACGGCATGCGTCTGGGCGAGCTCGAAGGAATCGTCGGCGATCAAGGCGGCTACACCGCCGAAGCGGATGCCGCTACTTTGCTCCAGGGTCTGGACATCGGTGAGGAGCTGCATGAGCGCAAAATGTCGGAGTTGCAGGGCGGTCAGAAGGTACGCGTGCTGTTGGCCCAAGCCCTCTTCAGCAACGCCACCGTGCTGCTCTTGGACGAGCCCACCAACAACTTGGATCTTGACTCGGTGCACTGGCTGCAAAGGTACCTGCTCGCCTACCCCGGCTGCCTGCTCGTGATTTCCCACGACCGCCATTTTCTGAACGAAGTTTGTACCCACACCGCCGACATCGACTACCAGAGCATCATCACGTATACCGGCGCTTACGACGACATGGTGCTGGCGAAGACCCAGATCCGCGCGCGCGTGGAGGCCGGCAACGCCCAGCGTGAAAAAAAGATCGCGCAGTTGAACGACTTCATCGCCCGGTTCTCGGCCGGAACCCGGTCCGCCCAAACTACCTCGCGCAAGAAAGAAGTGGAACGGCTTCAAACTTCGGAGCTTGCAAAGTCGAACATCCAGCGTCCCTATATTCGCTTTGAAAACAAGCGCCCTTCCGGGCGGCATCCCCTGGAGATCAAAGAGATCTCGAAGTCCTACGACAACCTGGTTGTGATTCGGAACTTCACCGCGTCCATCGCACGGGGCGAAAAGATCGGGCTGCTCGGACGCAACGGGGCTGGAAAGACGACCATGCTGCGATCGCTGCTCCGCAACGCGACGGGTTTCGTCGATGCGCCAGACCGCGAGTTTTCGATCGACACCGGAGTCGTCACGTGGGGGCACGAAGTGGCGGCGGGATATTTCTCGCAGGATCACAAGGAGTCCATTCGGCCCGGCGTCACGCTGCTGGAATGGCTGCACGACTTTGATCCCAGCGCATCGCAGCAGGAGTTGCGCGGCCTTCTGGGTCAGATGCTATTCAGTGGAGACGATGCCACCAAACGGACTGAAAACCTTTCTGGCGGAGAAGCCGCGCGCCTCATCTTCTGCCGCCTGATGCTCCAAAAACCGAATTTCTTACTGCTCGACGAGCCGACCAACCACTTGGATCTGGAATCGATCAATGCCCTCAACCTAGCGCTCCAGAAGTACGACGGAACTGTCTTGCTGGTGACACACGACCACGATCTGGTGGACGAAGTCGCCACCCGCATCTGGCATTTCGACAACCGGGAAATCGACGATTTCAAAGGCCCGTACGCCGAATTCCTGGCGGAGAGGGAAGCGGCCACGGCCTAGGGCGAAGCAAGCCGCAACTGGCCGGCCTCTTACTGGCCGTTCATTACAATACAGCCTTCAATACCCCTTCCTATCCAATTCCTTCCGTTGTATACTACCCAAACATTCACCGCGCGGTTGATTGAAACTTCGAGCCTTTTTGTGACGAAATAGTTTCAATATCGTGTCGGATGGAAAGGATTTGCTTCGATGCCACGTGATGTTAATCAGCCGCTTGCGCAGCCCATCTTCCACGAACCCACATTCAATGAAACTGTCCGCTCTGCCGATCCGGCCGGCTTCCTGAAGGCGCATCCTTCGGACAGCGCGCTGTATAAACAAATCCAAAACCTGCTCACGAAAGATGTTGTCAGTTTCGACCAGTCGCGGGTTGCTCCGGGAGATCTTTATGGGCTTCAGGATGCGCTCGGCGTCCACGGCCCCGAAATTATACAGGGGATCAACAGCGCCGGAAAGATAATCTTCCACGCAGCCGGTGACTCCGGAGCCTCCAACGCAGGCAAATACAAGAACGAAATCACCGTGGCCGATCAGCTAACTATGGATGCCCAGACATCCGACGCCGCCAACCGCCCTGCATTCCTGTTTCATCTCGGGGATGTGGTGTACGATTTCGGAGAATCCAAGTACTACTACGATCAGTTTTACAACCCGTTTCGAAACTATCCGGCGCCGATTTTCGCGATACCCGGCAACCACGATTCCTTTGTTGTTCCCAACACGCCCGCGGATCAGACGCCCTTGATCATTTTCAGCCGAAACTTTTGTGCGAGTGATCCGGTCATCACGCAGGAAGCCGCCTCCCTCCACCGCACTGCGATGACGCAGCCGGGTGTCTACTTTACGCTCGATGCACCGTTTGTCCGAATCATCGGTCTCTTCAGTAACGCGCTCGAGGATCCCGGGGTGATTTCGAGCGAAGGCAAAAAATGGCCCGGTGTGCCGAACTTCCAATTGGACTATCTCACGGCGCAGCTGAAGCGGATCAAGAGTGAAAAATACAAGGGCGCGGTTTTGTTGGCGGTCCACCATCCGCCGTTCAGCTACGCACCTCCAAAATCGGGCAGCGGGGCAGGTGGAAATCATGGGTGCAGTTCCGCCATGCTGCGCCAAATCGACACCATTTGCCAGGAGCAGGGGGTGTATCCGCACGCGTTCCTGTCCGCGCACGCGCACAACTATCAGCGATACACTAGGACGGTCCACTTCGGCCAATCGGATTACGACGTTCCCTTCATCGTGTGCGGCGATGGCGGCCACAATGTGAATCCTTTGGTCCAGGGGAGGCGTGGGCAGCCGCCGCAGGAACCGCATCCTGGAACGAACGTCGAATATCTGGAGTCCAAGCCAGCCGTCAAAACCAGCGGCCTGATTCTCGAAAAGTTCGACGACACCACATACGGCTATCTGCGCGTTACCGTGGACAAGGATCAGCTTGCCATCGGCTTTTACGAGGTGGGGGCAGGCCGAAGTCTCGCTCAATCTCGGTTTGACATGGTGACCGTCGACCTGGCGTCTCACACCATGGTTTCCAACTAGCATCGGCGGATCGCTAGCTCACCGGGCGAATCCCCGAACCCAAACGCCCAATCCCTTCGGCTCGCTATACTTGGGGCATCCCCTCATGTTGTTGACCACAGCCGCCTATTTCACGTTTCTAGCGGCCGTTTTCTTCGCCTTCTGGCTGGCCATGCGATACCGCTGGGGCGCGCTTGCGGTTGTAGTATTCGCAAATTACTTCTTCTACGCCCGCTGGGACCTCGCCTATCTCGCAATTATCCCCGCCGCCTCTTCTTGCGACTTTTGGATCGGCAACGCACTCCATCGCTTTGCGGAACCCAGAGTTCGTCGCCTGCTCGTCACACTCAGCATCGTGCTCAACGTCGGGCTCATCGCCTCGGTCAAATATCTGCCCGTCCTGCCGTGGGTGTTGCCTCTGGCGCTTTCCTTCTATGCCTTCCAGTCGCTCACCTACACCATCGACATCTACCGCCGCGACGCGAAGCCGGCCGAAAGCTATCTGGCGTATCTTGCCTCCGCCAGTTTCTTCCCCACTACCGTCGCCGGTCCCATCACCCGCATCTCGACGCTACTCCCGCAATGGTCCAAGCGCGAAATGCTCACGCCGCAGGACGGTGGCAAGGCGCTGTTTCTTATTGGCCTCGGTCTAGTGAAAAAGCTGCTGATCGCCGATTTCCTAGCAGAGAATCTCGTGAATCGCGTCTTCGACCTGCCCAAGCTTTACTCCGGCGCTGAAGTGCTCGCCGGGGCGTACGGCTACGCGCTGCAGCTTTATTACGATTTCTCCGGCTATACCGATATTGCGATTGGCTCGGCGCTCCTGCTCGGCATCACGCTCCCACGAAATTTCAATCGACCCTACGCCGCCCAAAATATTTCCGATTTTTGGCGTCGCTGGCATATTTCGTTCTCGAATTGGCTGCGCGATTATCTCTATTTTTCGCTTCCCGGCCTGCGCTCCCGCTGGAAGATTTTCGCGTATCTGAATCTTGTGATCACCATGGTGATCGGCGGCCTGTGGCACGGCGCCGGCTGGACCTTTATCGTGTGGGGCGCTTGGCACGGCTTCGGCCTCGCGGCGCACCGCGGGTGGCGAGCGTTGCACGGCAATCCGAAATTGACACTCACCACCGGCGCTCGTGTTCTTTGCGGCCTCACCACTTTCCACTTCGTCCTGATTGGCTGGATCTTCTTTCGCGCTTCCAGCCTGGCCACTGCGCGCGATATCTTCTATCAGATTTCTTCCCTCACCATTTCTTTTGCCAACATAACGCCCACGTTCGTGCTGGTGATGGTCGTTGCTGCCGCCGCGCACTTTGTCCCGCAGCGCTGGTACGACGGCGCCCTCCAACTGTATTGCCAGTTCCCTTATTACGCCCAGGCTGCGGCCATTGCTGCGCTCGCCGTTGCCATTCGATACATAGCCGGATCGGGCTCGGCCCCGTTTATCTATTCGCGGTTCTGAGCGATGCTGATCCCCGGCTGGCCCAGCAAAATGTTGCCAAAGAAAACATCGTTGGCTATCGCCACCTTGGGTGCACTCTTGTTGGCGCTGGATATCGCGAAATTAGCCCGGCCTTTTACGCTCGCCGAGGTCCTCGATTTTCGTCCGCGCGATATCCCCAACGTCGAACCGCTCGCGCCCATCCCGCCCTCCACAAGGCCCGTCACCGCTTTGAAGCGCCCGATTATCGAGCCCAATCTTATCGATCAGCACGACGACCTTCGGGCGTTCTATTTGGCTTTGTGGCGCACCGAATTGGGCGCGCCCGGCGCCATCACGCGGGTGCTTCACTACGGCGATTCTCCGGTAACTGCCGATTCCATCACCGCCGACGTACGCTCGCTCTTACAGCAACACTTCGGCGACGCCGGACACGGGTTCGTCCTCGTCGCGAAACCGTGGGCCTGGTATGGCCACCGAGGAGTCGAGGTGAGCGGTAAAGGCTGGCGTATCGCAGTTGCCACTCAAGTCCGCGCCAAGGATGGTTTCCACGGCCTCGGCGGCGTAAGTTTCGAAGGCGACACGGGCGCTTCCTCGCACGTGGAACTCGCCGAAGATCATGCGCAAATGGAGGTCCACTTCCTGCGTCAGCCCGGCGGGGGCGTCCTCACCGTAGAAGCCGGGGGACAGAAGCTCGGCGAAGTTGAGACCCAAGGCTCCGAGAAACAGCCCGGCTATCAGACGTTCCCGTTGAATGCGGGCGCACGCGAGATCAATCTCTCCGTCCAGCGTGGCCCCGTTCGCCTCTTCGGCGTTAGTTTCGAAAGGAACACGCCGGGTGTAATCTACAATAGTCTTGGGCTGAACGGCGGCCAGGTACAAGTTGTGGTCCGCTATTTCGACAAGCCCCAGTGGACCGAAGAGTTGCAGCACCAGCATCCGGACCTGGTGGTGATCAATTACGGCACCAACGAAAGCATTTATGCGGACTACATCGAGCGTTACTACCCCGGCGAGTTGCGCCAAGTGATCGAGCGCGTGAAGGCGGCCCTCCCGCGCGCCTCGGTTCTGATCATGAGCCCCATGGATCGCGGGCAGCGCGATTCCAACTCCCGCATCACCACGGTTCCCTCACTCCCGCGTCTGGTTGAGATCCAGCGTCAAATAGCCTCCCAGATGGGCTGCGCGTTCTTCAACACTTTTCAGGCTATGGGCGGTGAAGGAACCATGGCGCACTGGTATGACAGCACACCCCGGTTGGTGAGCGCCGACTTCACTCATCCGATGCCGGCGGGCGCGCGGAAAGTGGGAGTGCTGCTGGATCAGGCGCTCGAATCCGGCTACCGGCAATTCAAAGCGCGCGAGCAACAGAGCGCCGCGCGGCGCGAATCCGCCAATCGAGGTTCGCCCTAGTGGCCAAGCTGGTTCTCATTCTCGCCGCCCTGCTCAACGCCGTACCGCTTCCTGCAGCAACGTCTACCGCGAAGACGAACACAAAGAAGAAATCCGCTGTCAAGAAACGCGCGCGCGTCCCCGTGGTTTCTGTTTCACCCGCGCTCCGAGGCGCGGCTCTGCGTGCCGTCAGCGAGCGAACCTCCCGTCCCGTCGGCGCTCTCCAAGGCGCCGGAGCGCTTGTGCCGTTCTTTGAACAGCTCTCGCATCCGGCCGAAAATATGTCGCTGCACATTTTGCAGTACGGCGATTCGCACACCGCGTCCGACGACTGGGCCAACCAGATGCGCCAGGATTTTCAAGCCAAGTTCGGAGCCGGCGGCCCGGGATATACACTGCCCGGACATCCGTTCCTTGGCTACCGCCGATTCGATAGCCGAGGCAGCAATTCACGCGGCTGGTATACCAGCGGTATTGTGACGCGCAAGAGCGACGGGGTCGACGGCCTGGGTGGCGTCAGCCTCACTGCGCAAGTCGCGGGTGAGACGGTGGCGCTAACCGTCGAGTGCGAGCAGCTCGAACTGCATTATCTGCGGCAGCCCGGCGGCGGTCAGGTGCAATTTTCGGTGGATGGCACGCCAGTGGAAACCATCGGCACGGATGGCGAAGTTGGGCCGGGGGTGTATGACTACGTAGCCTCGCCCGGACCGCATCAATACATGCTGCGAACGCTCAGTTCCGCGCCCGTGCGGCTTTTCGGCTGGGTGGCTCAGAATCACGCGGGAGTGACCTATGAGACCCTGGGAATCAACGGCGCGCAGGCCAGTCTCATCCTCGATTGGAAGTCGGCCATCCTTGAACCCGAGCTAACCGGCCGCGATCCCGCGCTCATTGTTCTTGCCTATGGAACGAACGAAGCTGTGAGCCGGACCTGGACCGCCGAGGAATATCGCGCCGGTTTGATCGCAATCATTCAGCGCTTCCGTTCCGCGGTTCCAACGGCTAGCATTCTCATGATCGGTCCGCCCGATTGCCAATATCGCTTGCGTGGTGGTAATCGTCGTCTTGCGTTCCCACACTTGGATCAGGTAGTCGAAATCCAGCACGATGTCGCTCAAGCCACTGGCTGCGCATTTTGGGATTGGCGCGCTGCCATGGGGGGTCCCGGATCAGTGCGTCAATGGGTGCAAGCAGGACTCGGGCAAGGCGACTACACGCATCTCACCGGCGCCGGATATCGCACCGCGGGCAGCATGCTCTTCGAGGAATTGATGGCTCAGTACAACCGTTTTCTTAGCGTCCGCGCTGAAGGAAGCCATAATCAATAAAGATGGACAATAGAGAGCGCATCGTCGCGATCGTGCGCAAAGTTTCCAACAACAACACGCTTCCCGATCCCGACGAGTCGCTCTTTGACTCCGGATTTCTCGATTCGTTCGCGCTGCCGGATCTGATCAGCGAACTGGAGCGGGAGTTCGGAATGAAATTCCCCGATTCCAACTTGAGTCCTCGCAAATTCGAAACCATCACTCGCATTCAAAGCTACATCGAGAGCAGGATGTAACGCGTGCCGGCGATCCTGGGCTTCGGAGCCTATGTGCCTTCACGCGTAGTCACCAACGCCGAACTGGCCGCGCGACTGAATTGCGAAGCCGGCTGGATCCTTGACGTGTCGGGAATCGAAGAGAGGCGTTACGCGGCTCCCGAGGAAACGGTGATGAGTATGGGCGTCGCCGCGGCTGAACAATGCCTGGAGCGAGCCGTAATGAAAGCGAGCGACCTCGGAATGATCCTGGTCTCATCGGGTTCCTCCGAACGCCGCTTTCCTGGACCCGCGGCCAGCATCGCACACACATTGGGCTTGGATGGTGTTCCCGCCATCGACCTGCCGATTGCGAGCGCCGGAAGCTTGTTCGGCATGGCACTGGCTACGTCGCTTTCGGCTATACACGGTAATGTTCTCGTCATCGCATCCGAAAAAATGTCTGCGATCGTTTCGCGCGATCCCATGGAGCGCGGCGTTGCGCCGCTGTTTGGAGATGGCGCGGGTGCTTGCCTGGTTGGTCCCATGACGGGTCCGGAAGGCTCCGTCCAGGTCGTCGATTCGGTGCTGCATTCCGACGGCACATTCGCTGAAGATTTGCGGCTCGAGTTTGACGCGCCGCTCCAGATGAACGGCCGGTCCGTCATCTTGCAAGCCTCGCGCAAAATCCCGTCCGCGATCGGGGAACTGCTCGAGCGAACTGCCAGGCCCGCCTCAGCGGTGAAAGTTTTCCTGATGCATCAAGCCAATCAAAATCTGTTGGATCGAGTAGCCCGCGCTCTCGAAGTGGACACCGCGCGTTTCTACTCCAACATCCGGCGATACGGCAATACCTCGTCGGCGTCCATGCTCATCGCTGCCGCCGAATGGTGGAGCGATCCTGGCCCAAACAAGCGAGACTTGATTTGTTTCGCTGCTTTCGGCGCCGGATTTCATTGGGGTGCGCTGTTGGCGGAGGTTGTATAGCGCCCACTGTTAACATTGTTCTATGACCGATTGGCGCCACTACTTCAGTACCGACCCCCAGGTCTGCGCGGGACAACTGTGCGCCAGGGGCACGCGCGTGCTGGTGACCAACATCCTCGATAGCCTCGCTGAGGGGGCGAGCCAAACGGAAATCCTGCGTAGCTACCCGACTTTGAAACCCGAGCACGTTCAAGCTGCTTTGGCCTACGCAGCCGAGCTCGCGCACGAAGAATCTTTTTTGCCACTGCGCATGGAATGAAGTCCAAGCTGGATGAGAATCTTCCGCTTGAAATCGCGGATCCATTCCGGGACGCCGGCCACGAGATCGACTCGGTGCAGAGTGAGGGATTGACTGGAGCGAGTGATCGAAAGATTCTCGCTCAGATTCAGGCCGGAGATCAGATCCTGCTGACCATGGATAAAGGCATCGCGGACATCCGTCTTTTCCCGCCCTCGCTGTATCCGGGAATCGTTCTATTCCGCCCTTCAACTTCTGGTCGCGGAGAAGTTCTGCGATTCGTTCAACGGACCCTGCCGGATCTCTTATCGATAGACTTGACCGGTCACTTAGCGATCGTCTCGCCACGGGGTATCCGAATTCGATAAGGCTTTTCCGACAGTAAAACCGGAGACATTTACTTCCCTATGAGGTCCGTGAGCTTTTTCCCATTCATCAACTGCGCAAAAGTGGTGTAACGAGGTCCCATGATCGCGGCACGTGGAGCGTCACCAAATGGGATCGGGTTGATCTCCTTGGCCTTCTCGGAGAAGATCAGTTTGTATTTGTCCTCCTCGCCGTAGGGCTCGATCCGCCCAACAGGTGCGTAGTGTGTGACGGCGGCAACTGGCTGCGTCTGATACGCCGCAATGTACCTGATTTTGTCGAGCTTCCCGCCTGAGATCCGGATTGCGTGCCAGCAGTTCTCACCGAGAAACAATCTTTCAAAATTCTCCTTCTGTGCGGGGACGATGATGGTGTCCCGTTCCTGTGTTTGTGACATCGGCGAGGGACCAGCGGTTGCAGGCCTCGGCGGTGCTACTGCTTTAGCAGATTCAAAGGATCGAACTCCGACGAGTGGGAGAATTTGCAGTATCTCCTTCAAAAATGCTTGCGTGTCGGCCTTCTCCGCTTCGGTCAGCGAAGGCTCCTGAGGGACATTTCGATTAATGCGATGACAGCGGGACGCTGCGGTCGCACGCTTGATCAAGGAGTACTCCAGCCAAGTCACGTGTGCTCGATTGAGACCTCCGGTCTGTGAGACAAATATGATCGCTCGGTCCCAGAAATCCATGCTTTGGTAATGAGACTCAATTCGATTCTTTACGCCGTCGGTTTGACCGATGTAAATTGTGGGAAGGTCGTCTTCTCCTTCTTCGTAACCAACCAGGATGTAGACCCTGCTCGCGTGAGTTCCGTTCTTGGAACCACATCCGCCCATTTAGTGCGAGGAAACACTAACCCTAATCCGGTCCAGCCCATTCGGTCGATGATACGGACGCCTTCCGGATCGCCATCGGGCACGTATATACGTATGCTGAATGGCTCGGCCATTTCGTTGCCTCAAGATCCCCGCTTAGCCCGCCAGAAACTTCCGGATCCGCTCCACTGCATCCATCAGCTTCTCATACGAATTCGCAATACTGAACCGCAGATAGCCGTCCCCGTACGCGCCAAATGCCGTGCCGCTCAAACACGCGACGCCCGCTTTCTGCAACAGCGCATCCGCCAGGTCTTTCGATTTCCACCCGGTCCCCTCAATGTTGGGGAATGCGTAAAATGCCCCGCCCGGAATCGCGCAGCGGAATCCCGGCAGACTATTCAATCCCGCGCAAAACGCATCGCGGCGGCGGCGAAATTCCTCCACCATTTTTGCAACGTCGTCCTGTGGTCCGTTGAGCGCCGCGATTCCAGCCCGCTGCGTGAAGCTCGCGGTGCACGAGTTCGAGTTCACCATCAGCTTGTTCACCGGGTCCACCAGCCACGTCGGCATCACGCCATAACCCATGCGCCAGCCCGTCATGGCGTACGTCTTCGAAAAGCCGTCCAGAATAATCGTCTTCTCCAGCATGCCCGGCAGCGTGCTGATCGATAGCGGCGCCTCTTCGTCAAAGTAGATGCGCGTGTAAATCTCGTCCGACAAAATTATTAGATCACGGTCGCGCACCATATCGGCAATCGCGCGCACATCGGCCGCCGGAATCACGCCGCCGGTTGGATTGTGCGGCGAATTCAGGATCAGCATCTTCGTCTTCGGTGACAGGCTATCCTTCAGCACGTTCAAGTCGAACGAAAACCCGCGATCCTCCACCAGCGGAATCGGCACCGGCGTCGCGCCGAGAAAATTGATCATCGATTCGTAAATCGGAAAGCCCGGATTCGGATAGATCACCTCATCGCCCGGTTCCAGCAGCGCCATCAACGGAAAAAAGATGATCGGCTTGCCGCCGGGAACCACGCACACATGCTCTGGGCCCACGCGAATTCCGCGCGTGCGGCAGATGTACGACGCAATGGCCTCGCGCAATTCGGGAAGCCCTTGCGTCGGACCGTAGTGCGTCCAGCCTTGATCCAGTGCCTGCTTGGCCGCTTCGATGATGTGGCGCGGCGTGTCGAAATCGGGCTCGCCGATTTCCAGGTGAATAATGTCGCGCCCTTGCGCTTCGAGCGCTCGAGCGCGCACCAGGACTTCGAAGGCGGTTTCCACACCTATGCGGCTCATCCGCTCAGCTAGTTTCATGATTGTTTTCGAAAAAAAGGAACCTGGTTGCGAAACTCGGCGAACCGTACGCGATCCCCGATCTGGACGCGCTCTCCCTCCACGCGTCCTGTTACGCGTCTGCCGCCGCCCAACTCAACGATCGCCAATTGATACGGCACGTCGTTGACGTATGCCTCGGGCGGTGAATAAACCACTGTTTCCGTATAAATCGTGCCCTCTCCTAAATCTGTCATGCGGCCCCCAGAATCGTGACCACGCACGTCGCGCCCGATCCCCCCAGATTTTGGGTGAGGCCAAGCGTGTTTCGCTTCACTTGCCGCTCACCGGCCTGCCCGCGAATCTGCTCCACGACATCACAGATCTGGCCAACACCCGTAGCACCCACCGGATGCCCTTTGGCCTTCAGTCCGCCGCTCGCGTTCACCGGCAACTCGCCGTTTATGCAGGTGCCACCGGCCAGACTATAAGGGCCGCCCTGTCCTTTCGGCACGAACCCCAGGTCTTCGATCGCGATGATTTCGGCGATCGTGAAGCAGTCGTGCACTTCGGCAAATTGGATGTCGGCCGCTTGAACGCCGGCCATCTGATACGCCTTCGCGGCCGATATCTTCACCGCGCGCAACGTCGTGATGTCGTCCTTCTCGTCGAGCGCCACGTTGTCGGAAGCCTGCGCCATGCCGAGAACGCGCACCGGCTTATCGGTGAACTCGGCGGCTCGCTCCAGCGGCATAATCAGCACCGCGGCCGCGCCATCGCTGATCAGTGAACAATCGTAGACGGTGAGTGGTTCGGCAATCATCTTCCCAGCCAGCGCCTGCTCCATCGTGATCACCTTGCGCATATGCGCCAGCGGATTCTTCGCGCCGTTTTGATGGTTCTTCACGGCCACCGCTGCCATTTGCTCCCGCGTCGTTCCGTACTGATACATATGACGCCGCGCAATCATCGCAAACAATGCGGGAAACGTCGCTCCTGCGCGAACCTCACCGCTCAGATCTCCCGCGCTCGCGAGAATTTCGGTCACCTTCGGGGTCGGCTGCGAAGTCATCTTCTCGACGCCAGCCACCAGCACGATGTCGTACAACCCTGCCGCAACCGCTGACGCGGCGTGGAAGAAAGCCGAGCCGCTCGACGCGCAGGCAGCCTCAAAACGCGTTGCGGGTACGCCCGTGATGCCCATCGCTGTCGCAATGTACGGCGCCAAATGATTTTGTCCGACAAACGATGGCCCAGCGAAGTTGCCGAGATAGAAGGCCTCCACTTGAGAAGCGCTCGCGTGCCCGTTCTCCAATGCTTTTTGGCCGGCCTCTACCGCGAGTGAACGGAGATCGCGATCCGGGAACGCGCCAAACGCAGTCTTCCCGATGCCGGCTACGGCTACTGGTCTCATGGTTTTAGGATAACTCGGAGCCGCGCTGCGGAGCCGCGACCGTGCGATGGCGCCGCGACCAAAGGGAGCGGTTTCAACGATTGTTGAACGGAACCACTGTCGCCCCTGGCCTTAGATGGCCCTGGTCGCGATCCTTGTTGTTCTCATCGCATGAATACTCCATCAGATGGTCGCCCGGTTTCATCCGCTCGAACACGCGGTGATTGCTCCACGGTTTGGTGTACATCTTCGCATCGTCCACCGTCACCTCATACGCAATGTGATTTGCATCCGTCAACTGATACCGCTCCGTGACGTGCAGCACGTCGCTGTGCGGATGCCCCGCCGTATCCAGCCACGTCCGGTCGTTGAACCCCACCGTGTCGATCACCAGCGCATCGCCATCCCATTTGCCAATCGACTCACCCATGAACGTAGGATCAATGCTCTTGGAATGTTCCCGCACGTCCAGCGGCACCGCGTGGAATGTCGTCATGTACTCGTACAAGAACACGATCGAATCGGGTGTCTGGACCATCCGCATTGGTAACGGCGAGTTGGTGATGCGCGGCACGCCCGGAAACAGGCAGAAGCCCGTCGGATCGTATAGCGTATTGATTTTGCTGTAAGCGGCCTTCCCCTCCCCAGTGAAAGGAAGTTCGCCGATTTCTTTCGCCATGTTGGGCGTGTACGGAACATTCCACGATCCATTGAAATCGGGCCTGCCCTCGGCGGTGCGCCGCATCGCCCCAGGTGTTTCAGCCGAAGCGCAGAAACTAACGAAGGCTGCGCCAACCAACGCAATCCAAGCAGTTCGCATGAGATTAGCTTACTGGATTCCATCCAAAGTCGCAGCGCCTCGGGAGAATTGCCCGCGATCCATGGCTCCTGTTCGAAGCGCCCTACCGTTGCCAGAAATCGTCGTTGTGTGTCATAAAATCCGGATAGGCGCCCGCGCCGAGTTCGTACAGATCCAAGCCTTGGCGTTCGCCTTCCACCGCGACGCGTTGCGCGGACACTCGATTGAGAATCCAGTTCAACCCATAAGTCAACGGCAAAACAAACCCGAGCAAAGTCGCGATGCCGACCAGTTGCGCAAGCCAGAGCCCCGGAGCATCGCCGGGAGCAACCGCGCCCAAGAGCCCAGTCGCCAGCAACCCCCACAACCCCGCGACCGCGTGTACCGACACGGATCCGCCCGGATCGTCTACGGCGAGATGCAGCTCCAGCCATTCCACCGAATAGACCACCAGTCCTCCCGCGATCATCCCGATAATCACGGCCGCGGCCGGACGTACGACGGCGCAACCGGCGCTCACCGCCACTAATCCCGCTACCCAGCCATTGGCGCATAGCGAAGCGTCGGTCTTGCCAAAGCGCGCGCGTGTGATCGCCGCGACGGATAGAGTTGCCGATCCAGCCGCCAGAGTCGTATTCACCGCGATCAAAACCGCGCGGCTGGCACCCACGCTGGTGAATAGGATCGCGCCCGCGGCATTCAGTCCCAGCCATCCCAGCCAGGCCAGAAAACATCCCAGCAAAACGAAAACGGCATGGTGGCCGGGCAGCGCCGATGGCACGCCTTCCGGGCTGAACTTGCCGCGCCGGGACCCCAGGATCCAGGTGATGGAGAGCGCCGTCAATCCGCCGACTACCTGAATGACGCCCGCGCCTCCGCTATCGATAAAGCCCAGTTGCGCGAGCCATCCGCCTCCCCAGGCCCAGTGTGCAAAAAGTGGAAAGGTCCAGCCTGCGAGCAACACGGTGGAAGCACAGCTTGCGCCCAGCCGCCAACGATCGGCCCCGGCACCCAGCGGGATGATCGCCGCCAGGCCCGCGCTCATCAAACCGAAGAGCGTCGCCAGCGACGGCCATCCGCCCAGCTCCAGGCCGCGCAGGAAGAAGCGCCCCGCGCCGATCCAGTTCCAATCCCGGCCGGCCACATGCCAGGCAAACGCCGGTTGCCCGGAGGATCCCTGCCAGGCCGCTCCGATCGCGAAATAAATCATCGCGGCGACGGCAATGACGCAGAGCGCGCTCAACATCGAATGTGCTGCGTTTCTGAAGCGCCCGAGCCCGGCGTTGATCAGCGCGAGCCCGGCTGTCGCGCTTGGAATGAGCAGTACGAAAACGAAGCAGAGCGCCGCCGATGTCTCCGACAGCGCTGGAGGGCGCACGGGCGTCACCTTCGTTCCTTGCTTGGATTCAGGTGCGCGCGAAATACCAGTGTCAAGCCCAGCGCTTCCACGCCCAGCGCCACCAACACAAAGCTGCCTTGCGACGTCCCGGACGGCAACAGCGCCATGGCGGCCAGGACAATAATCCACCCGCCCGCGAGCAATAAGAAACCGGTGAGCTTCATGAAAAATTCGGTTCATTATAGCAACGCGGGCGTCGTCCGCGGCTGGCGTGTGCGTTAATAAGGTGATGGCCGACGCAGCCGAACAGCCGTTCCACAGCATCGAGAGCGCTCACGAGTTCATGGTGATATTGGAAAACGTAATCGCCGAAGCGCAAGGCGAGCTACAAACCATGCTGACCGACGCAAACACCGCAAGCGATGAGCGCCGGAGCGAGGCCCTGCGCCTGGCGCTATTCAAAATCGCCCAGCTCGAAGCCCACACCCACAAGAGCCGGCGCATTCTGAACGATCTCGGACTTATCCGATCGTTGCTCGTGCGCGGTGGCTAGCGCACCGGCTCCCTTACCGTAGCGGCTCGGTTGGGCCACTGCTTGGTTGGGTCACCCCCGGCAAGCGCTATTCGATTTGAATATCGGCGGTGCGCTTAAATTCTTTGCCGGCGTTGTCTACCGCCTTGATCTCAACCTTATACGGACCCGGAGTGAGAGAGGCCGTAGGGATCTTCGCTCCTATTGGAACCATCGGACTCCCCGTGCGCGTTGGAAGTTGGACGCGCATCAGCCCGGTGTCTTCCTTCTGCTCGCCCGTCTTACCATCCAACACGCGGAGCTGAAACGCGACCGCCGGCGGCGTTTTTGGATCGGCAGTCACCAGCAGCGGCTCATAAAGCTCAAAATAGAAAGCCGCCAAATCGGTCTTCTTGAAATTATTGGACCCGTACGGCACCAACTGCATTCCGTCAGCGATCAGCGGCACGCGGTCCTCGAGCAGCAGCGCATCCAGACCTGTTCCCAATTCGGAGGCGCGCCGCACTTGCTTACTCAACGCCAGACTACTCAGGCTGAACTGGTTCGCATCGTAGGGATCCACCACCAGCGGCATCTCCACCTTTCCGAAACTCTCACCACTGGACGCGAAGACCACCTTAAGATTGTATTTTCCAGAGGCAATGTCAAACTGGCTCTCGTAGTGCATCGGCTGTTCCTGGAAGGCTTCCATTTGCTTCTTGTCTTCGAAGTCCAGCTTCAGCGCGTCGCTGAACCGCGCGCCCACTGAGCCGTCCGGAAGATACGCCAGACCCAGAACGTTGATCGTGGAGTGATACTTGCCCTTCTGTTTGTCGAATTTCACGTTATCGGTAGCGATCTCCATCGCCACGTTCACGCGGGCTACGTTCGGAGCGGTGTAGAAAAATGGAAGCTGCATGGAAGCAGTGACATTCCCCGCTTGTGCCGCGATCGCGCGAGTCTCCAGATTCTTCTCGGTGGAGTTACCGGCCAGTAGATCGACAGGCTTGGAATTGCAATAACCCGTGCGCGCTCGCACTTCCGCGCCACCTCGATCCACTTTGACGCGCAGCGTATGGCAACTTCCCTCGTCCGAATCTGGCGGCGTATATCCGAGAATGTAGTATTCGTTCTGCTCCTTGCCGATCTTCTCCATCGCGCCAACCAGGTCGTTGGTCTCATGAATCACGAAGCCGCCCGTGCCCGCTGCCAGCATGAACATGATGTTCTGGTTCGTTGCAGTGCTGTCCGGAATCTGGGGAATGATCATTCGCGACGTGCTGTACGGATTCGTCAGGGGCGAGTTCATCCCATAAGGATTCATGGAAGGCGTTCCCCCCGCGCCCCCTCGTCCTGGCGCGCCTCCAGTGGGTCCCCGGCCGCCACCTGGCGCACCGCCGCCCGGAGCGCCCCCACCAGGATGCCCACCTCCACCGCCGACCCCACCGCCACCCCCTCCGCCGCCCGGATGGCCGCCACCACCGCCGCCACCTCCTCCACCGTGCTGCGGCATGAAGAACGCCATGCCGCCCGGAGTATAGGACGCGAGCACAAAGCGAACATCGCGATCCGGTGCGCGTAATGTGGCTTGCGGCGTGGCAGCCACGAGACCACGCACGTCGATCGGATAAATCGCCACATTCGACTGGTTGCAGGCGCTGATCGCCGCAGTCGCTTCAGACATAATCTCCGGAGTCAGCGGAAAGCCGCCGGTTATCAGGATGACGGTCTTGCGTCCCGGAATCGAACTGAGGCTCTTGCTGAGATCTTTCAGAGCGTAAAGCATGTCGCGCGCGCCAAAACTAGCCATCTGAGTGTTGAGCTGCGGCAAACTCGCATCCGAGGCGTTGGGATTCACCGCGGAAAACTTGATTCCATTCACGACATTCTTCAGCCGCTCGGTGTCTTCGGTGAAATTCTGCGCGATCTGAAGCGCGCCCCCAAAATTGGCGATCGCCATCAGGCGATTCGGGCCGCCGTTGGTGTCGATGAACTTCGACGCCGCCTGCCGCGCGCGCGCCTGGTCGCCAAAATCCATAGTCGAGTTGTCGAAGAACAGCACCAGGTAGTGCTTTCGCGGGTTGGAAGGAGGTGCCGAGCCGGCTTCGAAAGAGAAGCTCGTGACCTGTTGCTCTTTGTTGTCTTCCCAAACCTTGAAATCCTTAGCTTCCAGGTCGTGGATGTAGTTCCCCTTCTTGTCGGTGACCACCGTGTCTACCAGGACCAGTTTGGTCTCGGTGCGGATAACGGCTCCGGAGTCTGCTGGCGCCTGCGCGTGAGCCCTCGGGTAAAAAGCCGCCAGCGCCAGGAGCGCGGCGAAAGAAATCACACGATGAGCATTCATGATCGCACCTCCGTCTAGTATCTGTGTCTCGTCTAAAACCGATTTACGGAATCTCGACGACACCATTGCGCGCCGCCATGGTCTGTCCTTCCGAATCCCGCACCACCAGCCGGATCACGTAGCTGCCAGGCGCCACCTCGAAGTTGGTCCGAACGGTAATACCGGAATTGAGCACCTTCTCTAACGTGGCATCCAAGAGGCGCATCTGAACTGTCTTTTGCATGGCGGTGATGTAATTTCCATTGCGGTCGAACACGCCCGAAAGTATCGTCAGATTGTCGTTGTTGCGGCCGTCGGCCTTGCGGAAGCGAAGATTCTTCACATTCACTCGCGCCAGCACGGTGATTTTAGCCGCAACGTCGCTGGATTTGAAGAATTGCATATGTAGTTCGAGTGGAATATCCTGCAATTCGTCCCGAGAAAAGAGCGCTTCTTCAATTTCGCGCTTGGCGTCCTCCTCGGGATCGGCCAAATGCTTTGGCGCATAATATCCGCGCCGCGCTTGCAGATCGAGACCGCGCGACATTTTCAGCGTCACCTTCAGCGCGTGATAAGCCCCGTCCAGCTTTAAGTTTTGCGGAGAGAATCCCAGCACATAAACGAACTCGGGCGTCGCTGCCACCTGGCCGAAGCCCGCCTTCAGGTCGTTATTGTTGTGGAAATACCGGCCGCCCGTTGCGTCGGCCAATTCCGCCATGATTCCCTCTTCCACCAACGCGCTCTCGCGGTCGTATTGGGCCTTCAAGTTCAGAACATTTGGAATCGCAACCGGAGTGGGGGTGCTGGCGTCACCGCCCGGGATGAGGACGTAGAGCCCGCGCGCATTCAGCGAGCTGATTCGGACATTGGCGCGAATCGCGCGGTCCATGATGTCGGTCTCTTCGTGGCGGAGATCGTCGGTGAGAAAGAACCCCGAGGAAACGAAGATTAAGCCACGGTCTCCGGGGGCCGCGGCCAGCCGGCGGATCGCATTCTCGATCACCGTAAATGCCAGGCGAGTGTCGCGTTCACCAAGTTCGAGGATATGAGAAGCCGTCGCACGCGAAGCGGACTCGGCCGTTTGTTCAGACGCGGCTGTTGGGGGACCGGGCGGCGGCGGATCGCACGTGGCCAGCACTTCCTGAGCGGCCGCTTGCAGAGCCGTCGGATCATTCTTGTTCTGGATCAAGTCCGCCATATAGTAGCTGAGGTCCGGGCAGTACGATCCCCGTGGCCCTATGGATGGCCGCGACATCAGCTTGAGCAGCGCCTCGTGCAATTTCGCGCGGTCGTCGGTAAAGTCCACGTTGCCCTGCCCTGACGTGGTGAAGATGGCGGCGCGCGTGGCTGGATCCAAAGTCTCGGTCAGATGGCGATCGGCCGCGTCGCGAGCCTGCATCAGATCGCCCGTGCTCGTGTGAACGTCGTCGAATAGGTAAAGGACAAATCGCTGGGCGATCGGCGCCGCCCCGCTCGACGAAGACGCCCCGGGTGCAACGGACTTGTCGAGAGCCGCCTCATCAGTTGCTACCTCCGCCGGAATCACCGCTTCGCCGGCTTTTTCCACTGAGAACTTGGAGATGACCTGCGGCTTGCCCTTATCGAAAAGCTGAAAGTCTTGCTTTTGCAGCGTCCCGATCGCCTTGCCCTTTGCATCGCGAACCACCACCGGGACCATTACCAGGTTTACTTTGGTGCTGAACGTCGCGGGCGCATCGTGAGAAGACATTTCTGGCGCAGTTTGCGCAGGTGTATTTTGCTGGGGCGCATTCTGCGGGTTCTGAGCGGCGGGCGCTTGGCCACGCGACTCGAAACCGGCAATTACGCCGACAAGCAGTAGAGCCGCGGCTACGCCTCTCACGTGCATTTTAGGATTAACCCTACCGGTGCACAATTCTACTGCATTTTCCAATCGGACGTGTTAACACCGCCATAATATAGAGATGCTGCGCGAATTTTACCTGTTTGCTATGTTCTCTACCGTGATTGGGAGACCGCTGGAAGCTCAGCCCTCGCCTCCACAAGTGGATCGCTTCTTCGATGATGTCTACTTCAAGTTCAATCCCAGCCAGGGCACCTCCAGCGGCTTTCACCAATACGACGCGCTGCTGGAGGATTACTCGAAGGCCGCGGTCGACCGCCAAATTCGCGCCCTCCGTGGAGCCGAAAAACAATTCTCCGGACTGTCCCCCGATCCGGACCGCGATCTCATCCTGAATTACATTCGTGCCACACTGCTGGATCTCGAACAGGTCCGCACCTGGGAAAAGAACCCCGACCTCTACTCAAGCGGCGTCACGTCCAGCATTTTTGCGATCATGAGCCGCAACTTCGCGCCCGCCGAGGATCGGTTGCGGTCCCTCATTGCGCGCGAGCGTCAGTTTCCGGCCGTAGTCCAAGCCGCCCGCTCCAATCTCAAGAACCCTCCCCGCATCTACACTGAGATCGCGATCGAGCAACTTCCCGGCATCGTCGGCTTCTTCCAAAACGATGTCCCGGCCGCATTCAAGCAGGTGACTGATCCCAAGCTCCGGGGGGATTTCCAAAAGTCCAACGATCTCGCTATCGACACGCTGAAACGCTACCAGGAATTCCTCAAGAACGACCTCCTCGCCCGCTCCGGCGGCGAATTTCGCCTCGGCGCCGATCTCTTTCGCAAGAAACTGCTCTACGAAGAAATGGTCGACCTGCCTCTCGACAAGCTGCTCGAAATCGGCATGGCCGACCTGCGCCGGAACCAGCAGGCATTTAAAGAGACCGCCGCGAAAATCCACCCGGACAAGACTCCACAGCAGATCCTGGACGAGGCCACGCGCGATCACCCAGCGCCCGATCGTTTGCTCGAATCCTTTCGCGACGTGTTGGGCGGACTAAAAGACTACATCGCCGCCAAGCGGATCGTCACGATCCCTTCGCCGGTGCTGCCGATCCTGGAGGAAACTCCGCCATTCATGCGCGCTCTCACCACGGCTTCCATGGACACGCCCGGTCCGTATGAAAAGATAGCGAAGGAAGCATTTTTCAATGTAACTTTGCCCGAATCCTCTTGGACTCCCAAGCAGGTGGAAGAGCATATGGAAGGCTTCAATCGCGGCACCATCATCAGCACGGCCGTCCACGAAGCATATCCGGGTCATTATGTTCAATTCCTCTGGATGCAAACTATCCCGTCGAAGGTCCGCAAGCTTCTGGGCGCCGCCTCGAATAGCGAAGGCTGGGCGCATTACTGCGAGCAGATGATGCTGGATGAAGGCTATGGTAACGGTGATCTGAAGCTTCGCCTAGGCCAGTTGCAGGACGCGCTGCTGCGAAACGCCCGGTACATCGTAGGCATCGAGATGCACACAAGCAAGATGACCTACGAACAGGGCATCGACTTTTTCGTCAACGAAGGTTATCAGAGCCGCACCAACGGGGAGCGAGAAACCAAACGCGGCACCAGCAATCCGACGTATCTTTATTACACGTTGGGCAAACTCGAGATTATGAAGCTCCGCGAAGATTACAAGAAGAAGCGTGGCAGCGAATTCACCCTGCAAGAATTCCACGACCGCTTTATGCGCGAAGGCACGCCGCCCATTAAAATTGTGCGGAAGGCAATGCTGGGCGACGATTCTCCGGTGCTGTAGGCAGCCGTCCGGTTAGTCGAATCGCGGCAACAGCTCCAAATCTTCCTTCGGCACCGCTTCCAGCGGATACCCGGCGCGTCGCCAAGCGCGTAATCCACCGGCGATCACGTACGCGTCGAATCCTTTTTCCCGCAAAATGTGCGCCACACGGGCGCTGGTCGCTTCGCGCAGTCAAGTGCAATAAAGATAGATCGGAGTATCCTTGGGCAGCGTTTCAATAAATGCGTCCAGATTGTTGGGCTCGATGCGGATGGAACCCTGCACGCGCTGTTCGCCCTCGTCGTAATAGCCGTGACTGCGCACATCGGCGATGATGATGTCCGGCGCGCCTTCCAGCTTCAGGCGAGCCTCCACATCGCTGGCCGATACCCGGCGCACGAATCGATTCAAGCGATGCCGGCCATACAGCCACGCCCGATAGCAGACGAAGCCGATCACGCCCACGAAGATTACCCATGCCACCGCCCGGCTGAAGGCCTGTAATCCGCCCGCGATCAATCGGAAAACGTCGCGAAACAGATAGCCCAGCGCTCCATAAGCAAGCGAATAGAGCAGCACGCCGCCGAAGTCGAATCTCAGAAACTGCGAGACGCGCATGTGCATGCTCCCGGCCAGCGGAGGCGCCATGGTGTTCACGCCCGGAAGGAATTTCGCAAACAGCAGCGTAGTGCGCCCGCGCTTGTAGAACCACTTGGCGGAACGCAAAATGCAGACTTCCGGACTCAGCGAGAGGCCGCATAAGAAACCGAGCAAAGCCCAACCCGAATGGCGTCCAGTGATGTACAAGGCTATGTCGCCGGTCAGCATGGCGCCGATCGCCACGCCGAACGCCAGCGCCGGATGCATCACTCCGGCTGCCGACGCGGCTCCGGCCGCCAGCAAGGCCAGCGCACCCGGTATCGGCAGGCCAAGTGCTTCCATCAGCAGCGCCGCGAACAGGCTGGAATAGCCGTACTTCGCGATGATGCTGAGGATGTCCGGCATATTACTTCATTATGGCGTGACCGCAACCTAGGATAATTTCCGCAAGATCCCTTGAGAATCAATTGGCAGGCGAAGCAGCGACGCTCGATCGGTACCGGGAGGAAGGCCCGCAGTTTACCGCCTGGGGTGCGGTTGTCGGTAGATATCCCGACGGAACCCCGCCATCGTGGAGGGAACGAAACTCGTGATTTCTCGCCGCCAGCCGCACAGTCAACCTGACAAAGTGGCGCTAATCGTCCCACCCGCCGAAAGAGGCCATTCTCGAAAGAAGTTCGGCGCTTTGTGCGCAAAGAGTTGTGCCGGCCATTCCATTCTGGGTGGCTATTTCCAGCAAGCTGGCCATCTGGGCAAATTCGCCTTTGCGGCTGCTCTGGATAATCGCGACATCAAGCAAGAATGGTCCAAGGGCAGCCTGCTCATTCCCTCTTAAGGAACGAAATACTTGTTCCCAGTGAGCGCCGGTCTTGGGGATGAACGCTTCCAGGCCCTCTATGAGCGTCGCCGAAAATGGCGGGCCAACAATCTCGAATGGTGAGGCCATTCCTGGCTTGAGAGACAACGCGCACAGCATTCCCATTACATACGCAGTGTGGTAAGAAGACGCCAAGGCATATTTCGTTTTTTCGTCGCCGGCCAACTCCAGTAGCCGCTTGGAAGCCGACGGTCCAGCCGGAAGAAACCCGACCTTGTCCTCGAGAGAGGCGAGTACCCGAAACCCGAATGCGGCCGCAGAACTCCAAACCGAGGACGTGAGTGGCCAAGCCATGAGCGCCTCGGCGGCAAGGTCGTAGTCCTCGATGATCAGGGCGCGGGCAAGCACAGCCGCTGATTCGCCGAGAAACTCTTCCCTAGGGCGGGGCAGCGGCGGTTGCCAGTTTCCAAAATCGGTGTAGTACATGACTGCGTGGGTAAGCGCATAGGCGTCGTCCCGACTGCAATTCAAAAGGTCAATCGGATTTCCCAGCGCCGTTTTGCGCGCCGTTTCCTCGAGTTCGCGTCCAGGAATTTCGTTGCGCCACAGGGATCGAAGCCAAATGATCTCAAGTTCCCGGTATGGTACTACTTCGTGCCCCCGGCTCGCGTACGCAGCCTCGGAGCGGGCAAGAAGATCGTCGAAAAGCGAATCCCGGCGGCCGAGTCTCGCCAAGAGAATGTGTGGAGTTGCGAGCTGAAGGCAGACTGAGGGATAGCGCAACACCTCCCATCCCATTTGCTTGGAGCGAGCGTATGGAATCAAATCTTGAACAAGGCCATCGAACCTTTCTTGGACCCCCGGGTCCGACCTTTCTCGACTCGCCACGTAGAGCAGCATGGCGGTTTCTGCAAGAGGCTTCTCCGCGGCAAAATTGCCTTCCGGCAAGTCCGCGCCGTGAAAGCCATCTGCGCCCAAGAACTGGATCGTCCTCTCGGCAATCCTTAAGGCCAAGCTTAATCGTGACAACAGTCGTTGGCGAGTCCCGACATCTTGCAAGGGCCTTCCAAGGCACTGCTTTGGATTCACGCCGTCTAGCAGCTTTTCATGATCGTATAAAGTGCGCATGGCGGCAGTTGCGGATATCGTTGCGGGTCCGGCGTGGCCTAAGATGGGGCACAGATCTCCCTCCGAAGACGAGTGCCCGCTGCCATCTATTGCACGTCAAAACCGCGCTCGATGAAACCGGCCGCTACCCACCAGTAACCTCAGTGCGCACCTGAACGGGATCTACTCCCTCGACCGCGCCCACGACGGGCGGTATGCAGTATCTTATGAAACGGTTTCCAATGACGAAGCCAAACTCGCCGTCCTCGGAGCTTGCGATACTCGCACCGTTTTCAGCGACAAATCTACCAAAAGCCGCGAAGTCGAAGGCTTTGGACGCCAAGAACTTATTGACGATTTCTTCATTTCTGCTCATGTTTCCTCCTGGTATGTCTGAATAACTGATCCGATCTATCGTGAAGAATTGTGGATGAACGTTACTAGTCCGAAGGAAGCTCTCTCGATCAACCCTGGTGTGATCAACCCTGGTAGGACCCGCAGCCAAAAGTTCACCGATAACGGTTACAGTGCGATCTCAAAGCGCGCCTCGCCGATCCAACAGGCTGGAGTATTATTTTCATGCCAAATCAACTGAATGGGAAACGTATCGCAATCCTCGCTACCGATGGCGTCGAACAGGTCGAAATGACGGAACCACGCAAGGCATTGGACGCCGCGGGGGCCAAAACGGAACTGGTGTCGCCCGTCAAGGGCAAATTGCAAGCCTGGCAGCATTTCGAGAAGGGCGAAAAATTTCCCGTGGACGTGGAACTCGATGCCGCCGATCCCAACAATTACGACGCGCTGGTGCTGCCCGGCGGCGTCGCCAATCCCGATCAGCTTCGCACCATGCCGCAAGCAGTCGAATTTGTGAGGAGCTTCTTTGAGCGCGACAAGCCCGTTGCGGCGATTTGCCACGCTCCTTGGATGTTGGTGGAGGCTGGTGTTGTTCGGGGCCGCACTGTCGCCTCCCGGCCTTCCCTCCGCACCGACCTGAAGAACGCGGGAGCGAAATGGCTCGACCGTGAGGTGGCGGAGGACGAGGGCTTGGTCACCAGCCGTAAACCTGACGATCTTCCGGCGTTCAACAAGAAGATCGTGGAACTGTTCAGCCAACCGTCTCAGCGCGAACCTCAACCCGTCGGTCCGGCTCGAACCAACCACCGCTCGTAAGCGGCGGTCACACGCTTTCTTACGACGGCTGGATTTGACCCAGCAGCGCGGCGGCTTGTCTCTCCAGGTCGCCGTGCGCCTCAATGAGGTTCTGAAGTTGCTGTTGCGCGTGTTTGAGATCGTGCTCGGCGATGAGGCCTTTGGCTAGATAGAACCGCGCGCGCTCCGAGTAACTACTCCCACCGTCCTCGGTAAGGGCGCGTAGTTCCTGAATTCCCGAGATGCGGTCGCCGGCGAGCAGCAGCGAAATCCCCAAATAAAATCGCGCAGCCACGAAATCCGGTTGGGCGTTTGTAACAGTCCGCAGGGCGGAAGCCGCGCCCGTGTAGTTCTGGTCCTTATAGAGCGCCATGGCGGCTTGGAACGCTTTAGGCGCACCCCGCTGCGGCGTGTATTCAGGCGCTTTGAACGCCGCCAACAGTTCGTATTGTTCGTCGGGAAGAGAACTCGTCGCGATGTTCGCCGCATGCCCTCCGGCCACGCGCCCAATGCCCGGTTCTTCCCGCGAAGTCCACGCCAGCCATGCAAAGACGCCCATCGCCACCAGCATGATGAAGGCCGTGAATCCGTAGATGCCGATCCAAAAGCGATTCTCAGGTTTGATCTTCAAGATGCTTACGCTATGGCTCGGCAACGGTCGACGCCACTGTGCTCGCCTCCACTGGCTCCAGTGTCTTCGCGCGCCTGCCAAAAAGCAGAATGCCGGCGACGGCCACCAAGAGCGCCAGCTTCACCACTTCCAGCACGCCATAAAGCCCATGCAGTCTCCAGAACTGGCTGTACGCCGCCGACCCCGCGCCCCCGCCGAAATCAACCAGCCGGCCAAGTGCAATCATCTCGGGCGTCACTCGGAAATGCTGGAACAAGGCGATGATCAACATCGCGCCTGTTATCCCGGCCAGCAACCGGCTTTTGATCGCGAGCAACAGAAGCGCCGTCAGCAGCGCGCCGAAAGCGATTTGTGCCAGCTCCCAGCTGGTGAAAAACAGCCGATTCTCTTCGCCCGCCAGATAGCGCAGCAGGAGCCGCGCATTCTCCGGCCCGAGTGTCTGGAACATTTGCGTGGCTTCGTGTGGCGGCGCAGCAAGCACCCGATCCACGGTGCCGAAGTTCTCGGTCGCGACAAAGATCATGAACAGGCTGCCGAGGATCAAACAACCCGCCAGAAACGCCGCGACTCGATGCCGATGCATGGCTGTCCTACCTTGAGTTTATCGCACCAGTCCTTATCGACCCTTCATCCGCTCCTGCACTCCTGCGCTATACTCTCTCTCACTGAGAGTCCGGAATGAAGTTACTTACCAAGTTCAATCTCATTTTGGTGGCCCTGTTCGCCGCCGGCTCCATCCTCATCGCCTACACGGCTTACCAATTTTTGATGCGCAACGCGCGCAGCCAGGTGATCCAGCAAGCCGAACTCATGATCCAGAGCGCCCTCTCCACGCGCCAGTACACCGCGAGCGAATTGGCGCCGTTGCTGGAAACCCTCCCCGCGCATAAGAAGCGCTTCCTGCCCGAGACGATCCCTTTCTATGCCGCCACTGTGACCTTCGATTATCTGCGCAAGGAATACCCGCAATATTCCTATAAAGAAGCCGCGCTGAATCCGTCCAACTTGCGCGATCGCGCGGTGGACTGGGAGGCGGACTTGATCGGCTACTTCCGCAATCACGCGGGCGAAAAGGAACTGGTCGGCGAACGCGATACGCCCACCGGACGCATGCTCTACATCGCGCGGCCAATTCTCACCGAGCAGGCCTGCCTGCAATGTCACAGCCAGCCCTCCGAAGCTCCCCCCGCCATCGTGCAGACTTATGGCACAGTGAACGGCTTCGGCTGGAAAGCCAATGAGACCGTCGCGGCACAGATTGTCTCGGTCCCGATGGCAGTTCCCATCCAAATTGCCCAAGCCGCCTTCCGCACGCTGGTCATCTATTTAATCGTGGGCTTCGTGATCTCGCTGGCGGCCCTGGACGCGGCCATCGTCTTCCTCATAATCCGTCCGGTGCGCAAGTTGTCGAACACGGCCGATCGTATCAGCACCGGCGACATGAGCCTTCCCGAACTGCCCGTGCAAGGCAACGATGAAATCGCCGATCTCACCGCGTCATTCAACCGGATGTTCGTGAGCCTGCAGAAGGCGTTCCGGCTCCTGAACGGCTGACTGGCGCCCTGGGCATGCTCGCCAGGAATTGTTCGCGCTTGGTTGCCGAGCTGATTTCCTGCGCCAGTGACTGATAAAGGTCGTTCAACGTACGGCTCTCGGCAGCGGCGCGCCGCACCAGGATGTGAGCGATCGGACCGATATAGGCCGCGAGGTCTTTGCTGATCCGCTCCAGATCCGCAGGGCTATGGACGGAAGCCTGGGCGGCAAGGGCGTTCGATTCCGGCGCCGTGTCTCGGGTAGTGGGGCGCACGCTCTGCACCGCCACGGTTGCGGTCTCATTCAACCGGATTAAATCGAGAGCTGCCAGGAATTCTTGGGCGCTAGCAAACCGATCGGCCGGGCTCTTCGCCAGAGCCTTCAGAATAATCCGCGCGAGTTCTTGGGGCACCTGCGGATTCACCTCGGCCGGCGACCGTGGCGCTTGCTGCAAGTGTGCGTAGATGATCGCATACGCGCCGCCCGCTCCGCTGGCATCGAAGGGCGGCCGCCCCGCCACCATCTCGTACAGCATCGCACCGCTCGAATACACATCCGATCGCGCGTCCGCCCGCTCTCCGCGCGCCTGCTCAGGCGAGATGTAATACGGAGACCCGAGCAGCATGCCAGGCTGCGTCAACGTCAGGTCCCCGTCCCGGCCGCCCGCGCCGCTACTGGATGACATCGCCAGTCCGAAATCCAAAAGCTTCACCACGCTATGCGATGCGATCATCACATTCGACGGCTTTATATCGCGATGAATCACCCCATGCGCGTGTGCGTACGCCAGCGCCGCCAGCACCTGGGCCGCGTATTCCAAAGCTTGACCCAGCGTGATTCCGGGCGAACGGAGTTTTTCGGACAGGCTCACGCCCTCCACGAACTCCATCACCATGACCAGCTCGTCGTGGATCCGAAACGCATTGTGCAGCGACGCGATGTGCGGATGCTCCAGGCTGGCCTGGAGCCGGATCTCGCGCAGGAACCGTTCCACCGTCTCCGGCGTCGACGATGTACTGGGTAGAATTACTTTGAGCGCCTCGATCCGTTGCGAGATCGCATGGCGTACCTTATAGACCGACCCCATGCCGCCTGCTCCCAGCGGAGCCAGTACCTCGTAGTCGCCGATCCGATCACCCGGCCCGAAGGTGATGTTTCCGCCCGGACTCATAGCTCCGATCATGGCAAGTTTCGCCGGTCCAAGGCAAGACGGGAGCCCAAGAACGTATCGTTAAAGCATTGTTTTGCATAGGTCGATAGCTGGAGAGTGAAGTTAGTGCCAACGCAGGTGAGATCCATCGGTGTGTCTTCGCTGAGTGTGTTTTGGCTCAGCATCTCCTGGCCAAGACGGGTCGGTGCGCTCTCGGCCGCTTTCGCCATCCTCCTTGGGTCGGCCGTCCTGATTGGATGGGTCGTCCACTCAGCCGTCCTCGTCCACTTTTCGCCGAATCTTCGCCCCATGCAGCGCAGCACGGCGGTCAGCTTTATCGCAGTTGGGCTGGCTCTCATGGGGGTTGTGCTGGACAGGGCGCGATTGACTTTCATCACCTCTGGCATCGCTGCCACCTTGGCCGTGGCTTCGTTTTTCCTGAAGTTGGACCTAGGCCGCATGGCGCCGCTCACCGCCATCTGTTTCCTCGTGCTTTCCCTGGGCTTTGTATGGGCCGAAATTAGCCCGCTCGCTCAACGATCGCCGGTGGTCGGAATTTCGGGCCTGCTGGCCGCCGCAGTGGGCGCGACCTGCTGCATCAGTCTGCTTTGGGGAAGCGGCGAAGTCTTTGTCTTGGGCGACCTTACTAGCGTTGCCCTGCCCACGGCAGCCGGCTTCCTGCTCATGGGGATCGGTGTTTGCGCCGTGGCCTGGGATCTGATTCAACCCGGGCCGGAAAATCCGGCATGGGCGCCCATCGGCGCCAGCCTCTTTCTTGTGATTGTCCGGCTGGGGTTATTGCAGGCTTTCTCGGCCAAAAACCAAACCGCTTTTTCAGTCGCCACGTCGTTGCTGGGAGCAATCGCGGGCGCGGCTGTGTTTGGAGTGTTCGTTCACGTCTCTTTGAAGGCCCGGCTCCAACGTGACGCCTTACGAGAAGTGAATCGAAGACTGGAAGCGGAAATGCCAGAGCGTAAGCGGGCGCAGGATGGGGCACAAGCGGCGAATCGAGCGAAGAGCGAATTCCTGGCGAACATGAGCCATGAGATTCGGACGCCCATGAACGGGATTTTCGGCATGCTCGAACTGGCGCTCGCCACCACGCTCGATGCCGAACAGCGCGATTATCTCGAAACCGCCAAAGAGTCCACGCAGGGCTTGATGACCGTGATCAATGACATTCTCGATTTTTCGAAGATCGAAGCCGGAAAGCTGGACCTGGAGACGGTGAACTTCAAGCTGCACGAGAGCCTGGCGCAGACCCTGAAGCCGCTTTCCATTGGAGCTCGGCAGAAGGGTTTGGATCTCACCTGGCACATCGCCCCGGAGGTAGTCGATTGGTTGGCCGGCGACCCGGTTCGCTTGCGCCAGATCATCGTGAACCTGGTTGGGAATGCCATCAAATTTACCAGCTCCGGCGGAGTGATGGTGTCCGTACAAAGAGAGTCGTTCGACGGCCGGCACATCTTGCTGCGCTTTACTGTCACCGATACCGGCATCGGCATTCCAAAGGAGAGGCAGAAGGATATTTTCTCTTCGTTCACGCAAGCCGATAATTCAACCACTCGCAAGTATGGCGGCACGGGGCTCGGACTTACGATCTCGCACCGGTTAACCGAAATGTTGGGCGGCCGGATCTGGGTGGAAAGCGAACCGGGCAGGGGCAGCTCGTTCTATTTCACGGCGCGCTTCGGCATAGCCATGGAATCGGAGGCAGGCGGCGGCCAGGGCGTGTTGCAGTCGGCGTCCTCTCCGACGGGCACATAGCCCGGATGGCGGCCAATCCGGATCACTTCGCCGGCACATCTTTGTTTCCTTCCGCGCGAGTCACTTAGCCCGCCAGCTCTCGCGGGTTCGCCGAGCCCCCGGCGTACTCTGGCGTTGAAAGGCACCCCGATGAAACCCGAATCGCTCCAAAAGGTCGCCGCAACTCTGCGCGCGGCCCACCATCACCACCTCGGCATCACCGCGCATCCGCCCAAACCGCCGCACGCCCCAGCTGCTGCCGAACTGGAACACCACGACATTCAATCATTCACCAGCGCGCTGGACAGTGCCACGGCTCAATGGCCGGAGAACGATCTTTGCCTCATTGGAGCGCACGGCGCGCTCGGGTCCACCAACATCGACGACCCTTTCGACACCCTTGCCCCTGGCTTCCTCCAGTTCCTCGATCCTGAAATACTGTTACGCATCCCCGTCGGCGACCCCGAAGATCAGGACGATCAAATCGACTAGCTCCGGTCCGCCGTCACGGCAACGGCGCGCGCCTGCGATGCGTCTGTATTTCACATGCCGAGCGCTCGTTATTTCGGCCTGGCGGCTTTGGCCCCGCTGGTACTCGTCTGCTGCGGCTGCCAACCCGACGCGCTCTCCATCGACTCCACCATCCAATCGCGCCACGTTCCATTCGGCGGCATTCTCGATCCAATCTTTCTAACGTCGACGAGCGACAGCATCACCGGGTACACTCGATGCGGTGATTCCGCGCTCTGGACCGGCCACTATCTGGCCGCCGAGTCCTATCGTTACAAGGTGACCGGCGATCCCGCGGCGCTGGCCAACGCCCAGGGGGCTCTGGCCTATCTGAAGACGTTGGTCGACGTCACCGGCACCGATGTTCTCGCCCGCTGTATCGTTCCCATCAACTCCAATTACGCCGCCGGGATCACGAGCGAAGAATCCGCCAACGGAATCCACGAGAGCGGCGACAACTATTGGATCGGCAACACCTCGCGCGATGAGTACATCGGGGTCTTCTTCGGCCTCAGCGTGGCCTACGATCTGCTCGGCGTCCCGACCCAGCCGGCCATCCAGGCGCTTGCCACCCGTCTGCTCAATTTCCTGACCGCGCACGGTTGGACCATCGTCATGCCGGACGGTTCCGTCAGCACGACCTTCGTGATCCGGCCCGACCAGCAGCTCGGGCTGCTGCAGATAGGCCGGCACGTCAACTCCGCGCAATTCGCATCGGCATACCAGAGTTTCGCGGGCGTCGCCTCCGCCGTCGCCGTTATTCCGGTTGCTGTCGACGCCGCGGATGATCGCGACTCTTACTTCAAATTCAATCTCGACGCTGCCAATCTGTTCAGCCTCATCCGTCTGGAAACTGATTCCACACTGCTAACGCGCTATCAAACCGCTTACCAGATCTTCTACAACACCGTGAAAGATCACGGGAACGCGCACTTCAACATGATTGATCGCGCGCTCAACGGCCCGAACTCCACGCGCGATCTCGCAACCGCCTCCTACCTCTTTCAGTGGCTCTTCCGGCCCAGCCGTGATTTCTATGTGGATCTGCGCGGCCAATATCCTTCCTGCGTCAGTCCCGATCAATCTTGCGATCCTCTGCCCGTCGACCAGCGCGTCCCGACTGATTTCTTGTGGCAGCGCAGCCCGTTCCAGCTCGACGGCGGCGGCTCCGGCCTGATCGAGAGCGCAGGCATCGACTACCTGCTGCCGTACTGGATGGCGCGCTACTACAACGTCATCGGCTACTAGCGGCGCATGCGCTCCATCGTGGCGCGCGGCGTTCACACTCCTATAAACGCTTTCAAATAAAGCTTCCGTTCCACTGTGTCACTATAGTTGTGTCTATGACGCCTTCCCAATCCGCGCCGAAGTTTCAGTTAGTCAACACGAACGAGTACCGCGAGAGCTACGCCAACAGCGTCCAGATCCGCGTGAATCTCTGGGATTTCTTCCTGATGTTCGGCACCGTGAACCAGACCTCGCCCGACGCGGTCACTATTCACAATTTCCAGGGCGTCTACTTGAGCCCGCAACAGGCCAAGGCGTTACTGAACGTCCTGACGCAAAACATCTCCCAGTACGAAGCCACGTTCGGCGAGATCAAGCTGGAGCCGCACCCCGGTAAGCCCGGCGCCATCAACTGATCGACCCAACGTGATGCGCGCGATCCGGCAAATAGCGGAGCAAGCACCTGATCGCGCCAGCCGCCCTCACCCTTTCAGCCCTTTCTTGCTCCCGGCCGCGTTCGCCCTGCTCGTTCTGCTCGCGCATCTTCCTTTCTTAGGACTGCCGTTTTTCTGGGACGAACTCGGCCAATTCGTTCCGGCCGCGCTGGACATCCTTCACGATGGCGCGTGGATACCGCACTCCACCGTACCCAATGCGCATCCGCCCGGCGTCATGGCCTATCTCGCGCTCATATGGCGGCTGGCCGGCTATTCGATCGCTGCCACGCGCCTGTCCATGCTTGCGCTTGCCGCTGCGGCCGTCGTCGTCACGCGCTTCCTCGGCCGTGACCTGACCGGCGGCCGCGCTCCCGCCATCCTCGCGGTGATGTTCCTGCTGCTCGATCCACTGTTCTACACGCAGTCCATGATGGCGCAACTTGATATGCCCGCCATGCTCTTCACCGTGCTCTCCCTGCTGCTATTCCTGACCGATCGGCATGCCGCCGCGGCCGCCGCATGCACCGCACTGGCGCTTTCCAAGGAAACCGGAGCGCTCCTGCCGTTGGTCTTCATTGTGGCCCTGTATCGCGATCCGGCTCGCTCCAAGTACGCCGCCTATTATCTTGCGCCTTTCGCCGCTCTCGCCATCTGGTTCTTTGCGCTCTGGCGCGCCACCGGCCATATCTTCGGCGATCCAGGCTTTACTCAATACAACACCGCTTACTCGCTCAACCCCGTCCGCGCCTCCATCGCGCTGCTACGCCGCTTCTACTATCTCTTTATAGATGACTTCCGCTGGGTGGGCTCGCTCGCCATCCTCGTCGCTTGGAAGCGAGACAGCCTTTACTCCACGCGGCGCTGGAAGATCGTCTGGTGTTTCATCGCCGCTCATAGTGTCCTGGTCAGCCTGCTCGGCGGCGCCGCGCTCGAACGCTATCTGCTTCCCGTCCTCCCGCTGGTTTACATCGCGATGGGCGCGGCATTTTTTTCCCGCTCTGGACAGCCTGTGCCTCCGCGCTGGCGCGCCATCGGAGTAGCGGCCCTTGCCTCGGGACTGCTCGCGGGACTCTTCTTCAATCCGCCTTTCCCGTTTCCTTACGAAAACAATCTCGCCCTGATCGACTTCGTCCATCTCCACCGCGCGGCCGCTCAGTTCCTCGAAAACTCTTATCCTCGCAAAACCATTTATACGGCCTGGCCGCTCACCCAAGCTCTGCGGAATCCGGCGTTCGGATACGTGGAACACGCCATGTCCGCGGCCGAAACCTCCGACCTCCACTTCTCCACGCTCAACGCGCTCGACCCGCGATCTGTCGACGTGCTCGTTCTCTACTCACGCACCTGGGAACCGCGCTGGAGCGTTCTCGAATGGCCGGTACTCCGCGATTTTCTCAGCCGCTATTACGAATACGAGCGTGCAATGACGCCCGCGGAAGTCCGCCAGCGCTTCGGTCTTGCCCCGGTCCAACGCTGGGCCCAACATGGCCAGTGGGTCGAGATCTTCGCCCGTCCATAAGTGGTTTGTCGGCGCCCACTTCCCGCGATGGCGGTGAAGTCATTCCAGGGCCTTTGGAGGCGCTGGCTTCGGCGCAAGCCCAGCGTCGATCTGGCGCATCAACAGTGCCAGCACTCCTCCCAGCGTGCCGCCCCCATCGCTGCCGCCCATGACCAGCGTGTTCGGCATAAACGGCACATTGCTCTTCGAGAGAGCTTCGACGGCATTCACAACCGCAGTGGCGTTCTGTCCCAAGGCTGCAACCTGCCTTTCGTAGGCTTCCGCTCTCGCCAGGCCCACCGCTCTCACCTCCGCGCCCTGGGCGGCGCCGGTCTGCTCGATGAAAGTCGCCTCGCCCTGGGCTTCCATTTTTCGAGCCGCAGTCCGGTTGCTTTGGATATCCACACCCACCTGGGACTTCGCGAGGTCGGCTTGCATGTCGGCCGTGCCTTTGGCCTTTTCCGTTTCCGTGCGCTGGTCCTGGGCCGATTTCTGCATCTTGAAGGTTTCGATTTGTTGATTGGCAATCTCACGCTGCGTCAACACTTCCACCAATTGCTCCGGTAACACCACTGCCTGAATATAGACGCCGCGTGTCTCTACCCTATACTTCGCTAGTTCGTCTTTGACATACTCGAACGCGCCTTTTTGAACCGCTTCCCGAGTAGCGATGAAGCTGACCGCCGGCATGCTTTGCAACTTGTTGCGAAAATGGTTGCCGACCGCGGCCTGCAAAACCTCGTTTACGAGGTTCGCCACGCTTCCCACCATGGAAATAACATAAGGAGCCTGGGTATCCGGAATATGAATCTGCACCTGCAGGTCGATTGCGAAGTGAAAACCTTCGCTGCTCTTCGCCTCGATCTGTTTCAGTTGTGCGTCCAGGTTGTGCGCCTGGGAGACAACATCGGCCCAATTGAGCGTAATGATAAAGGTCGGCACAATGACGGCCTGGTAGCAGCGGGGATTGATCGGATACTTTCCCGTTCGCAGCGGCTCCTGCCAGATGCCGCGATGGCCGGGCCGTACCAGGCTGCCGAACTTGAATTCAATGCCTGAAGTATCTTGCGTTGGGAGTCCGACGTAAGCCTTCATCACAGCAACCTGACCCTGTTCGATTACCAGCATGGGCACTTCTTCCACTCGAACGAGAAAAGGGTTGAGGTTATAAGCACCATAGAGCAAGGGATCGTGTTGGAGCCCGATCTTGCCGCCCTGTTCCAAAAACTTCTGAAAGTCCTGATAGGCGTTGTGCTTGTTGTTTTGGTTGCCCAGAATGGTCTCAATGAGCCGGGCGTCCGGCGTAGTGGGCCCGCCGGCCATCGTTTCCAATGCTTCGATATCCTGGAAACCGCCCAAACGGCTGGCGATATCCCCGGCAGGCAGGGGATCGCCTTCCAAAGCCGTGACGATACCGATCATATCGAGAACTCTTCCGGCTTCGGTCGGATGCGGAGAGATCCGAGTGACTTCAAGTTGCTTTTCTTCGAGCCCAAAAGCCTTGCAAGTGAGCTGGCCTTTTTTCCTCGCCAACGCACTTAGATCGGTGGAAATGGGTACACCGAAAACCTCTGGTTTGGTGATTACCAGGAACGCCGTCGGGTGAATTGGAGCAAGTGTTCCGGGAGACAACACCGGCCTTTGTACTCCCTTTTGCCCGCCTTTCTCGATGAACAGCTTGAGGTCGGTGAAATTTCCGAATTCTGGTTTGTATACCGCCGACTTTGCGCCTATGGGCATAGGCTGGCCGACTTGGGCGATCACTACACCGATCTCCCCGGCAGGCACCTGTACCCAAGAATGTTTCGTCACCGCGAAAACGAGGCAGAGTTTGAAGCGGAGGCCGGGCATGAGCATTTCTGCCTGGTACCCCGCCTCTCCACGGAACGCGAGCGGATTGTCGCCAGGCAGTTTGGCTCCAAATCGTTTTCGGACCAGTCCGACTTGGGTGGGGCCGATGCTGTAAATGGAGTTCAGAAGAATTATCAAGACCGCGGCTGCCGCAATGAGGACAGACCATGTTCCAAAGTCGAATGTCATGGCGAAGTGCTGCCTCCCAACCGCTTCGTTCCGTCCGTGGAAGTTTACCATTTCGCGTCGGGTGACGCGGCGTGGACAGGGGAGCGGGTATTAGCGCTGTTCGGAGACGGATTTTTCCGCCAGATCGCCTAGGATCGGCAGCTTGTACATCTCGTCTTGCGAGGTTTTGATGATCATGAAGATCCACGCGACGAAGATGACGGCCCGCATGAGGCCGGGGAAGACCTGGTGGAATGGCGGGCCCCCAAACGCGAAGCCGAACATGGGGCCGAGAACCCAATCCACCAGCAGCCAGGTGACGAATACGTAGAGGCCCTGGAAGGCATGAAAGCGGACTCGGCCGTCGGCGCGAAAGCGCGCGGAGGCCAGCACGACAATGGACACGATCCAGCCCAGAAACGGGATGTAGCACAGCAGGGAAGCGGTTCGTGGGCTGATGCCGTGCATGTAATCGATCGGGGGTGCGGAAGCAGCGGCCGCTTGGCGAGCCCCGCACACGCCGCAATAGGCGTCGCGGTTTCCGACGGACTTTCCGCATTGGCAGCAGTATGGCATCGCTGGCTTGGTTGTTCGCTCTAATCATTATTACGTTACGATTTCGCGCGTTGTTCCAGCAATGCGTCATCGTCCCTGGTGAGGCGCCGCTGTTGAGTCGGCGATCTGTTTGGGCCTCTGAATCGAGACGCTATGATACGATGCTGACAAATGCGAACCAACAGCCCGCGCTGGGCCTTTTTTGCGCTCGTGCTACTCGTCTCGGCGGCGCCGTGCGCGCTCGCAAAGCCGCTCGAGATCTTCTTCATCGACGTCGAAGGCGGTCAGGCCACGCTATTCGTCAGCCCGTCGGGGCAATCGCTGCTCATCGATACGGGGTGGCGGGGATTTGAGGGACGCGATGCCGATCGGATCGTACAGGCGGCGAAGGCGGCCAAAGTCAAGCAGATCGATTACCTGCTCATTACGCATTACCATCGAGATCACGTCGGCGGCGCGCCGCAACTGGCCGATCAGATGAAGATTGTGAACTTCCTGGACCACGGGCCGAACAGGGAAGACTCAAAGGTCGTCAAAGAAGACTACGCGGATTACGTGAAGACCATCCAGCGTGGTGAACACATGGTGTTGAAGCCGGGCGACACCGTGCCGATCAAAGGGCTGTCGGTGAAAGTGCTGGCGGCGGACGGGGAACACATCCCAGCTCCGCTCGAAGGTGCGGGACAGCCGAATTCGTTCTGCGCATCGACGCCGAAGCGCGATCCCGATCCGAGCGAGAATGCGCGATCCCTCGGCGTGCTGATCACCTTCGAAAAGTTTCGGATCCTCGATCTGGGCGACTTGACTTGGAACAAAGAGCTGGAACTCATGTGCCCCAACAATCCGATCGGAACCGTCGACGTGCTTGTGGTGTCGCACCACGGACTGAATCAATCGAATTCTCCGGCGCTGGTGGACGCGGTCCATCCCCGCGTATCGGTCATGAACAACGGCGCCCATAAGGGAGGCAGTCCGGACGCCTGGCAGATCGTGAAGGATTCACCGGGCCTGGACGACTTGTGGCAACTGCACTACGCGGTGGAAGGCGGCAAGGAGCACAACGTAGCGGATTCGTTTATTGCCAATGTCGACGAGCATTGCACCGGGCAGTACATCAAGCTGACGGCCGAAGGAAACGGATCGTTCACGGTTTGGAACCAGCGCAACAAATTCACCAAGGTTTACAAGGCGAGCGCGAAGTAATTGGGCCGGATGATCAAGTGGACGTGCAGATGAGGAGGAATCCAACCGGCTTGGGTCACGTACTGAGGGATAAAAAGAAACTTCTGAATCGAGTCCGCCGGATTCGCGGGCAAATGGACGCGGTGGAGAAATCGCTGCTGGAAGGCGCGGAGTGCTCCGAGATCCTGCACACCATCGCGGCCTGCCGTGGCGCCATCGACGCGCTCATGGCGGAGGTGATCGAGGGCCATATCCGTTTTCACCTGGTGGATCCCGATCACCACCCGACTTCGGAGCGCGCCCAAGCGGCTCAGGAATTGATCGACGTCATCAAAATGTACATGAGATAAGTCCGATCACGGCCGCTTAGCGAGCGTCCGCCTAAAATATGCCGATCCTCGATTTCGTGCTGCGGCTGGGAGCCGCGCTACTGATGGGCGCATGTGTGGGACTGGAGCGCCAATGGCGCCAGCGCATGGCGGGGACGCGCACCAATGCTCTGGTATCGGCGGGCGCCTCGGCGTTTGTGATGTGCGCCTTCATGGTGCGAGACCCAACGCGAAGCGAGGCGCAAATTGTTTCCTACGTTGTATCGGGAGTCGGTTTCCTGGGCGCCGGAGTGATCTTCAAGGACGCCGGCAGCGTGCGCGGCTTGAACACGGCGGCTACGCTCTGGTGCTCGGCGGCGATTGGCGCGATCTCCGGTTTGGGGCATCCGCTGAATGCGCTCGTTCTGGCGTGTGCCGTCCTGGTGACCAATGTTATTCTTCGTCCGCTGGCCTATCGGCTCTATCCGGCGCATTCCTCCGGCGAGGAGCAAGAAGTGACCTACGGATTTGAGCTGGCTTGCCGCCAGGAAGACGAAGCGCACATGCGAGCGCTGCTGTTGCAAGCGATGTCACGCAGTTCCCTGACGCTGACCGCGCTGCGGAGCGAAGATATCGAGGGCACGCCCAAGATGAAAGTGACCGCTCAGATCAAAGGACTCGGGCGGCAAGATGATGCGTTGGAACAACTGGTGGTGCGGTTGTCGCTGGAGTCTGGGGTCAGCTCTGTGAGCTGGACGGTGCATCCGCAAGTGCTGGAGTGACATGATTCAGTATTTTGGGGGACGGGCAGCCGCCTGATTTTCTGTGTCCCCGGTGCTTCGTCTCAAAACCTAACATTTTGAAACAGTGCACTGGTACAACAATTTTGTTCAGATATCCAAGAGCAAATTTAGGCTGCCGCCCCGGCCAACAATTCGCGCCTAAGCCGCAGACAGCATTTTCTCATTGAAGAATGAGCCTGAAGGCAGGAGCGAAGCGATCCGCCGCCAGGGTCTCCTTTCTTGAGT
>Ga0209415_10001746_pt1 | contig 41222 bp, 36 predicted proteins | sample PeaSoiSIISIP2007_FD_187696 | JGI IMG/M metagenome (GOLD analysis project Ga0209415, IMG submission 187696) | Peat soil microbial communities from Weissenstadt, Germany - SII-SIP-2007 (SPAdes) (version 2) | ecosystem: Environmental > Terrestrial > Soil > Wetlands > Peat | place: Germany...
TCCTGTCCAGCCACAGAGGAGCTCCGTGCCGGAGGGGAACTCGACGTCGAAGGGTCTGCGGTACATGCCGTCACTCGACGGTGTGCGCGCCTTTGCCGTGCTCGGCGTCATGGTCTTTCACGGTGGTCTGAGCTTCCTCCCGGGCGGGTTCTTCGGGGTGGACGCGTTCTTCGTGCTTTCCGGGTTCCTCATCACGTCTCTCCTGGTTACTGAATGGCACGACAAGAGAGGGATCGCCCTCAGGGCGTTTTGGGCCCGACGGGCCCGGCGTCTTCTCCCTGCTCTCGTGCTCCTGATCGTGGCCGTGGCGATCTTCGCCCGCTTCGCGGTGGCGTCCGGTACCTACCCTGGACTGCGCCTCGACTCGTTGGCGAGCTTTTTCTACGTGGCCAACTGGCATTTCATCGTGAGCGGGCAGAACTACTTCGTCGCCACGGGAGCGCCCTCGCCGCTTCTGCACACCTGGACCCTCGCCATCGAGGAGCAGTTCTACATCGTGTGGCCCCTCGTCGTGCTGGGTGTTGTTCGATGCTCTCGGACCCTGAAGCCTCTCTTGGCCGTGGCCGTGGCCGGCGCCATGGCATCGGCTATCGAGATGGCAGCGCTTTTCCATCCCGGTATCGACCCCACCCGGGTTTACTTCGGCACTGACACTCACGCCCAGTGCCTGCTCGTGGGGGCGGCCTTGGCGGTAGCGATCGCCATGTACCGCCGCCGGGGGGTGGAGGTCGTGACGTCGACGCGGGCTAGGCGGGTACTCGGCCTCGTCGGCTTCGTCGGAGTGGGCTGTTGTGCCTGGGCTTGGAGCCAGCTGGCCTATAGCAACCCATTCGTCTTTCGGGGAGGGATCTTCCTCGTGGCGTTAGCGGTGGGCGCCGTCATCGCCAGCGTCGTGCTCTCGCCCTCGGGAATCGTGGCCCGAGCCCTGGCCGTCGCCCCCCTGCGTTTTCTGGGCCGGATCTCCTATGGCCTCTACCTGTGGCATTACCCCATCGATGTGATGGTCATCACGCACGCCCGGGTCGGTTTGACCGGTTGGCCCCTCTTCCTGGTGCGCACTGCCCTGACCATCGCCGCGGCCACGGTGTCGTTCTACGTCGTCGAACGGCCCATTCGTACCGGCACTCTTTTCCGCGTGCCCAGAGTGTGGCTGGCCACTCCACCGGCCGTGATCGCGGCCGCGGTCGCCGTGGTCTTGGCCACGACGGTGCCGGCCGGGGCGATGACCCAGACAGGGGGGCTCACGACAGACCTCGCCGGTCAGACGACCGGCGTACAGATCCCGCAGCAACTTACCCATGCTCCGGTCCGAGTTCTGTTAGCAGGCGACTCTGTGGCGCTGACGCTCGGGACCGGCTTGTCGGTTCCCGAACACCGTTACGACATCGACATCGTGAATGAAGCTCTTCTTGGTTGTGGCATCGCCGTTGGGAACTTCGTCGTTGAAAAGGGCGACGCCATGAATATTGGAGCGTATGGTGGACCGTGTAGTCCCGTTCCATCGAGAACGGATTGTCCAGGCCGGAACTCCGCCGTGCCATGCCAACCGTGGCCGACGGCGTGGCAGCAATGGATGAAAGCATTGAAACCAAACGTGGTCGTCTTGCTCGCCGGCCATTGGGAGGTGGCGGATCGCACCAACCAGCGAGGACGGTTGACCTCGATCCTTCACAAGGGTTACGCCGCCTATATCAAGCGACAGCTCGAACGCGCCGTGCAGATCACTCTCTCGGCGGGGGCGGACATGATCTTCGAGACCGCCCCGTGTTTCGACTCGGGCGAACAGCCGAGCGGCGCACCTTGGCCAGAGGACTCCCCGCGTCGACTAGCCATTTACAATGGCCTGTTGCGACAGGTTGCGGCCGAGCAACCCACGAGGGTCTTCGTGCAAGACTTGTACTCGTTGGTCTGTCCCCGTGGCACGTTCACCACGACGGTGAACGGTGTCACGGTGCGAAGTGTCGACGGCATCCACTTCATCCCCTACCGGGGCGGCAACTATCTGGCCAAGTGGATCCTGCCCTTCTGGCGCGACGTCGGCCATACTCAGCAAGTCGCCGGTGGGGTCGTCCACAGCAAACGTGCGCCTCGCCCGTCGGCCCTTGCGCCTGCGTGACGCCCCCCCGGGGGGGGAGTCATATTGGGACTCGCCGGTGCATGTGCGGGCACGACAGCCCTCGTCAGCAAGAAAGAGACCATCCGGGACCGAGAGCTCGGCATCAAGGGTCTCGTCGTCATCGGAGCGATCAGTGTTGCGCTGTCGTTGGTGGGATTGGCGATCGGCAGGCAATTCCGTGAGCGTCTGGGCGGACGACGTGAACTCGTCGGTGGTGCCGTGCTCATCTTGGTGGGTGTGGCAATCGGCACGGGCCTGCTGCAGGACCTTGCCTGACCAGACCACCACCGCCAGACAAGTTTCCAAAACCGCTGAAGCCCGCAACAAGCAAGGAGTGCCTCGATGACCGACCACACCATCTACGACTACGTGCCGCATGAGCGCACGAAGAAGAAGCTCGCGGGTAGTCCGACAGGACCGGTGACGGTTGCCCAACAACTTCCGTCGGGAACCGCCGCCGCTCGGTTCAATGCTTGGCTGGCGGTGAAGGTGACCACCGGGGTCGGCACGATGTGGTGCGCCTATGCCTTCGCCGCACTGGCCTTTGTGAGCCTGCCCGCGGCCATCAACGCACACAGCCCGGTCGTCCTCGTGTCCTGGATCTCGCAGACCTTCCTGCAGTTGGTCTTGCTGTCGGTGATCATCGTCGGTCAGAACGTGCTGGCAGCTGCCGCCGACAAGCGGTCCGAGGCCACCTACAACGATGCCGACGCGGTCCTTCACGAGGCCGTGAAACTCCAGGAGCATCTACTCGCCCAGGATCACGTGCTGTCGGCCCTGACTGACGGGTTGGCGACAATCGAGGGGCGGTCGGGCTCCTGATTACTCGCGACGTGATGAGCATCGGCGACAGGTGGCCCTCGTCGTTCCAAAGGTAGATTGCCTGCCGTGTCCGACGTACCGCCCGACGAGCCGACCGTCGAGGGTGCGGGCATGTCCTCGAACGCCGGGGACCCGATGGTGGCGGTCCCCGACGCCGGGACCGGGTCTTCTCCCTCGCGAGCCGAGCGGAGGACGGCAGCCCGAGCCCAGGGGTCCCGGCGGCGCAAACGCATCGTGCTGATGGCTGTGGGAAGCCTCGTCGGTTTCGTGGTCCTGATCCTCGCAGCGGGAACGGCATTTCTCTGGTACGAGAACAACCGCATCCACCGGGTCGAGGTGAAGCACCTGGCGACGGTGCAGGCCAAGGGTGCGCAGAAGGACGTGCAGAACGTCCTCCTCATCGGCTCGACCACTCGGTGCGGACTCAAGGAGCAGAGCCCCGCCTTCGGGCTGTGCGATCAAGGGGTGACGGGTGTCAACAGTGACGTGGTGATGATCCTGCACCTCGACCCCGATCACCATCGGGCGTCGATCCTGTCGATCCCACGAGACACCTTCGTCCCCAACGCCCGACCCGGGGGGGTCAACAAGATCGATGCGGCCCTGGGCACCCCCGATGGTCCTGGTCAGCTCATCGCAGCCATCACCGAAGACTTCGGGATCCCCATCCAGCACTACGTGGAACTGAACTTCGACAGCTTCCAGGGGATCGTCCAGGCGCTCGGCGGGATCCGGATGTACTTCCCTCTTCCTGTCTTCGATCAGCAGTCCTCGCTGTACGTTCCGAGCAAAGGCTGCATGACGCTCAACGGCTTTCAGGCCCTCGCCGTCGTGCGTGCCCGTCACCTCCAATACGAGCCGTCAACGGATCGGGGGGTCTCGCGCTACGACTGGCCGTATGACCCCCAAAGCGACCTGAGTCGCATCCGTCGCGACCACGAATTTCTCCGCGTCTTGGCATCGTCGGTAGCCAAGCGAGGGCTCGGGAACTTCATCACCGACCTCCGACTGATTGACTCGCTGGCGGGAAACCTCGAGGTGGACAACGGGTTCTCAGCGACAATAATGGCCAATCTCATCCTCGAGTTCCACAGTGTCAATGTCAACACCGCCCCTCAGTACACGCTTCCGGTGGTGGAGGACGGGCAGGGATACTTCTACCGAGGAAGTGGCTACGGCGACGTCGTCTTTCCTGTCCAACCCCAAGATCAAGAGGTCGTGGCCCAATTCCTGAGCACAACGTCGAACGAGGACGCGTCGGGGCGCGCCCTTCCCTCAGCGGGCTCGTTCACCGTTGCCGTCGAGAACGGCAGCGGCCTCTACACCCAAGGATCAAAGACAGCCGCCGCGCTGAGACAGCTCGGTTACGACGTGACTTCGGTGACCGACACCACGGATGGGGCGTCGACCTCTGAGACGACCATTCTCTACTCCCGATCCGAACAGCTGCCCGATGCCCTCCGGGTCCAGTCGGCCCTGTCGGGACTGGCGGTCATTGGCTATGACCCGGGGCTGTTCAGCACCGGTGGCGGAGAAGGCTCCGGAGGCTCCTCTGAGGGCGGCAGCGGGGGCACGTCTCCCACCACCAGCTCATCGATCGACGTGGGATCGCAACTGTCGGGATCGGAGAGCGTCGACGTCGTCGTCGTGACGGGCTCGAACTTCGCCGTGAACCTCCCGCCCAACGCCCCTTCGACGACCACTCCTGGCTCGTCATCGACGACCACGACCGTGGCGTCGGGCCAGAGTGGCGGATCGACCACCACGACCACCGTTTCGGGACCGCTGACCGACAACCCCAACCTCTCACCTCCTTCGGGGTCGACCGAGCCGCTCCAGCCTTGGGATCCCCGATCCTGCACAGCCAGCGGGGGAGCTGGTCCGTGACTCGAGGCAGAGGTGGCCGTTTCCGAATACGAGTCAGTGCGCTGGAACACGAACCAGCCATCGGGCTTATTGGCAGTTGGAGCAGAGCCCGAGAACGTCGAGGCGGTGACTGTGGGGCTCGAAGCCCTCGGTCTCGGACAACCGGTCGACGTTCCGGGCCACCTGGCGCTCAAAGGCTGCGCTGGGGGTGAAATCGATGACGTCCCCGCACCCCACGCAGTGAAGATGGTGGTGGTGTTCGGTAAGGTCCTCGGCCAGTTCGAATCGCGCGAACTCGTCGTTGGCGGCGACGCGCCGGACCAGTCCCGCATCTTGTAGGTCGGAGAGGTGGCGGTAGGCCGAGCTGTGGGGCAGGTCGGGGAGAGCCTCGGCAATGTCGCCGATGCTCACGGGACGGCCGGCGTCGACAAGCAGGGTGATGATGGCGCGGCGTCCCGGTGTGTAGCGCTGGTCGAGGTGTCTCAGTCGGGCCGCGGCCTCCGTGTGCACCTTGTCGGCCCCCCCGTTCGTTGCCATCGTGTTGTTCTACCCCTGTTCAGACTCGGCTTTGCGGTCCCCGAGGGCCGAACTTCGATCTCGGGTCGATTCTGCTCGCAGGCCCCGGTCGGGGACCGCCTGTTTTTGCACTGAGACTCATTCTCATATTAGGGTATCCGCAATGGTCCCCTCACGCGTGCATCACGGGTGACTTGGCATCGGGGCACGGTGACCCTTGTGGCCGTCGTCGCGCTGAGCGCGCTGGGCGCGGCCGCGTGCGGCCGGACCACGGCCTCCCCGTCGGCCCCGGGCGGGGTGATCAATGCCGTCGGAGCAGAGAACGAGTACGGCAATGTGCTGGGTCAGATCGGCGGCCGGTACGTCCACGTGGCGTCGATCCTCGACAATCCCAACACCGATCCCCACACCTTCGAGTCGAGCCCGACGGTGGCCGAAGAGGTGAGCACGGCCCAGCTCATCGTGCAGAACGGCGTGGGCTACGACACGTTCATGAACAAGATCGAATCAGCCTCGCCCAACCCGGCCCGCAAGGTGATCGTCGTGCAGAACCTCCTCGGACTACCCGACTCCACGCCGAATCCGCACCTGTGGTACAGCCCGAAGACGATGCCCGCCACCGCCAGGGCGATGGCGGAGGATCTCGCCGTCCTGCAACCTGCGCATGCCTCGTACTTCCAGGCCCGCTTGAGAAGGTTCGACTCTTCGCTGACCCCGTGGTTCACCGCCATCACGACCTTCAGGGCAGAATACGGAGGCACACCGGTCGCCACGACCGAACCGGTGGCCGACTACTTGCTCGAGGCGATGGGAACGATCAACAAGACCCCGTTCCGGTTCCAAGCGGACATCATGAACGGTGTCGACCCACCTCCACAGGACGTCACCTTGGAAGATGGTTTCTTCACCAGCCACACCGTGAAGGTGTTCTGTTACAACCAGCAGGTGGTGGACTCCCTGACCACCTCGATCCGGCTCGGGGCGTTGAAGGCGGGGGTCCCGGTCGTCGGCGTGTACGAGACGATGCCCACCCCTGGGTACGACTACCAGTCGTGGATGCTCGCCGAGGTGAACGCCATCCGAAAGGCGGTCACCGACGACGTCTCGACCCAGCACCTGTGATGAGCCCCCAACCCGAAGCCGCTCGTCAGATCTTGGAGGTGGAGGGCATCGGCGTGTCGCTGTCAGGCCGCCAGATCCTCGACAACGTCAGCTTCAGTGTGCGTGCCGGCGAATTCACCGGGCTGATCGGCTCCAATGGAGCGGGAAAGACCACCTTGTTACGGGTGATCCTCGGTCTCGAGCGGCCGAGCGCGGGGAGAGTGTTGGTACTCGGGGCACCTCGCGGCCGCCGGAACCGGTCCATGGGGTACGTCCCCCAGAAGATCATGCTCGACCCGGACATGCCCCTTCGCGCCCGAGACCTCGTTGCCCTCGGAATCGACGGGACCCGTTTCGGCATTCCCCTCCCCTCGAGGCAGCGCCGAGAAGCAGTCGACGAGATGCTGCACGCCGTCGACGCCGAAGGGTTCGCCGACGCCCGGGTGGGGACTCTCTCCGGCGGCGAGCAGCAACGGGTCTTGATCGCCCACGCGCTGATCGGGCGCCCCCAGCTGCTTCTGTTGGACGAGCCCCTCGCCAATCTCGACCTCAAGAGCGGGCAAGAGGTGGTGACGTTGCTCGACCGAATTGCCGACGAGCAGCAGATTGCCGTCCTCCTCTCCGCCCACGAGATGAACCCACTGCTTCCCGTGATGGACCGCATCGTCTACCTCGCCGGGGGTCGTGCAGCCAGTGGTACCACCGACGAGGTGGTGCGCGACGACGTGCTGAGCGCGCTGTACGGATACGAAGTCCACGTGCATACGCTCCACGGGCGCATCCTCGTGGTGGCCGGGCCGATGGAGCAGCCGGGGCTCCCGTCCGACCCGACGCTGAGAGTGATCTGACGTGCGCTGGTTGTTCGAGTCCGGCTTCTTCGCCAGCCACCCCGTCCATGTGGCGTGCCTCGTCGGGAGCATCGTCGCCGTCGTGTCGGGCGTCGTTGGTGTGTTTACCGTCATGCGCGGGCAATCGTTCGCCGGCCACTCCCTGGCGGACGTGGCGACCGCCGGTGGCTCGGGAGCGTTCCTTGTCGGTATCAGCCCGCTGTTCGGCTTCGTGGCCGGCGGCGTGGTGGGGGCAGGAGCCATGGAGGCGATCGGCGTGCGCAGGGCCCGCGGGCGAGACTTGGCGACGGGCATTGTCTTGGGCGCGTCGATCGGCTTGGCCGCCTTGTTCCTCTACCTCTCCACGACCGAGTCCTCCACGACGGGCGCCAGCCAGCAGATCCTGTTCGGGTCGATCTTCAGCACGGTGAGCTCGACCGTGCCCGTCGTCGCCATTTTCAGCGTCCTGTGTCTCGGGATCATGGCTCTCGTGTATCGCCCCTTGTTGCTCAGCTCCGTGAGCACAGACATGGCGGCCGCCCGGGGCGTTCCTGTCCGCGTTGTGGCCCTTCTCTACATGGTGGCGCTCGCCCTCGCCGTCGGCCTGTCGTCGCTCGCCATCGGAGCGATTCTTTCCACGGCGCTGTTGATCGGCCCGGCCGCCATCGCCTTGCGGCTCACGAAGCGGATCGGTTGGGCGATGATGGCGGCGTCGTTGAGTGGGGTGGTCGCCGTCTTGGCCGGTGTGCTCCTCGCCTACGACAGCTACTACTGGAGCCCCAGCCACGCCTCGTGGCCTGTCAGCTTCTTCATCGTCGTCATCGTGTTCCTCGGCTACCTGGCCACGGAGCTGCCGTTCGTTTCCACGGCCGTCACGCGTCAGCGTCGGCCCGCGACGTCGGATGCATCCGAGGCGCACCGATGACCCGTATCGCAGTGAGAAAGAGCCGAGCCGGGACCGAGGCGGGGGCATGTTCGCCAGCTTCATGATCAACGCCTGGGTGGTGGCGACGATCGTTGCCGTGATCGCGGGTGCGGTGGGCTTCTTCGTGGTCCTCCGGGGTTCGGCCTTTCCCGCCCACGCCATTCCCAACGGCGCGTTCGCGGGGGCGGCCGGAGCCAGCCTGCTCGGCGTCAACACGCTGGCGGGCCTGGGTGTATTCGCCGTGCTGGCGGCGGTGGGGATCGGCGTGCTGGGCCGACGGGGCCGCAACGACGTGGTGACCGCTCTCGCCCTGGTGGTGATGCTCGCCCTTGGCGCGGTGTTCTTGAGTCAGACCACACAATACGAGCCGGAGATCTTCTCGCTCCTGTTCGGCGAGGTCCTCGGCGTCGCCTCCAACGAGATCCTGCCTGTCGCCGTCCTCGGCGTCGTGTGCATCGCCGCCGTTCTCGTGTTGTACCGACCCCTCATCCTCTCCTCCGTCGTACCCGACATCGGAGAATCCAAGGGAGTCAGTAGTCAGCGGATGGAGACGGCCTTCCTGGTCGTGGTCGCCCTCGCCACGGCGATGACGGTGCCCGTCGTCGGCGCCCTGCTCATCTTCAGCCTCATGATCGGCCCCCCTGCGGCGGCCCGTTCGTTCACTAACCGCCCCTCCGTGGCTATGGTTCTTTCGATCGCGATCGCGTTGATCACGGTGTGGACAGCCATCGCCCTGTCCTTCGTCACCAATTGGCCCATCGGCTTCTTCGTCGGCGCCCTCTGCGCCTTGTCGTATGGGGTCGGTCGAGCGTGGGCCACCGGGCGGCGGGCCCGGGCGCCCCGACTCGAGACGGTGACGACCGGTCTTGTCCAGGCATGAACCGCTCGCCGATCGAACAGCCCAGAGATCTCCGTCTGCTCAATGGGGGTCACTCAGCCGATAGGCGCGCCGCACCAGGTTGATGGCCAGGTCGACCGCCAATTCCCTGGCATCGTCCAGGCTGAGCCGGTGGGTGGCGACGAGCTCGGCGAGATAGGCGGAGTCGACGCGGCGGGCCACGTCGTGCCGGGCCGGGATCGACAACAGGGCGCGGGTGTCGTCATTGAATCCTGCGGTGTTGGCAAAGCCGGCCGTCTCGGTCACCGTTCGTCGGTAACGGAGCATGGCCTCGTAGCTGTCGAGGAACCACCATGGTGGGCCCACGACGAGCGAGGGATAGTGGCCCGCCAACGGTGCCAGCTCGCGGCTGAATGTCGTCTCGTCGAGCGTGAAGAGGATCAGGCGCAGTCGACTTTCGTTGCCGACGACGTCCAGGAGGGGCTTGAGACTCTCGGTGTATTCGATCGGGCCGGGGATGTCCGCGCCACGATCGGGCCCGAAGCGCCGGTAGACGAGGGGGTTGTGATCGCGCCTCGAACCGGGGTGCAGCTGCATGACCAGTCCATCGTCGATACTCATGCGGGCCATTTCCACCAGCAGCTGCCCCCGGAAGAGCTCCTGGTCGTGAACGGTCAGTGTGCCCGCTCGGGCGCCGTCGAGAAGCCGCTGGCACTGCGCGGACGCCAGGTTCGCAGTGAACGCGGTGGGGTGGCCATGATCGGAGGCGACGGCGCCGTGTTCGATGAAGAACTCCCGACGATGGCGGAGTGCTTCGAGGTACCCGGTCCAGCGCGAGGTGTCGGCTCCGGTCAGGGCGGCCAGCCGGGACAGATTCTCCGGGAAGCCGTCGAGGCTCGGGTCGACAACCGCATCAGGGCGAAACGTCGGGATGACCCGTCCCCCCAGTCCGCCATGGGCGAGGCGTGCGTGATGGTCGAGATCGTCCAGTGGCGAGTCGGTCGTGGCCAGGAGCTCGATGTCGAAGCGTTCGAACAAGGCGCGGGGCAGGTATTCGGGTCGTCCCAGGGCGTCGGCGATCTGATCGTAGGTCTCATCGGCAGTGTCGGCGTCGAGTCGATACCGGATGCCGAACACATCCGCCAGGACGTGGTCGAACCACAGGCCGGACGGGGTGGCCCGGAAGAGGTGGTAGTGGCCCGCGAATGTTCGCCATGCCGTGCGCGCGTCCGCCACCGGAGCGCCGTCATTGGGTTCGACACCGAGCGCTTCGAGTGCGACGCCCTGGCTGTAGAGCATCCTGGTCAGGTAATGGTCGGGAGTGATCAGCAGCGACGTCGGATCCGAGAACGCGAGGTTGTCGGCGAACCATCGTGGATCGGTGTGGCCGTGGGGACTGATGAGAGGCAACGAGCGGACCTCGTCGTAGAGCTCGCCGGCGATGGCCCGGGCTGTCGGCTCGGCCGGAAACAGGCGCTCGGGATGCAACACGAGGGGACGGCGGCTCATCGTGCTCCTCGAAGCCGACGCATGACCAAGGTCCTGCCTTTCTGTTGGTGCGAACAAATGCTACGACACGCACCTCCGGTGACCCCGGCTCCTCCGATTTGAGACGACGTCGTCCGCGCGGACGACCATTACGGTGGTCGAGTGTCTCGATTCGTCGTCGACGTCACCCCGCTGAGGAAGTACCGGCACTTCCGACGGCTGTGGGCGGGCCAGATGGTATCGGGACTGGGATCGCAACTGACGTTGGTGGCGGTTTCCTTTCAGGCCTACGCGCTGACCCGATCGACGCTCGTCGTCGGCCTCATCGGCCTCGCGCAGCTGGTGCCGCTGCTCGCCGGAGCCCTCTGGGGTGGCACGCTCGCCGACGCCATGGACCGGCGCAAGGTCCTGGTGCTCACCCAGGTCGCCATGGCGACTGCCGTTGGTGGCTTGGTCGCCGACGCGTCGATCGCCCACCCCGCTGTTTGGCCCCTGTTCGTCTGCACGGCGGCGAGCGCGGGCGTTCAGGGGATCGACTGGCCGGCCCGGCGGGCGGCGTTGCCCATGCTCGTCGACGAGCACGACGTGACCGCCGCGATCGCCCTGCAGACCACGATCCAGCAGCTGGCCCTGGTAGCGGGGCCGGCCCTGGCCGGAGTGCTGATCGCCACCATCGGGCTGAGCGCCGTGTACGGCATCGACGTGGCCACGTTTTCGGCGGCCCTGGTGGCGGCGGTGCTCCTGCCGCCGTTGGTCCCCCGCGGCGGGGGGACGCCGATGGGGTTGCGGTCGATGACCGAGGGGTTCCGGCACCTGCGCCGGGAGAAGCTCCTGTCGGCCACCTATTGGATCGACCTCAACGCCATGATCTTCGGGATGCCGCGTGCCGTCTTTCCGGCCCTGGGCGTCGGCCTGTTCCACGGGGGTGCGGGGGCCGTGGGACTGCTGTACGCGGCCCCCGGCGCCGGCGCACTGATCGGTTCACTCTTCACCGGTTGGTGCGGCCGTGTGCGCCGGCAAGGTCGTGCCATCGCGGCCTGCGTGGTGGTCTGGGGAGTCACCATCGCCGCGTTCGGCGTCGTTCCGGTGCTGTGGATCGGATTGACGCTGTTGGCGTTGGCGGGAGCGGCTGATGTGGTGTCTGCGGTGTTCCGACAGGCCGTGCAACAACGTGCGGTCCCTCAACATCTCCAGGGCCGCCTGTCGGGCACGTTCTTCGCGGTGGTGGCCGGTGGGCCCCGGTTGGGTGACGCCGAGACAGGGGTCGCCGCTGCCATCGGGGGACCGCAGTTTGCCGTGTGGTCGGGCGGGTTGGCGTGTGTGGCGGGGGTGGTCGTGCTCCTGTGGCGGGTTCCCGAACTCTGGCGCGACGGCGGCGGCGGCCGCATCCTCAGTGTGGAGGCCCAGACGGGGGCGATCGCCGAGGTCACCTCGGAGTTGGGTGAGGGAGAACCGCTGTGATTGCTCCTCCGCAACTATGACGTCGCGGTGGTTCCGGCCCGTCGCTTACGTCGCGGACGAGGGCCGCTCGTGGGGTGAGCCCGGGGCCACCTTGGGCCAGGGGAGTTCGCGCTCCGCGACGAGGGCGAGGTCGAGCAGAAGCTGCTCGTGGTGGTGGCCGGCCAGGACCTGGAGGCCGACCGGCAATCCGTCTACGAGCCCGGCCGGGAGGCTCATGGCCGGGCTCCCGTTGAGGTTCGAGGGGGCCGTGAGCGCGGCGTTGTTCATGATGGCCCGCGAGAATCCGAGCTCGCGGATCAGGTCCGCACCTGGGATCGTCGAGGGAGGCGGCCCTTGTGCTGCAAAGGCGACATTGGGGTTCGACGACGCCATGACGAAGTCGGCTGCTTCGAACAGATCGGCCATCGACTCTTCAATTGGCGGCGGTACGACTCGATGGCGGCGGCCCTGTCCAGGGTGAAGCGCTCTCTCGCCGCCTCCAGGCCGAAGCGCATCTCGGGCGACAGTTCCTCGATCCGGTCGGGGTAGGCGTCGCCGAGGTCGGCGACGAATCCGACCTGACCCGACATGGCCCATTGGCCCCGCAGCGGCGGCAGAGGGCGTCACGTCCACGATTTTTAGCCCCGCCGCCCGGGCCAACCGGTGGGCGAATTCCGCTACGAGGTCGGCGACTTCAGCGCGGACTCTGGCCGTTTCCAGATCGGGGAGGATGGCGACGGTCCGCCCCGACAGGTCATGGGTGCCGAGCTCGACTTCCCAGTTTCCGGCGCGCGGGAGGCTGAGCGGGTCGCGCTGATCGAACCCGCAGCAGGCGTCGAAGAAGCGAGCGGTGTCTCGCACCGACCGGGTCAGGCAGCCGAGCACGGCCGTGAGCGGCGTCGCGCTGGCGCCCGGTCCCTTGGGGATGCGCCCGTAGGTGGCCTTGAGCCCGAACAATCCCGAGAAGGCGGCCGGGATCCGGATGGACCCACCGCCGTCACTTCCCGTGGCGATGGGCAAGAGGCCACCGGAGACCGCCGCGGCGGTCCCACCTGAAGAACCACCGGGGGTACGGGAGAAGTCCCAGGGATTGCGCGTCGTGCCGTGGAGCTGGGTCGAGGTGCAGTTGATGCCCCCGAATTCGCTGGCCGTCGTCTGCGCGGCGAGCAGGGCGCCGGTGCGTCGGAGTCGCGTGATCGAAGTCTGGTCATATCGCGAGACCCGATCCTTGAAAATCATCGACGTCTCGGTGTACGGCCACTGCTCGACCCTCTCGAGCTCCTTCACGCCGAACGGCACTCCGCCGAACGGCAGCGATACATCGGCTGATCGAGCAGCCTCACGGCGCGTGTGAAGTCTGTGTGGGAGAAGGCGTTCAACGGCGACCGTTCGATGGCCTCGATGCAGCCGTCGAGCGCTTCGAGCGGCGACAGGCTCCGTGCCCGAAATGCGTCGACGAGACTGCAGGCGTCGTCCAACCAGGGCGTTGTCATGAGCGGTGACCGTACTGCGTCGAGGCCGAAAAGGCTCTCGGCAAACTCGACCGAGACCTACTGACAGCCTTGGCAGCGCCCGAGGACGGCGAAGTGGTGGGGGTTGATGTCGAAGGCGAAGCGGGCCTTGGCTGCTCGGGACAGATCGCCGAAGATCTCGTCGGGCGCCTCGATCATGGCACCGCACTCCTCGCACACGAAGTGGCCGTGGGCGCCGGCGGCCAGGTGGTACGTGGCGGGGCCGTGTCCGAGATGGGCGTGGACGACGACGCCGAGTCGTTCGAGATCGTCGAGATTCCGGTAGATCGTCGAGATGTGGACCTCGGGCGCGACAGCCTGGACCTCGGCGCCGAGTTCCTCGGCGGTGCGGTGACCTCGGGAATCGAACAGTGCCCGCAACAGCAGGACACGCGAGCTGGTAACCCGTCCGCCGCGTTCCCGGAGCAGTGCCAGCACTCCTTCCACGGAGTCCACCCCAGCCGTCGCCATCGCGGGTGGAGAAGAACTCCTGGTCACAGGCCCATGGTATGCGGTAGCCCCGTGGCGAACAAGACGCTTTTGCGAGCTGGTCGCACAGTTTCTAGGGTGTCCCAATCCCGACCGACGAGGAGCGCGCTCCCATGGCCACCCCCCGGGCCAGGCTCGTGAAGATCCGCGACGGTCTCACCCCGAGCGAGTGGGTGAGGGTGAGCGGCATGACGTCCACGGTCGTGGGTCTGCACGTGCTCGGCTGGGGCATGTTGGCCTTGGCGCTCGGGCATCACTACCGGATCAGCAAGACCGAGGTCTTCGGTGTGGGAACGGGGATCCTCGCCTACACGCTCGGGATGCGCCACGCCTTCGACGCCGATCACATCGCGGCCATCGACAACACCACGCGCAAACTCGTCAACGAGGACAAGAGGCCGCTGAGCGTCGGATTCTTCTTCAGTCTCGGGCACTCGTCGGTCGTGTTCGTCCTCGCTGTGGTCCTCAATTTCGGCATCCGTTCGCTCGACAGCGCGGTGAGTAACAACAGCTCGTCCTTGCACAGGACGACCGGGATCATCGGCACGTCGATCTCGGGCACCTTCCTCTATCTCATCGCGGCCCTCAACGTCGTGGTCCTGCTGTCGATCGTCAAGGTCTTTCGCGAGATGCGCCAGGGCCTCTACGACGACGAAGAGCTGGAGCACCAGCTCAACAACCGGGGGCTCATGAACCGGTTCTTCGGCCCGCTCGCCCGGAGGATCGACACCCCGTGGAAGATGTACCCGATCGGCATCCTGTTCGGGCTCGGCTTCGACACAGCCACCGAGGTCGCCCTGCTGGTCCTGGCCGGGAGCGCCGTCGTGGGCGGCCTACCGTTCTACGCCATCCTGTCGCTGCCGATCCTGTTCGCGGCCGGCATGAGCCTCTTCGACACGATCGACGGCTGTTTCATGAACTTCGCCTACGACTGGGCGTTTTCCAAGCCGATCCGGAAGGTCTATTACAACATCACCATCACGGGCCTGTCGGTTTTCGTCGCGTTCTTCATTGGGACAGTCGAGATCCTGGGACTCATCGGGCAGGAAGAGAACCTGGGCGGGTCGTTCTGGCACTTCTTCCAGACCTTCAATCTCAATACGGCCGGGTTCTTCATCGTGGGCGTGTTCGTGGTGACCTGGGCCGTGGCGCTGTTGATATGGCGATTCGGTCGTATCGAGGCCAAATGGGACGCCGCCTCGCGACAGGCCCGCGAGAGACAGATGGCGTTGGACTGACCACTTGTCGCCCTGACGACCCCGCCCCATCAGGGTTCCAAACTGGTCATGAGATGACCAGTTTGGGTGGGATCATGGTCTCACACCGACAAAGGAGACCGACGTGTCTGGATTCGCCCCACCCCTCGACGCCGAGCAGGAGCTCCTTCTCGCCTACCTCGCTCAGCAGCGCCAGGGGGCCCGAAATGCTGCGTACGGCCCCACCGACGAAGAGGCCCGGCGGACCCCCGTGGCCAGCTCGCTCAGTATCGGCGGCCTGCTCAAGCATCTCGCCGATATGGAACGGGGTTGGATCGAGGTCGTCCAGCAACGGGGATCCAGCCAGAATGGAGACGGCGCCTCGGACTACATGGAGAACTTCCGCCTCGCCCCGGAAGAAACGCTCGTCGATGTGCTCGACCGTTATCAAGAGGTCGGCCAGCGCACCGAGGAGGTCGTGGCCGCGATCGCGGATCTCGACCAGGCCGTGCCCGTGCCACGAGGGGCCCCGTGGATGCCCGCCGACGTCGAGGCGTGGTCGGTGCGGTGGGTCTTGCTCCACCTCATCGAGGAGACGGCCCGCCATGCCGGCCACGCCGACATCGTCCGGGAGTCGATCGACGGCGCCAAGATGTACGAGCTCATGGCGGCGGTCGAAGGGTGGCCGGACACTGATTGGTTGCAGTCCTGGAAGCCGGCGCGGTAGGCGCGCCGTACGGCGTCACCAGAGTTGCGGCGGACACCCCGGGATGCTCGGCACGACGCCCTGCGAGTGATGACGTCGTGCCGGCACCGGGGGATGGACGGGCCGGACTCTCCACAGGGGGGTGTGGTCACGGGGGGCCGTGCCGGCCGTCGTGGCGCCACGATAGGCGCAAAAGCTGATCTTGTCAATCGGATTAGTGTAGATGGCGATTCCCACCGGGTGGGAACACCGTGGCGAGACGACTTGCAGCGCCGACCCAACCCAATGTGCAATCCACTCCACGAACTTTCCGGGGAGCGCCCCACGTCTTCGACCGATCAACTCCTCAAGAACGCCGACGCCTACGCCGCCACGTTCGACAAGGGCGATCTCCCCATCCCGCCCGATCGCAAGGTGGCGATCGTGGCGTGCATGGACGCCCGGATCAACCCGTACGGAATCCTCGGGCTCGCCGAAGGGGACGCCCACATCATCCGCAACGCCGGCGTGATCACCGACGACCAGATCCGTTCACTCGCCATCTCCCAGCGTCTGCTCGGTACCGAGGAGATCATCCTCATCCACGACACCGACTGCGGGATGTTGACCTTCTCCGACGACGAATTTCGTGAGCAGATCAGGGTCGAGACCGGGATCAAACCACCGTGGGTGGCCGAGGCGTTCAGCGACCTGGACACCGACGTGCGCCACAGCATCGCCCGCATCGAGGCGAGTCCGTTCATCCCCGTCCAAGACAGCGGGCGCGGTCTTGTCTACGACGTGCACGCCGGCACGCTGCGGCAGGTGAAGGCCGGCTGGGTGGCAGGAGCAGCTCGCGGTTCGTATCCGGGCGCTCGTCCATCGGCTCGAGTCCACACCTCGCGCACGGTGCAGGGAGGACTGGGAAAAGCCTGGGAGAAGTGGCCCGCGTCCCAGGTCCTTCCCAGCTTCTCGTATGGGAAGCTCGAACCTGTGGCACTGCTCGTGGGCCGCGCGGAGGACATCCGCCCGCGTCAGATGCCGGCCCCGTCGATCGGGTTTCCGCGTCACAGTCGCAGCGGCATCGGCGTGCTCGTCGCTTTGCCGGTCGTCGTGTTCGGCGTACCCGCGATGTTCGGCCACCCCGTGGTCCCCAGCGACGACCTCATCCAGAACTACCCCTTGCGGGTGCTCGTCGGGTCGCAGCTCCGCCACGGGCAACTGCCGCTGTTCGATCCCTACATCTGGAGCGGGGCACCGCTGCTCGGCGGCTGGAATGCTGGGGCTGCCTATCCGTTGACGTGGTTGTTCGCCGTCATGTCCGGGCCGACGGCATGGACGATCAACCTCATCGTGACGTGGTGGGTCGCAGGTCTGGGGACCTTCGGGTTCCTGCGGATGTCGCGCTTGTCCCCGGTGGCCAGCTTCCTCGGGGGGTTGTCGTTCGCGTTCGCCGGGGCCATGACCGCCCAGGTTGCCCACTTCGGCTTCGTGGCGGGCATGAGCTGGGTGCCCGTAGCCCTGGTGGCTGTCCTCAAGTTGTCCGAGCGCCCCGAACTCCGGGCGCGCCTGGCCTGGGTGTGCGCACTGGCCGGCGCATGGGCGATGGTGATCCTTGCCGGCGAACCCCGCGCTATCGACGATGCCGTCGTCATCCTCGCCATGTACGCCCTGTGGCGGGCGTGGCGACTGGGCCGACGATCGGCGCGTTGGCGCTACATCGGGTACGTGTCGATCGGCGCCGTGCTCGGTGCGGCGGTCGGCGCCGTCCAGTGGCTTCCCGGGATCGAAGCCGTCCACACCTCGCAGCGCGCCATGCACACCGTGGCGCTCTTCGATTCGGGATCGTTGGTCCCCAAGTGGCTGCTCCTGTCGATCGTGCCCAACCTCTTCGGTGGGTCGGGCTCGTTCGGTCAGCCGACCTTCTTCGGGCAATACAGCCTCAGTGAGATCACCGGGTACGTGGGTCTGCTGCCCCTCGTCGCCGCCTTCGGGCTGCTCGGGCGGTTGCGGCGGCGTCAGCGCGTGCCGGAGTGGCTCATCTGGCATCTGATTGCGATCGTCGGTGTGATCCTCGCGCTCGGAGGCAACACCGTGTTGGGTCCTGTGCTCGTGCACCTGCCGCTGTTCGGGGACCAGCGACTCCAGAGTCGCAACATCATGATCGCCGATTTCGCCTTGTCCGTACTCCTTGCGTACTGGGTCGACGTGTGGCTCCGCTCGCCGGTGTCGGAGCGAGGGAGACTCCCGTCCCCACGTCGATTCCTGGGGCTCGTCCCTCCCGTCGCCGTGGTGGCGATCGTCGCAGTGACGCTGGCCTGGGGCGCGGGGATGTTGCGGTGGATGGGTCTCGCCCCGAGCATGGCGAATCGAGCCGGCCCCTCGGCACCGTGGCTGGTGCCCTTCCTCGGGCTCGCGTTGGCGGCCATCGCCCTCGTCATGTGGGGGCCGAGGCTCGTCGGTCGCCTCCGGGCCCGCGCCGTCGTCGGCTTCGTGGTCCTCGATGTCGGGATCTTCACCGTGCTCACCCTGGTCTCGGTGGCACCGGGGCTCACGCGGGCGCCGGCTCCGTCCGAGGCGTCTCCGAGCGCGTCCCACGTCACCGTCCCCACACCGCCCCTCGTCCCGGTGCGCAGCCTGGTCCATGGTGGTCGATTCGCGGTCTATGACCCCGACGAGCTCGACTCCGGCGAGCTCACCGAGCTCGGGGTGTCCGACAGCAACGTTCTGACCGACACGCCGTCGGTCGAGGGCTACAGCTCCATCGTGGACAGCACCTACGCGCAGGTGACGGGGTCACACCAGGCGACGGGGGAGGGACAGAACGTGCTCGATCCCCAGGCGATCTCGAACGGCACGCTCGATCAGCTCGACACGACCGTGCTGTTGACGCCGTCGGCCTATCTCGTCACCACTGACACAGGGTCGAATGGGGCGGACTCCCAGGTGGGCCGGCGCCAACTCGCGCCCCGGCAATTGGCGTCGTGGTCGCTCGGCGCCCCCTTGGACGTGATGTCGCTCACCATTCCTTCGAGCGGACAGACCGTTGCCCTGTCCGGCGTCCGGGTCGGGGTGGTGGGAGCGTCCGGATCGACGCGATGGGAGACGCCCGTCGCGCTCTCCGGTGACGGGCTCGGTGTTCCGGTCACGCCCACGCAGACCATCGTCGGAGTGGAGATCGCGGCGGCGGGGAGGAGCATCAGCGTCGACGCCCCGGTGGTCACCACGGTAGGTGGAGAGATCTACCGTGCCGACGGGCAACTCCAAGATGTCCTGGTCCCCCCCCATTGGCGGTTCCAGGGTTTCGATGGCGCCTTCGCCGTGTTCGACGATACGCGAGCCCGAGCCGGGCTCTCCCTCGAAGCGCGTTCCGGCAGCTCGACCGCGGGTGCGACGATCGGGGTGACCGGCGGTCCGGCGTGGGCGCCGACCCGGGCCCGGGTGTCGTCGCCGCATGGGGTGATCGTCGTGCGCTCCGGTGCGGCCATCCCCGGGTGGAGCGCGACCTGGCGGCGGTCGGGCACGGGGGCGGCCCAGATGCTCCCTGTGCGCCTGTCGGGCGTCGTGCAGGCGGTCACCGTCCCTGCCGGAGCCGGGACCCTTACGTGGAAGTACACGGCACCCGGTTTCGGGACGGCTCTGTGGCTTTCGGGGGGTGCGCTGGCCGCGTTGGGCGCGCTCGGGGCGACCGCATTGCTGTGGCGCCGCCGTTCGCGGGCGTCGTACCATGGCGCGCTGGTGACGGCACCACCTGCGCTGGCGGGCCGGATCCGGTCGACGGGACGGCGGGGCCATGTCGCGGCGTGGCGTCCGACTCGGGCAGCGCCGTCCCTGGTGGATGCCACCGCCGGGACGAGAGGTGCGGAACCTTCGCCCGAAGGCACGGGGTGAGGAGTCGGAAGGTGCCCGACGCTCGCCCGGCCTAGAGCATGAGGATGAGCATGTAGCCCATCGTGATGCACATCACGATGTGACAGCCCATCTCGAGCCGCGGTGCGAGTGACGCCGACGATTCGGGGCACGTCTTCGAGGGTTGGGCGCCTTCGCCCCCGTGCACGGCGGCGCTGTCCCACGATCCCCGGGCACCGGATCCCATCGCCATGCCCGTGCCAACGCCGACCAGATCTCGCTGTGATGGTGTGTAGCGGCTCAGTCCGTCGAGCTGCCAGACCGCCGACGCGAACAGGGTCAGGACGAACACGAGGGGCAGTCCCACGAAGTTGGCGCCGGCGCCGGTGGGACCGGTCATCGACATGGCCGACCCGGTCTGGGTTTGAGCCGGCACGGCGGCGAGGTACATGTAGATCATGGCGAGTGCCATGACGAGATGGATCAGGTAGTGCGACACGCCGTGTGCAGAGCGGTCGCGACCGCTGGCCCGCTGCATCAGGAAACGGACTCCTTGCCACGAGAACCAGAGCGCGATGGCGACGAACACGGCCTCCCACAGGCCGTCGGGCAGCAGGTTGAGGCGGGGGACGAGCGTGCCCGCCATCCCCAAGCCCATGGCCACATGGGAGATGTTCACGTCCACATGGCGTTGTCGATTGCGCCGCGTGGCCATGATCAACCACGCCACGCAATAGAGCGACACAGCCACCATCACGAACGCGAACGAGTAGGCCAGCCAGGTGGGATGGGGCACGGGTCTAGGCCATCCCCACCGCGACCCGGCGGCGGACCTCGGGGGTCACGGTGGCCGGTGGGCGATGCCTCCAGTACGCGACCGCGAACAGCGCCAGGAGGGGGCCGCTGTTGAGATCGGTGGCCGAACCGGAGAAGACCTGCCCGAAATTCTGACCGAGGACCCAGATCAACAGGGCCACGGTCACGGCCAACCACACCATCACTCTCGCCGGGCGAAACGGCAGGTAGACGCTCAACGCGATGGCAGCCAGCACAACGCACAGCACGATCGATATCGCCAGCCCCCTGCGACCGAGCGCGTCGGCGACGTGTCGGTCGAGGGAGGCCAACCAGGCGGGCTCTCCGGTGCTCATCCGAAGGACGAGGTCGCGGAGCCCGTCCGCCGAGCGGTTGGAGCCGAGCATGGCGAAGAGCGAGAGCCCACCCCACAACACGACCCACAGCAGCCGCGCCACGGGCTCGCCCACGGCGCGGGCTGCGATGAACGACGGATCGGGGCCGACGCGGTCCGAGGGCCACAGCAACACGGCGAGCACCGCATAGAGCAGGACCGCTCCTGGCGCTCCGCTCACGGTGTGCGCCCTACCGGCGATGACGCCGCCGAGGCCTTCCCCGAACCACCACACCATGACCGCCCACACGATCGAGGCGGCGAGTCCCGCCTTGACCGTGGGGCGCCACGCGATGGCGAGGCCGAGGAGTATCTGGATCACCGCGAAGCAGGCATCGGTGGTGACCGAGTGGTTGGAGATGACGTGCGCCGCCCAGGTGATCGAGTGGGCGACCGGGTTCGGGTTGCCGGCGGCCGTCGGCGCCAGCATGGTGGTGCCGAACTGTCGCGTGAACATGAAAGGCTGCAATTGCAAGACGCCGTCGAGGAGCCAGATCGTGGCGAGCACCAGCTGCAGGGCCCGCCGTTCATCGGGGGGACGCCATGCCGGTGGGGTCCCCGTCGATGCCCGGACCCGTGTCGACCCGACAGACTCTGAAGTGCCGCCCACCATCTCCCCTCGATTCCCAGCACCAGGGAATCAGCGCTCGCGCCTCGTGCCGGCACGGGTCAGAGCCAAATCGTAGTCTTCGCCTCGACGCCCTGGTCGGCGCCGATTCCGGTGGTCAGTCGCCCGCCCAGCAACCAAGGATCACGTCCGCCACCGTCACGGCGATGTCGCCCGAGCTGGTGGGTGGGACGCCGAACTGGTCAGGCAGGCCGGTGATGTCGACGGTGAGCACCTTCCAGTCCTTGCGGACCACCACCGAGCCGTCCGTTTCGCTGAATGCGCCCTGTCCCAGGTTCCCGAGCGAGCGCGTGTTGCCGTACTGGTTCGCCAGCCCGTGGAAGTAGTCGAGGGTCTGGGCCCAGCTCGACAGTTCCTTGACCGAAAGCATGAATGCGCCGTTGGGGTACTCATAGCGACAGGAATAGAGGTGATCCACCCATGTTGGCGTCGAGACCTGCGTCGTCTTGAGGCCGAGTGCCTCCGCGATCTCGTGTTGCGCGTCGTCCTCGCACACCATCTTGGAGATGGTCGAGGGGTGCCTTCCCGCCGGCAGCGGTGCCCGGGTCGTGGTGGTGGAGGGTCGGGACGCCGGTTGTCCCGACGGTGACGATCCGCAACCGGCCGCCGCGATCCCTACGAGCACCGCCAACCCTGCGGCGCTCATTCGAGTCCGGCTACGCACGCGTCCCAGGGTAATGGAGGGCGTCGGGATGCCCGGGTCGCCTTGTCGAGCCGTCAGGAGAGGACGCGCTCGACGGAGAACGACTGCGGTCGACCGTGGATCACTTCGACTGTCACGAATCGCCAGGTACCGGGACTGAAGACGGCGTATGCGCTGTAGTGCCCCGGGCTCAGCTTGACCATCCGCAGGGCCATCGGGGCGGCGCCCCGGCGCGTGGCGACGACGCGAGGGGTCGCCGACACCCCCGCCGGTCCGGTCGACGGGGTGAAGATCACATGGAATTGGTTGACCCCGGCTTGCGAGGACTGGAGGTACACCTCGGCCGACGAGCCGTGGGAGAGCGAGACGGTCGAGATGCTGGGCAGGCTCGGCAGCAGTGGTTGCCCGCGGCTCGGTGACACGGCTTGCCCCACCACGGTGGCGCCCGCGAACAACACCACGGGCACGGCCACCGACAAGACGAACCCTCGCACGCCGCGCATCACGGAGGGGGGGCGGATGCGATCGATGCCGGTGCGCCCGAGACGGGCCAGGCGCAGACTGTTGAGCACCACGATCAAGCTGGAGAAGCCCATGGCGACGGCAGCGACCAACGGGTCGAGCAGCCCGGCCGCGGCCAAGGGCAGTGCCGAGAGGTTGTACCCCATGGCCCAGCCGAAGTTCTGGACGATGACGGCCGAGGTGGATGAGGCGATCCCCACCGCAGCCGGAACGCCCCCGAGGTCACTGCCGAGCAGGGCGACATCACTGTTGGCGAGGGCGGACTCGGAGCCGCTGCCTACCGCGCAGCCCACATCGGCGGCGGCCAGGGCCGGCGCGTCGTTGACGCCGTCTCCGACCATCACGACCCGATGGCCGTCGGCCTGCATGGCCTGCAGCGCATCGAGCTTCTCGGACGGGGTCAAGGCGCTGCGAGCGACGTCGATCCCGAGCGCGCTCGCCACCGTCGTCACCGCCGGGGCACCGTCACCGCTCAGGATGGCGGTCTTGAGCCCCATGCGGTGAAGGGTCGCGATGGCCGGGCCGGCATCGTCGCGAATGGGCGTGGCCACGGCGATGATCCCGATCGTCCGCTCGTCACAGATGACCGACACGACGGTGTCACCCCGACCCTGGTACGTCGAGCTCGCGGCGCGCAAGGACGCCGGCGTGGTCGTGGGGTCGAGCCGGCCCACCAGGATGCGATGGCCGTCCACGGTGCCGACGACACCTGCCCCGGGAAGGACCTCCACATCGCTGGCCAGGCCGGCCGGGACGGCGGCGCGGCAGATCGCCACTGCGATCGGATGCTCGCTCTCGGCTTCGACGGCCGACGCCAGGGCGAGCACTCGGCCCTCGTCGACGTCGGGGACCGACGCCACGTCGGTGACACTGGCGAAGCGCTCCGTCAGGGTTCCGGTCTTGTCGAACACCACGGTGTCAGCCTTGGCCAGTCGCTCGAGCGCATCACCGCTTCGCACGAGAATTCCCAACGCCGAGGCCCGGCCCGTGCCGACCATCATGGCGACGGGCGTCGCCAGGCCCATGGCGCACGGGCACGCCACCAGCAGGACGGCCACCCCGCTCAGCACCGCGGTCCCGAAGTTCCCGTCCAGCAGCCACCACGTGAGGAACGTCGCCGCCGCGGCGACCAGGACCACAGGGACGAAGACGCTGCTGATCCGGTCGGCGAGCTTTTGTGTCGGAGGCTTGTCCCTCTGCGCGTCCTCCACCAGACGCTGCATGCGGGCCAGCACCGATTCGGCCGCGATGGTGGCGACACGTATGACGAGGGCCCCGGCCCCGTTGCGCGTCCCTCCCGTGACGTTGCTGCCCGGGCTGTGTTCGACAGGAAGCGGTTCACCGGTGAGCATCGATTCGTCGACCGCCGACCACCCGCTCAACACGGTTCCGTCGAGCGGGATCGCCTCGTTGGGGCGTACCCGCACCAACGCGCCCACCGGGACGCTTTCGGGTGCCACCAGGTGCCCTTCGGTGTCATCGGTGCCGGACACCACCCGGGCGGTCGGGGGCCGCAGGGCCATCAGGGAGTGCATGGCGCGGGCGGCCAAGCCGCGGGCGCGTGCCTCGATGGCGCGTCCCGTGACGAGGATGGCGATGATCAGCGGGGCCATGACGCCGTGGAGTCGCGCCGCGAATTCACCGCCTCCCCCGATGTGTACGTGCCGGCCACCGAGGGCGATCGCTTCCACGGCGCTGACGGCCAGCGCCGCCAGGGTGCCGACCGCGATCAGCGTGTCCATGCTCGTGGCGCCGTGACGCAGGAGACGAGCGCTGGCGCGTAGGAAGGGCCATCCTCCCGCCACCTCGACCACGACGGCCAGACTGAGGACGATCCAACCCGACACCGCATTCTGGGGCGCGAAGAGCGCCACTCCCAGCGCAACGAGGGCTAGGGGCCACGACACGGCGGCCCGGATCCCCCAGTGATCGGGATCCTCGCGCGGTCGGGGCGCCCCGTCGTCGCGTGCCGCCACCGCCGAGTAGCCGACGGTGCTGACCGTGGCGCACAGGTCGTCTGTCGTCGCCGCCGTGGCGTCATAGGTCACGAAGGCCCGGTTGGTGGCCAGGTTGACCGACGCGCTCAGCACCGCGCCTTGGTCGGCGAGGGCCCGCTCGATGCGCGTGGCGCAGGCGTTGCAATGCATGCCCCCCAAGGTGAGCTCGACCGTCGCAACCGCAGCGGCATCCTCGGGAGCCGCGGCGGCGGAATCTGTGGGGGCGGTCAGCACCTAGGAGACCGGATCACCCGACGCCACGGGGGCGGCGGTGTACCCGGCGCTCACCACGGCGGCACACAGGTCGTCGACCGAGAGGCTGGAGCTGTCGAAGGCGACCGAGGCCCGGGCGGCGTCGAGGTCCACCTCCGCTCGCTGTACTCGGTGGTCGCGGACCAGGGTCTCTTCGATGAGCGCGGCACAGGACTGACAGTGCATCCCACCCACCACCAACTCGATGCTGGTCGAGTTTGGCGGCGGTGGCGCAGGGCTCGTCACGGGCTCGAGTGCATCGGTCCCCATATGACCAGCGTAATTGGGTGGAGACGAATGCCGGGCTCGGCTCCTGCGCCCAGGCTCGATTGGTCCTTCATCGGTCGGGACGCAAAGCGCACCAGCGTGCGTCACCCGACGACCGGTCGTCGGGTACACGGTGTCGGATCAAGGGACGTCCATGCGACGCCTCGGTGCGCGTGGCACCACACCGCAGATGGGTGACATCCGGAAAGTCGTTGCCGGCGGGCAATGAGGGGTTCGCACAAAGGGCGTCCTCGGCAGGGACTGGGCCGAGACCGGCACCCTCACATCCCCCCAGGCCCCAGACGATGGGCTTCGCCGCGACGATACCGCGCCCCCGGTCGAGAAGACGGGGCCGCCGGGACGCCGCCGGGGCCATTCATAACTTGACAGTTATATACGTAAGAAGGCATGCTTGTGGGATGTCGAGCACGTTCGAAGTGCTTTCCGAGCCGAACCGGCGCTGCATCCTCGACCTCCTCCTGGCCCAGGAGCGCCCGGTGGGGGATCTCGTCGACGCCATGGGGATGAGCCAGCCGGCGGTGTCGAAGCATCTCCGGGTGTTGCGACAGGCCGGGCTGGTCGAGTTCCGGACCGACGCCCAGCGCCGTGTGTACCGGGTGCGGACCGAGCCGCTGCACGACGTCGATGCCTGGTTGGAGCCGTACCGCCAGCGTTGGGCCTCGAGCCTCGACGCACTCGGGGAGCACTTGGCGTCAACCGGGGCGCGCGGACAGACGACGGCGCATGTCGACACCGACGAGAGGAGCTGACCCGCCATGGACACGAGCGACCCGAACCCGGGCGACTTCGGGCAGCTGGAGCGGCGCGACGGCCACGTTCTGGTCACCTATACGCGCCGGTTCCCGCACCCTCCGGGCACCGTGTGGCAGGCGCTCCCCGAGCCCGACCAGCTCGGTGCCTGGTTCCCGACCACGATCGAGGGGGAGCGGGCCGCGGGTGCTCCCCTGCATTTCGGCTTCAGGAACAATGAGGCACTGCCCTTCGACGGCGAGATGCTGGTCTACGAACCTCCCTCGTCAATGACCCTGCGATGGGGGGACGAGGTCCTGCGATTCGAGGTGGAGGAAGACGCATCCGGCTGTGTCCTCACCTTGACCGTGGCATTCGACGAGATCGGCAAGGGGGCGCGCGACGGGGCCGGGTGGCACGCGTGTCTCGACCTTCTGGGTGAGTCGGTGGCGGGCCGCGACGCAGCGGGGTCGTCGGCCGATCGCTGGAAAGTTGTCCACCCGATCTACGTGGCCCGCTTCGGCCCCGAGGCCTCGACGATCGGGCCGCCCGAGGAGACAGAGCGCGTCCACGGCTCGGCTGACCGGGATCGCGAAGTCACGTAACGGTTCGGTCTGTTCCAAGCTGTTCCACCTCTACCCGCGTGAAGGCGTCGATGACCGCCCGTAGTACGTGCCGGGCCACGTGGGGGTCGAGCCCGCTCTCCGACGCCAGGACGCCGATACGCGTCAACATCGCTTGCTCTCGTCGGCCGTCGACGACACCCATGCCCCGGGCCCGCTTGAAGTCGATCACCTCCCTGATGAGCTCCCCGCGCTCGGCCAGGAGCCTCACGAGCCGGGTGTCGACGTCGTCGAGCTGTTCCCGGATGTCGGACAGGGCGTCGTGGGCGGTGGTCTCATTCGTCACGGCGCCCATCTTCCCACGCCGCCGAGGCCGTGCCCCGGGTTCGGACGCCGCCCACGCCCGCGCTGTACGCCTGTCCCTCACGTTGGGGATCGACCGCCGTGGCGCACCTCACCCATCCCGACACGGTGGCGCGTGCCGGGGTGCCCCCGCCCCGTTGCTGTCGTTGGTGTCGTGACTGGCTTGACTGACCACTAGGTACGCGGCCCCCCTCATTCGGCGAGCGGCCGCGTCGTTGTCGACGCGCCGCTGGACGCAGCACGTCGCTCGCAGCACACACCTTTCGAATGAGGAGACGGGCGTGGTCTTTATCGAGGCATCACAGGGGCTTGCCGATCGCGGCGTGCCGCTCGACGTGCATGCAGTCAGAAAGACATTTCGGAGACGGAGCCACTCCTTCTCTCGGGGGCAGCGCCGGCACAAGGAAATGCACGCTGCCGTGGACGGGGTCTCGTTCCGCGTTGCGCCCGGAGAGATCTACGGCTTGATCGGGGCGAACGGTTCGGGGAAGTCGACACTCATCCGGGTGCTCTCTACGTTGCTCGTCCCTGATTCGGGCGAGGTTTCGGTCTTCGGTCGCGACGCGCTCCGGGCCCCGCTGTCGGTGCGCCCCCTCCTCAACCGGGTGTCGGCGGACCCGTCGTTTTTCCGAGCCATGTCGCCCCTCGAGAACCTCCTGTTCTACGGGCGCGCCTACGGCCTGTCGGGAACGCTCGTCAGGCAACGTAGTGCCGAGATCCTCGATCGCCTCGGTCTCGAGTCCGGTCGTATCCGCGAGCCCATGTTGCACCTGTCCCGAGGTCAGCAGCAGAAGGTTGCGGTGGCGCGCGCCTTCTTGACGTCGCCCCGTCTGATGCTGCTCGACGAGCCGACGACGGGGCTCGACCCGCGGAGCAAGCGCGATGTCCAGAGGTTCGTGGCCGAGGTACGGCGCGACGACGGGGTGGCGATCTTGCTCACCACACACGACATGGAGGAAGCCGAACTGCTCTGTGACCGGATCGCATTCCTCGCCGGGGGCCGGATTGTCTCCGAGGGGACGCCGCTCGAGCTGAGGACCGCGGTGGCCGGCGACGAGCGCTTGCTTGGTGACGTCGACATGGAAGCGGTCTTCATGGCCCTTACCGGTCGTCGCATCGAAGACGACGAGGAGGCGGAGCCGTGAGGGCCGACGAGGGGGTCGTCGTGTCGCCCTCCCCGAGGCGCGTCGCCCTCGGATGGGCGTTCTTCGAACGTCAGGCGAACCCGTGGAAGCGGTATTGGGCCTGGGAGCTCGTCTGGCTCGTCTACGGCGTGGTGAACACGTTGGCCATCACCTTCATCGCCAAAGAGGCAGGGCGCAGTGGCTTGGCCCGTCCCTCCGAGGTCACCGGCTGGTGCTGTTCCTCCTCATCGGCACGCTCACGTGGGCGTACGTGTCCGCCGTCCTCGACGACATGAGCCCGGTGATCATGTGGGAGCGCTGGGAGGGCACCATCGAGCACACCTTCATGACCCCGGTGTCGAGGGTCGTGCATCTGATCGGGATGTCGGTGTTCGGTGTGGTCCACGCAACCATCCGCACCGTGCTCATTCTGGCCTGCGCGCTGCCCTTCTTCGCCCTCGACTTCCCCCATTCGTCGTGGACGGCGGCAGCCGTGGTGATCGCGGTCGGGAGCCTCAGCCTGGTTGGACTCGGCATCTTGACGGGCATCCTGCCCATGCTCTATCCGGAGCGGGGCGAGCAGATGTCGTTCATGGTCCAGGCCCTCGTCCTGTTGGTCTCGGGGGTCTATTACGGGATCGACGTGCTTCCGGGCTGGCTCCAGGCCTGCTCGCGCCTGGCGCCGACCACGTACTTCCTCAGGGGCATTCGGGCGGCGGTCATCGACGGTGTCGGGGTGGGCGGGCAGCTCTTCACGCTGGCGATCCTGGCCGTTTTCGGCGCCGTCATGATCCCGGTGTCACTGGCTGCCTTCTCGGGCGCCGAGCGCTGGGCCAAGAAGACCGGACGGCTCAAGAGGCTGGGATGAACGTCCTCGTCTCGGTTGTAGATTCTCGGCAGGTCCACCAAGGGAAGTCTCGAAAGGACAGGCATGGCCATCGTGATCGGTGACAGCATCCCCGACGTCGAGTTGCGCAGGATGACGGGAAAGAGCCCGGAGGCCGTTCGAAGCCGCGACGTCCTCGGCAAGGGCAAGGTCGTGTTGTTCGCCGTTCCCGGTGCCTTCACACCGACTTGTTCCGACTACCACCTGCCCGGCTTCGTCCACCGCGCCGACGACCTGCTCGCCAAGGGCGTCGACACCATCGCATGTATCTCGGTCAACGACCCCTTCGTCATGGCAGCATGGGGACGCGATCAAAAGGTGGGGGACAAGGTCATCATGCTGGCCGACGGCAACGGGGACTTCACACGGGCCATGGGCCTTGAAGCGGACATGAGCGGAGCCGGGCTCGGGGCCCGTTCGCAGCGCTATGCGGCGGTGATCGAGGACGGTGTCGTGACCACGCTGTTGGTCGAGCCCGAACGCGGCCTGAACGTCAGCTCGGCCGACTCCGTCCTGGCTGCGTTGTAACCCGGCTGGGTTGGCCTACCCGGTGGACGTCGGCGTACCACCGCCGGGCGCGTGGCTGTCGTCGCTCAGATCTGGATGTGGCTGATCAGATCTGGATGTGGCTGAGGAGCTCGGCCTTGCGGGCGTCGTAGGTCTCGAAGTCGATGATCTCGGCTTCGAACTCCCGCTGCAGCTGCTCCATTTGCTCGAGGATGGCGCCGCTGTCGGCGGGCGTCGCCGCGGCCCCGGCCGCCGCGTCCTCGGCCGTCGGATCGTCGGAAGAATCGCTCTTGCGTTGGCGCCGATCGCGCTTCTCCGCAGCGCGCGAGCGCTTGTCGATGTCGCGCTGGCGCTTGGACGCACTACTTCGTTGTGCGGCCATGGGCTAGGACACCGGTTCGACGAGGGCGTCGTCGTCGACACCGACCTGCTCGCTCGGTTCGGCGAGTTCGGGCCCGGAGGCCTCCACTGGTCCGGGCGCGCCTTCGGCCCCCTCGGCGCTGGGCGCGGCCCGGTCCGGACGCGGCCCGTCGGGGCGTGCGCCGTCGGGACGGTCGGGTCGACCTCCACCGGGGCCACCTCGGCGCCGTCCACCTTTGTCACCGGCGAGGGTCCGCACCACATAGGGGAGCAGAGCCATCTCGCGTGCGTTCTTGATGGCGAGGGCCACGGCGGCCTGGTGCTGGGTGCACGTCCCGGTGCTGCTGCGCGACTTGATCTTGCCGCGCTCGCTCATGAACCGACGCAGAAGGCTGCTGTCTTTGTAGTCGACGAAGGTGACCCGGTCCTTGCACAGCATGCAGACCTTGGGTCGCCCGCGCCGGATCCGGCTCTTCGTGTCAGTCGGTCGCGGCCGGGACCGTTGCTTGCGGGAAGATGGCATGTCCGGTTCTCCTGGAGCGTCGCGCACATGACTTCAGGAGTCCGAAGTGCCTGAATCGGAAACCGAGGATCAGGGTCGGCGCGAGCGGCAAACCCAATCCATCAGATTGTAGCGGCTGCCGACTTGGGGCGTCCACCCGGGCCACTAGCCTGGTCGGCCCATGTCCGTACGTGATGACCTTCGAAATGTAGCAATTGTGGCCCACGTCGACCACGGCAAGACCACCTTGGTCGACGCCATGCTCCGCCAGACCGGGGCCTTCCGGGCCAACCAGGAGCTTACCGACCGGGTGCTCGACTCGGGCGACCTCGAGCGGGAGAAAGGCATCACCATTCTCGCCAAGCACACGGCGGTGCCTTACGGCTCGGTGAAGATCACGATCGTGGACACACCAGGTCACGCTGACTTCGGCGGGGAAGTGGAACGCGCGCTCGCCATGGTCGACGGCGTGCTCCTCCTGGTGGACGCGTCCGAAGGCCCCTTGCCGCAGACCCGCTTCGTGTTGCGCAAGACGCTCGAAGCTCGTCTGCCCGTGGTGGTGGTCGTGAACAAGGTCGACCGCGCCGACGCCCGGGTCACCGAGGTCGTCCACGAGATCGAAGAGCTCTTCCTCGACCTCGACGCCGACGAGGACCAGGTCGGATTTCCCGTGCTGTACGCCAACGCCCGGGCCGGACGCGCCGGCACGTCCCCCGATGCCATCGGGCCCGACCTCGTCCCGCTCTTCGAGGCCATCATCGAGAGCGTGCCACCTCCGCAGTACGACCCCGACGCGCCGCTGCAGGCGCTCGTGACCAATCTCGACGCATCTCCGTATCTCGGTCGCCTCGGGATCTGCCGCGTATACAACGGCACGTTGCGCCGCGGTGAGACCGTGGCGTGGTGCCGGATCGACGGCTCGGTGCAGCGGGGCAAGGTCACCGAGCTGTTCTCTTCCAAGGCCCTCGAGCGGGTCGAGACCGACGAGGCCGGGCCGGGCGAGATCGTGGCGGTGGCGGGATTCCCCGAGGTGACCATCGGTGAGACCCTGGCCGATCCCAACGACCCCCGGCCGTTGCCGGCCATTCTGGTCGACGAGCCCAGCCTCGCCATGACCATCGGGATCAATACGTCGCCGTTGTCGGGCTCCGACGGCACCAAGGTGACGGCCCGGCTCATCAAGAGCAGGCTCGACCAGGAGCTCGTGGGCAACGTGTCGCTGCGCGTGCTGCCGACCGACCGTCCCGATGCGTGGGAGGTCCAGGGTCGCGGTGAGCTGCAGCTCGCCGTGCTGGTCGAGACCATGCGGCGCGAGGGCTTCGAGCTGACGGTGGGCAAGCCCCAGGTGGTGACGCGCGTCATCGAGGGCAAGCTCCACGAGCCGATGGAACGCCTCGCCGTGGACGTTCCGACCGACTACCTGGGCGTCGTCACCCAGCTGCTGGCGCTTCGCTTCGGGCGTCTGGAGGAGATGGTCAACCACGGCACGGGTTGGGTGCGGATGGACTACCGGGTGCCGGCGCGCGGGCTCGTCGGATTCCGTACCGAGTTCGTGATCGAGACGCGCGGCACCGGGATCCTGCACCACGTGTTCGATGGCTGGGAGCCGTGGCACGGTGACCTTCGGGTCAGACGCAATGGCTCGATGGTGGCGGACCGCCGGGGGGTCACCACCACATATGCGCTTATGGCGCTCGAGCAGCGCGGCACGTTGCTCGTGCCACCGGGGACCGAGGTCTACGAGGGCATGATCGTGGGCGAGAATTCCCGGGCCGACGAAATGGACGTGAACCCGACGAAGGAGAAGAAGCTCACCAACGTCCGGTCCTCGACAGCCGAAGAGCTCGAGCGCCTGACGCCCCATCTCCAACTGTCGTTGGAGCAGGCGCTGGAGTTCATCGGCGAGGACGAATGCGTCGAGGTCTCTCCACACACCGTGCGACTGCGCAAGGTCGTACTCGATCAGGCCATCCGGGGTCGCCAGCGCAGCCGTTCACGGCGTGACGTCGCCGACAACGGGGCGGCGCCGAGGAAGACGGGATAAGCGCTCAGTCGACGAGAGCGGCCGGTGAAGCCGCCTCGGGGTCGTAAACGGCGTAGCGCGCCCGGGCCACGCCGACGAACAGCGGTCCGCTCGTGGCACAGGAGTGGTGCCCGGCCAGGGCGACCCCGAACACGTCGTATCCCGACGGTGTCCGGAGGATCGCCGAGTAGGTGGAGCCCCGACCCGTCGACAGCTCCGATGTGACGACGCCATTCGGCTTGTAGGTGGCCCCGCACCACCGCACCAGGGGGGGAGCACCCGTGAGGGCCAGCGTTCCGTACTGGGCCGTGTTGATGAGCTCGATCCAGCCCAGGCCGGTCACCGCCATGACGACAAAGGTGATCAGCGTCACCCGCCTCACGGCGTGTCCGTAGTGGACGGCCGCGGCGCTTCCCAGGGCCGCCACCGCCACGACGACGACACTCGGCCCGAGGTCGGCCGCCGATTCCAGCGCCCAGGAGGTCACGCCTACGACGCTCAGTGCACCGAGGACCCGCGTGGGCGACACCAGGGCGGACCCGACCCCCGCAGACGGCTCTGCGGCCGGCGCGACCGACAACGGCTTTCCCCAGACCACGCCCGAGCCTACGGCCGACAGTCCCAAATTTTGACGATGCCCGACCGGGTCGCACGAGGGCATCATTGAGGTAGTTGAGGTGCATGAGGACTTTGGCAGGTGCACAGGAGGGGGGGCTCATGACCGAATCCGGTCTGAGGGATCGGCGATTCCGGACAGCGTCATCGTCCGTGACGCCCGAATGCAGACTCTGCTGGAGGATCGTTGTCCTCGAACCCCAGTACATCGAGGCGACGGAGCAACACGTCTACGTCCGTTGCCCCCATTGCGGGGGATCGTTCCCGATCCGACACAGCGATTACGAGGCCTTCGCCGGGCGAGAGGTGGCAGCCACCCGCTGAGGGGTCGTTCCCCGGTCACGAGCCGGAGGCGACCGCCTACAGCCCGAGGAGCAGGCCCGGCATGGCGAGTCTGGACGCGCACCGGCGCAGGGCGTCGAGGGCCGAGGCATCGCCGCTCGCCGCGTGGGCCCGCAAGATGAGCGCCTCCTCGACGCTCCCTGCCGACGCCGGGGCCGGTGGCAGTCCGGTGGCGTCGCCGGTGATCTCGGCCCGTAACGCCGCCGCCGCGGCGGCGGCGGGAGGCGCATCGAGGGCTCGTGCCGATTCGATCGTGCGCTCGACCCAGGGGAGGGCATCAGCCGCTCGACCGCCCACGATGAGCGCCAGGCTGCTGAGCACCCCGGTGAGATCGCCGAAGGGCCCGACACTCGGGCGTGGCGCCACCTCGCAGCGCGCCAACGCCTCGTCGGTGCGGCCGGCGAGGGTCAATTCCGCCTCGATGACCAGCAGGGCCATCCCGACGACCGGATCGGGGGAGGACACGGGGGGGACCGGAGAGGCGAGATCCGAAGCACCGCGCGCCACGCTCACGCAGAAGATGGCGGCCCGTCCCAGCCAGGGGTAGTCCTCCTCGTCGACCAGGCCGCCGAAACGCTGCAGCGCCTCGGCGTGCTGCGCGGCGGCATCGAGCCGACCGCTGAAGCGCGCCATGACGGCGAGCAGGCTCTGACCGTGGACCGCCATGTCGATGTCGCCGCGCTCTTCGGCGAGCTCAGCGAGCCTCAGGGCGAAACCCTCAGCCTCGGCGGTGGCGCCGGAGGTGCCCCACAACGACCGCATGAAATGGTGCCACGCCAGGGTTGTGAGCGTGCCGAGCTGCCTCGAACGGTCCCCGGCCTGGTCGGCGAACTCGAGGGCCTGGTCGAGCCAGCCCGGGACACGCCGGTCGGTCGGTCGGGCCAGGCACAAGAACGACGACGCTGCCACAGCCCCCACGCGATCGCCGAGCTGCTCGAAGAGCGTCAGCCCGAGCTCGAGCTCGCGCGACGCCTCTTCCATGCGGCTGAGGTTGAAGTACGCGACGCCCATGTTGGCGTGGCCCCACGCCTCTTTGTCGACGCTCCCGAGCTCCCGCCAACGCGCCGTGACCGCCTCGAGCTCGGGAAGGGCCAGCGCGGCCTCGGTGAACGCCTTGGCGTTGGCGGCGGTGTGGTCGCGCTCGACGGCGATGGTCGGGTCGTCGGGGTCGTCAGCGACCATGGCGAGTGTCTCGAACACGTCCTCGGGTTTGCGGCACAACGACTGCACCTTGGCCAGGTCGAGGAGAGCCGACGACCTCCGACAGCCGAGGGCGACGGCCCGTTCGAGGAGCCGCACGGCGTCGAGCAGGCGCGCCGCGACGAAAAGCTCCTGTCCTGCCTGGGCCAGCGCCTCGGCGGCCTCGGCGACCACGGCCCGGTCGTCGGGGAGGTATCCGGCGGCGCGATCGAGGTGCCGGGCACGCTCCTCGGTCCCCCCGACGAACGAGGCGGCGCGGCGATGCAGCTCGCCGCGCACGTTGCGGGGGAGGGTCTCGTAGGCGACCTCGCGTAGGAGCGAGTCCACGGTGTCGAAACGTCCTTCGGGTGCGTGGCGCATGAGCCCGTTCTCGACGAGGGCGCGCAATGCGGTCAGCCCATTCGGTGAGCCCAACGCGGCCAAGTCCTCGACGGTCGCCCCGCCCATCACCGCGGCGTGCTGGAGCGCCAGCTTCTGTTCGGGCTCGAGTGCATCCAGCCGGGCCGCCAATAGGGCCTGCAACGTGGCGGGGATGGCGCCGGGTGCGATCAGCCGGTAGTGGTCGCCGTCGTCGACGAGCAGGCCCTGGGCGCGCGCCATCGACACCAGCTCGCGCAGGTACAAGGGGTTCCCGCCGGCACGGTCCACGAGGAAGTCGGCCGCCTCGGGGGCCAGTGGCTTGTCGCAGGCGAACCCGCCCACCAGCTCCACGGCGTCGGACCGGCTGAGCGGGCCCAGGCGGACCGTGGTGGCGGCCGGGAACGCGCCGAGCCATTCACCGGGTTCGCTGCGACCGGTCAGCACCGTGAGCAGGGCGACATTGTTGAGCCGTCCCGACAGCTCGCCGAGCACCTTGAGCATCTGGTCCCCGCTGCGGTGCATGTCGTCGATCAGGATCAGCAGCGGCCGGCCGGTGCCCTTCTCCTGGAGGAGGCGGCCCAGTGCCCACAGCTGTTCCTGATGCATGCCGGCGGGGTCGATCGACTGCAACGACTGGTCCAACTCCCCGGCGAGGGACCTGACCCGGGCGGTGACCTCCGCATCGGAGACCGGCCCCAGTTGGCGGATCACGTCCCCGGCCACCCTGGACCCGCCGAGAGGACCGTAGGCGGGGTAGGTCGAGCGCACGACGATGCCGTCGCGCTCGGCGGCGCGTGCCAGTTCGGCGACGAGCCGCGTCTTTCCTGAGCCGGCGTCACCGCACACCACGACGACCTGTGGCTGGCCGTCACGACACACGCGCCGCCACTGTGCTTCGAGGAATGCGAGCTCGTCGTCGCGGCCCACCAACGGAGGCCCGGCCGCGCCGGGCTGGAGGTCGACGGGAGCGAGCGCCACCGCCTCCCAGACTTCGACCGGCTCTCGCTTGCCCTTGAGCAGCACGGGTTGTCGGGCGCGGAACGAGATCCTTGCTCCCACGAGCTCAGTGGTGAGGCGGCCGCACAGGACCTCACCGGGCCCCGCCGCCTTCTCCAGGCGGGCGGCCACGTTGACGGTGTCGCCGATGACGGTCATGGCGCCGCCGGCCCCCATGGCCGTGGCCATGACCTCGCCGGAGTTCACGCCGATCGAGAAGACGAGGTCCCCTCCGAGGTGGCGCATCGCCATGGCGGCCGCCACAGCCCGCTCGGCGTCGTCGTCGTGGGCGACCGGGACCCCGAACACCGCCATCACCGAGTCGCCCATGTACTTGTCGACCGTGCCACCGTGGTCGGCCACGATCTCACCCAACTCCCGAAAGGCCGTGTCGACCAGCCTGGCCACCACTTCGGCATCGGTCCGTTCCGCCAATGACGTGAAACCCACGACGTCGGCGAACAGGACGGTGGCCAACTTGCGTTCCTCCACCGCCGTGCTCGTCAAACGGACCGGAGCCCCACCGCTGAGCCCCGCCCCGCATTGCCCGCAGAACCGTTGTCCATCGGCCACCGTGGCCCCGCATGACGGGCACCCGCCTACGGGGAGCGCGGCGCCACAATGCCCGCAGAACAGATATCCGTCGGGATTGGGCTCGCCGCACGCCGGACACAGGTCCACACCCTCACGGTACCGCCCTCGGGCCGAACCGAGCCCCGACGACCGAAGTCCGAGGAGCGGAGTCGCCCTATGCCCTTGGCGTCGCGATGCCTGATGGGCGACGTGACGCCCGGGGTCAGGAACGGGGTCTATTCCGGGGTACGAGACACGGACCCCACGTTCTTGCCGTCAGGATCCCCGTACGAAGGCGCAGTAATAGTCCGGGTCATACTCGGGCCACAGCCTCGGTTCGTGCACGACCCGCGGCACCAGCGCGCGCCCGCGGCGTCGAAGAAGCGACGATGGTCGAGCATGCGCCGACGTCAGCGATCAATCCTCGACGCCGACCGGCTCGATCTGACTCGCCGATCGACTGCGATCGGGGACGATCGGGGCCGCCGCCCAAGTGCGACCCCGGGGGGGCCGAAGGCCACACGGAGCGGCAACCCACTGAACCGGAAAACGGCGACCCCAGCCGATCCACACCACCCGGGCAGAACCCGGTTCGTGCGCCTCGTTGCCGATCCCGCCTTCCCCGGCTCTCGTGGTGGGGTATTCGACGCACTCGCACTGGGAACCCAGGCGATCCCCCACCGCCCACCACCTTCGTCGCGACGGCCTGGGGAGAACAAGCGGAAAACCTGGGGATTCTCAGCGCGTGCCGGCCAGGACGAGGACCCCCAAGGCTCCGGCCATCGCCAAGGGTGCCACGACGACGCCGAGCCGGGTCGCCTTGGCGATCGACGGGGCCGCTCCCGCTGTCGCCGCCGCCCGCAACCACAGGATCCAGGCCAGTGAGCCCGTGACGAACAAGTTGGGCCCGATGTCGAGGCCCACGAGCAGCGCAAAGGGCCGCGGCGGCACCCGCGCCGCCAGGAGTGAGGCGGCCGGGAGGTTGTTGACCAGCACGCTTGCCACCGCGGCCACCCCGGCGGTTCCCCACGCATCGAGATGCGAGAGCGCCGTGGTCGGCCCCGACCAGCTTCGCCCCAGAGTCCCGAGGGCGACGGCGACGCCGAACAGCCCGACCAGAACGGGGAGCCCCAGGATGTCGAGGGCCCTGCCCGGCGACGCGCGGCCCGACAGCGCTGTGGCGGTGAGTGCGACCACCCCGACGGCGGCGACCGGGAGGGCGGGAGAGCTGAGGCTGAGTACGAGCACGGCCACGGCCAGCACTGCCGCCACACCGATCCCGAGCCCCACACCGTCGCCGCCGCGCTCGGTACCACCGACGGCCTCGGGTTGCGTCGGGGCGCGCAACGCGCCGCGCTCGACGAAGGCGATGACGCCGGCGGTGATGAGCACCGAAACCAGCCAGGCCGGTGCCACGTCGCTCAGGAAGCGGCCCCCCGACAGGTGGAGGTGACCGAGGACGATGAGGTTGGTCAGATTGGAGCCGGGGAGGAGCAGGGAGGCGGCGTTGGAGAGGAGCAGGCAGCCGTAGAGCAGGGGCGCCTCACCGCCGCCCCGGTAGCGGGCGGTGTAGACGAGGATCGGCGTGAGAAACGCCACCGATGTGTCGAGGTTCAGGATGCTCGTGACGCTGGCCACGAGCACGACGGTGCCGGCGAACAGCAGAGGTCCACGCGTCGAGACGCGTGCCAGGCCGTGCCCGGCGACGGCGAAGAGCCCGCTCTCGTCGGCGACGAGCCCGACGAGCAGCAACCCTGACACGAGGACGAACGGGGGCCAGTCCTGGTTCGCCGCCGACCCGGCGTCGGTGTGGTCGAAGATGGTGGCGAACACCGCCCCGAGGACACCCACCACCGCCAATGCCCAGGCGCTTCTTCTCCCACCCATGAGCCTCAATGGCGGCGTCGGCGCTCGACTCGTCGCGTTGTCAGTGGCTCGCGGCGTCGAGATCACGTCCCCTACCGAGCGTGAACGAGGTCGTAGACACCGAGCCTTACGGGGAACCATCGATGGGCACGTCGGCATGGGCACGTCGGCACGGCGCGGTCGCTCACGTCGTCGTCACCTCCCGGCCACGTTCGTACCCTAGGCCCACCGGTGCGAACCCCTCAGCACGCCTCCCCTGTCTGGGCGGGACCCAATTCCATATTTGTGTCCCCGGACCTCCCCGTACTGCGTGACCACAAGTAGGTTGGCATTCATGCCTGAACCCTTTCTCGACGCCTGCGCTCTCGCGCAGTTGGTCCGGAACGGAGTTGCGTCCCCCGCCGAGCTCGTTGATGACGCCATCAACCGCATCGAAAAGCTCAATCCCGAGCTGAACGCGGTCATCCGACCCCGTTTCGACGAGGCGCGACGTGAAGCCGCCGCCGCGCTCCCCGACGGGCCGTTTCGAGGGGTCCCGATCGTCCTCAAGGACCTGCTCTGCTATCTCGCCGGCGAGGAGATCCACGAGGGCATGCGCGTGCTCAAAGAGGCCCGCTATGTCTCGCGGCGCGATCAGGAGCTTGCCCGACGCCTCCATGCCGCGGGCTTCGTCGTGGTCGGGCGTACCAACACGCCCGAGCTCGGCATCCTTCCCACCACCGAGCCCTTCGCCTACGGACCCACCCGCAACCCGTGGGACACGGCTAGGTCCACGGGCGGCTCGAGCGGTGGATCCGCTGCCGCGGTCGCGTCGGGAATGGTGCCCGTCGGGCACGCCAACGACGGGGGTGGGTCCATCCGCATCCCCGCCAGCGAGTGCGGGCTCGTCGGGCTCAAGCCGTCGCGGGCGCGGGTGCCCCTCGGGCCGGAATGGGGCGACATCTTCGGGGGCCTGGTGTGCGAGCTGGGGGTGAGCCGGACCGTGCGCGATACCGCCGCGGTGCTCGACGCCGTGGCCGGGCCCGAGCCCGGGGACCCCTACGCGGCGCCGACGCCGTCGCGCCCGTTCGTGGAGGAGCTCGGTGCCGATCCGGGACGCCTCCGCATCGGGATGCAGAGCGCGGCCTTCGGCGGCACGGTGACCACGCACCCCGACTGCGTCGCGGCCACCGAGGCTGCCGGTGCGCTGCTCGAGTCGGTCGGTCATGTCGTCGATCCCACCCACGTCGCCGCCCTCGACCCTCCCGAGCTCGTGGAGGCGTTCCTTCTGATATGGGCGGCGGGGATCGCGTTCGACGTCGACCATTATTGGCCCGGAAAGTTGGGGCGTCCCATCACGCAGGACGAGGTGGAGCCGCTGACGTGGGCGCTCGCCGACGCCGGTCGGGGCGCCAGCGCGTCGGATTTCCTCGAGGCTCGACGACAGCTGCAGGCCATGGCGCGTCACGTCGCGCAGTGGTACGAGGGAGGCTTCGATCTTCTCCTCACGCCCACCATCGCCCAACCGCCCCCGTTGATCGGTGATTTCGACTCACCCGCCGACAACCCGCTGCACGGGCTGTTCCGAGCCGCCGAAGTGGTCCCGTTCACACCACTGTTCAACGCAACTGGACAACCGGCGATCTCCCTGCCTCTGTACTGGAGCGCACAGGGCCTCCCCATCGGGGTGCAACTGGTGGCGCCCTACGGACGCGAGGACGTCCTGCTGCGGGTGGCTTCCCAGCTCGAACAAGCTGCACCGTGGGCACAGCGCCGTCCGCCGATATCCGCTTAGGCCGTCTCCCGAAGCGCGCCGGGCGTCGATGTGGCGTCGCGCCCTACCAGTAGTCGCGCATCAGCTCCGCGACCCATGCCGGCTCGCGAACCGGTCCCCGGGGGCCGAATGCCGACATATACGGCTTGACGTCGAGCACCGGGGTGCCGTCGACGGCATCGAGTCCCCGCACGCGCACCTGCAAGTCATCGACGGCCACGAGCTCACACAGGGTCACGCCGATACGGTTGGGGCGGCTCTTGGCCCGTTGGGCGAGGATGCCCACCGCGGGCCAGTCGGCGCGTCCCCGAGGACGACGCGCTCCGCGCGTGATCTCGCCGTCGGCGACGCGGTCGAAGATGAACACCACCTCGACGTGGGAGAAATCGGCGAGCCCGGTGGTGGCGTCGGGGTCGAGGACATTGGCGTCGAGCTCGATCGTCGCCTCGACCGGTCCCCAGCGGTCGTCGATGGCTTCGGTGCGGCCGCCCCTGACGAAGCCGATGGGTCGCATGACGACGTCGGGGTGGGGCACGGACCGATGCTACGGGCCTACGAGGGCGGTCCCGCCACGGTGATGCCCCCGTACCTCGGCGGTGGCTGGTCGTCGGGGCAGGCCCCGGCGGGGTCGTTGAAGTTGGGATCGTGCACCCAGCTCCCGAACTCCCAGCCCGGCGTCATGGGCGACAGTCCGAGCACCGGGGTGAGGTCGTCTGCGACGAGGGAGCCGAGCTCGGCCGCGCCATACGGGCACATGTGGGTGTTGTCGAGCTTTCGAGCCCGGATCCACGGGCCCGAGGGGGTCTGCTTCCACGTGAAGAACCGGTCACCGGGAGCGAACACCGCGTCGGTCGGCAGGTACAGCGCCTGGCCGGGGAAGAACCGCACTGCCTCGGCGGCGATGTCGTTCCAGATGATCTGGCGGGCATTCTGCGCGGCCCATGCCGCCGCCTGGGTCAAGGGGTCGGTGACGGCGGGATTGGGCCCGACCTGAGGGAATTGCAAGAGCACCACCAGCTCGACACCGTCGCCCGGGGCGAGGATGGTGCGGAGGGCGTCGGTCAACTCGACGAGGTACGCCTGGGGGTCGTGCTGGGCGAGATCGTCGTCCCACGACCACGTGCCGATCACGATGTCGGGGTGGTAGCGAGCGACGATACGGGGGAGGTCGGTCGCCCACGTCTTGTCGGTGCTCAGGCCCCATCCGCCGAAGGCGCTGTTGGCCACGACGCGGACGTCGCCGGTCGCTTCGAGGGCGGCGGTGACGCCGGG
>Ga0209415_10001747_pt1 | contig 41209 bp, 35 predicted proteins | sample PeaSoiSIISIP2007_FD_187696 | JGI IMG/M metagenome (GOLD analysis project Ga0209415, IMG submission 187696) | Peat soil microbial communities from Weissenstadt, Germany - SII-SIP-2007 (SPAdes) (version 2) | ecosystem: Environmental > Terrestrial > Soil > Wetlands > Peat | place: Germany...
CGACCACCTCCCCGGCCGGACCGACCTCGACCACCACGTCCCCGCCACCGGCGACGACGACCACGACCTCCGCACCGCCCACCCCGACCACCACCACGACGCCACCGACCACCACCACGACGGCACCCAGGCCGGTCACCACCACGACGGCACCGACGACCACCACGACAGCGCCCAAGCCGGTCACCACCACGACGGCACCCAAGCCGGTCACCACCACGACGGCACTCAGGCCGGCCACGTCGGGGCCGCCCGCCTCGGCGGCGTCCTAACAGTCGACGGCCGGGGGGTGGCTCAGGGCGCCCCCCAGGCGTAGGTCTCCTTGTGGATGCGCAGGTACACGAACGTCTCGGTGTCGCGCACGCCCTCGATGGCCCGGATCTTGTCGTTGAGGAGCTCGAGGAGGTGCTCGTCATCCTCGACGACCACCTCGACCAGGATGTCGAGCGAACCCGCCGTGAGCACGACGTAGACGACCTCCTCCATGGCGGCCACGATGTCGGCCACGGCCCTCGTGTCGCCCTCCACGGTGAGGCCGATCATGGCCTGGCGCCCGAAGCCCACCATCTTGGGATCGGTGACCCCCACGATCTGGACGACGCCGGCATCGATGAGCCGTTGCACCCGTTGGCGCACTGCCGCTTCGGACAGGCCGACGGCCGGTGCCATCTGCGTGTACGGACGGCGGCCGTCCTGCTGGAGCTGCTCGATGATGCGCTTGTCGACGTCGTCGAGCACGACCTTGGTCTGGCGCGTCACGGGCCCATCCCGCACGAGTGCGTGGGGCCCCCGCCGGCCGTGACGCGCCCGGAACCCCCGTGGCCCGCACCGTCGGTGTTGTCGGAGGGCCCCGGCGATGCGAACCTGGCCCCATGGCCCCCGTCGCCCCCCTGACGCCGGGCTACCGGGCCACGCCGTACTGGTGGGACGACGTCGACCTCCCGCAGCCGGCGCCGGTCCCGCTGCCGGCGGAGGCCGACGTCTGTGTCGTGGGCGGCGGCTACACGGGGTTGGCCGCCGCACTCGAGCTCGCCCGGGCCGGACGCCATGCCGTGGTCCTCGAGCGCGACGACATCGCCGCCGGGGCGAGCAGCCGCAACGGCGGCATGGCCCATCCCGGGGGGAAGCTGGCGCTTCCCGACATCCTCGCCCGGCCAGGCGGCCGCGCCCTGTGGGACGAGACGGTCGCTGCCTTCGAGGGGGTCGAGACGTTGTGCGCCGAGCTCGGCGTGGACTGCGACTGGCGCAGGAGCGGCCATCTCGAGCTGGCGCATCATCCCCGGTCGGCGGCCCGTCTGCGCGTCGTGGCCGACGCCTACGACGCCATCGGCGAGGAGGCCCGCTTCATCGGCCCGGAGGAGCTCGCCGCCGAGATCGGCTCGCGGCGCTTCGACGGGGGCCTGCTCGTGTCGCGCAGCGGCGGCCTGCATCCCGCCAAGCTCGCCGCCGGCCTGGCCCGGGGGGCGGCGGCGGCCGGGGCGGGCCTGCACGGCGCCACCACCGTGCTGGCACTGCGGGCGCAGCGGCCGGGGTTCGTGGTGGAGACGTCGCGCGGCGAGGTGCGCTGTGGCGAGGTGGTGGTGGCGACCAACGGCACCACCGACCGCCGGCTCGTGCCATGGCTCGGACGACGGGTCCTCGGCATCGGGAGCTTCATCATCGCCACCGAGCCCCTCGCCCCCGAGGTGGCGGCGTCGGTGAGCCCGCGTGGTCGCATGTTCTTCGACACCCGGAACCTGCTCCACTACTGGCGTCCGTCGCCCGACGGCCGCCGGGTGCTGTTCGGGGGCCGCACCTCGCTGTCGCCCACCACCGTCGAGCAGGCGCGGGACCGGCTGTACGCGGCGATGCTGGCCGTCCATCCGCAGCTGGCCGGGGTCCGCATCGACCGGGCCTGGGGCGGTGCGGTCGCCCTCACCGCCGACCGCCTCCCGCACGTGGGCCGTGATCCGGTGACCGGCGTGGTGTACGCCATGGGGTACTGCGGCAGCGGCGTGGCCCTGTCGACCCACCTCGGCCGCAGCGTGGGCCGGTGGCTCGGGGGCGGGGGCGCCCCCCCCGCTTTCACCGGCGGCGCCTGGCCGCGCACGCCCTGGCCGGCGCGGGTGCCGGCGTTGTTGGCGCTCGGGGGCTGGTGGTATCGGGCCCGCGACGGGCTGGGGCGTTGAGGGCCGATCCGGCTCGGGCACGCGGGCCTCACTCCGTGACGGCCGCGCAGAATGCACCGAACACCTCGATGAACCGGTCGACGTGACCATCGTCGTGCTGCACCGACAGCGTCCACTGCTCCTCGTTGCCGGGCGTCATGAAGATGCCTCGGTTCACGAGCCAAGCCCACGAGGCCTCGAACAGGTCGGCGTCGGTGTCGAGGAAGCTGCGGTAGTCGACGAGCGGGTCCCGACGGTACGACACGCACCCCTTGCAACCCAGGTCGATCACGTGGGCGGGGAGGTCGTAGGCCGCGACGGCCTTGGCGCATCCCTCGGCCAGCCGGCTGCCGATGCGGGAGAAGTGCACGTAGGCCTCGGGTGTGAGCACCTCGAGGAGCGCCGCCAGCCCCGCCGCCGCCACCAGGGGATTGCCGTTGAACGTCCCCTGCTGGGCGATGCCGTTGCCGATCTCGTCCATGATGTCGGCCCGGCCGCCGAAGGCCCCGGCGGGCACGCCGCCCGCGAACGACTTGGCGAAGCACGCCAGGTCGGGCTGCACACCGAAGCGTTCGAGCGCCCCGCCGGCGGCGATGGTGGCCCCGCACTTCACCTCGTCGAAGACGAGGACGACGCCATGGCGGGAGCACAGGTCGCGCACCCCCTCCAGGTACCCGGGACGGGGCAGGACGATCCCGATGTTCATCATGACGGGCTCCAGGATGAAGCAGGCGATGTCGTCGCCGCGCTCGGCGAAGAGCCGTTCGAGCGCCCCGAGGTCGTTGAAGGGGACGGCCAGCGTCCACTTGGCCATCTCGGCCGGGATCCCCCGTGAGGCGGGCGGTTGGGTGCCGGTGTCGTCGCTGGCCTCGATCAGGCTCAGGCTCGGCGCCACCGAGAACATCACCGCGTCGTGGTGCCCGTGGTACGAGCCCTCGATCTTGCAGATGACGTCGCGGCCCGTGACGCCGCGTGCCAGCCGCACAGCGTCCATGGTCGCCTCGGTGCCCGAGTTGGTGAACCGCACCCGCTCGAGGCCGAAGCGCCGGCACAGCTCCTCGGCCAGCACCACGGTCGGCTCGGTGGTCACGGCGAATTGGGTGCCGGCCCGCGCCGCCCGGTCGATTGCCGCCACCACGGCCGGGTGGGCGTGGCCCACGGCGGTGGACCCGAAGCCGTTGTGGAAGTCGACGTAGGCGCGGCCGTCCACGTCCCAGACCTGCGCGCCCGCGCCCCGGGCCAGGTAGATGGGGTAGGGGTCGGCGGCCTGGAACGACGACGCCACGCCGAGCGGCATGCTCCGCCGGGCCCGCTCGAACAGCAGTCGCGAGGCGGGCGTGGCGTCGGCCAGCACAGCCTGCTCGGCGGCGTAGATCTCCCGGGCGCGGGCCCGCAGGCGCTCGTCGTCGCCGTGTGCTTCGTGGTCGGTCGTACCCATCCGTCGGGTCCTTTCCGGGGGGCCGGCCTCGCGCCCGGTGCCCCTGCCGCCGGCTGACGAAACCGTGCACCCGGCGGGCATGCAACGGAATCTGTCAACAGTGCCCCATTATGCAACGGAATCGCTTGTATCGGGTCGGTTGGTCTGCGAATATGCTCGTGTTCTTCGCACTGGCCGGCGGGCGGACGGGGGAGGGGTCACGTGACCACGGTGGCAGCGGACTCCGGGGAGCTCGGCGCCCGACCGGCGGGCGAGCCGGCCGGTGGCAAGGGTCTCAAGACCGGGGCCCTGGGTCTGATGTCGAGCCTCGTCATCGGGGTCGCCTCGACCGCCCCCGCCTACAGCCTGGCGGCATCCCTCGGATTCGTGACCCTCGTGGTGGGGCTCTACGCCCCCGCCGTCATGCTGGTGGCGTTCGTGCCGATGCTGTTCATCGCGGCGGCGTACTTCTACCTGAACCGGGCCGACCCCGATTGCGGGACCACCTTCACCTGGGTCACCCGTTCCATCGGGCCCCGGTCCGGGTGGATGTCGGGGTGGGGCATCCTCGTCACCGATCTGGTGGTCATGCCGAGCCTGGCGTCGATCGCCGGTCAGTACACCTTCTCGCTCTTCGGGGCGCACGGGGTCGCCAACGATTCCAGCGGCTTCTGGGTCACCTTCGTCGGTGTGGTGTGGATCGTCGTCATGACGGCCATCTGCTACATCGGCATCGAGCTGTCCGCCCGGACCCAAGTGGCCCTGCTCGGTGCCGAGCTCGTCATCTTGACGATCTTCGCCGTCGTGGCCTTGGCCAAGGTGTACGGCGGTCACATCGCCCACAGCCTCCACCCGTCATGGCAATGGATCAATCCCACCAAGATCTCGGTCGCAGAGTTGTCGGTGGGGATGCTCACGGCCGTGTTCATCTACTGGGGATGGGACACTGCGGTGACCGTCAACGAGGAGTCGAAGGACGCCAAGCGCACGCCGGGCGTGGCCGCACTGCTCTCCACATTGGTGCTGCTGGCCATCTACATGATCGTGTCCGTGGCCGCCCAGGCGTTCCACGGGCCGGGGTTCCTGACCAACCACAGCACCGACATCCTCAATGCCCTCAGCAAAGACGTCCTCGGATCGCCGTGGGACAAGTTGCTCATCATCGCTGTGCTCACGTCCGCCTCGGCCTCCACCCAGACCACCATCCTGCCGGCTGGCCGCTCCGCGCTCTCCATGGCCGTGCACAAGGCGTTCCCACCTCGGTTCGCCAGCATCCATCCCCGCCACCTGAGCCCGGGATTCTCGACCCTGCTCTTCGGAGCGGTGTCCGTGGTCTGGTACGTCGGGCTCACCTTGCTGAGCCCGGGTGTGGTGCTGGCGAACTCGGTTCTGGCGCTCGGGTTCGGGATCTCCTTCTATTACGGGATGACCGGGTTCGCTTGCGTCATCTACTACCGGCGCTTTCTGTTCAAGAGCGTCAAGAACTTCGTGTTCATCGGCCTGGCACCACTGCTCGGCGGTGCCATGCTGGCGGCGATGTTCCTGATCTCGATCTTCTACTACTCCAACCCGGCCAACTCTGCTCAGACGGGCCAGGCGTGGTTCAAGTTCGTCCACTTCAGCTTCCGCATCTTCCACTGGCACATCTACGTGACGAAGGGCGTGTCGCCGATCCTCGTCATCGGGGTCGGGTTGCTGGCCCTCGGGGCTCCGCTCATGCTGATCTGGAGGATCGGACATGCCGATTTCTTCCGTCGCAGCCGCGAGGCGGCCGAGTCCCTGCACGGGTCGGCGCCGCCGCTCACTCCCGGCGTGATCCCGGTGACCGACTGATGCCCGGCGACGTCGTGCTCGGCTACGACGGGTCGGAGGGTTCCAAGGCCGCGCTCCGCACCGCGGTGGCGGTGGCCAAGGCCTTCGACGCCCCCTTGACCATCGTCTTCGGCTACGAGCCCAACCCCATGGGGGGCGAGACCGCCGATTACAAAAAGCAGCTCGAACGGATCGGCAACGGCTACCTGGCCGACGCGCTGGCACAGGTCACGGCCCTCGACCCCACGGTCCGGGCCGAAGCCATCGTGGCGCCGCTGCGCCCGGCGGAGTCGCTCCTCGAGGCGGCCGTCGAGCGTGAGGCCAGGGTCATCGTGGTGGGAGGCAGCGGGGAACGTCCCATCCTGGGCGCCATCCTGGGATCGGTCCCGCACAAGCTGCTGCACCGGTCGACGGTCCCGGTCCTGGTGGTGCCCACGCCCGAGGAGTGACGAACCCACCCCGACGGCGTTACCATGGTTGCCGAAGGGGATGGGGGGGTATTGGCCGTCGCGCTGATCGTCGGGCTCTGTGCCGAGATGTTGGTGGTGATGTGCGCCCTGGTGGCGTGGCGCCAGCACCGGTCCCGCCACGGGCGGCTGGAGGAGCGGTTCGTCGCCGCCGGGGCCGAGGCCAGGCGCATGGCGCAGAGCGCCCGGATCGCCGACGCCCGGATCGCCGAGCTCTCCGAGCTCGTCTTCGAATCGGTCCTGCGCGAGCTCGGCCTCGACGCCTCGTCCGAGCCTGGCTGACCGACGCCGGACGACGGGCTGCGGGCCGGTGACCGTCCCACTGCCTGCTGCCTGAGACCGCCCCGCGCCGTCCGCCGTCAGCTGGGGGTGCGCTCGTCGCAGCCCCACGGTGCGCCGTGGTCGACCAGCAGGTCGAGGAACGGCTGCGCCGGGAAGGCCTCGGGGCCGAGGACACCGGATCCCGTCCACACGCCCGACGCCACCAGCTCGAGAGCGATGACGGGGTTGATGGCTGTCTGCCACACCACCGCCTGCGAGTCGTACTCGGCCATCGACCAGGCGTTGTCCACCACGTGGTGCAGATACACCTCGCGGGGCCTGCCGTCCTTGCCCGTGCCGGTGACCCAGGTCCCGGCGCACGTCAGCCCGTGCATCAGGTGGCCGAGCTCCGCCGGGTCGGGCAGGCACGCCGCCACGACGTCACGGGGGGACACCCGCACGCCGTCGACGGCGACGGGGACGGTGGAGTCGAGGCCCAGCTTGTGCATCGTCTTGAGCATCCCGATGAACTCCTCGCCCAGGCCGTACTTGAAGGTCACCCGGTTGGCCTCGACCCAGCGGGGGACGAGCAGGACCTCCTCGTGCTCGACGTTCACGCATTCGATGGGCCCGATGCCCGCCGGGAAGTCGAACACCTCGAGCTCGCTGAACGGCGCCGTGGTGTACCAGCCGCGACCGCGCTCCCAGATGATCGGCGGGTTCAGGCATTCCTCGATGGTCGTCCAGATGGAGAAGGTGGGGGCGAAGTCGTAGCCCTCCACGACCAGGTTGGCGCCGTCACGCACACCGACCTCGTCGATCGACGAGAACAGGCTGTCGGCCGCGTAGCGGGCGAAGACGTCGGACAACCCGGGCTCCACGCCCATGCCCACGATGGCGAGCTTGCCGCTCTCCTCCCACTTCATGGCCAGGGCGAACTGCTCGTCGCCGAGCTTCACCCCGGTCTCCTCGTAGGGGCGTTCGGGGTGCGGGTGCGACAGCGACATGGCCATGTCCAGGTAGTGGGTGCCGGCGTTGAGGGCCCCGGTGAACAACGGCATGACGAAGCGGGGATCCACGGCATTGACCAGGACGTCGCAGCGCTCGGCCCGCAGCAGCTCCTCGACGGCGTGCTCATTGGACGCGTCGAGCTTGACGGCGTCGAAACGGTCGCTGGCCGCCTGTGCCGCCCGCTCGGCCCGGTCGAGAGCGTGGTCGGCCACCACGACGTGCTCGAAGATCTTCCGGCGTGCCGCCGTCCGTGCGAACGCCGTTCCCACTCCTCCTGCTCCCACCAGCAGCACGCGCATGGCAGACCTCCCCGAGACCTGCTCCGTCCGGAGCGCTCGATGCCCGACCAGCATCCACCCACCCAAGACGATCTTGGTGCCACCCGGACGTGGGCACCAGAGCCCAAGGTCACGACCGCCCACGGTCTCCGTGGGGCCGTGGCCGCCCCGGGCTTTGGCGCCTCGTCCGATCCCCGCCCCAGCGCGGTGGGGTGGTGGCCCGTTGACGGGGCGCGCGGGTCCCCGCCCGCTCCCTTGTCCCCCACGTCCGCGAGTGGGAGTGTGGGCCGCGGGTGACCGGGGTCAACCGGCCTCGGAGAGGAGCGACCATGAGTGGCGACCGGCGCGAGCTGCGGAACTTCGTGGGCGGCGACCATGCCGGCACGGAGGAGGGGGCGACCGAAGACGTGGTGAACCCCTCGACGGGCGAGGTGTTCGCCACCATGCCGGTGTCCGGCCCGGCCGACGTCGACCGTGCCTTCTCGGTGGCCCAGGCGGCCTTCGACATATGGCGCGACGCCACCCCGTCGGAGCGGAGCCTGGCCATGTTCCGCATCGCCGACGCGGTGGAGGCGCGCGCCGGGGAGCTCGTCGACCTCGAGTGCGAGAACACGGGGAAGCCGCTGTCCCTGACCCTGTCGGAGGAGATCCCTCCCATGGTGGACCAGATCCGCTTCTTCGCCGGCGCCTGCCGGCTCCTCGAGGGCCGTTCGGCGGGCGAGTACATGAAGGGGTTCACTTCGTTCGTCCGCCGGGAGCCCGTGGGGGTGTGCGCGCAGGTGACGCCGTGGAACTACCCCATGATGATGGCGATCTGGAAGTTCGCCCCCGCCATCGCGGCGGGGAACACCGTGGTGCTGAAGCCGGCCCACACCACCCCGGTGTCGACCCTGTTGCTGGCCGAGATCGCCGCCGAGTTCCTTCCCCCCGGCGTGCTCAACGTGGTGTGCGGCAACCGCGAGACGGGTCGTGCCCTCGTGGCGCACCCCGTGCCCCAGATGGTGTCGATCACCGGCAGCGTGCGGGCCGGACGCGAGGTGGCCATCTCCGCCGCCCAGGACGTCAAGCGGGTGCACCTGGAGCTGGGTGGCAAGGCGCCGGTGGTGGTGTTCGACGACGCCGACGTGGCGGCGACGGCCCAGGGCATCGCCATGGCCGGCTATTTCAACGCCGGGCAGGATTGCACCGCCGCCACCCGCGTCCTGGCCGGGCCGGGGGTGCACGACGAGCTGGCGGCCGCCCTGGTGGAGCAGGCCCGGGGCCAGACCGTGGCGGGGCCCGACGTCGAAGGTGCCGACCTCGGGCCGCTCAACAGCGCCGACCAGCTTGCACGGGTACGGGCCTTCGTCGACGCCCTGCCCGACCACGCCCAGGTCCGCGCCGGCGGCCACCAGATCGGCGACCGGGGCTTCTTCTACGAGCCGACCGTGGTGAGCGACGTCCGCCAGGACGACGACATCGTGCAGCAGGAGGTGTTCGGCCCGGTGATCACCGTGCAGCGCTTCACCGACGAGGACCAGGCCGTGGCGTGGGCCAACGGTGTCGAGTACGGGCTGGCCTCGTCGGTGTGGACCCGCGACCACGGGCGCGCCATGCGCATGGCCAAGCGCCTCGACTTCGGGTGTGTGTGGATCAACACCCACATTCCGCTCGTGGCCGAGATGCCTCACGGCGGCTTCCGGCACTCGGGCTACGGCAAGGATCTGTCGGTCTACGGGTTCGAGGACTACACCCGCATCAAGCACGTGATGTCGGCCATCGACTGATCCCGGGGCACGGGGTGGCCCGGGGCGTCTGGCGCCGCCCTGGTCGGGACGGGCGTGCTCAGGCGCCCGCCACCACCGTCTCCAGGATGCCCAGCCCCTCGTCGAGCAGGTCATCGGGCATGACCAGGGGGGGCAGGAGCCGGATGACGTTGCCGTAGGTCCCCGCCGTCAGGACGAGCAGGCCCTGGGCGTGGCACGCGGCGGCCACACGTGTCGTGGCGGCCTTGTCGGGGGTGACGCCGTCGGCGCCCACGAGCTCCATCGCCACCATGGCACCGCGCCCCCGGGCGTGGCCCACGGCGGGGTGCATCGCCACCATGGCCTGCAGGCGGCCGAGCATCACCTCGCCCATCCGGCGCGCCCGCTCCAGGAGGTCGTCGCGTTCCATCGTCTCGATGGCGGCCAGCGCCGCCGCGCACGCCACCGGGTTGCCGCCGAAGGTGCTACCCAGTCCGCCGGGATGGACGGCGTCCATGAGTTCGGCCCGGCCCGTCACCCCGGCGATGGGCAGCCCGCCCCCGAGGCTCTTGGCCGTGGTGACGATGTCGGGGACGACGCCCTCGTGCTCGCACGCGAACCACCGGCCCGTGCGGCCGAAGCCGGACTGGATCTCGTCGGCGACGAGGACGATGCCGTTGCGCCCGCACCACTGGGCCAGGCCCGGGAGCCAGCCCGGCTCGGGGACCACGAAGCCGCCCTCGCCGGCGATGGGCTCGACCACCACGCACGCCACCGCGTCCGCCCCCACCATGGTCTCGATGGCGTCGATGGTCTCCGACAGCGTCCCTGTGCCCCGGAACGGGTCGGAGTACGGCGCCCGGTAGACGTCCGGGGCGAAGGGCCCGAACCCGTGCTTGTAGGGCATGGCCTTGCCCGTCAGGCTCATGCCCAGCAACGTCCGTCCGTGGAAGCCGTGGTCGAAGGCCACCACGGCGCTGCGGCCGGTGGCGTAGCGGGCCACCTTCACGGCGTTCTCGACCGCTTCGGCCCCCGAATTCACGAGGAAGGACCGCTTGTCGTGGTCGCCCGGCGTGAGGGCGTTGAGGCGCTCGCACACCTCGACGTAGCCCTCGTACGGGGTCACCTGGAAGCACACGTGGGTGAACCGCTCGGCCTGCTCGGCGATGGCGGCCGTGACCCGCGGCGCGGCATTGCCCACGTTGGTGACCGAGATGCCCGAGGCGAAGTCGATGAGCCGGTTGCCGTCGACGTCCTCCACGATCCCGCCCCCGGCGCGGGTCACGAACACCGCCAGCGTCGTGCCCACGCCGGCGGGGACGGCCGCCCCCCGGCGGGCCATGAGCCGGCGCGACTCGGGGCCGGGGATCTCGGTCACGAGCAGACGCTGCTGGGGGATGCGTTGGATGGTCGTCTCCATGGTGGGCCCCTCGCGCTCGGGTCTGTTTTCGAGCATACGGGCGGTCTCGGCGGCCCTGCCACGGTCCAGCGTCACGTCACCTCATGGGACGGCACGTCACGAGCAGCGCCGGAGTTCGGGTCCTTCGACCCTGGAGCGCCCCCCGGGTCCGCCGTACCGTCGAAATTGAGCTGCCGAAAGGACCGGGCGGTGGGGGACTACATGGAAGGTGCTCTGGAGGCGATCCGTTCCAAGAACCGAGGCGAGCCGGAGTTCCTCCAGGCCGTCGAGCAGGTCGCCGTGTCGGTGGCACCGGTCCTCGAGCGCCACCCCGCCTACCGCCAGGCGAGGATCTTCGAACGGCTTGCCGAGCCCGAGCGGGTCATCATCTTCCGCACCAATTGGGTGGACGACGCCGGGGAGGTCCGCTTCAACCGCGGCTTCCGGGTCCAGATGAACAGCGCCATCGGGCCGTACAAGGGTGGCCTGCGCTTCCACCCCACGGTGGACCTCGGTGTGCTCAAGTTCCTGGCCTTCGAGCAGGTCCTCAAGAACGCCCTCACCACACTCCCCTTGGGCGGCGCCAAGGGCGGCTCGGACTTCGACCCCAAGGGCAAGAGCGACGCCGAGGTGCGCCGCTTCTGCCAGTCGCTCATGACCGAGCTCTACCGCCACATCGGGCAGTTCACCGACGTGCCGGCCGGCGACATCGGCGTTGGCGGGCGCGAGATCGGGTTCCTGTTCGGCCAGCACAAGCGCATCACCAACCAGTTCACGGGCGTGATGACCGGGAAGGAGCCCAACTGGGGCGGTTCCTTCATCCGGACCGAGGCCACGGGGTACGGGATCGTGTACTTCGCGGCCGAGATGCTCGCCACCCGCGACGACGACCTCGCCGGCAAGCGGTGCCTCGTGTCGGGGGCGGGCAACGTGGCGCAGTACACGGTGGAGAAGCTGCTCGACCTGGGTGCCGTCCCGCTCACGATGTCGGACTCCGACGGCTTCGTGGTCGACCCTGCCGGCATCGACCGGGAGAAGCTCGCCTGGGTTATGGACCTGAAGAATGTCCGGCGCGGGCGCATCCGCGAGTACGTGACGCAATTCCCCGGCGCCACCTACGTGCCCGCCGCGCCCGACAGCGAGAACCCGTTGTGGGACGTCCCCGCCGACTGCGCCTTTCCGTGCGCCACCCAGAACGAGATCTCGGCCAAGGACGCCGCCAACCTGCTGCGCAACGGCGTCACGGCGGTGGTCGAGGGGGCCAACATGCCCGCCACCCCCGACGGTGTGGCCCAGTTCGTCGAAGCCGGCATCCTCTACGGCCCGGCCAAGGCAGCCAACGCCGGAGGCGTTGCGGTGTCGGGGCTCGAGATGGCCCAGGACAGCGGCCGGGTCCCGTGGACGGCCGAGCAGGTCGACGAGCGGCTCCGCTCGATCATGCGCGACATCCACGGCCAGGCCCGTCGGGCGGCGGCGGAGTACGGGCAGTCGGGCAACTACGTCGTCGGCGCCAACGTCGCCGGGTTCGTGAAGGTCGCCGACGCCATGCTCGACGAGGGAACGATCTGAGACCGACCTGAAGGGAGCGCCGCTATGTCCACGACGACACCGGCTCCGGACTCGGGCCCACCCCCGTCGTCGGGTCTCGTCCTGTCCCACACAGAAGCCCCCACCGAGAAGGGCCTCAAGTCGGGGGCTCTGGGGCTCATCTCCAACATCGTCATCGGCGTCGCCTCGACCGCCCCCGCCTACAGCCTGGCCGCCACCCTGGGTCTCATCGTGGCGGCGGTTGGCCTCAAGTCGCCGCTCGTGGCCGTGCTCGCCTTCGTGCCCATGCTCCTCGTGTCCATCGGGTACAGCGAGCTGAACAAAGCCGACCCCGACTGCGGCACTACCTTCACCTGGGGGACGCGCACCTTCGGGCCCAAGGTGGGGTGGTGGGGCGGCTGGGGCATCATCGCCTCCGACGTGCTCGTCATGGCCAGCCTGGCTCAGGTGACAGGGCAGTACAGCTTCCTCCTGTTCAACGCCCACGGCATCGGCGAAAACCCCACCGACGGATGGGTGCTCCTTGTGGGCCTGCTGTTCCTGGCCGCCATGACGTGGCTGTGCTACCGGGGCATCGAGATCTCGGCCCGGGTCCAGCGCCTGCTGCTGTCGGTCGAGGTCGTCATGCTGGTGGTGTTCGCCGTGACCGCCCTGGTGCGGGTGGCTGTCGGCACGGCCCCGGCTGTCCACCTCGTCCCGCGCCTGTCGTGGATCTCCTTCTCCGGGACGTCGTTCTCCACCATGGTCACCGGAGTCCTGCTCATGCTCTTCATCTACTGGGGCTGGGACACGTCGGTGTCGATCAACGAGGAGACCGCCGACAGCCGCCGCAACCCGGGACTGGCCGCCATCATCTCCACCGTGCTGCTGCTGTGCACCTACTTCATCGTGACGCTGGCCGCCCAGGCCTACGCCGGCATCGGCGACAAGGGGATCGGCCTTTCCAACCCGGCGCACGAGAGTGACGTGATCTCGGTGCTGGGCACGGCCGTGTTCGGCCCCGGTTGGGTCGGGTCGGTGTTGGCGCACCTGCTGATCCTCATGGTGCTGACGTCGGCGGCGGCGTCCACACAGACCACCATCCTCCCGACGGCCCGGACCACCCTGTCGATGGCCGTGTACAAGGGGATCCCCGACGCCTTCGGCAAGATGCACAAGCGGTACCTGACGCCCACCGTGTCCACCGTCACCATGGGCGGGATCTCGGCCGTGCTCTACCTGTTCATGAACCACTTCGCCGGCGGTAACCTGATCCCCGACGCCGTCACCGCCATCGGGATCTGGATCGCCTTCTACTACGGCATGACCGGCTTCACCTGCTTCTGGTACTACCGCAAGGTCCTGACTCGCAGCGCCCGGGACCTGTGGATGAAAGGGATCCTGCCGCTGCTCGGCGGCCTCATGCTCTATTTCGCCATGGGGTGGAGCATCTGGAAGGACTGGAACTTCAACAACTCCACCGCCGCCAGCTACACGTCGTGGCATCTGCCCTTCCCGCCGCACTCGCAAGTGGGCGGGGTCTTCCTCATCGCCCTGGTGTCGGCGCTCGTCGGTGTGGTGTGCGTGGTGGTGTGGCGCCTCGCCGGCCCGGCGTACTTCCGGGGCGAGACGCTCAACCGGTCCACCCCCACGCTCGTCCCCGAGGACAGCGCGCTGCCGCTCGGACCACACGAGCCCGCGACCGGGGACGAAGACACCCCCGGCGCCGGGGTACCCGGCGGCCGGCCGGGCGCGGCGCCGGCGGCCTGACCGCGGCGACAGCGCCGACGGCCACCCACCCGGCCCGGGACCCAGTCTCCCGGGTGACGGGACGATCATCCCTGGCCGGGGGGTCGGCGACTCCGTATCGTCTCGCCTGTGGAGATCGTCTCCGAGCGCGAGCTCGTCAGCCGGCTGGGCGCCCTGCCGTGGGCCGAGCCGCGCGCCGTGGTGAGCGGCAACTTCGCCACCCCCTTCCGGCTCATGGAGCTGTTCGACTCCGCGGTGGAGAGCTACCGGCTGTTCGCCCTGAACGCCCAGCCCGGGATGCCGACCCGTGCGGGGGTCATCCCCGAGAGCCCGTTCGTGGGCCCGGCCATGCGGGACCTGGCCGCGCTCGACTACCTGCCCATGCGGCTGTCGCTCGTGCCCATGCTCTTCGACGTGGCGCGTCCCCCCGACGTCGTCCTGTTGCACACCTCGGTCCCCCGTGACGGCAAGGTGTCGCTCGGCCTCGAAGTGAACATCCTTCCCGCCGCCATCGAGCGCGCCCGCGGCCGCGGCGGCCTGGTGGTCGCCCAGGTCAATCCGAAGATGCCCTACACCTTCGGTGACGCCGAGATCGACTGCGCCCTGGTCGATCTGGCCATCGAGGTGGACGAGGCCCTGCGCACGTCGCCCCGGCGCCCCGTGAACGACGTCACGCACGCCATTGCCGAGAACGTGGCCTCACTGGTCGGCGACGGGGCCACGCTGCAGCTCGGCATCGGCGGGCTGCCCGACGCCGTCCTCGGTTTCCTGAAGGCCAGGCGGTCCCTCGGGGTGTGGTCCGAGGTCATCAGTGACGGCGTCGTCGAGCTCGACCGGGTCGGCGCCCTCGACGAGACCCGGCCCGTCACGGCCTCGTTCCTCTTCGGATCGGACGAGCTCTACCAGTGGGTGGACGCCAACCCCCGTGTCCGGGTCATGCGGACCGAGATCGTCAACGACCCCGCCAACATCGCCGCCCACCGCGCCATGTGCTCGATCAACAGCGCCCTGCAGGTCGACCTGTCCGCCCAGGCCAACGCCAGCTTCGTGCGGGGGCGGATCTACTCCGGCTTCGGCGGCCAGCCCGACTTCGTGGTGGGCGCGCTGCACGCCCTCGGGGGCCAGGCCATCGTGGCCCTCCCCTCGTGGCACGCCAAGACCGATGCGTCGACCATCGTCACCCGTCTCGACGCCCCGGTGACGTCGTTCCAGCACTCGGCGGTGGTCACCGACCAGGGCCAGGCTCTCGTCTTCGGCCGCAGCCAGCGAGCCCAGGCCCGGCTGCTCATCGAGGAGGCCGCCCATCCCGACGCCAGGGCCGCGCTGTGGGAGGGGATCCGACTGCTGCGTGCGGGTGATCACTGAGGGCAAGGTGGTGCAGTACCCAGCCGGCATTGCCGCTTCTGCGGACGTTCCGTGAGCTTCGCCCGCACGACGTGAGGTTTTCGGGGTAATTGCTTGCAGCCGGGCTGAACGTTCACTGAGAATGACGCGACAGGACAGTGTGTGGGCGGGGGCCAAGCGAACCGAGGTGTGGTCGGTGGGGATCTGGGCCGACCCGAAGGTAACTGTTTCGTCCTCCGCGTGTCGGCGTGAGGCGGCAGTGGTCGTCGCCGACGAGGGCACCATCGTCAAGGTGAACCAGGCGGCCGAGGCGCTGTTCGGGTACTCGGGCAGCGAGCGCGTCGGGGCCGATTCGATGTTCCGCATCCTGCTCGAGGCGGCACCGGATGCCGTGGTGGGCGTCGGGGCCGAGGGCCACATCGCCATCGTCAACGAGCAAGTCGAGCGCCTGTTCGGCTACACCCGGAGCGAGCTCGTGGGCGCGCCCCTCGAGATGCTCGTGCCCGAGGGGCGACGTTTCGACCATGTCGGCCACCGTCAGGCCTACCTCCGCGACCCGCGGCCGCGCATGATGGGCGCGGGTCGCCAGCTGTCGGCGCGCCGCGCCGACGGCACGGAGTTCCCCGTGGACGTCAGCTTGAGCGCTCCGCTCCACACGGACGAGGGCACCTTGATCTCGGCGACCATCCGGGACGCCTCCGAGCGGATCGCCACCGAGGCCGAGCGCGACCGGCTCAAGGCTGAAGCCGCACAGGAGCGCTTCGAGAGCCAGATGCACCAGTCGCGGCGCCTCGAGAGCCTGGGGCAGCTGGCCGGCGGGGTAGCGCACGACTTCAACAACCTGCTCGGCATCATCCTCAATTACATCGCCTTCGTGGCCGAGGAGGTGGCCAAGGAGTCGCCCGACGGCAGCGACCCCCGCTGGCGGGCCGTGGTCGAGGACCTCGAGCAGGCCCGCCGAGCGGCGGAGCGCGGTGCGCAGCTCACCCGCCAACTCCTGGCGGTGGGGCGGTGCGAGGTGGTGTGTCCCGAGGTCGTCGACCTGAGCGCCGTCGTGCTCGGTGTCGAGTCGCTCCTGCGGCGGGCGGTGGGCGAGGACGTGGACGTCCGCACGTCGCTCGCCCCCGACCTGGCCGACGTCCTGGTCGACCCGGGCCAGATCGAGCAGGTGCTCGTGAACCTGACCGTCAACGCCCGCGACGCCATGCCGGGTGGCGGCACGCTCAGCATCGACACCGACAACGTCGTCGTCGACGCCGATCACTGGGTGCGGCGGCCGGGGTTGACGCTCGGCCCCCACGTCCGTCTCCGGGTGAGCGACACCGGTGTGGGCATGGCGCGCGACGTGGTGGAGCGTGCCTTCGAACCCTTCTTCACCACCAAGCCCAGTGGTGTGGGCACCGGGCTCGGGCTGGCCACGGTGTACGGCATCATCAACAAGGCGGGCGGCGACGCGCAGATCTACTCCGAGCCCGGTATCGGGACCACCATCAGCGTCCTGCTGCCCGTCACGGACGTCCCGGCGTCGGCGGTCACGGTGGTCGACGAGCGCGACGCTGCGGCCCGGGGCGAGACGATCCTCGTGATGGAGGACGAGGACGCCATGCGCGAGCTCACCGCCCGCATCCTCGAACGTCACGGGTACCGGGTCGTGTCCGTCGGCCGCGGGGCCGACGCCATCACGGCCGCCGCCCGGCACCCCGGGTCCATCGACCTCCTGCTCACGGACGTGGTCATGCCTCAGATGCTGGGCCGGGAGCTGGCCGAGCAGATCGTGGCCGCCCGCCCCGGGGTGCGGGTGCTGTTCATGTCGGGCTGCGCCCACTGTGTCCTGGCGTCGGGCGGGACGCTCGATCTCGGCACAGCGCACCTGGACAAACCCTTCACCCGGTCGGTCCTGCTGGCCAAGGTGCGGGAGATCCTCGATGGGTGACCACACCCCGGTGGCATCGTGATCCTCGTCGTCGACGACGAGGATCCGGTACGCCGGGCTCTGTGCCGCATCCTTTCGTGCCACGGCTACGGCGTCGACGCCGTGTCGTCCGTCGACGAGGCCCGGCATGCGCTCCGGCGCACCCGCTACGAGCTGGTGCTGTGCGACGTGATGATGCCCGACGAGCACGGTGTCGCCCTGCTGCGTCACGCCCGCGCCCAGTTCCCGGACTTGCCCGTCGTCATGGTGTCGGGCGTCACGGGTCCGTCGTTCGTCACGATCGCCCTGGGTCTCGGTGCCTACGGGTACGTGACCAAGCCCTTCGAGGAGAGCCAGGTGCTCATCGCCGTGGCCAACGCCCTCCTGCGGGCCAGCGCCGAGGCCGAGAACGCCGCCTACCGTGTCCAGCTCGAACAGCTGGTGGCGGAGCGCACGGGCAGGTTGCGCGACACGGTGGACCGGCTCGAGTCGAGCGAGGAGCGCCTCCGTCGCTCGAGTGAGGACACCATCAAGGCACTGGCCCGTGCCATCGAGGGCCGTGACCTCGAGACAGGCCAGCACGTGGAGCGGATGAGCCGCTACGCCGAGATGCTGGCTCGCAGCTGCGGGCTGCCGGACGAGCACTGCGCCACGGTGAGGCTGGCCTGCGCCATGCACGACGTGGGCAAGATCGGCGTGCCCGACTGCGTCCTGCTCAAGCCGGGCCGGGTCTCACCCGATGAATTCGAGCTCATCAAGCGGCATTCCGAGCTGGGCTTCGAGATCCTCGACTGGTCGGAGCAGCCCCTGCTCACCATGGCGGCGGCCGTCGCCCACACGCACCACGAGCGGTGGGACGGCAAGGGCTACCCTCGGGGCCTGGCAGGGCAGGACATCACCCTCGAGGGACGCATCGCGGCGGTGGCGGACGTGTTCGACGCCCTGGTGAGCCGGCGGGTATACAAGCCGGCCTTCTCCGTCGACTGCTCGTTCGGGATCATGCGCGAGGGGCGGGGATCGACCTTCGACCCCGAGCTGCTCGACCAATTCCTGGATCACGCGGGCGAGGCGGTGGCCATCCTCGAGATGTTCCCCGACACCGGAGCACCAGCCAGTCAAGCGGGCAGATTGTCCCTGAACCCCTGATAACGCGAGCACGCCAACGCGGCCAGCATCTCGAGCTGCTGCTCGGTGTCCACCCCCTCGGCCACGACCGTGAGGTCGAGGGCCTCGGCCATGATCACGTGCTCGGCCCCCTGGAGCTCGTGCCGTCGGCGGGCCGGGGGCGTCCGTAGGGCCCGGGCGTGGTCGTCCTCGGTCAGCCGGCGGGCGCGCCGCGCCTCGGTCCGCCCGCCCCCGCACCGGCCGGCCGGACCTCGTAGGCGCACACGTGGGCGCCGTCCATCAGGTGGGCGACGCGCTCCACCCGTGCACCGGGCAGCGCGTCCCGGATGAAGGCGATCTCGCTGGAGCACGCCTGTCGGAAGCCGGAGGCCACCGACAGGATGGCGCAGTTGTGCTCGGTGATCCGCCAGCCCCCGTCGTCGAGGCGCTCGACGTCGGCCAGGTAGCCGTCCTCGTCGAGGATGCGGGTGAGCTCGGTCACCTGGTCCTCGAGCGTCCTGGCCGCCAGGCGCGCCCGCGCCTCGTCGAGGCGGCGTCGACGGCGCTGTTCGAACAGCGCCGTGACCTCGTCACTGTGCGGCCCACCCAGGTACCCGAGCAGCTCGGTGGTGAGGTCGCCGTAGCGCTTGGGGAAGAGCATCTCGGCCGCCGCCGTGAGCTCGTAGGAGTGCGCCGGCCGCCCCCGGCCCTCGGCGTCGCCGTGGTGGGTGACGAGGCCGTCCTGGCTCAGGCGCAGGAGTTGTTGCCGCACGGCGGCCACGGTGATCCCGAGGTGCCCGGCCAGGTCGTGGGCCCGCATCGTGCCGCTGCGCTTCAGGGCGAGGAGGATGGCCCGGCGCGTCGTCGGCATGGTGGCGAGCGGCGGCTCGACGGGGGGTGCTTCGGTCATGGCAGGACGAGGTGGACGTCGCCGAACTCGTGCCACAGATACCCTTCCGACAGGGCCGCCGCGTACGACCGCTCGAGCAGCACCCTACCGGCGACGGCCTCCAGCATGGCGAGGTGCGACGCCTCGGGCTCGTGCCACCCGGTCAGCAACCCGTCCACGGACCTCACGGCGCGCTCGGGCGTGACGACGGTGTCGGTCCACCCCGCGCCGGCGTGCACGACACCGCGGGCGTCGACCACCGTCTCGAGGGCGCGCACCACCGTCGTCCCCACCGCCACCACCCGACCACCCTGTCGCCGGGTGTCGTTCACGCGGTGGGCGGTGGCGCCAGGGACCCGGTAGCGCTCGGGGAAGGGTGGCTCGGAGGCCTCGAGCGACGCCACCCCGGTGTGCAGCACGAGCGGTGCCACGCCCACCCCCCGAGCCACCAGACGGGTCAGCACCTCGGGGGTGAACGGGCGGCCCGCGCTCGGCATCTCGGCTGAACCGGGCTCGGTGGCGTACACGTTCTGGTAGGCGGACAGGGGCCAACTGCCGCGCACGTACCCGTAGCGGATGGGTCGGCCGTGCACGGCCAGGAACGAGTGCAGCGGTTCGGGAGTGTGGACGGTCGCCACCCACAGGCGGACGCCGGCGGCGCCGACCGAGTACGGCGTCAGCAGGTCGACGCGGCCCCCGCCGTCGAGCGCGACCGCATCGCCGGCGCCGGCGCCGAACCACGGGTCGGTGCCGAGGCGGAGCTCCACCGTCCACAGACCGGCGGGGAGCTCGGTGGACAGGTGCACCTCGAGGCGCCGGCCCGCACCGTCGGTGCCGGGCACCGCCGCCGCCAGCGTGCCCGAGGTGTTGACCACGACCAGGTCGCCCTCGTCGAGCAGCCGGGGCAGCTCGGAGAAGTGCGTATGGGCGATGGCGCCGTCGTGGCGACGCGCCACCAGCATCCGCACCGCGTCCCGGGTGATGCCGCGTGCCTCGGGCGGGACGTCGGCTTCGAGCTCGGCGGGCAGCGTGAAGTCGGCCAGGCCGACGAGGGCGCGCCCGGCGTCGGACACCGTCGCCGTCATGGCCGTGCCGGCGCCGCCGCCAGATCGGCGGCGCGGTAGCGCCCGCTCGGAAGGTCCGACTCGATCAGGCGCACCAGCCCGGGGGCGACGGCATCGGGAAGGGGCCGGTCCGAGATGTCCTCGCCCGGAAAGGCGTCCTGGTGCATCTGGGTGCGCATGTCGCCGGGGTCCACCGCCCACACCACGAACGTCGGTTCCTCCACGGCCAGGACCGCGCTCAGCTGGTCGAGCGCCGCCTTGGACGACCCGTAACCGCCCCACCCGGGGTAGGGCTCGACGGCGGCGTCCGACGTGACGTTGAGGACCGCCGGCCGGGCCGAGCGCCGGAGCAGTGGCGCCGCCAGCTGCACCAGGGCGAGGGGGGCGACCACGTTGACCTCGAACGCCCGGCGGAGGCCGTCGAGCGGATAGGTCACGAGGTCGGGCAGGGGGGTGGGGCCGAGGGTGCTGGCGTTGTTGACCACGAGGTCGAGGCCGCCCAGCGCCTCGGCCGCGGCCACGAGGAGGCGGCGGTGCCCGGCGTCGGCCACGTCGCCGGTGATGACCGAAAGCTGTGCGCCGCCGGTCAGGGCGGCCCTGGTCTCGCCGGCCGCGTCCTCGAGGATCTCGGCCCCCCGGGCCTCGAGGACCAGGGACCAACCTTGCTCGGCCAGGCCCCGGGCCAACGCCCGGCCGAGCCCCCTCGATGCCCCGGTCACCAGTGCAACAGCCATGGGTGCTCCCTCCGTCCCTCAATAAAGATATCTAAAGCTATTTTTAATCGCTTGGCAAGCCCCACCGGGTCGGCGGGCCTCCACCGCCACCGTGGGCCCGCCGCCAGGGAGGGACCGACCGACCCGGGGTCGCCAGCACATAGCATCGACACAGGAAATTTTCGGGACGGGATCGTCGATGGCGCGAGTGAGAGCGAGCGGGTGGTGAGGGCGATCGTCCTGGCCCTGGCGGCCAGCTTCTGCACCGCCACGTCCTCGGTGTGCCAGCGGCTCGGGGCCGCCGACGCCCCCGGCGGCGAGCGCCTCAGCCCGCGCTTGCTGCTGTATCTGGTGCGCCAGCGCATCTGGCTCGCCGGCATCGGCAGCATGATCCTCGGCTTCGTGTTCCAGGTGACGGCCTTGCACTTCGGCGACCTCGCCCTGGTCCAGCCGATCCTCGCCAGCGAGCTGCTCTTCGTGTTCGCCTACATGGCCGTGATCGGCTCGCGCCGCGTGGCGCGCCACGACTGGCTGGCCGCGGCGGCCATGGCCGCCGGTCTGGGCGTCTTCCTGTTCACGGCCGACCCGTCGGGTGGTCACCTCCACGCCGCGTCGTCGTCGTGGTGGTTCGCAGGGGTGTCGGCGCTCGGCCTGACCGTCATCACCGCCGCCCTCGCATTCGCACCGATGCGCCGCGGGGCGCCGGTCTCGCCGTCGCGCAAGGCCGCCATCCTGGGTGTGGCGACCGGCATTTCGTGGGGCTTCCTGGCGGCGGTGATCAAGGAGCTCAGCTCGCACACCGCCAGCGGGTTCAGCCTCTTCCTCACCTGGTCGCCCTACGCCCTGGTGGTGGTGGGCGCGGCCTCGATGATCCTCTCCTCGCACGCCTTCCAGGCCGGGCCCCTGGCCGCATCGCAGCCCGGGTTCACCATCGTGGACCCGCTCGTGGCCAGCCTCCTCGGCCTGTTCATCTTCAAGGAGCACATGCAGCTCCAACCCTTCGCGGTGGTGGTGGAGGCAGCCGCCCTGGCGGCGCTGGTGGCGGGCGTGGTGGCGTTGAGCCGCAGTCAGCTCGTCCAGGGCGAGACCCATGCCGACGAAGCCGGCCTCCGACCGGTGCCGCTGGAGGTCCGCGACGTCACGGGGTGACGCCCCAGGGGACGTGGCCGGAATCGGGGCGACGTCCCGGGCATGAGCCGGCTGACGTGGGGCGGCCCTAGTCGCCGAAGTCGGCGGTGAAGGCGGCCTCTGACTGCGGGAACTGGGTGAGGTCGGAGTCGACGGCGATGTCGTCGGAGAAGTACGAGCTGTACGCCACGTGGTTGGCCGGATCGGCGATGAAGCCGTACACGAGGTTGATGAAGGTGGGGTCGTCACTGCCGTTCAGGCCCCACTCGGGGATGCTCACCAGTTTGCCGTGCGCCTGGGCGAAGTCCACCGTGTAGGCGAGCCCGCCCACCGAGTTCAGGTCATTGCTCCAGGTGGTGTCGGATCCGTCGTACACGTCGGTCCCCACGTAGTCGACGTACTGGTCGCCGGGGTACGACGCCGCGTAGGAGCCGTTGGTCGGCGCCGCACCCGCCGCGGCGCACCAGTCGAAGAGGAAGTGCTCGCCCGGCACGCTGCGCATGGCGGTGACGATGTCGTCGAACGCGGTGACGTACTGGGCGGGGGAGGTGTTCTGCACCCCCCAGGAGTAGAAGTCGGTGGACCACTCCCACCCGACGCGGATGATGGCGTATTCCTGGCCGTCGGCCACCAGGTTCTGGGCCACCTGCTCGAAGACGCCCAGGTGGTCCGGCGTCTGTGCCGGCGAGCTGTCGTCGGGGGACATGCTGAGCCCCAGGTACAGGCGGAGCTGGGTCGACGGGGGCTCGTAGTCCCCGATGCTGGCCCACGAGGTGCCGTCGGTGTACCCCGAGGTGCCCTCGACCTCGACCCCGAGCTGGTCGGCCAGCGCGGCCACGCTGGCCGGGCTCTGCGACGGGACGAAGAAGCCCAACGCACTGGCGGGGTGGGCGCGGAGATTGCACGCCGTCAGTGACAGGGCGAGCACGAGCACGGCCCCCCCGATGGCCCTTCTCCGCATCCCGCAGACCCCCCCGCAGACCGGACCCACGTTAGTCCATCGGACCCCTCGATCCCTGTCGACGGGCCGGCAAGGCCCAGGCCCGAGGGTGACACGCGTCTCCAGGGCTGTGGCGTCCGGAGGGTGGCAGGATCCGGGAGATGGGCGGCCTCCGGGAGATGGGCGGGGTCCGGGAGATGGGCGGGGTCCGGGAGATGGGCGGGGCAGGTCAGCGTCGGTCGAGCCGGTAGGCGTGGCGGGCGAGGCCCACGGCGAGGTCGACGGCGAGGTCGTGGGCATCGTCGAGCTCGAGGCGGTGGGTGGTGACCAGCTCGGCCAGATAGGCGCAGTCGACGCGCCGTGCCATGTCGTGGCGGGCCGGGATCGACAACAGCGCCCGGGTGTCGTCGTTGAAGCCGGCGGTGTTGGCGAAACCGGCGGTCTCGGTCACGGTGCGGCGATAGCGCAGCATGCCTTCGTAGCTGTCGAGGAACCACCAGGGTGGGCCGAGCACGAGGCACGGGTAGTGGCCGGCGAGTGGGGCCAGCTCCCGGCTGAAGGTCGACTCGTCGAGGGTGAACACGACGAGGCGCAGCCGGGAGTCGTTGCCGAGCTCGTCGAGCAGGGGCTTGAGGCCGGCGGTGAACTCGACGGGCCCCGGGATGTCGGCCCCTCGGTCCGGACCGAACCGGGCCGCCACGAGGGGGTTGTGGTTGCGCCGCGACCCGGGGTGCAGCTGCATGACCATGCCGTCGTCCACGCTCATGCGGGCCATCTCGAGGAGCATCTGGCCGCGGAAGCACTCCCGCTCCTCGGCCGACGACGTGCCGGCGCGGACACGGTCGAGGAGCCGTTGGCACTCCCCGGGGGCGAGGTCGGCGGTGCGCGCCGTGGGGTGGCCGTGATCGGTGGACAGCGCGCCGTGCCGGCGGAAGTACCCGCGTCGCGTCCGAAGCGCGTCGAGATAGCCCGTCCACCGCCCCGTGTCCTCGCCGGTGAGCCCGCCCAGCCGGGCGAGGTTGTCGGCGAAGTCCTCGGTGTCGGGATCGACCACCGGATCGGGCCGGAAGGTGGGGACCACCCGCCCCTCGAGCCCGTCGCCCGCCAGCTGCTCGTGGGCGGCGAGATCGTCGAGCGGCGAATCGGTGGTGGCCAGGAGCTCGATACCGAAGCGGTCGAGCAGCGCCCGGGGCAGGAACTCGGGGCGGGCGAGCGCCGCGCTGATCCGGTCGTAGATGTCGTCGGCGGTCTCGGGCTCGAGGCGTTGCTCGACCTCGAACAGCGCCACCAGGACGTGGTCGAACCACAGTCCCGAGGGAGTGCCCCGGAAGAGGTGGTAGTGCGCGGCGAAGGTGCGCCACGCCGAACGAGCGTCGGCGACGGCGCCCCCGTCCCTGGGCGCCACGCCCAGGGCCTCGAGGGCCACGCCTCGGCTGTAGAGCATCCTCGTGAGGTAATGGTCGGGCGCCACCAGCAGCGACACCGGATCGGAGAAGGGTCGGTTCTCGGCGAACCATCGGGGGTCGGTGTGGCCATGGGGACTGACCAGCGGCAGAGAGCGGACCCCGTCGTAGAGCTCGACCGCCACGGCGCGCGTGGCGGGGTCGGGGGGAAAGAGCCGCTCGGGTCGCAGGATCAGCGGGCGGGGACTCACGCGCCCACCGGAGTCGTGGTGTCCGTGGCGTCAGCCTGCTTCGGGCGGGCACGGCACGCCGGCCAGCGTCATGAGATCGCAGAAGGTCGACCGGGCGACCTTCCACTCGCCCTCCACCATCACGGCATCCCCCCGCCGGCGCACGAGGACCGGACTGCCGTCGAGCGAGATCGTGAACCACACCGCGGCGTGCTCGGCGTCGATGAACGCGATGTCATCGACGCCGACGGATGGCGAGCGTCCGGCCGCATCGGGGTGGCGCTGCCGAGCTTCGCGCACGCACGCCACGAGGTGCTCGCCCCCATCCACCTTGGGCAGACCCGCATCGTCCCCCGAGGGACCCAGGCAGGCGAAAGCGGCGGCGATCTCGGTCCGGGCGGCATCCTGGTCTTCGGGGGGTGGACCCCTCGTTTCGGGGGCCTCGCCGGGCTCGTCGCCTTCGTGCCCGGGCCCCACCGCCAGGCGGGTGGCCCACAGCGCGACGCACCGCTCGCAGATGAACGTGGCGCGCCGACCGGCCACCAGCTGGCCGGAGTCGGGGGGCGTGCGCCCGCAGAACGAGCACGACACCAAGCGCCCGGTGTGGACCGCTATGGGACGCGCGTCGCCGTACCGGGACAGGGTGGCCATGACGGTTGCTCGCACCCGGGCCAGGCTTCCAGCGAGGTCCGTGAGCACGACAGCGGCCACCCCCTCGCCCTCGCGCACGATGCCCAGGAGGATGTGCTCGGTGCCGATGTCGTTGTGGTTCAGCTGGAGCGCCTCTCGCAGCGAGAGCTCGAGCACCTTTTTGGCCCGGGGGGTGAAGGGTGGCGAGCCCGACGACGGCCCCCCCGACGACGCGACGATCTCCTCGACCCGGGCCCGGACCTCGTCGAGGGAGATGCCCAGAGTGGCGAGCGCCTGCGCCGCCACCCCCTCGCCTTCGTGCACCAGGCCGAGCAGGACGTGCTCGGTGCCGATGAACGGGTGGTCGAGGAGGCGGGCCTCTTCCTGGGCCAGCACCAGGACCCGCCGAGCTCGATCGGTGAATCGCTCGAACATCCCCCCAGGCTTCCATCCCCCGATGGGCTCTGCCAGGGTGCCCGTGCGGGCCACCCGGGCCCGTGACCCGAGCCCTGATCAGCGGGTCAGCACGGCGCAGACCCACGACGTGATGGTGACGGACGGGCCACGCGCCCCGACGCCGACGCCGACGCCGACGCCGACGCGCAGCGCCACGCCGCCTCCTTCTTCTCACGCGGTGCGCATGGCGGCGCGCCGTCGTCGCCGCGCCTCCATGGGCCGGGTGAGCCCCCGCCCATCTGCCACAATGGGTCGATGACGCCGTCTCTCCTCGCTCGTTGCGCCCGAACGGTCGCCATGGCCGCGGTCGTGGGGGCGACCGCCGCCGCCTGCAGCACCACTCCTTCCACCCCGACGACGTCCTCGACCACGATGGCGTCGGGCACGACCAGCACGACGTCGACGTCGACGTCGACGTCGACGACCACCGCCAGCCCGCCGGTGACGACCACCACCGCCCCCGCCATACCCACCGGGCTGCAAGCGAGCGCGGCGGACGCCGCCAACGCCCTCGTGTCGGCATGGGCCGCCGGGAATCAGGCCCGGGCCTTGTCGGTGGCCACGGCGCAGGCCGTCAACACCCTCTTCGCCGTGAAGTACCCGGGCGGGCTCGCCGGCTCCCGGGGATGCTCGTCGTCGTTCTCGCCCATCATCTGCACCTACGGTCCACCGGGGGGTGGGCCGACCAACGCGCCGATCTTCCAGCTCTACTCCGTGCAGGCGTCGGGTGGTTGGTACGTGACCTCGGTCCAGATCGAGCAATGAACCCGGGCCGAACGGCCTGAGCGTCGTCGGCGACGCGGGATCGTGGCGGGAGCGGTGGCGGTGCGTTCCAGCTGCGGAGGTCCGGTGCCGGTGCCGGTGCCGGTGCCACGGCCATGGCCGGCACTGCCGCCAATTGCCACGTAGCGTCCACGTCTGGCTCCCGCCGTGCACTGAGAGTGAAACAGGGTCAACTCCCCGGAGTCGCCCGCCGAAGACCACTCCCATGGCACAGACAAGCGGCACCCTGGAATTGGCCCGCCCCCGGCGCGGGCGTCGGTCCGATCGCGACGCTCCGCCCCGCGACAGGGTCGTCGCCGTCGTGATCGAGCGCGCCGACAAGACGTGCGGCATCGTGGGCCCGGGTTCGGGCGACAGTCGGTCGTCGCTGCGCGCCGCCAAGCGCGCCGTCGAGGACCTCGAGCCGCGCGTGGTGTGGCGTGAGACCACTCGGGGCGTATGGGTGGCGGTGGCGCTGAACGCCTACGCCTCCCCCTTCTGAGCAATCCGCCCGACCTCGGAGCGGATGTTCTCGAGATCGGCCCGGTCCGGGCCGGCGCCCCCTGGCGGGACGCCGGGTTCCCGGTTGGACAGCGTCAACCCTCGAGCAGACGGAGGGCCAGGCGGCGCCCGCGGCCCTGCTTCATGGCGAGGGCGATCCAGAGGCGGAAGAGGCAGTCGATGACGGCCTCCTCGTCGGCGCCGACGTACACGGGGCGCAACCCCACGCCTTCGATGACCGCCTCGACGGTCGCCCGGTCCGCCTCGGGAGCGGAGAAGAACATGTCGGCCGGGCCGTCGGCGAAGAGCGGATCGGCCATGTTCTCGCCGCCCAGGGTGTTGAAGGCCCGGGCGTAGCGCACGGCGGCGGGGAGGGCGGCCCTGCTGTTGGCCACGGCCTCTCCCATCCGGTTGGTGGCATCGATGACGAGCGTGCCCGCCAGGGCGCCGCCGTGGTCCCTCGTCAGCTCGGCCACGGCCGACCCCGGTACGGCCACGATCACCACGTCGGCGGACGAAAGGGCGTCGGCCACGGAGGCGACCGCCGCGCCGGTGGCACCGGCCACGTCGTCGTCGTGCGGATGGCGCGACCCGAAGGTCACAGGGTGCCCGGCGGCGGCCAATGCCCGTCCCAGGGTGCCGCCCATGAAGCCCGTCCCGATGACAGCGATGTCCATGATGCGCCCTCCGGTGCCGCACGCCGACGCGGCTGTTCCTAGCACCCGGGCGCCGGCACCGTCGGTCGTCGGTACCGTCGTCGATCCGGAGCTGGCGCTCCCGGCGCGTTGAAGCATGGCGCCATCGAAGGCGTCAGTGACTGGCTCGAGGGGGCGCCCTGAACACGATCGTCGTCTGCCGCGGGGTCACGGAGAGGTCGGGGGCGCGCCGCTGTAGGACGGCCAGGGGCCGGGGACGGGTGCGTACGGCGGACCCCAGGCACCACCGTCCCACCACCATGCCAGCCTCGGGTCCGCCGGGTCCGGGTACCATCCCGGCAGAGGCGCCGACGGTGCCGCCGGGATCCTGGTCCCGTATCGCCGCACGGCCGACGGGATCCCGAACACGACGAGTAGGAACCCGAGGACGATGGCGCCTGCCACGGTCATGCGGGTGTCGGTGGCGGACTGGCACGCGTTGACGAAGGCCTCCCACTGCGGACGTGCCGCCGATGCCGGGGAGGGCTCGCGCCCGGCTCCGATCGACACCGGATCGAAGAACGCAACGATGGCCGACTCCGACGACGCCCCGGGCCCGCACGTCCCGCCGGCGGCCGGGGCGGGCAGTGGGACGACAGCGACGGTGGTGGCGAATCCGAGCAGGACGACGCCGAGCACGAGGCAGACCACCGACACGGCCCGAACGAGCGTCATGGGCGCGGATCGTAGATCTCCACCGCGCCGCCGTAACGTCACCGGCCACCCTGGTGGACCGCCTCGGGTGGTCACGGCTCCACCAATTCCGTGGCCCGATTTCCGGATCGCCATCCGCCTCCGGCTCAGCCGAAATTCACCTCGAAGGCCGCCAGGGCCTCGGGGAAGCTGCCGTCGGTGATGTCGTCCTGCTGGTTGTCGTCGAAGGAGAAGATGTCCGTCCAGGCCACGTCGTGCGACGTGATCCACGAGGCGAACGCCGTCACGAAGTAGGGGTCGTCCCCGAGCCCGTGACCATCGTTGCGGATGACGACTCCCCATTCGGGGAAGACGATGGGTTTGCCTTCGTCGGCCGCGAAGGTCGCCAACCAGTCGAGACCCCACGGACCGGCGAGTTGCTGGTCCCAGGTGTTCTGCGCCGTCAAGGGGTTCAGCCACGACTGGTCGTAGACGTCGGTGCCGATGAAGTCGACGTAGGCGTTGCCCGGGTAGGCCTGGCTGGCGCTGTAGTTCCCGTGCGAGCTGTCGGCCATGGGGTTCCAGACGAACTTGAAATCCTCCCCCTGGACCGAACGCATGGCGGTGACGATGTTCCGGAAGTACGCGGCGAAGGCCACGGCCTGCTTGGCATTGTGCACCGACCACTTGTACCAATTGCCGTTGAATTCCCACCCCAGGCGCAGGTAGGCATTCCCCTCGCCGTCGGCGACGAGGTTCTTGGCCAGGGTGACGAAGTACGAGTCGTAGCTGCCGCGGGCACCCTTGTTCAAGGTGCCGGCGGCGTGACCCGGCAACATCGGCACGGCCAGCACGAGCTGGTAGCCCGACGAGCTCCACGCCCCGATGCCGCTGGCGCTGTCCATGGCGGCCCATCCCGAGGCCCGGTCGAGGTAGTCGAGGGCCAGGGTGACGTTGGCGCCGGTCTCCGAGGCGAAGCCGGCCACGCCGCCCGGGTTGTCGGCTCCCGCGTAGTCGCCCAGGGGCAGGTTCGCCGCCGTGGGTCCTCCGGCCGCGCTGGCAGGACCGACCCCGGTGAGCAGGGCGATGCCGGCGACGAGCGACAGCGAAGCCGCCGTCAGCCCGAACCTCCCCCTGGGGCGGGTCGGTTGCGGACGCGTCGTACCCACGCTCGGGATCGCTCGCGTCACCTCCATGCCGGCCCCCCCAGCCCGTGGCCGCCTCCCGCCCGCCTGCTGGCGGCACCAGGGAGATCGGCCCACCCCGACTCCATGGTAGAGCGGGCCGCCACGGATTTTCCATGGGTCTGGTCCCTCTTCCATGGGTCTGGTCCTGGGCCGGCTCCCTGGGCCTGCTCCACCGCCGGAGCCGTGCCTGGGGCGGGGCCCGGCCCCGGCCCGGCCCGGCACGGCCCGGCACGGGCGGGGCGGAGGCGGCATACTCGAGCCCAAGGAGCGGTTCGCCATGGCCTCGATCATCGACTCAGACCAGCACCTGTACGAGTCCCGGACGCTGTGGGCGGAGCACATCGATCCGGCGGCGCGTGCCGAGGCGCTCGCCATCGTCGACGACGAGCAGGGTTACACCTGGCTCACCTGGCACGACCGTCGCCTCGACATGGTCGACGTCCAGCTGCCGGGGGACACGGCGCGTCTGGGCCGGTTCCGCGAGCGCTGCCGGCAGCATCTCCCCCCGGAATACCGCTACGACGACACCCTGCCCGCCGACTACTGGGACCCGTCGGCCCGGGTCGACCGCCTGGCCACCATGGGTCTCGACGCAGCCGTTGTGTTCCCGAACTTCGGCCTGTTGTGGGAGCGCCGGTTGTCGGAGTCCGTGCCGGCCCTGACGGCCAACATGGGCGCCTGGAACAGGTGGTGCGCCTCGGTCGTGCAGCAGAGCGCCGGGCGTCTCCATCCGGTGGCCCACCTGACGCTCCGGGATCCCGAGTGGCTGGCGTCGCAGCTGGCCGAGTTGTCGGCGGCGGGCGTGCGCCTGGGGATGATCGCCCCCGCCGCCGTGGACGGGCGGCCGTTGTCGCACCCGCGCCACGACCGGCTGTGGTCGGCCTTCATCCACCACGGCATCACGCCCGTGTTCCATGTCGCCGACCAACCCCGGGTCCTCGACGAGGCCTTCTACACCGACCCTGCCGAGAGCTTCGTCCCGGTCATGGAGTCGGTCTTCATCTGGGTACCCCCGGCCATCGCCGTGACCGACCTCATCGTGAACGGGGTCCTCGAGCGCCACCCCGAGCTCCGGATCGGGATCGTCGAGCTTTCCTCGATCTGGGTGCCGCAGTATCTCCTCATGCTCGATGGCGGCTGGGAGTTCACGTCCAAGCTCAACGGCCGGCCCCTCGCACCGCTGGAGCTGCGTCCGAGCGAGTACTTCCGCCGCCAGGTGAAGGTGTCGTCGTTCTCCTACGAGGAGCCCGGGAGGCTCACCGCCAAGTCGGGAGACCTCTTCATGTGCTGCAGCGACTTTCCCCATTCGGAGGGGACCGCCACCCCGATCGAGGACTACGAGCGCACCGGCTGCGTCCCGGCGCGTGCCCCGGGGTTGTTCCACGACAACATCGCCTCGCTCGTGACGGCATAGTCCCCGCCCCTCCGGGGCCACCACCACCACCGTGGCGCATGCTCAGCGCCCCAGTGCGTAGGCGGCCCGTCGGGGATCGGCTCCGGCGCGCAGGACGGGGCGGGTGTCGGCCGAGGTGGGTCGGGACTGGCGGATCATGCCCACGGAACCCGCCTCGAACTCGTAGGGCGGCCACTGGCGCACGTCGTGGCCGAGGGCGGCCAGACCTTCCATGACGTCGCGGCCGACCCGGCTCTCCACGACCGCCATCGCCGCGTGGTGCGTGTGCGGATGAAACGAATCCGGAAAGGCGAACGAGACCGCTCTCGGCGCCTCGACCGCTTGCTGTTCGGTCATCCCGAACACGCTCACGTTGAGGAAGGCCTGGAGGATGGCCTGCACGATGACGTCCCCGCCGGGGCACGCCATCGGCCAGACCAGGCCGTCGGGGTCGAGGGCGATGGCGGGCGAGGGTGTCACGCGGGGCCGGCGACCGGGTCCGAGGGCGGCGGGGTGGCCCGGATCGGTCCGGCTCTGGACGCCCCGGCCCGAGACGGCGATCCCGAGGCCGGGGACGACGGGAGCCATGGCCAGCGTGTCGCTCGGTGCCGAGGCGAAGGCCATGCCCCGCCCGTCGACCACGGCGACGTGCGTGGTCGAGATGATGCTGTCGGCACCGTGCCGGAACGTGGGCAGGTCGGCGAGCACCGCGTCGGTCCGTATCAGCGCGGCGAGCTCCTGCACGTGCTCGTCGCCCAGGAGCGCGTCGAGATCGACGGTACGGGCGTCGCCGAAGCAGCGCTCGCGGTCGGAGTAGGCCAGCTTGACCGCTTCGAGGACCAGATGGAGGTATGCGGTGGAGTTGTGACCCAGGGTGCCGACGTCGAAGTGCTCCAGGATGGCCAGTGCCTGCAACAGGGCGGGACCCTGGGACCACTCCGCCGGCGTGACGTGGACCGTGAGCCCGCCGAACGCCGGGAAGTGGCGGGCCGGGGCGGGCGCCACCTCGGCCCTGAATGCGGCCAGATCGTCGGGAGTGAGGAATCCTCCCTGGGCGGTGACGAAGTCGGCCATGGTCCGGGCCACCTCGCCTTCGTAGAACGCCCGCCGCACCGCTTCGATGCCGTCGCGTCGGCCGCCCCCGTCGGATCCTCCTCCGGGACGGGGAGTTCGGGCGGTTTGCCTCCGCCTCCACCAGCCGCCCGAGGAGTCGTCCCAGGTCGGCCTGGACCAGCCGGTCGCCGGGCCGGGCCCTCCGCCCGGCCGGGCAGTAGACGGCCGCAGACGAGGGCCACTGCTCGTAGACCCAGGCGAACAGGTCCAGGGCGGAGGCCACGGTGGCGTCGAGGACGAAGCCGTCGGCAGCCAACTCGACGGCCGGCGCCGCCACGTCGGCGAACGACCACGACCCGAACCGGTCGAGGGCGCTCAGCCAGCCGGCCAGTGCCCCGGGGACCACAGTGGGCCCACACCCCGGCGCCATGGCGGTGCCGTACCGGTCCGTGTAGGCCGCAATGGTGGCGGTGGTCGACCACCGCCCCACACCGGCGACGCTCATCACCTCGGGCGAGCCCGCCGGGCGGACGAGGATCGGTGCGATCCCGGCCAGGCTGCACATGTCGACCTGGACAACGTTGGTGGCGAGTCCGGCCGCCACCCCGGCATCCACGGCGTTGCCGCCGGCCTCGAGCACGCGGGCTGCCACCTGCACGGTGAGGGGGTGGCCCGTGACCGCCATCCACCGGTCCCCGACGAGCGTGGGACGTGAGCTGTCGGAGGGAGGCAGTCCGCGCGGACCGGGCGGGATCATCGCCTCAGGGTACCGGTCCCGGTCCGCCGTACACCGGGGTCCGGCACCGGGTAGTGCTGTGCGTCACGCATGCTGACGGTAGGTGACCGTGAGGCCCGGGAACTGTCCGGGCGCCGGTGGTCCGATCGTCGCGGCGGGACGGACGCCGAACCCGCTACGGAGCTCGGCCACCGTGTAGTACTGGACGATGGGCCAGAACCGTTGGGGCGGGAGGTTCTTGTCGGTGCAGCCGTTGACGGCCAGCTTGGCCAGCTCCTGGCTGACCAGGTGCAGCGAGATGGCGAATCCCACGAGGCCGCCGTTGCCCTGACGAATCGACGTGCAGATGTCGGTGTAGGTGTTGTGACCCTCGCCCGAGATCTCGACGAATTTGGTCGGCCCCGGAAACCGGTGGAACTCGCCGGTGAGCGTGGCCGGCGTCAGGGCGATGTCCTCTTGCTCACCGATGATCATGACCGGCTTGGGTGACGGCGGGCCGGACGGTCCGACCGGCGCCCACCCGATGGCGAAGGCGACCCTGGGGTCGTCGAGGGCGTCGAAGGCCGTCTGGCCCCCGGCCGAGTGTCCGATGGCGGCCACCTTGTGGGGATCGGCCGCCCGGTACAGCGGTGAGGACGGGTCCGACGAGGCCGACTCCGTGGCGGTGAGCGACGAGAACATGGTCGTGAGGTCCCGGGCCGGGGTGTCCGACACCACGGGGTGCACCTGGGCCAGGAGCCCGCGTTCGAGGTAGTCGGCCGAGACCACGACGAACCCCCAGGATGCGATGCCCGACAGCAGGTGGGAGTAGTACAGCCGTGACGCCCCGAAGCCGTGGCTGAACAGCACGACGGGGAACGGGCCGGTCCGGGAGGCGGGCGCGTCGACGTGGGCACCGACGGTGATGGTGGGGTTGAACTTGGCCGGGACGATGGCGGTCAGCGCCTGGGGGAGGGGGGCCGCCAGGGGATAGCTGAACAGGGCGTGCCCGGCGACCCTGGACGCGTCGGCCGGATAGAACACCGTGGCCAGCCGCTCTCCGTCTTGGCCCGCACTGCCGAGGTCGAGCGTCGTGGCCCCCACCGCGTACGGCCCGGGTCGTGCCAGGGCGGCGGGTGGGCCGGTCGATGCCGTCGACCCCGAGCACGCCGCGGCCACCACGGACAGGGCGACCGTCACGGCGACGAGGCACGTTCGTCTCACTCACGTCCCCCTGGAGCCGTCGTCCCGGTCAATCGCCGCCGCCGGCTTGTCCGAACGAGTCCCATACGGCGTCCGTCTCGGAAGCGGGATCGAACGGGCCCTCGTCGCTGTCGGCGCGGCGCAAGTCGTCGGGACTGGCGTCGGGCGCTCGCACCGGCTGGGGATCGCCCTCGAACGGCGTGGACGGCGGCGGGTCCCTCGACTCCATCGCGTCGTCCCGGACGAGCTCTGTCGGCGTGCCGTCCGAGAACCAACGGGCGTCGTGCTCGCCGTAGGGATCGACGTACCAGCCCTCTGCCTTCACGCGCTCCTCCTCGACATCGCCGTCACGGCAACCCCGATGGTGCACCGCATCAATAACATCATTGCGCCACACCAATCACAGATTGCACCACACCGATCACGGCGCGGGCCGGGGCCTGCCCGACCGGGCAACGGCGGACAGTCCGGTCGGGGCGCGGGAAATTCCCAGGTCAAGGGCGTAATCACCATCGGGGTCGGTGACGATGGCGGCACGACTCGGGTGTCTGACACCACCAGTGGACATCGGAGGGTCCGTGCCCTATCGTTTCGGCAGGTCAGAGTGGGTTTTGTTACCACGCTGGGGGTAAGGGCCGTGTTCGATGGCGTTCATCAGACCACCCGACCCGTAGGCGGCGTCACCGGCGGGATCACACGTGGCCGGTCTCACTTGCCAACGGTTCAGCAGTGCGCGTGCACGGTTCAGCAGTACGCGTTCACGGTTCAGCAGTGCGCGTTCACGGTTCAGCAGTACGCGTTGTCGTACCGAGTTGCGACATCCGGTCGGGATCGCATCGAGCCGCGGTGGCAGGTGCGTCGGTTGCCGCATACCTAGAAACGGGGAACACCATGGGTGCATCTGGGCTGGAATCGTCGAGCGGCACAGGCCGCTGGGGTTTCGACCGTCACAGGGGGCGCCCCCGCCGGATGCGTTTCGGCGTGCTGGCGCTCGTCGGATGCGTGGCGGGGTCGATGGTGGGCGCCGTGGTGTATCCGGTCCTGGCGGGGGCGACCGCCAGCACGACGACGACCACGCAGGTGAGTGCGGGCACGATAACCCTCGGCCCGTCGGGCTCCGTCACCGACACCGCCACGGTGCAGGGCAACGCCATCAGCGGCAGCCCCACAGGTACCGTGAAATTCTACGTCTGCCAGACGGGGACCTCCCAGACGCTCACGACCGGCCCGTGCGCGGCCGTGGCGGGCAACATCGTGAACATCGCCCACCTGACCGCCGGGTCGGGCAATGCCTCCAGCACGACCTCGGCGTCCTTCACGCCGAAGTCCCCCGGCACGTGGTGCTTCTCCGCCTCCTACAGCGGCGACGGCAACTACGGCACGTCGCTCGACAACACGACCAGCGGCAACCTCGACGCCAATGAGTGCACGCTCGTCCAGCGGGCCCCGTCGACCTCACACAGCACCGGGCTGACCGACCACATCACGCTGGGAGGATCCGTCACCGACGAGGTCGACGTCCTCGGGAACTCCCAGATCGCCACGCCGACGGGGAGCGCCGTCTTCTACGTGTGCCAGACCGGCACGGTCGCCAGCCCCACCACCGCGCCGTGTCCCACCTCCGGCACGCCCGAGGATCCGGGTGAGGCCCTGAGCCCCGGTGTGTCCGGCTCGGCCAGTGCGCAATCCGTGCCCTTCACGCCAGTGTCAGCCGGCGAATGGTGCTTCTCCGTGGCCTACGGCGGGGACACCGACTACGCGCCGTCGGCGGACAACACCACCGCCGGCAATGCCGATACGAACGAGTGCTTCCTCGTCTCGCAGGCCACGTCGGCGACGGCGAGCACCATTTCCACGGCCAGCATCACGCTCGGGCCGTCGGGGTCCGTCACCGACACGGCCACGGTCACGGGCAACGCGGCGGGAGGATCGCCGACGGGCAGCGTCAACTTCTACGTGTGCCAGACGGGCACCACCCAGACCCTCACGACCGGGGCGTGTGCCGCCTCCGGCACCCCGGAGGACGCCACCGTCGGGGTGACGGGTGGGACCAACAACACGTCGAGCGCCATCTCCAGCTCGTTCACGCCGGCCTCGGCCGGGACGTGGTGCTTCTCGGCGGCCTACGGCGGTGACCCGAACTACCTGTCGTCGTCGGACAACACGAGCTCGGGCAACCTGGACACCAACGAGTGCGTGCTCGTCGGCGTCGACAGCGACAGCACCGCCAGCACCATCTCCTCGGGCAGCATCACCCTGGGTCCGTCGGGGACGGTCACGGACTCGGTGACGGTGACCGGGAACGCCACCGCTGGCCCTCCCACGGGCAGCGTCGACTTCTACGCCTGCCAGACGGGCACCTCCCAGACGCTCACGACCGGATCGTGTGCCGCCTCCGGCACCCCGGAGGACGCCAGCGCGGGCCTGACGGGCGCGTCCAGTGACACGTCGACCGTCAACTCGACCTCGTTCACGCCGTCGGCGGCGGGGACGTGGTGCTTCTCCGCCGCCTACGGGGGCGACGACAATTACAGTGCCTCGTCCGACAACACGGGCGCCGGGAACCTCGATCCCGCCGAGTGCGTCCTGGTGGCCCCGGGCTCCTCGGCCACGACCACCAACATCTCCTCGGCTGACATCACCGTCGGGCCGTCGGGGAACGTCACCGACTCGGTCACCGTCAGCGGGAACTCCGCCGGCGGTGCGCCGGCAGGGAACGTCGACTTCTACGTGTGCCAGTCGGCGAGCGATGTGGACGCACTGTGCAGCTCGACCGCCGATCCGGAGGGTGCGCCTGCGTTGGCGGCGGCCGGTTCCGAGACGTCCACGGCGACCTCGCAGTCGTTCGCGCCGGGCTCGGAGGGCGTGTACTGCTTCGCCGCGGTCTACGTCCCGACACCGAATTCGAACTACACCGGGTCCTCCGACAACGTCTCGGGGACCGTCGACCCCAACGAGTGCGTGTCGGTCGCACCCGCCCAGTACTCGTTCACCAACCCGAACAGTGCGTCCGCCACGGCCGGGGACTTGTTCCTCTTCAGGGTGCAGACGTTCGGGACCCCGACGGCCACCAAGATCTCCAAGAAGGGCAGGCTGCCGAAGGGGCTGCACTACGCCAACTTCCACAACGGATCGGCGGGGATCACGGGCACCCCGAGCATCAAGAAGGTGGGCACGTACGACCTGACGTTTACCGCCACCTTCGGCAAGGGCAAGACCAAGCACGTCGTGATGCAGGCCTTCACGCTGACCGTCACGGCGCCCTGAGGACGCGCTCGGGGGACCGTCGGGCGACGCCGGCGGACGGCCGACGATCGGAGCGGGCGTCCGCCGGTCCGGGCGTGGGGGGCGGCGGCGGTCAGCCGGCTCCCAACCACAAGAGCGCGGTCCGGTAGTCGAGGACGATGGACCCGTAGCGGCTGAGCACGTCGGGACCGACGGTTCCGGTCACACCGTTGGCCGCGGCTGCGGCCGAGGTCGCGGTGGCCAGCGGTTGGGCCGGGATGTCGACCGAACCCAAGGCCCACACCCCGCTGCCGACGTCGGGAGCGGTCCCGCCGCACCCCACGTCCGGTGCTCGCACGCTGCGTCCGGTGTCGACCAGGTGCAGGGTGTGGGCCGCCTCCGACGTGATGGTGGAGACGGCAGCGCCGGTGTCGACGAGGAACGGAGAGGAGGGGCCCCCGCCGAAGGTCGTCTGTGTGATCACCAGCGCGCTGGCGCCGGTCTTCAGTACCGTCAAGGACACCTCGGCCTGGGGAATCCCGTGGACGAGCAGCGGCGGGGGCGGTTGCGAGAGCTGCCCGGTGAGGATCGAAGCGCTCGACGCCGCCCTGGCCTCGGGAGCGAGCACCGTCAACCGGTCCGACCGGAAGTCGATGCGGACGGCTCCGAAGCGGCTGAGCACGTCGCCGCCGAGCACGCCGACGGGCTCGTGCGGGCCCCCGAAGCCCGGGACGTCGGCGGTCGACACCGGCTGTGGCACGAGTGGGACGCCACCCACGGACCAGTCGCCGAGGTAGACCTGCCGACTGGTGGTCGTGCACCCGACGTCGACCGGCTGCGCCGTTGGGCCGACCACGGGCAGGTGGAGCTGGCCCGCCAGCTGGCCGTCGACGAGCGACGAGCCGGCCCCGGTGTCGAGGAGGAACCGGAACGGGCCGTGCCCCTCGATGCACACCGCCACGGTCGTCGACCACCCGCTCCCGTCCCGGGTCACCGTCATGGGGACCGGTGGGGTCCCGGTGCCGGTGACACACGTCGAGGTCGGGGTGGGCGGGTGCACGGCGACGGCCGAACGACCTGCTCCGCACGCCGCCAGCACGGCCCCGAGGGCCACGGCCCCGATCAGGACGATCGCCACCCACCCCTTGCCCATCGATGCCTCCGTGGACCTCGGACGCCTCAGCTTGTCAGCTGCCCGGCATCGGCACGTCATGCGGACTGCGCTCGCGTGACGCAACAGCCACGCCGGCCACGGGTCACACGATGGTTGTCATGTGCCACAGCACCCACACCTCCCCCGTCGGTTGGCCCCCTGTGCCTCGTCGGCGAGGCCCGATGGCAGACACCCCGGTGTCGTCACAGGGCACACGGAGTGGGCCGGGACCCACCCTCCGTACCCATGTATCGATGCCCTATTGAATGCGGTCCCGATAGGGAGTAAGCAGGGCAACGGGTGTTTCGGGTCGGTGGCCCGGCGGCACAGCGGGGGGGAGCAAGCAAAGCAAGCCTGCTCAGGCGACTGATGCGTCGAGGGGGAGAGTATGCCCATGGCACCGGCGGGATCTTGGCGAGTTGGCAGGTTCCATGTCGCCACACTGCTGACCACGTTGGGGACGGCCTGTCTCCTGGCGGGCGGCACGCTCGTCACGACAGGGCTGGCCTCGGTGAGCGGGGCCGCCACCACGACCTTGTCCTTCTCCACGACCGCCGCCGGCGTGACGTGCAACAACGCCAATCCCTCCGACCCGATCTGCAGCGGCCTCGCCGGCGGGGACGTGCTGAACGTCACCGGGACCGGTTTCGCGCCGGGCGCGGAGGCGTCCATCGAGCAGTGCAATTCGGACCCGGCGCAGCCGGTGATCCTCTTCCTCGGCAACGACGTCCCGGTGAGCTGCTCGCCCATCAAGATCACCACCATCGGGAGCACGAAAAAGACCAAGGGCGACCTGTCCGGGCCCATCACCCTGACGGCGGGGACCGTGGGGCCACCGGTCAACGGCCAGACCCCCACGTGCACGCAGATCTCGCCCACGACCTCGGTGATCACCAACTGCTCGACCTCCGGTAGCGGCGCCACCGACGCCGCCCTGTACCCGTGCCCGCCGACGGACGCCCAGCAGGCGGCCGGCGACACGTGCGTGGTGGCCATCGGGGACATCAACGGCGACCGTGCCATCGGCACCATCCTCTTCGGGTCCGAGACGCTGCCGACGTCCACCACCACACCCAGCTCGACATCGAGCACGACGTCCACCACCTCCACCTCCACGACGTCCACCACCACGCCCACCACCACGACGTCGACCACGTCGACGACGACGACGTCCACCACCTCGACCACGTCCACCACCACGCCCACCACCACGACGTCGACGACCCCGACCTCGACCACGTCCACCACCACGCCCACCACCAGCTTCACCACCACCCAGGTGAGCGCCACCTCGGTGACCCTGGGATCGTCGGGCAGTGTCAGCGACAACGTGACGGTGCAGGGGAACGCCACCTACGGCGCCCCCGTCGGCAGCGTCGCCTTCTACGTGTGCCAGACCGGCACCTCCCAGACCCTCGATCCCGGCGCCTGCCCCGTCACCGTCGGCGACCACCTGAGCTCCACCCGCGTGGCGCCGGGGGCCGGGGACGCCTCGACCGCCTCCTCGAGCACGTTCGATCCCACCTCCGCCGGCACGTGGTGCTTCTCGGCGCTGTTCACGACCAGCGGGAGCTACGACTCGTCGGCCGACAACACGGGCGCCAACAACCTCGACCCCGGCGAGTGCCTCTTGGTGGGGAGCGCCGCCTCGAGCGCGGAGAGCTTCGTGTCCTCGGCCAGCGTGACCCTCGGGCCCGCGGGGACGATCAACGACTTCGTGGAGGTCGACGGCACCACCGTGGCGGGGCCGCCCACCGGTGACGTGGCCTTCTACGTGTGCCAGATCGCCACCTCTCAGACCTTCACCCCCGGGACCTGCCCGAGCACAGGGACACCCGAGGACCCGGCCGAAGCGCTCGTGGGCGGGGCGGGGGTGGCCTCGAGCGCCACGTCCAACACCTTCACGCCCACCTCCGCCGGCACGTGGTGCTACTCGGCGGTCTACGGCGGCGACGACAACTACCTGTCCTCGGCCGACAACACCGACGTCTCGAATGCCGATCCCGACGAGTGCGTGCTCGTGACCACGGCCCCCTCCACCACGGCCAGCACCGTGTCGTCGGCCGACGTCACCCTCGGGCCGACGGGGACGATCACCGACGCCGTGTCGGTGACCGGCAACGGCGCCGGCGGGTCGCCCACCGGGGACGTGGCCTTCTACCTGTGCCAGACCGGCACGTCGCCACAGACCCTCATGACCGGCTCGTGTGCCGCCACCGGGACCCCCGAGGACCCCGGTGAGAGCCTGGTGGGCGCAGCGGCAGACGCCTCGAGCGCCACCTCGGCCCCGGCCACGCCCACCGCCGCCGGCACGTGGTGCTTCTCGGCGGTCTACGGCGGCGACGACAACTACCAGTCCTCGGCCGACAACGTCGACGCCGGCAGCCTCGACCCGAACGAGTGCGTCCTGGTGGCGGTGGCGCCGGCCTCCATCGCCGGGGTGGCGTCCCCCGCCACCGTCGTGCTCGGGTCGGGGTCGATCACCGACGCCGCCACCGTGACCGGCAACGCCGTGGGGGGCGCTCCCACCGGGACCGTGGACTTCTACCTGTGCGGCCCGGTGGCCGCCGACGCCGTGTGCAGCTCGACGTCGACGCCCGAGGGAACCCCGACGCTCCTCCCGAGCGGCTCGGACACCTCGAGCGCCACGTCAGGCGCCTTCACCCCCAGCGCGGCCGGGTACTACTGCTTCGCCGACGTCTACGCCCCGGCGTCGGGATCGAACTACGGCGCCTCGTCGGACAACGTCTCGGGGACCACCGACACGAGCGACTGCACCCGCGTGGTGGCGCCGTACTCCTTCACGAGCGCCGCCAGCGCGGCGGCCGCCAAGGGGGGGAGCTTCACCTTCGACATCACCACCTCGGAGACGGGGCCCGTGGTGATCAAGAAGAAGGGTGCTCTGCCCAAGGGCCTCAAGTTCATCGACGACCACAACGGCTCGGCCACCATCTCGGGCATCCCCAAGAAGGCGGGCACCTTCCCGGTGACGTTCACCGCCACCTTCGGCACGGGCAAGGCCAAGCACATCGCCACCCAAGGCTTCACCCTGACCGTCGTGACCTTCTGAGCGCCGGCACGCCG